>WNGG01008630.1_pt1 | contig 11203 bp, 5 predicted proteins | sample 5400661 | NCBI WGS metagenome assembly WNGG01 (sample SAMN13153372, study PRJNA577476) | soil metagenome | isolation source: 100 cm soil or saprolite under Garry oak tree replicate 1 | place: USA:California | collected 2016-06-15 | reverse complement strand
AGCGGAACGCGGCGTTCTCCCTTTCGTTCGTCCTCAACAACGTGGCGGTCGGTGCAGGCTTCGCATTGCCGCTCGCCTTCCCGGCGCTCCAGGCGTGGTCGGGGATCGACAGCCACACGGTCCACGTCGGAGCGCTCGTGGCGACGGACGCCTTCGGATTCCTCATGCCCGTCGCCTTCGCCCTCCTGCTGCGGGGCTACCGGGAGACGCTGCGGGTGCGCGAGGCGAGGCCGAAAGGGATGGACTGGAAGCCGCTGCTGAAGTTCTCCGGGGTGAATGGCCTTATCGGGCTCGGCGCGGGGTTCTTCATCCCCCTCGTGCCGACGTGGCTCTTCCTGAAGTTCGGCGTGCCGGACACATGGAGCGGGCCGCTGCTCGCGCTGTCGAACGTCACGATCGGGATCGCGGCGGTTGGGAGCGCCGCCCTCGCGAAGCGGTACGGCTCCGTGCGGGCGATCGTCATGGCGCAAGGCTTCTCGACTGTGTTCCTGCTGAGCCTCGCCTTCACGACGAACGTGGTCGTCGCGGGCGGATTGTACCTCGTCCGCGCGGCGCTCATGAACATGTCCGCCCCGATCGGGGACTCGTTCCTCATGGGGATCGTCTCGCCGGAGCAACGGGGGCTCGCGAGCGCGGTGAACTCGATCATCTGGCGCCTCCCGAACAGCGTGACGACCGTCCTCGGCGGCGTCCTGATGGGCGCGGGGTACTATGACCTCCCGATCCTCCTCGCCACCGCGTTCTATGTGTCGTCGATCACGTCCTTCTTCGTCGTCTTCCGCAACGTGAAGCCGACGACGTGAGCCGGCCGAGTCGGGTGGACGCCTTCGCGGGGGAACCATCCGGCGCGGTTCGTTGGTACGTCGTACCTCTAAGTAGAGGTATGCCGTGTGAGGACCCCGAAACGCCTTTGGCAGCCCGAACGTCACTGCCGGAATGCGCAAACCCCCTGGGCGGTGGGCGTCGCCGCCTTCCTGATGGCGGCGCTCCTGCTCATCTTGGTCCGGTAGACGGTCTGGCGGCGTCCAAAGTCTTTTGACCGCCGACTCGTTCTCTACGGGCTATGCGTCTCGTCCTCCTCGGCCCCCCGGGCGCGGGCAAGGGCACCCAGGCCGAGAAGCTCTCCGCGTACCTCGGCGTGCCGCGGATCTCGACCGGCGACATCCTGCGGCGGAACGTCACCGACAATACGCCTCTCGGCGAGAAGGCGAAGGCGTACATGGACTCCGGGCGGCTCGTGCCGGACGACCTCGTGATTACGATGACAGAACGCCGACTCAAGGAGCCGGACGCCAAGAAAGGCTTCATCCTCGACGGCTTCCCGCGGAACATCGCGCAGGCGGAGGCGCTCTCCAAACTCACGAAGCTCGACGCGGTCGTGAGCCTCTTCCTTGAGCCGGAGGACCTAATCAAGCGGAACACGGGCCGGCGCGTGTGCCCCAAGGACGACACGGTGTACCACATCCTGATGAACCCGCCGAAGAAACCCGGCGTCTGCGACAAGTGCGGGACGCCCCTCATCATCCGGGCGGACGATCGAGAGGACGTCGTGCGAAAACGGATCGAGACGCACGAGCAACAGACGGCACCGCTCATCAAGTACTACCGGGACCGCGGCCTGCTGCGCGAGGTCTACGCGAGCGGGCTGATCGAAGAGATCTTCCTCCGGACGATCGAAGCGCTCAAGGCGTGAGCCGTCCCGGCCCGCGTCCGTCCTCAGATGCATCCGGTAATCATGTTCCATGCGATGGCGCTACCGTTCGGATCCAGAATCCGAAGCTGGACCGTGGCGGGAGGCGGATTGAGCAAGATGAAGAAGTCGTTTCCCGGGCTGAACTCTCCTTCGGCGGCCATGTCGTGGAACTGGAGATCGCCGGTCTGGTTCAGCGAGAGGAGCGGACCCTGCAGGATCATCGTGCCCGGGCCCAGGTAGTCGTCTCCGGGATGGTACTCCGCGAGCTCGAATCGGAGGTCCGATGCCGGAGCCTGCGGTTGTCCGTCGGCGTACGAGTAGGTCGAGTACGCCGTCAAGAAGACGAGCTCTCCGCTCCCCGAGACCGTTCGCAGGACGATCGGCGGCACGGGGACCGGACACGGCCCCGGGACGGTGATGGACCCGGCTACCAGGACCGCGACAAGAGCCGCAACGGCCACGACCACCGCCATTCCGGCCTCGGCGAGACGAAGTCCCACGATCGCCCGAGGGTCCACGCGCGTCCCCATCGATAATCGTATGCGCTTCGTTCCGCTTTTTCCAAACGTCCCGAGCCGCCGGACGACATGAATTATATACGCGCCGCCATGCGACCCGTACGCCCCTGTCGGCTAGTTTGGACAGGCTAGAAGCCTGCGGAGCTTCAGACCTGGGTTCGAATCCCAGCAGGGGCGTCCGCCTTCCCGTTCAGGGGGTCTTGCGACCATGGCGAATTCGTGACCGGGCAGGCTACCCCGGAACTCGGGAATTGTCGCAAAGGCAAGTCGCTCCATGCGAATCGAGACTGTCCTAGCTTCCCGGGAAAACGTGACAACTCAAGTCAACTTGACCACCGCGGTTATCTGCCTCCACTCGGTTCCCGGGCGCGGAGGGGACTTTTACGAAGCGGGCGCTTCGGATTATCGCGATTGTCTGTGCGGCCATCATGATCACTGTGCTCTTTCAGAGCCACGAGGCCGCGGCGACCTCGCCGACGGGGTCGGAGTACAATCACGCGCTGGCCGCCAATGGCGGTCAAGCGACCGCCTCCGGATATACGGACCCAAACGCTCCAAGCAAGGCGATCGACGGGTTGACGTCTTCCGTGTGGCAGAGCTCCGCGACGACGGGGAGTCTCGCCGTGAAGTTCCGGAGTTTCGCCTACGTGAACGTGGTGCATGCCCACTTCACGACGACGAAGTACACCTCGCTCTCCCTCTATCTGGACACGAGCGGCAACGGGTTCTACGAATCCGGAGAGAGGGTGTGGTGGACCACCCAGAACAATGCATTGGATTGGGTCGTCAGCCTGCCGAGCACATTCTTCGCCCTCGGGATGCAGATCACGATCGACGCCAAGGTCGGATCGACGAAGCCGCAGATCAACGAATTCGAGGCGTATTTGCAGGGAGACTCGGATGGCGACGGCCTCACGAACGCGCAGGAGACCGCCACGACCTACTACCAAGACATGTCGCCCGGAGGACTCCCTCAGGCAATCCCGGACGACGGGGTCAATTCGACGACGGCGAGTGTGTCCCTGGCGCAATTCTACGGGCCGCCGGTGCGCGCGCTGGCGAACTTCACCGTCGACCACAGCCGTCGGACGGACCTCACCGCGGCCGTCGGATACTGGAACGGGACTGCATGGGTTGACCGGTATGTGTGGGATCCGGGAAAGAGGCTCCTGTCGATCGGGATTACGCAACCGGCCGCCGTGGGAGCAACGCCGGGACCATCACCGCGATCGCCACCGTCGAACATCCAGAAGTTACGTCAAAGGTCGAGTTCCGGGTGAACGGGACTCTGATGGCCTCCGTCACGACTCCTGTAGGCAATGAATTCCGTTGGAGCTGGGCGACGGCCGGCGATGGCCCAAGGGTTCTGAACGTCACGCAGTACGATAGCGTCGGGGCACGCGCATGGGACCAACATACCGTCTCCGTGAACAACCTCGGACCCGCGACGACGTGGAAGAACCCGACGAACGGTGCGACGGTCACGGACCCGATTACCCTGAAGGCATCCGCTTCGGACTATTACGCCGTAAACCGAGTCGAGTTCTATGTCGACACCGTGGATGGATACCCTGAGGGGCAAGACACGACGCCGGATTCGGGGACGAGCGACTACACGTGGCTCTGGGATCCTTGTTGTGTCGGAACCGGTTCGCATACCCTAACGGCTCTTGCCTACGACGACAACAACGCCCTCCGCAAGTCCACGAGTGTCGCGATTTCAGTGACCGTCGCCACGGATCCGCAGGTCATGATTACCACGCCGACGAACGGCCAGAATATATCTGGCGACTACATCGTCATGTCTTCGGCAAGCTCCGCGTCGTCGACCATCTCGAAAGTTGAGTACTTCGTGGACAGCGCCCTGAAATCCTCGCCGACCACCTCCCCATATTCGTGGCGCTGGCCGACATCCCAGTACTCGAACGGTCAGCATTTGCTTGCCGCGATTGCATACCGCGCCTCGGACGGAAAGACCGCGATGAATTCGATCATGGTGACGACGAGCAACGGAGGCGGTGGAGGGTGTCCGCCGAACTGTCCGGACCTCCCGAATCCGGGCGACGAGCCTCCACCGAGTCCTCCCTCTCAGACGTTGGGGATACTGGCTACTGAGTGGGCGCTCGGCGAGACGGATGTGGGCCCGTTCCTGACGATCGTCGTCGACTTGACGGGTTCGCCCACCGGAGGAAGCGCCGCGGAGAACGCTTCTCGAATCTTGCGGCCCGGGCTTCCAACAGCTCTCTTCCTTGCGGACTTGGAGTGGCGTCTCGTGGTCCGGGACTGGTCCGTCGGTACGGCAGGGAATGTGACGGCCTTCACCCTTCGGTTCGAGACCGAGAGCGATCCTTCCGGGGCCGATTTGAACGGCGATGGGATTCCCGACGGAATGGACACGGACGGGGACGGCATCCGGGACGGCACGGAGGCGAACTACTGGCGTACCTTGCCCGTGACCCGGGATTCGGATCTCGATGGCCTTTCCGATGATTACGAAATCGCGCCGCACACGCTCACCGTCCGGACGGACGGGACGACCCAGATCCTGACCGGGCTGAAAACCGACCCGGCGAAATGGGACACGGACGGGGACGGCCTGAGCGACGGCCAGGAGCGGGGATTCGTGACGATGGGCCAATCGAAGGTGATTGGGGAGGTTGGGCGCGTCAGCGGAATCACCGGGTCTTGCAGCTCCCCCGGTGCGACGACCGTCTACCTCCGGAACCGGTACACGGCGGCGGTTGTGATCGCCGAGCCCGCCACGAAGAACGAGGCGGACACCGGTGTCGTCCGCGTGAAGGCGGTCGGGGACCACTCGTTTGACGTGTGCTTCCAGGAGTGGTCGGGGAGCACCACCCACGCCGCCGAGAGCGTCGACTACCTCGTGCTCGAGTCGGGGAACCACGTCCTGCCGGACGGCTCGGTCATCGAGGCGGGTCGGGTCAGCGCGGGCACCGCGTTCGCGACGTTCCTTTTCCGGGAGGGCTTTGCCCAGCCGCCGATCCTCCTGGGTCAGGTCCAGTCGTACGCGGACCCGGACATCGCCGCGGCCCGTGTGCGCTCCGTTACCTTCACCGGGTTCGACGCGCGGATTCGGGTAAACGCCGGGGACGCGCATCCATCCGAGACGGTCGGCTACGTCGCGGTCGCGCCGCAGGCCGACCCGACGGTCCTAGCGACGTGGACGCGCGGGTCCCTCACGGTAGGCGCGTCGACGAATCCCACGACGGTAGCCTTCCCGAGGAACTTCAGCACGACCCCGCGGTTCCTCGCGTGGTACGCGACGGAAGCCTCCACCGATGAGCTGAGCCTGCGCGTCCAGACTCTGACGAACGCGAGCGCCACCCTCATGCGGGAAAACCCTGGGACGCCCGCCGCGGAGACGCTGCACTGGTTCGCGTTCGCGGGTTCGATGAACCTCACGGCCCGGATGGTGACGCGGCCGAACGGCACCGGATCCGCCGACACAGATGGAGACACGCTCTCCGATGGCGCGGAAGTCAACACGTACGGCTCGAACCCCACGCTCAAGGACACGGATGCCGACGGCATTCCGGACAACGTCGAGGTCGCGGACCAGACAATCACGATCCCCGTGAACGGCACGATGAAGTCCTTCACCTTCAAGACCTCCCCGACGTCCGATGACACGGACGCGGACGGCATCAAGGATCCGGACGAGGTGAACGGGATCCTCGACCACCGCACGATGTTCTACGACATGTCGACCCTCGGCGATTCCTCCCATCTCCGAGATCTGAGTGGGAACGGCAACCTCGGGACGCTATCCGGCCCCACGAACACGACGGATGCGAACAAGCTGAAGGTCGGGCAGGCGATGGACTTCGATGGCGTGAACGACAAGGTCTCCACCGTGATTCCGGGCCTCTCGAAACAGGGATCGTGGTCCGTGTCCCTGTGGTTCAAGTGGGACAACGGGGCCTCGGCGTCCTCGTCCCAGTACCTGTTCGCGGTTGGGCAGGCGTACGACGCCTCGGTCTACATGGCGAAGGCGAACAAGAGCCTCATGCTCAAGGCGACGGACGCGTCCGGCAACGCCGTCGTCCATGTCGTCTTGGTGGCCTTCTCGAGCACCGCATCGACCCAGGTGCACCACATCGCAGCAACGTTCGACGGCACGACGCTCCGGGCGTACGTGGACGGCGTCGCGAAGGGTCCGTGGTCCACGGCCTCGGTCCGGGTCCGGTCGGACAGCGTGAAGCTCGGCACGTCCGGATCGGAGACGGGCAACTACTTCGACGGCCGGCTGGACGAGGTCCAAGTTTGGGATCGTCGGATTGCTTCCTCGGAAGTCACCGCGTACTACAACACCACGAATGCGGCCGGTCTCGTTGGCGCATACGACATGGACACCTTGACCTCCGCGGGAAAGCTCAACGATTTCGCCGGGGTTGGTCACCCCGGAACGTTGACGGGCACATCGACGGTCCCGGGCCGGTCCGGACTCGCTAGACACTTCGGCGGTGGCTCGGACGGGCTGGCGCTCGATGCGACGACCGGAGTCTCCTTTGCCGCCGGGGTAGCGATCTCCCTCTATGTTTTCGTTTCGGCATATCCAACTGCCGACGCTCCGCTCGTCGCTCGGAAGGCGAGCGTTTACCTGAACCTCACCTCGGATGGTCGAATCAAATGGGAAATCTACCGCTCCTCGTCTGTCGCGACTAGCCTTCCAATTGTCGTTGATCGGTGGGTCCATGTGGCCGTGACGGCAAGCAGCGCGGGTCTCTCCGTGTATCTTGATGAGGCGAAGGTCGCGGGCTCGACCTCCGCGATTACCGTCGCGTCACCAGCGAACGGAATTACCGCGGGATATGGAGACGGAATCCAAGGCCGGTTCATCGGGAATCTCGACGAGCTGGCGGTTTTCAGCTACGTTCCAACGTCGTGGACTCTGGGAGACCTGCGAATCCGAGGGATTGTCACCCTTCCCGCGTTCGACGACACGGACTACGATGGCGTATCCGACTACGACGAGAGCGTCGGGTACAACCGGCGACCAACAGACCCGGTGAACGCCGACACGGATGCGGACGGCCTGATTGACGGGATGGACCTCGTCCCGACGGCGTACTGGAGACCCACATGGCGGAGTACGTACGAGCCCGGCCTCGTCCGATTCACTCAGCGGTTCAACGCCTTCGGAATCCATGGAGAGTCGGCGTACATCTACACATGGCGAATCTCTGACGGGGCTTGTGTCTTCTACGCGGACGACACGGCCGACTCCACACGGAGCAGCGATACCTCCGCGCCCCATGTCCGAGACGTCGTGAACCAGGTCATGACGGCCGGGGGGGAGACCAACTACACGGCCCTTCAGGCAACGTATGTCATGCAATCTCAATGGGGAATCGCGCAGTACACCTATGGGGGCTGTGTCTGGAACTCTCCGCGGCAGTACCGGATTGGATACACCTATTTCGACAACCTGTACGACGTGGACCTGGTCAACACCGCGGCGGTCACAATCATAGACGATGCCGGTCAAACGTTCTTCCATTCGACGACCGAAATCCCCGTCGCCCCGTCGAAGACCCAAAGCGTCCTGATTCAGGCCACGATCCGCGCCGACGCGGATCAGGGGGTGCGATCGAGCGGGTCGACGAAGCTCCCGGCGTTCATGTATTCGTTGGTTCGTGGCACAGATTTCCCTAACACCCCCGCCTTCTATCGAAACATCGCCGTCGGAGCACCCATCGATGACCACAGCTACCAGTTCAAGTTGCGAATTCCAAAGGATATCGCGCAATCCGGAAACCTCGTCTACCGAGCCGGGGCGTATTACGCGATGCTGATACTGACGCCCATCTGGGTTACGGCAGCCGGCGGCACCGTAACGAAGACGGCTCTCGACCCATCGGCAATGACGATTAACTCCATGACGATGCGCAAGATCGATTCGGCGAGCACGCTGATTGTGCGGACGTCTCTCGATCCTGAGCTCGTGGAGGCCGCTCTTCCCGGCTCGATCTCTATGGCGGCTACTGGGTACTACCAATACGGCCCGTATCGTGTCTACGTATATCGCCTCGGGTCCACTTTCGACGCTTCTGCGCCGCAGGGTGCCGACGCATTGTACTTGACAGGCGCCTCTCAGGAGGAGATTGCGGACTTCCAGGATGATGTCGTCTGGGCGCCCACCGGCGCCTGGCGTTACCAGGTGTCGGACAGTTTTGCGAATACGTTCGGAGTCTTCAAACAAGTCCAAGAGAGCGTTGAGACATCGAGCGAACTTGTTGACGGGCTGGTCATGGAGCTTCAGAACATGAGGGCCAGCAAGTCGGAGCAACTCCGGCTCCTGCGGTCAACAATCCAGGTCGAGAAGTATTGGAATCTTGAAACGGGGCGCTACCAGTATTCGGTCTGGAAGTTCTCGGAGACCACTTTCAAGACGCAAGTGCCTGACAACGACTTCCCGATGCTCATCCAACGGACGGAGACCTCGACCACCCGGGAGACGAAGCTCGTAGAGGTCTTGGACAACATTGAGGATTCGAAAGCCCTCGCTGGAGTCCGTCTCTCGGTCCTCCGGAAGGTGATGACCGGCGCCGCAATCGGTGCAGTCCTCGTCGTCTACGGTAGCGCCGCCTTTATGGCCTTCCTCGACGGCGATGTAGTCAAAGGGACCTTCTTTGCAGCCGCGACCGCTGTGAGCATTCTCGGCATCGTCTACTCGGAGAAGGCACTGGTGAAAGGTCTGTTCGAGGAGTCCAAGTTCTTCGGAAAGGGTGCCCTGAAAGCCGGAGCTGTCGCGACGGTCGCAGTCTCCGTCGTTCTTGCGGGATATGAAATCTATCTTGCGCATTCGACAAGCGATCCAATCAAACAGCTCTCCCATTACGAATCGGCCTCGGCCGAGATGATCGACGGGCTCATCGCCGCGAGCTCGCCGTATGGAGTCGTGGTGCTGTCGGCATGGAGCGTCGGCGTCTACGGCGCCGTCCTCTTCATGTACGGCATTTTCGGCACCATGCCGGACACGCTCGCCCTGAAAATCGTGAGCTCCCCGGGCGCCACCGTCGTCTTCTTCTGGGAGTACGTCTGGGGCACCGACATCCCATCCGATATCGCCGAGGATGCCATCGATCAGCTCCTCAACTTCCTCGCGAATACGGTAAGGTTTTATAATTCCAGTAGTCCTCCAATGCCGGCGATCCTACTTGTCCCATAGCATGGCCAGAAACGACGCCAATGCCGGCATCGAAGTCGGTGACTTGGATGGCCTCAACCGGATCTACGGACCAGATGGCGGGGTCCTCACGAAGAGTGGGGAGACGGTCCTTGGTGTCCGGGACCGGTGCGAACTCGGCGCCTTCGAGTCGTGGAGGAAGCTCTTCGCGCCCCTTGTATTCGAGAGTCTACGCGGAGCATCGGCCGGCCGCGTATTCGTCACGACGGAACGGCTCGTCTTCCTCCGAGAGATCGACACGTGGAAGCAGGTCAAGGCCTCGATGAGCCCGCTCGGTCTGCCCGGCGCCGTCGTGAAGGAGGCGGAGCTCAACCGGATCAAGGGTGCCGGCGGACGTCAATATTTCCAGCTCTGGACGTCCGGCTTCTCTCTCGCATGGGCCAAGAGGGTCGACGGGCTTATCGGATTGCGCCTTGTCGGTCGCGATGGTCGCAAGTGGAGAGTCGTCGTCCATGCGGACATCGACGACCCCCCCTTCTTCGCCTTGATCGAAGGGAGATTTCCGAGAGCCGGTCACAATGCGGGAGCCGTCGAGGTCGCCTGAATGCGCTCCGAGAACGACAAACCCCGAAAAGCGCGGACACCGGCGTATGGCTTCGCGGACTGATTGTTCAGATTCTGGCTGCAGTATTTTGCCTGGAACGTTGAGGCTCCTTCATGCGACCGATACGGACGGGGACGGCCTCTCGGACGGCCAGGAGCTCGTCGTGCGGGCGTTCAAGACCGATCAGCGCTATCCGATGCCCGACGGGACTTCGAGCGGCGGCGGCTCGATCAACATGACGACCCTAGGAGCGCCCGTCTGGTCGATTCGATCCGTCGACCTGATGGTCGGATTCACGCACGCCAACATGGCTCAGGTGGCAGGGGCCCTGTACCATTTCTCGCCCTGGCCCACGTTCCCCTATTTCACAATCGACCGGCTCCACGGATTCCGCACGAGCGGGTCGAATCCAGGCCAAGCGAACAACTTCACGTCGTACGACTTGCTCCAGAAGCCCGCGACGCCAGGTGATTCGTGGTTTGTGCCTTCAGACTTTGTCATCCTATCGCCATCGTCCATCGGCTGGTCCGTCTTCGGGGGTGACAACGCCGCCGACGGGAAGAAGGGCCAGCTCGAGTACGGGCGACTTCAGTTCGCGGTCCACACGCTCCCTAACCGCGCGGACACCGACGGAGACGGCCTCAATGACAGCGAGGAGCTGAAGCTCGGCTCCGACGGATTCGCGACGGATCCCTGGAAGCTCGATATGGACGGCGACACGCTCACGGACAACGAATACGCGACGAAGGGGACCGACTTGGGTCCGAACGCCAGCAGGGGCGTCCTTTCGCCCGCTACAAACTCCATCCCGGGGTCCCTCAGAACGGGTCCTCGGGTCCATCTCCTCGTGCGCCGTGGGCCTCGGCGGGGAGCCCCGCCAAAGGTATATGCCATCCCTCGAGTAACGCTCAAACGCCCACCGAAGGAATGCCATGTCGCTGCAGCTAGGAACCGATCCGGAGGCGAAGAATGCAATCGAGCTGCCCGAGGACGCGCTCCTCCGCCACGTCGTCATCTTGGGGGCGACCGGCGCCGGCAAGACGGTCCTCGCGAAGGCGTTCCTCGAGGAGGCCGTCCGCGCGGGCGTCCCCGTGATCGCCGTCGACCCGCAGGGGGACCTCGCGTCGCTCGCGCTCGCGCACACGGACGCGTCGGCGAAGGAACACCCGGCGGACCCCGCGGTCGTCGAGGAATACTGGTCCCGGGCCGCCGTGTCGATCCTCACGCCCGGTTCGACG
>WNGG01010651.1_pt1 | contig 11206 bp, 9 predicted proteins | sample 5400661 | NCBI WGS metagenome assembly WNGG01 (sample SAMN13153372, study PRJNA577476) | soil metagenome | isolation source: 100 cm soil or saprolite under Garry oak tree replicate 1 | place: USA:California | collected 2016-06-15 | reverse complement strand
CGGACGATGGCCTCCTGAAACCGGATCAGAAACTCCAGGAGCCCATCAGCGTTGAGCGAGGCGACCAGCTGCACCAGTTCGCGATAGAAAAAGGCCACCGCCTTGTCCAGCAGGGCGGTCTTCTCCTGCTCCGGAATCGGAACGGGGGAGAGGTGCAAAACAGTAGTGAGATGGTCGGCAAGCTCGTCAAGCAGCTCCTGCTGATCCGCCCCTTGTACCTTCCGAAACGGCAGCAGCCCGCGCACATCCAGGTCGGGGTTCTGATCGACGGAGAGGGAGAGCAGCTGTTTCTTCCTGCCAAGCGGCGCATGGTGATCTAGGATGGCGGCAACGACTTCGTCGGAGAGCGATCCTCGGGCCTCTTCTGGCAGCAGTTCGCGCACCCCCTGGAGGATTGTCTGCATGAGGATCCGCTCGCCGCTATTGTCCGCACGCTCGATCAGCTGTTTGGCAGACACAGCGAGCGTGAGGCGAAGCGTCCCAGTATCGGCTTCCACCTGCAGGTCGAAGGGATGGTCCGCGCTGAGTTGCCCCGGCGGAGCGACGAGAAACCACTGATCGGGTGCAGACACGAGGAACGAGGCGCGCAGCCGCCGATCGTTCAAGGCAGTATAGATGGGAATGGCGCGCGTCCCGTGGGCCGCGATCACGTCAGCCACATAGGGCGGGATGTGCGCCATGACCGCGTGCTGATCAAGCTGACGGGCGACCTCCCGGCGCAGCTCCCCTGAGCCGCCCGGCGGGATGTAAATGAAGTCGGGGCGCTCCTTCTCGGGAAGGGTGTAAGAATAGCCGTGCGCGCGGTAGGCGGCAAACTCATCGAGCTGACTAAACACCTGGACGGCTGCTCGCGCCCGCACCTCCCACGAGGCCCTGGCGAACTTCCACAGAACCAGCTGGTCATACTCTTCTAGCCAGGCAATCGTGCGCAGGTCGCCGGCGGAAAGGCCGAGCGGGGGCGAGGCGAGCCGCTCCGAGTGTGGCAAGAGGAATCGTCCAGGCCGTCCCACCCCTTGCAGCACCACGAGAAACAGGAGCTCGCTGGGAGCGGGTGACAGGCCGAAGAGGTGCTCCTGCACCTCGTACAGGCGGGCCTCGATCCGAGATTCGAGTTCGCGCAGCGCCCACTCGCCTAACGGGTCGTCGGCATCGTACTCCGTCAACGGATCGGTGACGAGCAGTGTGTACATCATCTTGTCGCTGTCGAGGCTGAAGAAGGCATCCTGACTGGAGGGGATGGAGAGGGCACCTGGCGGTGGATAGAACTCCAGGAAATGATGGAGGGTGGCCAGCGACTCGACCAGGTGCTCCCAGACAGCCTCGCGATAGCACCGCGCCAGCTCGTCTCCCACTCCCCGTTCAATGGCGCGCCGGATGAGGGCATGGCGAACCGCGACGAGCAGCCTGCCGGGCAGCGCCACAATGAGCGCGTCGCCGGCCCGAACCAGCGGTCGGCTCCGCAGCGCCCCCGTGTCGAGCTCGTAGGAGGCGAGCGCGAGCTGCCCCATCGGGTAGGTGATCTGGTCCAGGAGAGCGGGGGATGCCAGGTGCTCTTCCAAGAGATCAGTTACTTCCGCTGGATGGAAGGTTACCGCCTGTTTCAGGGTGGCGAGCGTTCGCGCGTCCGGAATGAACACCGCCTGTCCCTCCTCCCAGGAGGGGACCTCCACCCTCCGATCCAGCCCGGCGCGCCTTGCCACCTCGTTGCTGAGCGCCAGCACCGCAGAAAGCAATTCACGCGACTCTCTCACATACTGGGGGTCGGAAAAGGCTTCTGGGTCGGAAAACAGCGCCCGGCAGAGCAGGCGAAGGACGAGAGTCGCTTCATCGGTGATGCCTGGGAACACGAGAAAATTGCCATTGAAAAAGGGGACCGCTTCCAGGAACGGATTATCGAGCGGGTCTTCCTGCGCAGACGCCCAGCCCTGGCCCAGCACCCCGGTGTTGCACCATTGATTCAGGCGGTGCGCACTGGCATGCGGTCTCCTTTCCTCGTCATCCGCGAGCGATGCGGCGATATGAGCGAGCACCTCCAGGCGAACGGTGCGATGAGCGTTCGCCGGCAGGAGCTGCAGCCCTCCCGCGGCTGCGAGGAGATCAACGGGGTCGTAGGGTGCGAGTTGTTCGGCGAACTGGACGAGCTGTGCCGGCTCGAACTGGTCTTCTCGCATGCATACATCACTTCCTTCCTGCATTCGTCAACCTTCCCGGCGGAGTTTCCAATGGCAGGATCACGGACAGGAGGTGCAGAGAGGAAGCACTATGTACGCCTCCCGGCGCTACTTCTTGTGCGTCATGATCATCTTTAGGAGAAGAGAGTGAATGATGGCTTCTCTTGCCTGTCCATTATACGAAATTCTGTCCTAGTATACTCGATTTTGCCGGCGTGGGCAATTCCCCGAAAGCACACGGGTGCGCGTCATGGTTTTGCGCATTGGTTTGCCCCCGCTCCCCCGAGCGCGATCAGCTGCCTTGCTCATCCCCCGGATGCGGCTGGCCGGGCGGCTCTGCATCCAGGGAGAGAGGGAGGTGAGCTCCCTGCAAGAGCATGAAATGCACCCGATCTCGCTATAAGGGCGACTTCTTCCCGCTTTTGTGCTAAGCTGTGGGGAAAGGGGCACACACGGTCCCGCAAGAAAGGAAAGCAGCATGGGAATGTCTCTCAGCAAAACGCAACTCCTCACGGAAGTGCGCACGGAACAGGCGGCCTGGGAAGCCTTGCTCGACGAGATTGGGCAAGCTCATATGACGCAGCCAGAGGTCGCCGATGGCTGGTCGATCAAGGATATCGTGGCTCACCTCACGGGCTGGCGCCGCCGGTCGGTGCGGCGCTTCCAGGCGCTTCTGCATCATGAACCAGACTTCTCACCGCCCTGGCCGAAAGAGTTGCGGGAAGACGATGAAATCAACGCCTGGATCTACGAGTCCAATCGCGATCGTCCGTTGGCAGAGGTCCTCAGCGAGTCGCGGGAAGTCTTCCAGCAGCTGCTAGAGACCCTCGATGCCTTTTCTGAGGAGGAGCTCCAGAATCTGCGGCGCCTCCTCGGGCTGGAAGAAGAGCAGGTCAGCGGCAGCCTGTTCTTCGCTCATTTCCACCAGGAGCACGAGCCGGATATGCGCGCCTGGCTGGAGCAGGTGAAACAAGTAGGGTAACTTCTCATCCTCTCAAGCGTGAACTGCTCAGAGCAGCGTCATAGCAGTCGTTCGCCATGGCGATCCCGTTTCCAGCTCTCTCTCCTTGGCACATCAGACCTTGCGTCGTTCATAACGGCAGGAGAGCGAACATGTGAGGATGGTACTCTCTGCTCCCAGGCGATACATGAAAACTCTCACTTTTGCCTACCGGAAAGACATCTCCTAGAAAGAAGAGACTGAGTACAGGCCGTCATTGAAAAGGGTTGGAATTGAGAGCGGCATTTGGGTTGTTCTTTACCTACAGCGAACAGACTTCCCATACCCTTCAGGAGGTGAACATGAGCGGTCGCCATGCAGCGGTAATGATCCAGATGAGCCAGCAGACACGTGCTACCCTGCAAGGGTGGTTGCAGCGTCAGAAAACACCACTTGGTCGAGCCAAACGCGCTCGGGCGATGTTACTGTTAGAGCAAGGCCACAGCTACGCTCATACGGCTAGATGGATCGGTTTGACCGAGCGCAACCTGCGTAAGTGGGCCGGGCGGTTCCACTGTCGTGGACTGGCAGGGCTGGACGACTCGCCTCGACCAGGCCGCACTCCCGTTTTCTCACCGGAAGTGGCCCTCTACACCGTGAAACTGGCCGGTGAAAGACCTGAGGATCTGGACCGCTCACTCTCGCAGTGGGATTGTCCTGAACTGGCGCGGTCGCTCAAAGCCGATGGCGTCGTCCAGACCATTTCCCCAGAAACCGTTGGGCGGATCTTACGCTCCCACAAGCTTAAACCGTGGCGACACCATCTCTGGCTCTCTGCTAAAGTGCCCCATGATGACCACTTTGCTCACCTGGTCCATACTCTGGTCGAGCTGTACACCCGTCCGCTTCCGCGAGGAGGAGATGGTCATCTGTGTCGATGAGAAGACCAACCTCCAACCGCGTCCGCGTTTGGCTGCTACCCTACCGGCTCGGCCAGGGCAACCCATTCGTTTGGAAAACGAATACAAGCGCGTCGGAGCCTTGCACCTGTTTGCTGCGTTTGATACCCGGACCGGCCAGGTCTACGCTCGGACCGAGGTACGCAAACGGCAAGTCGAGTTCATCGCATTGCTCACCCAATTGGATCGGGAAATTCCACCTTCCATTCGTCGCCTCTCTCTGGTACTCGATAACGCGAGTGTGCATAAAGGCAAACAGGTACGAGCATGGTTGGCGACTCACCCCCGCTTCATGTGCCACTTTTTGTCCGTGCATTGTTCCTGGATGAACCAGGTGGAGCAATGGTTTAGCGTTCTCCAACGCAAGCGGCTGCGCATCAGCGACTTCGCTTCCCTGGATCATTTGGCGGAGCGACGCATGGCATATGTCTCCGAATGGAATGCTCTGTATGTTATTTATAATCTGGAACGCGTTCCAGATTAGTAAATAACTTGCATTATGTATACTCTGAGCTCGTTTCCGATGTCCCTTTCCAGAAAAGTCGAGCCAGATTATACATAAAGGCGCATCCGTTCAACTGGTCGAGCAAGTCTGCTGCCAGAGTCATGGCCAAGTGCGAAGCTCAGGCTATTCGCGTTCCAGCAGCCTGATTGTCGGCCCTTTTCAATGCCGTGCTGTACTTAGTTTATGCTCTCGTTTCTTCATATTGTATAATCCTTTTACCTAGTTTACTTCAGCTAATATACAGAATTGCACAGAATGCTTGCTGTGTCAAATCAATTTGGGTTATCCTGCGATTCTACTCTCATCGGGAATGTAGTCCTACTCACTGGTTAGTTGTGAAGCGAGATACGTGATTTTGTGCTAACGTTAAAGCTGAAAAGACCGGGTAGAAAGGAATTCTCTATGGAAGACAAGACTGCCTCTCAGCAGATAGATGCCATAATCAAGAAGTCGGGTGACTGGCGGGGCAAGACATTATCGCACCTGCGCGCACTCATTAAGCAAGCCGACCCTGCCGCGGTCGAAGAGGTGAAGTGGAAAAAGCCTTCGAAACCAGAGGGGGTCCCCGTTTGGTCTCATGACGGAATACTATGTGTGGCTGACACGCTCAAGAACGCTGTGAGGTTGACATTTCCAAAAGGTGCTCAGGTGAAGGATCCAAAGAAACTCTTCAACACACGCCTCGATAGCAACACTGTTCGTGCTATCGACTTTCGCGAAGGTGAAACTGTAGATGATGAGGCATTAAAGGCGCTCATTCTTGAGGCCGCGGAGCTTAACACCGTAAATTAGGCTTGCGGTAAATAGTGAGTTAGACGGTGGATAGTCTCCCTGTTAAGTGTTGATAGGATGTGGAACGAGCACAACCGTCAAAAGCTCCTTGACAGTCCAGATGTGATCGGTGAGTCGAGCAGCCATAGCAGGTGTGCGTTGTTGCCAACACGCGTGTTCTGAAGGGGCTGCCAATGCAACGCGTAATGTGCTTCCGCGGACGCGTAAAGTTGTAGAGCGCATCTTCGAGTGCGCTAGCGGCTTTGAGCAAGCGCAGCTCTTTTGAGAAGGAGAGCGTCTTGCGCACCAACCTCCCATTCATCTGCCGTGAGGTCAAGTTGGTTCGTTCCACATATGCCGTATGTTCTCCTAACACGCTTTTCACCTCCTCTGGGTCTCCATAGATCACCTTGGTGGTCACCCTGACCAATTTGCCTCCCTCCCGTTTCTTGATCACCTGCAGATACCGCCAATCTTGTCCTGGTTGTGGCAGCGTGGGTGGTCTTCCCTGTCCACTATACTCAGGCACCGTTCCCCATAGTTGCAGCATGGCTTCGCGATAGGCACCTTTTCCGTCTGTTGACATGGCCGGAGGAGGAGCTTCTGGCGCATGCCTTTTGACCTGTTGCATGAGCTGTGGCGCGACTTCTTCTTCTGTCTTAGCTATGGCACGTCCTACTCTCAACCGGGTGTCCATGTCGATGGCGGTGCCGCGCCAAAACGTCCCGCGTGCTGCTTCTTCTGGCTTCCCCCTTTTTCGCCCTTGTGACCGACATACGTCCACAGGGCATCCATCTGCACGCGGTTGAGCTTCTTTGGCCCCACCAGTCGCTCCTCCATCTGCTCCACCTGCCTCGCTGCTCGTTCTAACCACCGACAGATGGTCTCTTCTTTCACTCCTTTGATCCGGTGAATGGCCGCTAAACTGGCACGATCTCCTACCATTGCCAGACATTGCACTATTGTCTCTTCTGAATGGCGACAGCGGTAAAACAGCGTTCCCTTGGTTTCAGTGAAGGTCTTCCTGCACGTTTGACAGCGGTAGCGTTGCACTCCTTTGTCTGTTTTGCCGTTTTTGCTGATATTTCCCTTTCCTACTTGTCCATAGTCTGCGCATGCTTCGTTCCAGCAGAACGACCCAGCTTGGGCCACTTTCTTCTCTTCCATGGCTTGGTTCTCCCTCTTCTCAAACGCCTTTTCCTCCATTCTCTACCACCAGTCAAGAGGGAGACTACCAGACGGTGGGGTATGCCATAATGCAGGCTCAAAGGATCATCTGTCGTGATTGCGCCGCATCCGAAGCGTCAGTCGCGGAAAGTCGCGCAATGTCACTCGTTGGATGGAACAGGGAACCGATTGGGTCCTCGTTCAGAAAAAGGAGTGATCCTGTGCTTGGAACCTCGCCGATGAAGCCTCGGGTATCGTGCAGTTGATTGTGCGTAGAGCCTGCCGGAGGAAATGATTGCATGCGTTCACTTCACTTTACCCTTCTCCCAGCCCCAGACCTCCTGAAAAAGGATGTCGAGTGCTTTCGGATCGCGCACTATTCAGGTGAGGAAGGATTCGCCCTCACCATCAGTCCAAATGGCATGCCAGGGATCGTCTTTCAACACAATAACGGGCAGTCTCCTGTGGAAACGATTATCACTCCGTCCAAGAGCACTGGCTCCATCCCCACCGTCTATATCTATGGACAAACAACAGAACCTGGGGTCATGAACCACAAAAAGGGGCCGTATACCACGGCACAAGTGATTTTACAACCTCACGCCCTCCACACCCTGCTTGGCATCAACGCCTCAGCCCTGACCAATAGGTTGGTGGAGTTGCAGGAATTTTCCGCTCACACACTTGCGGAGCAACTGCTTGAAGCCACCAACGAGCAGGAGCAACTCGCTTTACTGACGAGCTTTTTAGTGGCTCAGCTCAAGCAGGAGAAACCGAGAGATATGTTAGTGGAAGAAAGCCTGCGTTTGATCCACCAGCATATTGGTGCTATTCAGGTGAAATCCTTACTGGAGCACTTGACTATCTCAGAACGCCAGTTTGAAAGGAGATTCAGCCAAACGGTGGGCGTCTCCCCTCAGGTGTATATCCGGGTGAAGCGGTTTAACGAAGCCGTACGACTCTTGAAAACCGGGCAGTTTGAAGCACTGACGGCTGTGGCCCATGCGCTCGGCTTCTATGATCAAGCGCATTTTATTCGTGAGATCAAGGCATTTTCAGGCCTGACGCCTACAAACTTGTCCCACCACGCTGATGATTTTCATCACGGTCAAGCCGGCTATTTTTATCTCGCATGACGGTTTTGTACAATTCTTCAAGGGGCTGGCAGTGTATACTCCAACGAGAGAGAATGAAAAAGGAGGCACTGATGTCACACACATCGTCCAATTCTTCACCCACAGTCCTACTCTCCGGGCTCGCCATGCCTGAATCGGCTCGTTGGCACGAGGGTCGGTTATGGTTTGCCCATTGGGGAACCGGTGAAATCGTGGCTGTAGACCTCAATGGGAAAAGCGAAGTCATCACTCGTCATGCTCCTCCTGCTTTTGGTTGGTCCATCGATTGGTTACCCGATGGCCGCCTGCTGGTCACGGGGAAAGAGCTGATGCGTATGGAGAAGGATGGCTCAATGGTTCGGCACGCGGATCTGAGCAGTATTTCTACACTTGGTTGGAACGAGATCGTCGTAGACGGTCGGGGTAACATCTACGTTAATAGCATAAACTTCGAGTTCCTTGCTGGGGAGCAGCCAAAATCCGGCATGATTGCACTCGTTACTCCCGATGGCAAAGCTCGGAAAGTTGCTGGTGATCTTTCGTTGCCTAACGGCATGGTGGTCACCCCTGATAACTCGACACTTATCATCTCAGAATCCTTCGCAGAACGGCTTCTTGCATTTGATATCGCCTCGGATGGTAGCCTTTCCAACCGGAGAGTGTGGGCTGAGGGCCTTGGTCCAGACGGCATTAAAATGGATGCTGAAGGCGCCATCTGGGTCCAGGCACGTGACGTACGCGGTTACACCAAGCGTGACGATTCTCCGGAAGGGGCCGTTTTACGAATCCGTGAAGGCGGAGAAGTATTGCAACGCATTGAATACGACAAGACTATTTTCGCGGTCACGCTTGGTGGCCCAGATGGCAAGACCCTGTTTCTGTTGGCTACCAAATTCCGCGGCTCCGATAAGGTAAAGGAAATGGCCGCGGCCAGAGTTGGCGAGGTGTTGATCAGTAAAGTTACAGTACCGGGGGCCGGCAAGCCATGATACAAAGCGAAACGTTAGAAGATACCAAAGAGAAGACTTTTAAAGGACGAAAGGAACAATACTATGTTAAAAACGATGCCCTTCTTACTATTCGACGGCAACTGCGCCGAAGCCATGACTTTTTATCATGAGTGTCTTGGTGGCGAGCTCACACTTACCAAACTTGGCGATACGCCAATGAAAGACATGATCCCGCCTGAGAAGCACGACAGGATTATCAATGCTCACCTAAAGAGTGGCAATATTGAATTATCGGCTACTGACTGGATGGCTGCTCCAGAATATATACCACAATACGGAGACATATTTGCCATCTTCGTTCTTGGTGAAGGTTACGATGAGTTGAAAGCAATCTTTGACAAACTGAGTATAGGCGCCAAAAAAGACCGGTTCCAAGAGCTGCACGATATGCCGTTTGGCACCTACGGACAGTTCTTTGATAAATATGGCTATCATTGGATTTTCAAGGGCGACAAACGCTGACGACAGTTCTGGCAGACTGACCAATACGGTCTTAACACGGAACAGTATGACCAACCACGACCGGCCATGTCGGACTGTTAGGACCAGTCGCAAACAACGTCTCATTACGGGCTACCTTGGAAACGTTTCGTGCCTCATGGTAGGGCGCTTCAGCAGTCGAATGAATGATTCAGCGTGCTCGTCGTCCGCTGACAACGTGTTCAATATCCGCTACGACGGCCGACAAATCATTGTTCAGCTGATGTCCACCTTGCTCGAGCTCACGGGTAACGGCGTGCGGCAGTTCCTGGCGATACAGTGCGAGATGGGCAAATGGCACAGTTTCATCGTCGCGCGCATGATAGAAAAATAAAGGAACATTCCGGGGCAGGTTGACGGCAGCATCTTCCGGCAGAGCCATACCCATGATCTGCCAGCCACCAGGACCAACAAAGGGCGTGGCGATCAAAAAGATCCCCGCTAGTTTGCTTGTTGCCTGACGCTCTACGAGCAACTTGAGCAAGATATACGCACCAACCGAGTGGCCGCACAAGATAACATCATCGCCCAGCTGCTCCATCATCTGCTCGATCTTCTGCCGCCATAGCTCGTAGTCAGGATCATCCTCATGTGGCATGGCGGGGTAATGAACCTGATACGCTGAACCGAGCGCATCGCTCAGGCTTTCAGCCAGCTTTCTATCTTCGTGAAATGCGCCTGCTCCACCACCTTGCAGAAACAGGACTTGTTGTATCATGCTCATACGTAGATTATAGTCTTGGTCGTCCAGATGTTGTTTAACGACAACTATTATTGCCGCCCGAATTGACTCATGAAAGATCTTACTTTGCTCGGTACTTGCCTCACTAATAATGTTACCCATCTGCCTATTTTATGGCAGATGATAAAAGAAGGTTATTCCTTGTGGCAGAAACGATACCAGTAGAGCATGTGATGCATGAGGTGATAGCAACTGCCTGGGTAAGATTTTCTCGTGAGGCAATGCGCCCCACGATAAGAATAAACGTCCGTTAACAACTTTCGCACGAGCTGAATTTGACGCAACTTTTTGGGTGAATCCCCACAGCTATGTGACCGGTTTTCTGCTATTCTACTTCAAGTGAATCGAGTGACTACCGCCGGCGGTGAAGCAGAAGAGCTCGGCCTCGAAGGCGCTCAGCTTTTTGCGAAAAACGGGTTCTTGACAAGAAGCTGGGGAGCTACCAGTGCCACGGAGAGGGTTCGTCGAACCGAAGCGCCGGCGCGAATGAGAAAGGGAGCGAACGGCCTCGCATGAGCACTGCCCTCGAACGCGCGCGCGAAGCTGAGGCTGCCTTCGCGGGCGAGGCCTCGATCCTGGTTGATTTGCTCCACCCGAACCTCCCGCGTGTCTATGATTATTTCTCCGAGGGTGCGTGCTGCTACCTGGTGATGGATTATATCGAGGGGTCCACGCTCGCAGACATGCTAGAGCGGGCGGGCGGTGGCCCGCTGCCCTTAGCGCTCGTCCTGGGCTGGGCTGTCGAGCTTTGCGATGTGCTGCACCATCTACACACGCGCCAGCCGCCGGTGATCTTTCGCGACATCAAACCCGCGAACGTCATGGTGAGCACCAGCGGGCACCTCTTCCTCATCGATTTTGGGATTGCGCGCCTCTTCAAACCCGGGCAGGCACACGATACGGTTCCGTTCGGGTCGGTTGGCCACGCCGCGCCAGAACAATACGGGAACGCACAAAGTGAGCCACGCTCCGATGTCTACGGGCTGGGGGCGCTCCTCCACCAACTCCTCACAGGGCTCGATCCAAGTGAGCGCCCTTTCCTCTTCCGACCGGCAGCCCAGGTCAATCCCGCCGTTCCTGCGGAGTTGGAGCTACTGATCATGCAGATGGTGGAGATGGACAGAGAGAGAAGGCCGGCCAGCATTCGCGATGTGTGGAACGTGCTCGAACAGGTGAGGCTTTCCTTGCAAACCGGAGGCGCCGCCCTGGCCGCCGGGACGCGCGGGAGGGCTGCTCCGGGCGCGATCATCGCACGCTACGACAGGCACACCGCGCCGCTCTGGTCACTGGCGTGGTCCCCCAACGGGAAACACATTGCCTCGATCGGCGGCGAGGGGCACCTGCGG
>WNGG01020790.1_pt1 | contig 11208 bp, 9 predicted proteins | sample 5400661 | NCBI WGS metagenome assembly WNGG01 (sample SAMN13153372, study PRJNA577476) | soil metagenome | isolation source: 100 cm soil or saprolite under Garry oak tree replicate 1 | place: USA:California | collected 2016-06-15 | reverse complement strand
CTTCTGCTGGGCGTCACCACCGTGGAAGTAGAGGTTGGCGCCAACGTTGTAGAAGAAGACGTCGGAGGAGACCTGTAACGCCTGCGGAAGCTGGAGCGACCCGTATGCGCCGCCTCCCGCGTTGTGCAGGGTGATCCCGCCCTCGGTGAACGAGCCCCCGTCGACGATCGTTGTGGTCGGGGTGAGCACGCCGGCCTCCAGCGCCGCGACCGCGGTGATCGGCTTGAACGTCGAGCCGGTCGGGTACAGGCCCTGGGTCGCGCGATCGGTATACGGAGAACCGGTCGTGTTCGAGAAGACCTGGTCGACGACCGACTGCGAGAGCCTCGGCTTGGTGAACACCGAGGGGTCGTAGGTCGGCGAAGAACCGAGGCCGAGGATCTCGCCGTCCCTCACGTTCATCGCCACGAAAGCGCCGGGAGTACTGAACGCGTGCAGTGCGGCCTCCCCCGCGGACTGCACCCGGTTGTCGATCGACAGTACGAGGTTGTCGCCGGCCTTCGGCTGGGTCTGGCTGAGCACCCCGCCGGTCGGCTGTCCCGCGGCGTCCACCTGGACGCGACTCATGCCGTTGATTCCGCGCAGGACGTGGTCGTAGGTGTTCTCGACCCCCGCCTGGCCGACCTGGTCGCCCGGCTGCACGCCCTGGTAGCGGGGCTCCTTGAGCTGCGGGCCGGTGACCTCGCGGGCGTAGCCGAGGATCTGGGCGCCGAGGGTGCCGTCCGGGTAGTGGCGCACGTAGACGTTCTGCACGCTGACCCCGGGATACTGCGCCTGGTTCTCCTGCAGGTAGTAGACGAGGTCGTGGTTGACATCGCGCTTCAGCGTCACCGGGCTCGCGGGCAGCTCCCTGGTCTGCTGGCGGAGCTGCTTGTGGATCTCGTCGGGCGGCATGCCGACAACCTGGCCCAGCCGCGCGAACTCCTGCTGGCGCTTCTTCTTCGAGTGCGGCAGATCGGTGGGCTGGAGCTGGAGCGCCAGCGCGGTGCGGTTGTTGACCAGAACGTGTCCGCTGCGATCCAGGATCTCGCCGCGTGGGGCCTGCACCGTGATCTCGCGAATCTGGTTGTTCCTCGCCTGCTTCAGGTACTTCTCGCCCGAGAGCACCTGCAGGTACCACAGCCGGAAGAAGATGATCGAGAACATGACCAGCGCGAAGCCGCTGAGGATCGCCACGCGCAGCGCGAACTGCGCCGGCATCAAGGGTCGTTCACGCTCACCGAACATCACGGGCCCGAGACCCCCGTCGCACGCCGCATGCGGCGTCCACGCACGCGGCGAGGCCGCGATGCGCCTGCGGTGATCGGCGTCCTCGCGCTGCGAAAGGCCACGTCGTCGACGATCGCCGGACGCAGGGCCCAGCGGATCAACGGGTAGATCGGGATCATCAAGACCACCGCCAGCAGGCCCTGTACGAAGATCTCTCTCAGCACCAGGAGGCTGACCGGCGTGCGGACGCCCAGCATCAGCTGGATCGCCGCGAAGCCGGCGGCCGCGCCGGTCGTCAGCGCCCCAGCCAAGAGCGGCGGGATCAGCGAGTTGGAGATCTCGGCACCCTCGCGGTAGCGGCCAGCCAGGTAGCCGGCGGAGAGCAGGACGAGGGACGACACGCCGAGCGTCTGAAGCAGCGCCGAGTCGAGCAGCAGCCCGCTGGCGAACCCGCACACGGCTCCGACCATCCCGCCACCGAGCAGGCCCAGCGAGACAACGATCAGCGGAATCACGTTCGGCGTCGTCCCGAAGAAGCTGAGGTAGGAGAAGAACGAGATCTGCATCACGATGGTGACGACGACGATCACCGCGATCCGGATGCCGATCCGCCAGGTGACGATCATCCCGGCACTCCCGGTCGCTTCGGCCCACCCGTGGCGACCTGGACGAAGTCGAGCCCGCGGATGTCGGCGAACGGCGTCACATGCACGCGTTGGTAGCTCTGTTGCTCGCCCGCGGTGGTCTCGCTCACCTGGCCGATCGGGATCCCAGGCGGAAAGGCCGAGGAGATCACGCCGTTGCTCCAGCCCGCCGTGACCAGGATCTGTCCCTTGTGGATCGGCTGGCTCTTGTCTATGAAGTCGAGCAGCAGATCGCTGGGATCGCCCACCTCCGGCTCCGCCACGCCCTCGGGGCCGTTGGGCAGCACCCTGGCCGAGACGGCGCTTCGGTCGTCGGTGATCAGCGTCACCTCCGCCGTGCCATGGGTGACGTCGGTGATTCGACCGGCAAGCCCGTCCCCGGTGACCACCGGGTCGTTCATCTTCACGCCGTCGCCGGAGCCCTTGTCGATCGTCACGGTCGAGTACCAGACCGTCGGCGAGCGGGCGATCACGCGCGCGGTCACCGGCGTGTAGCCGGCCAGCGTCCCCTGCTTGTCGAGGCTGAGCAGCTTTCGAAGCTGCTGGTTCTCGCCCTCGGCCCCCTGCGTCTGGGCGAGCTCGTTGCGAAGCTGCTGGACCTCGGCGGTCAGGTCCGAGTTCGTACCGCGCGCCTTGAAGGTCTCGTCGAACCAGTTGACCAGGTCGCGGGCCGGCTTGAGCGCCCGGGTGGCGCCCTCTTCCATGGGCCCGAAGACGGATGCCACGACGCGCTGCATCGAGTGCAGCGGGCCGCCCTCGCGCTCTGAGAACTGGGTCGAGAGCAAGACGAGCGCCGCGATGATCAAGAGCACCAGGATCGCGCGGCGCCTTCTGACCTGCTTGCGGTACACAACGCCTATCCGGAGCTGACCAGGCCGCGGCGGTGCGAGTTCCGGCTCATCCGGTGGATGGTCTCGAACTCCTCGAGCGAGCGGCCCGAGCCGACCGCAACGCACGTCAGCGGCGACTCGGTCAGCTGCGCCGGCATCTGACACTCCTCGCGGAGGCGGTGATCCATGCCCTGAAGCAGGGCGCCGCCACCGGCCAGGGTGATTCCCCGATCCATGATGTCGCCGGCGAGCTCCGGCGGGGTGCGATCGAGGGTGTCCTTGACCGCGGCGACGATCTGGTTGATCGGCTCCTCCAGGGCGGAGCGCACTTCGTCCGAGGTGAGCATGATCGTCTTCGGCAGGCCGGTGACCATGTCGCGACCCCGGATCTCGGTCGTCACCTCCTCCGGCAGCGGGGCGGCCGAGCCGATCTCGAGCTTCACCTCCTCGGCCGTCTGCTGGCCGATCAGGAGCTTGTGCTCGTGCTTGCAGTAGTTGACGATCGCATCATCCTGCTCGTCCCCGCCGATGCGGATCGACTCGGAGACGACGATCCCTCCGAGGGAGATCACGGCGACCTCGCTGGTGCCGCCGCCCACGTCCAAGACCATGCTGCCGGTCGGCTCCCCGACCGGCAGCCCCGCGCCGATGGCCGCCGCCATCGGCTCCTCGATCAGGTAGGCCTGGCGCGCGCCGGCCGACAAGCAGGCCTCTTCGACGGCACGCTTCTCGACCCCGGTCACGCCCGAGGGAACACAGACGACGACGCGGGGATGTGCGAACCGGTTCTGGTGGACGCGCTGGATGAAGTGGCGCAGCATCTCCTCGGTCACGTCGAAGTCGGCGATCACACCATCCTTGAGGGGGCGGATGGCGCGAATCGTTCCTGGGGTGCGGCCGAGCATCCGCTTCGCCTCGACGCCCACAGCGTGCACCTCGCCGGTGCGGGCGTCGACCGCCACCACCGAGGGCTCCGAGAGCACGATGCCGCGACCGCGCACGTAGACGAGGGTGTTCGCGGTACCGAGGTCCACGGCCATGTCGCGGCCGCCGAAGCCACTGAGGTTGCGGAAAAGGCCCATCAGTTTGGAGAGTGGAGGAAGGGGTTGGTGCGGGCGGAAACTCGTATGCAGGCGAATCCTGAAGAGCCCACGGCAGAGCCTGCCGCGAGCAGCGGGCGCCCCTCGGTTCGCCCGGCCATGGTGCCAGGAGCCGGTCGTCGTAGCGGCCGCGCCGCGCGCCGAGTGTACCGAACCTCCCAGCAGCCTCAATTGCAGGATGAGGGCAAGAATCAGATCTCAACATGGACCTAAGGGTTAGCGCCCGGGCCAAGACCTGGAGCCGACTCTCCTGCTGGGTCGAGCAGCTCGGGCGCCAGTTCCAGCAGCAGCCTGACCGGCAGCCCGACGACGTTCGAGAAGTCACCCTCCACGCGCTCGACCAGAATGGAGCCCAGTCCCTGGATCGCGTAAGCGCCGGCGCGGTCACGCCACTCGCCGGAGGCTACGTACGTCTCGAGAGTGGCCTCGTCGAGCTCCCGGAACGTCACCTCCGAGCGAGCCACGCCGGAACGCTCAACCCGCTCGGAGCCCGGACGGGAGGCGTCGTACAGGACGACCCCGCTGAGCACCGTGTGGGTCCGCCCCGCCAGCGCCTCGAGGCGCTCGCGAGCCTCGGCCGGGCCGGCCGCTTTGCCGAGCAGGCGCCCGTCGAGGATGACCTCCGTGTCGACTCCAAGCGTCAGCGCCCCCTCCCCCGCCGCCTCCAGACCGGCCACCGCCTTGCGGCGCGCGTTCTCGACCACCACGTCTTCGGGCCGCCCATCGCGCAACTCCTCGACGTCGGGAACGACCACCTCGAATGGGATCCCGAGAGCCGTGAGAATCTCGCGACGTCGGGGAGACGCGGACGCAAGAACCAACATCAAATCCGAGGAAAAGTCGAGCGAAGCCGAGACTTTGCGAGCCTAATCTCCGAGGTCACCGAACCAGAGAGCGATTTCGCGCTCCGCCGACTCGTCGGAGTCGGAGCCGTGCACGAGGTTGAAGGTGACCTCGACGGCGAAGTCGCCGCGGATCGAGCCCGCGACCGCCTCCAGCGGGTTGGTCGCTCCGATCACCTGTCGCGCGGCGGCGACCGCCTCGTGCCCCTCGAGTACCGCGGCGACCAGCGGGCCGCCGGTGATGAATTCGACCAGCTCGGCGAAGAACGGCTTCTCGGCGTGCTCGGCGTAGTGGCGGCCGGCGAACTCCTCATTGATGCGCAGCTGCTGGAGGGCGACGATCCGTAGGCCCTTGCGCTCGAACCGCGTCAGCACCTCGCCGGTCAGGCCGCGCCGGAAGGCGTCCGGCTTGATCAGGATCAGCGTTCGGGAAGTGTCCGGCACTAGGAGGCAGTCGCCGGCCTGGGGCGATCCTCGCCGGGCCCCTCGCGGGTCGGCGGAGCGCTGGACGCCGAGCGGCCCGACGCCGGCTTGCGCTTGCTCGCGGCCGAAGCCTGACGGGAGGCTGCGGGGCGAGTCTGGCGCGGCTCGCCGGAGCGGCTCTGGGAGGCGGGCTGACGACGGGCCTCAGGCCGGGCGCGCTTGGGTCGCGCGCCGCGCTTCTCTGTTGGCTCGCCCTCGGGAGCGCGGCGCACCGGCTCGCCTCGGCGCGGCTGTGGAGCGGCGCGTCGCTGGGGTGTCTCGCAGTAGGGACAGACCGTCCAGCGCGGGTCGATCGGCTTCTGGCACGACTCGCACGGGTCCTTCACCCGGGCCCTGCAATTCGGGCAGCGCAGGTAGGTACGCTCGATCGGGTAGTCGCAGTTGGGGCAGGACTGCTCCTCGAGCTGCATGACTCGGAGCTCCGTTGCGCGGATCTCCAGTCGACGCTCGCGGGCGTCCTCGAGGAACTCGGGCGGACGGAGAATCGAGTACACGACCGTGCCCACGTAGGGGAAGAGCGAGGCGCCGGTGGCGCAGGCCACGAGCACCGGATCCTGGATGCGGCGCCGGGCGTCCAGGAACGTCCAGGCGACCAGCGCGATCCAGACGACCACGAGGAAGAGCACAACAAGATTCACGAACAGGTTCAGGCCCTCGTTCGTGATGCCGAACAGCGCTACGAGCATGGCAGGAGGCGCATGGGTAGAGGGGCTGAGTGTACTTCGTTACCAGCGGGGCAAACCCTGGTTCACGGGGTCGCCTTACACCTCGGCTAGAGGAAGAGCCTTCCGAACAAATAGCCAAGCCCGAAGAAGACCAGGATGACAATCGCCACCACGGCGGCGACCAATCCCATCATCTGGAGGAGCTCTGAGCGCGCCTCGCGGTCCATGCGTACCGCAGAAGGTAATGCGAACCGGTGACCAGCGTCACGCCCCCTCGCTCGCTCGCCGCGGTCAGTGCGCACCGCACGGCCTCCTCCGGCTCCAGCACCACCTCCCCCGCGGTGATTCCGGCGGCCTTGGCCAGCTCGGCGAGACGTCCGGCCTCCAGCGAGCGGGCGCCAGGACGACCGGCTCGCGCCAGGCGCTCCGCCGGGAGCTCGGTGCAGACCACGGCGTCGACCCCAGTGGCCAGCGCCGCGAGGAAGCCGGCGGCGTCCTTGTCGGCCAGGATCGCGAGACAGGCGACGACGGGCGCCTCGCCGGCCACCTCGGGCAGTGCCTCGGCGAGCGCGCGGGCCCCGTCCGGGTTGTGGGCGGCATCGAGGATCAACGGCGGGATGCCATTCAGCAGCTGCACGCGCCCCGGCAGCTCGAGCCCCTCGGCCACGGCCCCCACCCGGTCGGGATCGAGTCCCCCGAGGGTGGCCTCGGCGGCCGCGGTGGCGACCGCGAAGTTGCGCCGCTGGTAGGCGCCCCGGACGGCGAGCCGGAATCCCGGGTCGGGATCGTCGGTGACGATCAGGCGGGCGCTCCGCTCAGCGGCGGTCCGCGCGGCCAGCTCCCGGGCCTCGTGCCCGACCCGGCCCAGCACCAGCGTCGAGTGGTCGCGGAGGACGGCGAGCTTCTCGGCGGCGATCTCCTCCTCGGTCTCGCCCAGCCACTCCGTGTGCTCGAGGCCAACCGAGGTGAGCGCCGTCACCTGCGAGGGCAGCACGTTGGTTGCGTCCAGCCGGCCACCGAGCCCGGCCTCGATCACGCCGAGCTCCACCCCGGCGGAGGCGAGAGCTACGAACGCGGTCGCCGTCACCGGCGGAGGCGAGAGCTACGAAAGCGGTCGCCGTCACGGCCTCGAACTGGGTCACGGACTCGCCCTCTTCCAGCGCCCGGTTGACGACCTCGACCGACTGGGCGACCCGCTCGGCCGCGGCGGCGAACTCGCGGGCGTGGATCTCCGCGCCACCAATTCGAATTCGCTCGGACCAGCGCTCCGTATGCGGAGAGAGATAGACGCCTGCGCGCTTTCCGTGCCCCTCGAGTAGGGCCCCCGCCATCTCCGCGACGGACGACTTCCCGTTGGTGCCGACGACGTGGATCGAGGCGAAGCGGTGCTGCGGCATCCCCAGCACCGAGACAAGTCGCCGGATCCGCTCCAGCCCCAAACGCCAACCGAGCCGCTCGAGCGAGGCGAAGACCTGCGCTGGAGCGTTGCTCACAAACCCCTGGTTCCCGATCCTGCCCTCGGCGCGCTCGATCTCCGAGCGCAGCGTGTCACGCTTCTCTGCGATCCGGCGACGGACCTGCTCCCCGTCCACCTCCTCCGAGGACAGGATCTCAATCCGGCCGAACGTCACCAGCGCCTCGCCCTCGACGCCGTCGAAGGACAGGCGCGCCAGCCGGGCGACCAGCTCGTGCGGGGGCGCGCCGTCGCCTTCGGCGAGTCGTGCGGGCAGCACACTACCCGGCGCCACTCCGACCAGATCGCGCCAGCGTCGCACGCTGCGGGTGAGCTCGATCGAGGCCCCGACCTCGCGCTCGGCCTCCTCATCGGCCAGCGACCGGTCGACCTCCGGGAACGGGTGCACGACGAGCATCTCCGAACCCTTCCCGTCGGCCGCCGAACGCAGGTACGAGTAGATCTCCTCGGTGACGAACGGCATCACCGGGTGGGCAAGGGCAAGCGTCTGCTCGAGCACCCACAAAAGCGTCGCCGCCGCCTCGCCCTGGCCGTCATAGAGGCGCGGCTTGACGATCTCCAGATACCAGTCGCAGAGCTCCGACCAAAAGAAGCGATAGAGCTCCTGCGCCGCGTGTGAAAAGTCGTAGGAGTCGAGGTCCATGGTGACGGCCTCGATCGCCCGTTGAAGCCGGGAGACGATCCAGCGGTCCTCGATCCGCTCCGGCCGCAGCTCTGGTGCCACGCCCCCAACGTTGAGGAGGATCAGCCGCGACGCGTTCCAAATCTTGTTCGCCAGGTCCTGTCCCTGCTGGATCCGATCGGCCGAGTAGCGCACGTCCTGCCCCGATGACATCGCCAGTAGGCCAAACCGGACTGCGTCGGCGCCGTGAACGGTGATCTCGTCCAGCGGATCGATTCCCGTGCCGAGGCTCTTCGACATCCGCCGCCCATCGGGAGCTTGGATCACCGGCGTGATGTAGACGTCATCGAAGGGGATGTCGCCGGTGAACTCCAAGCCCATCATCACCATCCGGGCGACCCAGAGGAAGATGATGTCCCGAGCCGTGACCAGCACGTTGGTCGGGTAGAACGCGCGCAGCTCCGGGGTCTGCTCGGGCCAGCCGAGCACCGCGAAAGGCCACAGCGCCGAGCTGAACCAGGTGTCGAGCACGTCCTCGTCCTGGCGCAGCTCGCCGCCGCAGGAGCCGCAGCGGTCCGGCGCCGCTTCGGCGACGTAGGTCTCTTCGCATGCGTCGCAGTACCAGACCGGCAGCCGGTGCCCCCACCAGAGCTGGCGCGAGATGCACCAGGGCCGGATGTTCTCCATCCAGTCCAGGTAGACCCGCTTGTGCTGCTCGGGGACGATTCGCACCCGGTCGTGCTCGATGACCTCGATCGCGGGCTTCGCCAGCTCGTCCATGCGGCAGAACCACTGCAGCGAGATCAGCGGCTCGATCCTCTCCCCTGTGCGATGGGAGAAGGGCACCGAGTGCACGTACGGCTCCTCCGCGCGGAGGAGCCCATCGGCGCGCAGCGCCGCGAGCACGGCCTCCCGGGCCTCCGCGACCGTCAGGCCGGCAAACCGCTCGCCGGCCTCGGCGGTCATCAGCCCGTCCTCACCGATCACGGTCACCTCGTCGAGGCCGTGGGCACGGCCGATCTGGAAGTCGTTTGGGTCGTGGCCCGGGGTGATCTTCACCGCCCCGGTTCCGAACTCGGGGTCCACGTGCTCGTCGGCGATGATCGGCAGGCGGCGCCCGACCAGGGGAAGGATGCAGCTACCGCCGATCAGGTCCTTGTAGCGCTCGTCGTCGGGATGCACCGCCACCGCGGTGTCGGCGAGCATCGTCTCGGGGCGCACCGTCGCCACCGTGAGCACGCGGTCGGACCCCTCGACCGGATAGTCGATCGAGTACAGGGTGTCCGCGACCTCGCGGTTCTCGACCTCGAGGTCGGAGATCGCCGAGCGCGAGCCGACGTCCCAGTTGACCATGTAGTTGTCGCGGTAGATGTAGCCCTTGTCGTAGAGGCGCACGAAGACGCGGTAGACGGCGCGCACGTAGCCCTCGTCGAGCGTGAATCGCTCGCGCTCGTAGTCGCACGAGGCGCCCAGCCGCTTGAGCTGCTCGATGATCGTCGGGCCGTACTGCTGCCGCCACTTCCAGACGCGGTCGACGAATGCCTCGCGACCGAGCTCGTGCCGCGAGGTTCCCTCTTTGCGAAGCTCCCTCTCGACCACGGCCTGGGTCGCGATCCCGGCGTGATCGGTGCCCAGCGCCCAAAGCGTGTTGCGGCCTCGCATCCGGTTGATTCGCGTCAGGGCGTCCTGGACGGTGCCGTTCAGCGCGTGCCCCATGTGGAGGGCACCGGTGACGTTCGGCGGCGGGATCGCGATCGAGAAGTGCTCCTCCGGCGTTCCCTCCGCCGGCGGATGGAAGTAGCCACCCTCGAGCCAGCGCTCGAGGATCCGCTCCTCGACCTTTGACGGCTCGTAGCGAGTCGTCTCCTCGAGGCGCTTTCGGCGCTCGGCGTCCATGGCCGGCGAGTTTAGATGCGGCCGCTCATGCGTTCAGGAACCGCTTGCGAAGGCCGATAAGGAGTGAGCAAGCCACGAAAGGATCGGCCGGAAATGGTCGCGCTCATCGCTCTCGGACTGGTGATGATGATCTGGGTGCTCACCTGGGACGGCTTGGGCAAGCGCCCGAGCTAGTGGTACCTAGGCCGACTCTTCCTCCAGCTCGTCCAGCTCGACGGGCTCATCCGGGGTAGCCTCGGTGACCAGCGTGGGCCTCAGTCCCCGCTGGATCGTCTCCTTGGTGACCACGCACTTGCGCACGTCGCGGCGCGAGGGGAGCTCGAACTGGACGTCGAGCAGGGTCTCCTCGAGGATCGAGCGCAGGCCGCGGGCGCCGACCTCCCGCTCCAGCGCCCGGTCGGAGATCGCGCCCAGCGAGTCGGGCGCGAACACGAGCTCGATGTCGTCGAACTCGAAGAAGCGCTCGAACTGCTTGGTGAGCGCGTTTCGCGGCTCGGTCAGGATCTTGATCAGGTCGGCGCGGGTCAGCTGATGGATCGCCGCGACCACCGGCAGGCGCCCGATGAATTCGGGGATCAGCCCGTACTCCATCAGGTCCTCGGGCAGGACCTGCTCGAACAGCTCGCCGGTGTCCTTTTGGGCGCGGGAGCGGATCGAGGCGCCGAAGCCGACGCCCTTGTGCCCGATTCGTCGCTCGATCACCTTGTCGAGGCTGGCGAACGAGCCGCCGCAGATGAACAGGACGTTGGTGGTATCGATGGTCAGGAACTCCTGGTGCGGGTGCTTGCGCCCGCCCTGCGGCGGCACCGAGGCGGTGGTCCCCTCGAGGATCTTCAAGAGCGCCTGCTGCACGCCCTCGCCGGAGACGTCACGGGTGATCGAGGGGTTGTCCGCCTTGCGGGCGATCTTGTCGACCTCGTCGATGTAGATGATCCCGGTCTCGGCCTTCTTGACGTCGAAGTCGGCGGCCTGGATCAGCTTCAGCAGGATGTTCTCGACGTCCTCGCCGACGTAGCCGGCCTCGGTGAGGGCGGTGGCGTCGGCGATCGCGAACGGGACGTTCAGGATCCGGGCGAGCGTCTGCGCGAGCAGCGTCTTGCCGCAGCCCGTGGGTCCGAGCAGCAGGATGTTGGACTTCTGCAGCTCGATGTCCGACTCGCCGGACATCATCATCTGCACGCGCTTGTAGTGGTTGTAGACCGCGACCGAGAGCGTGCGCTTGGATGGGTCCTGCCCGACGACGTACTCGTCGAGGACCTCGTAGATTTCGCGCGGCTTGGGGAGGTTCTCGATGTCGAAGGCCGCGGGTGCCGAGAGCTCCTCGTCGATGATCTCGTTGCACAGATCGATGCACTCGTCGCAGATGTAGACGCCGGGGCCCGCGATCAGCTTCTTGACCTGCCGCTGCGACTTGCCGCAGAAGCTGCACAGGAGCTGCTCGTT
>WNGG01017326.1_pt1 | contig 11209 bp, 10 predicted proteins | sample 5400661 | NCBI WGS metagenome assembly WNGG01 (sample SAMN13153372, study PRJNA577476) | soil metagenome | isolation source: 100 cm soil or saprolite under Garry oak tree replicate 1 | place: USA:California | collected 2016-06-15 | reverse complement strand
CACTTCTACTTGCGCCCGCCGGACGAGACTTGACCACTTTGTGGACCTTGTGTGCTCCAGGCGGGGTCTAGTGGTCTGCCACTGCCCCGTCCTTGAAGACATAGTTCGGGCGGTTGACGGGCTTGTACGGATGCTGGGCGGCTACCTTCTCGTCGAGTTCCACACCAAGCCCGGGGCGATCCGGCAGCTCCGCGAAACCACCTTTGACCTTCACCGCGTCCCCGGAGAATAGATCCTGGACCCACGGGAGGCCGCTGGGATTGTATTCCAATATAGTGGCGGCAGGAGTGGTCGCTGCGACGTGCATCGACGCCAGCGTACTGACCAGGCTCTGCGGATTGTGCGGGGCCATCTCTATGCGGAAGGCCTCGGCGATGGTGCCGATCTTCTTCATCTCGAGTATCCCGCCGGCGTGGCACACGTCGGGCTGCACGTAGTTGACGAGATGCCGCGCGCAGAACTCGGTGAAACCGTATTTCGTGAACGATCGCTCCCCGGTCGCGAGTGCAACTTTCGTTTTCTGACGCAACAGCTCCAGCTCTCCCAGGTCCTCGAGCTGGGTCGCTTCTTCGACGAAGAACGGCCTCAGGTCCTCGATCCGGGTGCAGAAATCGACCGCCATTACAGTCGTCAGTTTGCCGTGAGCATCGATGCAGATGTCGAAGTCGTCTCCCACGGCTTTGCGCACGGCTTCCAGCCGTCGCGCGCCTTCGCGCACGGCGAAGGATGGGATTACGAGGTCATCGTTCACAGCGATGAATCCCGATTTCGCGGCGGTGTACCCTTCTGATTTCGCTTGGAGGAAATCCTCGGCGGTCGAGCCGACATCCTTGTAGAGGCGGATCCGCTTGCGCGCCGCGCCGCCGAGCAGCTTGTAGATGGGCACCTCCAGCGCCTGCCCGAGGATGTCCCAGAGAGCGATCTCAACCGCGCTGATGGCGCTGTTGAGGATAGGTCCTCCACGCCAGCGCGGGTACCGGAACATCCCTTGCCAAAGCAACTCGATTTCTGTCGGGTCCTTCCCGGCCAGGAACCGCTCGTGCTCCATGATCGCCTGGGCGAGTGTGGCTTCCTTGCTCGTGATCGACCCTTCGCCGAGGCCGACCAGGCCCTGGTTCGTGTAGAGCTTGCAGAAGACCCAGTTTACGCTGCCGGCATTGACAACGAATGTTTTCAGGTCCGTGATTTTCAGGTTCAGCGGCTTTGCCTGCCGGCCCGCGGCAACGGCGGCGATTGGAACGGGCATCGCGCGGGCGAGGCCGGCCAGGCAGGCGGCGGAAAGGAATCGTCTGCGATTCATAGCGGCTTGAAACCTCCTTTCGAGATGGTGGCTGTTCAACGTATCCTCGCCCGAGGCGGCGGAAAACAGCAAGAAAAACCCTGGTGCTTGGTATCGAAGAGCGAAACTACGCCCTCTTTCATAGTTCCTTGAGCTTGGCACACATTAATAACTATGAACCAGAAAAAGAGCCTGAAAACCTGTGGGGAGAGAGGAGAGGTATAGTGCCTACTTGGCCGGGTTGTTTAGCAATGCGTCGAGTAACCTTCGACACTTTCCCGGCATGCTCATGGCCTCCTCAGCCGAGACAGAACCACCATGCACCGCCGGCGTGCGGATTTGATTGATTTGCTTCAGAATCCAGTTTTTTTGGAAGAGTCTTGAATGACTACCATCAAGCCACCGGGAGAACTCCCTCATAAATGGGTCTTTGTCCTTTCGTGAGAGCAGCAGCCACCAGACTTGATTGCTCAATTCGTCTGCGGTATGTCGATTCAGAAAGCTGAGAAGCCGGTCGCGCACCTCCCACCGCCGCAAGCGATTGCTGATCTGCGCTTGGGGTATGAGAATGATTCCCGCGTGCTCCCTGCTCTGCGTGCGCCACTCCGCGTGAATGAGATAAAAGTTACTGTTTGGATCGCTGTAGTTGCAGGTGATCACGGCCCTCCGTTGCCGTGCTGCCTCAGCCAGGATCGCGCGGTCATCCTGTTGGACCCCCACTGGCAATGCACGCGCTTCGGCCACATCGTAGCCTTGCGCGCGGATGGCCGCTGAGAACTCCGCCGGGATCATGATGTCGCACAAAAGCTGCGCGAAAAACGTCCCGGCTGAGGCCTCCTGCGCCTTCATGCCGGGATCGTTTCCCTCTTAGACGCGTGCGTCTCGTACAGCTCCCGGCTGCGCTGCAAGTCGCGCTCAATCTCGGCGCGGTGGTTGAGATAGTATTGAATGGCGGCTTCGATCTCAGCCCGCGTGAGGATGTTCAGGTCACGCTCGATCTCCGTCACCCCCCAACCCTCCTTGAAGTAGTTGGCGATTTGCTCGACGGCAATCCGCGTGTTCAGGATCGACGGCAGCCCCGGCGGATCGCCCGCCCGGCGCACGATGAACGAGTTTTCAGTGAGCAAGTAACCCGCGAGGTGAGCGGCCAAGCGTCGCTCGGCATCCGTAGTCGCGCGCCTCATCGCCAGCGGCGATACTGTGACCCGGCCCCGTTTCGCGGCGACCAATCCGCGCCGCTGCAATTCGCGCCAGACGTCTTTAACTTCTTCCGCGTTTATACCAGTAGCTGCCGCCCAGTCCTCAAATGTGATTCCCTTGTTTGCTTTTCTAGTCATCTCAGTTAGGCTCAAATTTGATGCGTGATGATAGTGATTATAACAGTAAAGTTCTTGATTGCGTGTCTCACTGGTTGCAATTAGAAGAAGTGCGGGTCACCCCAGTACATGATTCCATGAGAAATACGGTGCCTGTCGCCGTATAGTCAGTCATTGCGATTGGAGCGGTCCGCGAGACTTCCCCAAAGGAGCGAACGCGCTTGCTCGATGTCCCTGTCCGTGGGAGTTCGTGACCCCTCATACAAGCCGAGGAACCGGCCGGCACCCTGGTATTCCGGCGACTCCGTCACGACGGCCTCAAGATCATGAACCACCTGCGAGGAAAGCGAACGATGTTGCTGCTCCGCCCGAGCCTCCAGGCGGCGTTTGAGCGAATCCGGCAACCTGATGGTTATCGCAGAACTCTTGGCCATGTATGCACGTTGCGTCAAATTTGAATGCGCTGTCAAGTGTTCAGACCCCTGGGGGCACGGCAACGGCAAAGTCGTAACCGCGGGCTTTTGAGGCCCCGAAGGCCGTTAGTAAATATTCACTGTCGGGCTGCCCCGCGTCCGTGCAGGCTAAAGCCTGAACTCCATGCCTGCTTCAATCAGGTTCGGAGTTCAGCCTTTAGGCTGCCCGCCGAAGTCGGACCCTTCGGGGCCTCGACACACGGTTGTGACTCTGGAACCGGCGCAGCAGCCTGGAATTTCACTGGCAAGATGCTCCTGACTTTGCCGTAGCCCTGCCCCTGCGGGTGGATCGGGGTCTCACCGCCCGACGATCCATCTTGAGAGATTCCGGCCCTGCCGAGCCTCTGGAGCGCGCGGCCGTCAATGCCAGGCGGTTAGCGGAGGAAATGGGACGCCGCTTTATGTTCTCAGGGCCGGACGAATCGTGGAACTCAACCCACAACCCGCCGGGGCCTCTGTGGTCCGTGAAATGAAACAGGACCCCACAAAGCCTGGCGAGCGTCCTCATACCGCCCAGTCATTCGCTGCGCAGTGCAATTAAGCTTCTGACGCCCGTGCCATAGCGGCGACAAGTCGGCACTCCAAAAGAGCCTAGGGAGGCGATCTAACTTCCTTCGTAGCCGGCGAACTCTTTCAGCAGGGTGTTCCCTTTGTATTCCATTTCCTTGTGAATGCCGATCTCGGACGTGTAATACGCGGTGACGGTGCGGCGTTTGAGCTCCGCAAAGAACTTTTCTTCCTCGCTCTTCGGGTGGAACTCGTTCTGAGCCATCCGGCTGAGGACGGCGACTTGCTGCTCGGGCGTCGCTTTCAGGAATGGCTGGCCCTGCATCTTCTGGCAGAGGGCATCGACCCGCTTCAGCCCATCCCGCCACACCTTCCTCGGTTGCTCCTCCCAGGACTCGGCCAATCTGCCATCGATGTAGGCCGCCACGCCGGCCGCCCGCGCCCCCGGAGAGTGGTCATCGGTGGGAATGATGCGATCGGTGAGAATCTCGACCATCTCCAGTTCCTCGCGACTGAAGAAGTGTGGCGCTTGTTCCTGGTTCGCGGCAGCCGTGATTTCCGGGCGCGCGAGCGGGGACGCCACGATTGCACCGGCAGCGATCCCGATCAATTCCCGGCGGGTCAGCTCGCCTTTGCCTGCATCCGCGTGCTCCTTGGGAGCATCCGTGTGCGCCGCTTCGTGAAGGTCAGAATCGTTTGGCATCAGAGGTTTCCTTTCTTGAATTCGCCGGCCAGATAATCGCAGGACCGCCAGCACAGCGCCATGATGGTCCAGGTCGGGTTCTGGCAGGCTGCATTCACGTGGCTGCTGCCGTCGACGACGAACAGATTCTTGACGTCGTGCGACTGCTGGAACTGGCTCAGGACCGACTTCTTCCGATCGGCGCCCATGCGCGCCGTTCCCAGTTCGTGGATCGACCACCCTTCGGTCAGGATCTTGCGATCCACCTCAAGCACTTCAAACCCGGCCGCCTGGAACATCTCCTGGGCGGCATCCGCCATGTCCTCGGCCATCTTCTTCTCGTTGTCGCCGAACTTGTAATGGAAGCGGAGAACGGGGATGCCCCAGCGGTCCTTCTTCTCCGGATCCAGGTCCGCGTAATTCTCGTAGCGCGCGAGCACTTCGCCAAAGCTGCCCATGTGGATAAACGCACCCGCGTTTTCCCGGACCTTTTTCTTGTACTCGGCGCCGAAACCTGGAGTGGAGTATGCGTTTCCCGGGAACATCCCGAGCCCGCTCCCCCCTTCAAATCCGTAACCCCGAAGGAACTTCGGATGGCGCTCCTTGAGGTTCCTGAACCGGGCAACGTAGAACCCGCCGGGCCTTCCATCATCGAGAGTGCGAGGCTTGCCGGCCAGGTCCTTCACGAAGCCCGTCACGCTCGGACCCATGACGTGCTCGCAGAAGTTGTGGCCTACGTGGCCGCTGGAGTTTCCAATGCCGTTCGGATAAAGGCTCGATTTGGAGAGCAGCATGAGCCGCGCCGATTCGAGCGTCGAAGCGGCCAGGAGGACGACCTTGGCCTTCGCCTCGTAAGCCTTGAGGGTTTCCGAGTCGACGAACGCGACGCCGCTGGCCTTTCCGGTGTTCTTGTCTACCAGAACTTCGCGCGCGATGGCATTGGTTCGCAGCGTGAGGTTGCCCGTCTCCATCGCCGGGTAGATCAGTCCCGTCGGCGAGTCGAAGGCCGCATGGATATCACAGCCTCCGGCCCGGCGGCCGCAGGCGCCCCGCCCGTAACACCGGCTGCGAAACTTGTTGTGCTTCAGACCGTCCGTCGTGACTCCTGCGCGATACGGGGTCAGGACCCGCCCCATCTTTGCGATGCTCTGGCGCAACCTCACTTCCGCGTAGTTCAGCTTGGTCGGACGCTGGAAGAGGCTGTCGGGCAAGTACGGCAAATTTTCGTTCTGGCCTGAGATTCCCAGGTACAGGTCGACCTTGTCGTAGTAGGGGGCGATATCCTTGTACGAAATCGGCCAGTCTTCGCCGAAACCGTCGCGCGACCTGGCCTTGAAATCGTAGTCCGACAGTCGGAGCGCAAGGCGGCCCCAGATGTTCGTCTTGCCTCCCAGGCAACGGGCCCGCACCCATGCGTAATTGGTGCCCGTATACGGATGGTCCTTCTCGTCGATGACGATGTTCTTGCTGTAGTCCGATCCGCGCCAACCCTGCACGTAGGAGTGGACGTGCTTGTAGGAAGCGCCCTCCGCGTAGGGCGGCTTGCGGATCGTGTATTCGTTGAACGAGAGGGCGTGATGGCCCGGCGGCATCTCGCCGCGGCGAGGATGCTCGTACGGCCACTCCATGGATTTCAGTTCGCTATCGATATCCAGCTTTTTCCCGGCTTCGAGCAGCAGCACCTTCATGCCGTGGGAGGTAAGCACGTGCGCCGCCATCCCGCCTGCAGCCCCGGATCCTACAACAATCGCATCGTAGATCGTCTTGAGTTCCACCTCCGGCTTTTCCTGCCGGCCTAGAAATGAGAATTTCATTTTCCAATCCTCCGAACCCGAGCGACTCTCACAGAAGCGGGCCGCGTCATCGCTGCTCTTATGTGTTTTTAAGAGTAGGGGATTGACCGGCCGCACTCAAACAAAAAAATCGGTGACGGCCGAGTGACCCGGAGGGCTCAGGACACCGGCGAACGGCAAAAAACCGTCTCCCTGGGGAAAAGGAACGACGGCGCAAAGACTTGCCACGAATTTCACGAATTAAACGAACTTAATCCGCAATCCGCTATTAAGCGCCGCCCTTTTTCGTGTAATCCGTGGAATTCGTGGCCAGGTTTTTTCAGTTCGCTTTTCGCTTGCGGCGCCCAATGATAGTATCTCGCGACGGAGAAGGAGGTCATCGCGACAATGAGCGGACAAGCGCCGCTCCCATCGTGTCATTCTATGCAGCGGGACATTGCCCAACCGGACAAAGCGTTCAAGCCGACGCCTGCGGGCTTGATTTGGAGCTTTAGGCCGCCCGGGCGCAGTGCAGCCTGAAAGCTGAGCTTTAAACCTGGAAAGGGCGACCCTGAGTGCTCCATTCAAATCACGTAGGTGAGAGGCAAGGCCCCGAGCTCGCTTCCGCCACATACTCCCGCCTTCTGGAGGCGCGTCGCGCGGGCGCAGCGAGGAAGGAAAGGCTGCACCGAACCATAGGAAACTGCCGGTTGCTCGTCTCGGTGCTCGGAGCGGCAATCGCATGGCTTTCGTTTGCGCTCGAAGTCTTGTCGCCCTGGTGGCTTTCTCTTCCGCTGCTTGCTTTCCTCGCGCTCGTCATCTTCCATTCGCGAGTGATCCGGTCTCGAGAAAGGATGGATCGCGCGGCCGCGTTCTATGAGAGAGGTCTTGCGCGCGTGGGCGACCGCTGGGCCGGAACCGGCGAAACCGGCGATCGTTTCGTCGATGCTTCGCATCCCTATGCGGAGGATCTGGATCTTTTCGGGAGAGGGTCGCTTTTCGAGCTCTTATGTACGGCGCGAACTCGCGCAGGGGAGGAGACCCTCGCTTCCTGGCTGCTTGCTCCTGCCGAACCCGGAGAAGTACGCCATCGGCATGGGGCCGTCGAAGAGCTCCGCCCCAGGCTGGATTTGCGCGAGGACCTGGCGGTGCTCGGGATCGACGTGCGCGCCGGGGTTCACCCGGAGTCGCTGGCAACCTGGGGATCTGCGCCGCCCATGCTGGACTCCCCCGTCATGCGGACGGCGGCGTGCGCATTGGGCGCGCTGGCCGGCGTTACTCTTTGCATGTGGGCGGGATTTGGACTCGCGCGCGTCTGGTTTCTGGCAGCGCTGACGCTCGAAGCCCTGTTTTTCTTCAAGGTGCGCCCCGCCGTGCGGCGAATCGAACATGCGGTCGAGCCCGCCGGGCGCGATCTCGCATTGCTCTCCGGCGTGTTGGAAAGGCTGGAACGAGAGCTATTCACGTCCCCGCGTCTGAAAGGATTGAGCGCGAAACTTGGGGCCGCAGGACATCCGGCCTCCCGGCAGATCAGCCGCTTGAGGTTCCTGATCGACCTGTTGGACGCGCAAAGGAACCCGTTATTCGCACCCATCGCGTTTGTTCTTCTCTGGTCCACCCAGTTCGCCTTCGCGATCGAAGCATGGCGCAAACGGTCGGGTCCCTTTGTCGCGCGCTGGCTCTCGGCCGTGGGAGAATTCGAAGCTCTGAGCGCTCTGGCAGGTTACGCATACGAGCATCCGAAGGACCCGTTTCCCGAACTGAAGGAAAACGAGCTTTGCTTCAGAGGCGAGGCCCTGGGTCACCCGCTTCTTCCGGAGACAGGTTGCGTGCGGAACGATGTGAGCCTCGGCGACGAGCTCCGGGTGATGATCGTAAGCGGGTCGAATATGTCGGGCAAGAGCACCCTGCTCCGCACCGTGGGAACGAACGCGGTCCTTGCCATGGCGGGAGCGCCTGTAAGGGCCAGACGGCTTGTTCTGTCGCCGGTTGTCGTGGGGGCATCCATACGGATTCACGACTCATTGCAAAGCGGCAGTTCGCGCTTTTATGCGGAGATCACGCGCCTGCGAAAGCTCGTGGATCTTACCGGGAAAAAGCTGCCGCTGCTCTTCCTCGTCGATGAACTGCTGCATGGGACGAATTCTCACGATCGCAGAATCGGGGCGGAAGCGATTGTGAAGGGTCTTGTCGATCGCGGCGCCCTGGGGCTCGTGACGACGCACGATCTCGCGCTCTCTCACATCGCGGACTCCCTCGCACCCCGCGCCGCGAATGTGCATTTTCAGGATCATATTGAAGACGGCAAGCTCGTCTTCGACTACCGGCTCCATCCGGGCATCGTTCAGAAAAGCAACGCGCTGGAATTGATGCGCTCCATCGGCCTGGAAGTCTGATCCAGGCCGAATTGGAGCAGAATCCTGGTTGGTTGGACGCGTGCGCTCCCGTCGCTGGTTGGTCTCGGGCTGCTGAAAGCGACGCAGTGGAACTCACCACAAAGACCCAAAGAATCAACGGAAACACAGGCATCCTGTTCACCGCAAAGACACGAAGACGCGAAGAATCGCAAAGGATTTCTTCGCGTCTTCGTGTCTTCGTGGTGAGATTTTTTTTGGTTGCGGCTCCGCTGCGCGAGGGAATTCGTGGCCAATAAAACCGCCACGAACTCCACGGATTAACACGAATTAAATTCTCCACAGCTTCTGGGTTTCACGGCAGCGTGAACTGACTCCCGCTTCTAATTACACGCGCCGGGAGAATTCTCCGCGCTTTCCGCCCCAAACCATGTTATCCTGCTCGCCCTGAAGCGATGCCTATGATTCTGCGGTTTTCTTTGCCTTGGTCCTCAGTAACGTGCGACCCCTACGAGGCGGCGAGTGACCCCTTCCAAGCGAGAACCTCTCTGATCTCACCCGTTAACACCTTCGGTCGAGCCTTGTGGGACGCTGGTGTTTATGCACCAGGGCTGTCCGTTCAGGCTTGAGGAACACAAGTGAACATTCTCCTTTACAATCCGGACAACGGCGTAACGCGCAATTTCATGCCGCATCTCTGGATGTTTCTTCTCCAATCACTGACTCCGCCCGAGCACAATGTGTTTCTCATCGACGGGAATGCCCAGCCAATGACCGAATCGCTGTTGGCCGAGCTCATCAGGATCAAAGGCATCAAGCTCGTAGGCATCGGTGCGATGACGCGGATGGCGGCGCGCGCATATCGGATGGCCGATGCTGCCCGTGCGGCCGGCGCGCTGGTGGTGATGGGAGGTCCGCACGTAACCGAAGTTCCTGACGAACCGCTAGGACGCGACGGCGGGCCGCGGCACGTCGATGCCGTCGCTTTGGGAGAAGCCGATGCCACCTGGCCGCAGATTGTCGCGGATGCCGCCAATGGCACGCTACGTGAAATCTATTCGCCGGTCGACGCGATGGGCAAGGAGATCAAACCTTCGTTGGCAGACTATCCGGCAATACCTTGGAATCGGATCGATCTGACGCAGTTCGATCTCATCGGAAAACTGCCTTCGTGGATTCGATACGTTCTGAAGCGTGCCGGCATGCGTTGGAAAAGTCTGTATGTGGTTCCGATGGAGTCGGGCCGCGGGTGTCCATACGGGTGTGACTTTTGCACGGTCACCGGTTTCTTCGGCGATTCGATTCGCTTTCGCAGCAACAAGAGCGTGGTCGACGAAATGCTGGTGCTCAAGTCGCGCGCCAGTCGCGAACAAGGAAAGATCGGAGTCTTTTTTATCGACGACAATTTCGCGATCAACGTCAGGCGCACCAAATCCCTGCTGCGAGAAATCATCGCGAGAGACGCGATCTTGCCTTGGGTGGCGCAAATCAGCGTGAATTTGCTGAACGACGAAGAGCTTCTCGATTTGATCGCGGCGAGTGGCGGCCGCTGGGTCTTCATCGGTCTGGAATCGATCGATAAAGAAAACTTGAAGGAGGTCAACAAGGGTTTCAACAAGCCCGCGGACTATGCCGAGGTCTTGAATCGGCTTGCCGCCCGCGGGATTTATGCCATCACTTCCTTCATCTTCGGCATGGATGGCGACCGCCCCGGTGTCGCAAGGCGCACTATCGATGTGATGGAGTCCTGGCCGCCCGGCCTTCCCGTCTTCGGGCTGCTCACACCGTACCCGGCAACTCCGCTGTACGAGCGCCTGCTTCGAGAAGGGCGTCTTACCCGGCCAAAGCACTGGCTGGACTTCCATCCTTTCAGAATGGCTTTCACGCCCAAACACATCGGCATCGAACAGGCGGAGGCTGAGGTTCACGAGGCGTGGAGCCGTTCCTACGACTCGGCGGCATTGACCGCCGCGCTCAAGAAACTGCGGGGCCGGCCATTTCACGAACGAGCTGTCCTGATCTTCACGCGACTGCTGTTTCGCGGCATCTACTTTCCTCAAATGCGGCTGACCCAATGGGCTCGTGTGCTCTTTTCGAACCGCCACAGCATGGTTCAACTGATACGTGAAGCCCTGATCGAAGACAAGGAGCGCCGGAAAAACATGAAACACAGTGGACAGACCGTTCGTAATTGGGGGTTCACGTGGATGAACAGCGGCGGCTGGCAACTGCGATTTCGGTCGATGGGCCGAAGCAGACGACAGTGACAGTCGCGGTCGTAATTTCGGGCGCCGTCATCACGGGACGAGACCGGATTTCCTGCCGGCAAGCGGCGGGGATCTGTTGCACAAAACTGAGGTATGAGTTTGACGAGGGTTTATCACGCAGTCCGTCCGCGCCGATTCTCCTGACCAGCACGGATATTGCGCAGTAGGGAGAATTGGCGTCGTTTGTAAATCGTTTCTCGATTTGAGGAGTCACAATGAACAAGAAGCTATACGTAGGAAATCTGCCCTTTGAGATGACCGATTCGAAATTGGAAGAGATGTTTAGTGGCGCGGGAAAGGTTGAATCCGCCAGTGTGGTCAGAGACCGCGCCACGGGCCAGGCCCGAGGCTTTGCCTTTGTCGAAATGGCGACTGAGGAGGAGGCGCAAAAGGCCATCTCGATGTTCGACCAGTACCAAATGGATGGACGAACCATCACTGTCAGCGAAGCTCGTCCTCAAAAGGAGCGTCAGGGCGGCGGCGGTGGCGGCGGCCAGAGACCGGGCGGGCGTGGTCCAGGCCGGGATCGCTGGTAACTCCCCGCTGGCGGGCGTCAATG
>WNGG01010652.1_pt2 | contig 11210 bp, 7 predicted proteins | sample 5400661 | NCBI WGS metagenome assembly WNGG01 (sample SAMN13153372, study PRJNA577476) | soil metagenome | isolation source: 100 cm soil or saprolite under Garry oak tree replicate 1 | place: USA:California | collected 2016-06-15 | reverse complement strand
CACCCCCACCCCCATCCCCTGCCTCACCATCTCCAACCTCTGAGTCCCATCCCACCCCATCGTCAAGTGCGGCGGCGACTCCTAGCAGCTCATCGGGGCATCAGGGTCGACAGTCACCATCGACGACCTCGGGCTCATCCAGCCCTAACAAAGCAACGCCCGGCGCAAGTCCCTCGGGTTCCGGAGACGGCGCATCGCCGTTAGGCAGACCCTCAGCCGTATCCGCCCTCGTCAGCAAGATTTCATCTGGAGGCGACGCCGGCCTGCGGTTGCTGACTGTCGGTTTTCTATTCGTCGGCCTGGCGACATTCGGTTGGGGTGCTTCTCTCGCGATGAACGTGGCCGCATTCAGTGGCCTCAAGCCCCGGCCTCCGATCTTCAAGGCTCGGCCCGTCCCCGGCATCGGCGTGGCTGCGTTTGGCGCCGCCCTTTGCGCGCTGGCGGTGCTCCTCCTCCACTGATCGAGCGCACTCTTGATGGCTCGGCACCTGGCGCGCATGTCGTTTGTGCTGTTGGCGATCGCCACCGTTTCCGTTCAGAACGCGCTCGCAAACACTGACAGGGAGCAGTCAGACCCAGTCGGCCTCCGCGTCATGGGACGTCACCTGGTCGATGGGGCCGGAGTCCCAGTGGTGTTCCACGGGGTCAACATCTCGGGCTCCGAGTTCGCCTGTGCCCAGGGCGGAAGCGCAGGGAACCACGGCTGGAGCATCTTTGGGGGGCAGCCGGTCGACACCGCCGGCACGATCGAGGCAATCAAGAGCTGGCATGCAAACGCAGTCCGCGTGCCTCTCAACGAAGACTGCTGGCTGGGCATCGGCATCAACCCCGCATTCGGCGGCACGAGCTACCGCGACGCAATCCGATCATTCGTGCATCACCTCGTCTCGGCGGGGCTGTTCGTCATCGTCGACCTGCACTGGAGCGCACCCGGCGACGCGCTTGCTCTGTCCCAGCAGCCGATGGCAGATCTCGACCACGCGCCCGCGTTCTGGAGCCAGATCGCAAACGAGTTCCGCGATAACTCCAACGTAGTCTTCGATCTTTACAACGAGCCCTTCCTCTATGCCGGATATTTCGAGCATTCCGGTGAGGACGCCTGGTCGTGCTGGCTCAAAGGGTGTGGTCTCAACAAGTACCTGACCGGGGGGCAGCCCTACACGCAGAACCACCGCTGGCAAACCGCCGGGATGCAGCAGCTCGTCGACGCGGTTCGCGCTGCCGGCGCGTCCAACGTCGTGATCGCGAGCGGTCTCGACTGGGCCAATGATGACTCAGGCTGGCTCGCTCATCAGCCTCACGATCCGACCGGCAACCTGGTTGCAGGCTGGCACGAGTACCACGGCGAAAGCTGCGCGCGGGTCGACTGCTGGTCGCAAACCATAGTCCCCGTTACACAAAAGGTGCCAGTTGTTGTCGGTGAAACCGGGGATGTCACAGGAGCGGGATGCACTCTGAAAAACCTGCCGACGTTCCTGCCATGGGCGGACAATCACGGCATCTCATACCTTGCCTGGACGTTCAATCCGTGGCGCGACACGCACGACGTGTTGATTGCAGACTGGAAGGGCACGCCATCTCCTTGCGAAGGGGAGTATTACGCGGCTCATCTCGCTGCGCTCGCCGCGGCCCCTGGCTCTACATCTTCAGGGCCCGAGGCCGCCAATCCGCATGGAAGCTCTGCCAGCAACGACATCAACGCGACGCGGACTCTAATCCTCGCAGTCTTTTTCTTGGGCGTTGCTCTGTTTGGCGCTGGTGTCTTGCTCGCGACGAATCCATTCAACATGATGTCAGCTGCCGGTCAGAATCGATTCGTCATCGGCATCGGTATCGCAATCCTGGGTGCGGCTTCATGCGTGACCGCGGCAACCTTTTTAGCGTGACAAATCCGGTATCTCTTCGCTAGACTACCGCGGGCGAACGAGAGGACCTGACGCGAGATCGCCTGGATGGCGACACTTCGACGTCGCGACAGAGCTCGCACGTAAGTAGGCGATCGGGAAGTTCGCACTAATTCCGCGGCTTTGTCGATGGCCGGCCTGTGGCTGCAGGCCCGGCCAGTTTCGCAAGTTTCGAATCGCGCCGGCGTTGGACGCCAAACACTGTCGAATACAGGGGGTAGACGCCTTGCATGCGACTTCATTCATCACGCCTGGGAACCGGGTACAGCCGCCGACCCAAAGAAGATCGGGACACAGATTTCGTTTAGCAAGGCCAAACCAACTCGGGGTCGCACTGGTTGGTCTTGCTCTGCTGATACTGGGCGCGATCTCGACGGGTGCCATTGCCATCCAGATGCATCCAGCTACCGCGGTGCGTCAAGCGGGCGTCAATGTCGAACCTTCGGCGAGACCCTGGCGCTACATCGGCGCTAACCCAGGTTCATGGTGGTGTGCGCAGCCAAACTGCATTGCGGATCCCACCGCAACGATGACCCAAGAACTGAGCCTCGCCCATCAGCTTGGCGTTACCAGCGTGCGACTGGAATTTCCGTGGTTCTTGTTGGAGCCGCAGAACGGCGTCTATGACTGGTCACGATCTGATGAGATCATGGCTGCTGCGCAGGGTGCGCAGATCGCGATTCAGCCGGTACTTGTCTTCACCCCTTCATGGGCGGGTGCCAACACTACGGTCGCGCCGTCCGCTTCAGCCTTCGCGGCCTTCGTAACCGCGTTCACTCAACGCTACGACCATCAGATCTCGGTGATCGAGATGTGGAACGAGGCTGACCATGGCCACTACTGGAACTCTGGTGAGCAGGCTTACGTCAGCGCGATCCTGAATCCTGGCTATGCGGCAGTGAAGGCCGTGGATCCGGCGATCCTGGTCGAGGTCAGTGGAACCGCCAACGATCCGACCAGCAATGGTTGGCTCGCGAGCCTGTACAGCCTGGGCGCGCGTTACGACATCATGGCTTTCCACAATTACGTGGGGAATCCCCTTGCCGAGGCGCAAGCCATCCAGAATGCGATGGCCGCACACGGCGACAACCGTCCCATTTGGCTTGGGGAGTACAGTGTCGCCTCCGCGATCGGAGACCAGTCGTCGCTTATCAACGCTACCCTCACTGGAGCTGGACCGATCGCGATGGCCCAGTGGTACAACCTGCGCGACGACTCAGCTTACAACTGCTGTCCGCCGGTCGCTGCTGCCACTGCCTCTTGGGGGCTGCTCAACTTTGACTATTCGCCAAAACCCAGCTTCGTCACTATGCAATCGCTGCTTGCCGGCTCAGTCGTCGCGCAGGCCCCTGCCCCATCCCCATCGATACCGAGCCCGAGTCCATCGGTCTCGCCATCGCCGACGCCGGCTCCAGCGTATCTGGCCTCACCAACACCGTCCGCCGTCGGCGGCTTGCACGTCAGCGGTAACGGCATCGTCGACTCGAACGGTGCCCTGGTACCTCTGCATGGAGCCAACATCTCCGGCACCGAGTTCGTCTGCGCGCAGGGCTGGAGCACGGATCCGTTTGGTGGTCAACCCGAGGACTCCCCGCAGACGTTCGCAGCAATGCAGTCCTGGCACATCAACTTCGTTCGTGTTCCGCTTAACGAGGACTGCTGGCTCGGCATCAACGGAGCGCGCATTGGAGGGGCGGCGTATCAGACCGCGATCGTGAAGTTTGTCAGCGATCTCCGCGCAGCAGGCTTCTACGTGATCGTGGACCTGCACTGGTCAGCGCCGGGCACACAGCTCGCGCTGAGTCAAAACCCTGCGCCTGACAAGGACCACTCACCCGCCTTCTGGACATCCGTCGCATCTACCTTCAAAGGTGACAACGGCGTGATCTTCGACCTCTACAACGAACCCTTCTTCTACTGGATCGCTCCAGGCGGACCTGACCAATGGACATGCTTGATGGACGGCTGCACCTTGAGCCAGTTTGAGACCGGTGGGTCACCTTTCACCATCACAGCGAACTGGCAGTCGGCCGGTATGAACGAGCTCATCGCCGACGTCCGTGGAACTGGAGCCCAGAACGTGATCATGGTGGCGGGCGTGAACTGGGCTCGCGACCTTTCAGGATGGCTGCCGCGCCGACCCTCTGACAACAACATAGTCGCCTCGTGGCACAGCTATCCAAGCGCCAATCCGAGCCTTACGACTGAGTGCGCTGCTCAGGCCTGCTGGGACAGCGTGGTCGCTTCTCTCGCGCAACAGGTCCCCGTGGTGGTCGGTGAGACCGGCGACTCGACCGCGGGACCCGAGACCTACCTGCCGACGTTCCTCCCATGGGCCAGCGCTCATGGCTTGAGCGTCGTGGCATGGACCTGGAATGCCTGGACAAACACTGACGACGTGCTCATCACCGACATGCAGGCTGGCACCCCGACCGCGGGCGAGGGCGTCCTTTACAACGCGTGGCTTGTCGGCCTTCCTACCGCGCCCGCACCACCACCCAGTCCCTCTCCATCGCCCACGCCGACACCGTTCCCCTCGCAATCACCATCTCCGTCACCCTCGCCATCTCCGTCGCCGTCACAGGTCCCGTCTCCGGCTGGCCCGACTGGACCGGCGCCAGGTGACATCCTGCTTAGTGACAATTTCGCCAACGACCCCGCCGGTTCATCCCCTCTCGGCTGGACGAGCAAAGGCGACAACTGCGTTTGGACCGTTCAGACTCAAGGAACTCAAGCTGTACTCAGCCACAGCGGATCTGCCGGCTATCTGCAAGCCGGTAGCTCATCGTGGACGAACTACGCACTGAGTGTCGGAATCAAGCCCACGGGTTGGGGGAGTGGGCGCGATGGAATTGACTTCGCCATGACCGATGGCAACCGCTACAGCCTCGACGTCGTCGGAGGCAAGCGGCTGGTCCTCAACAAGGTGGTCGGGGGCAACACGACCAAGCTCGCTTCCGCCGCTTACGCATTCAACTCATGGAGCTGGTACACGTTGAGCGTCTACTGGATCAATGGATCCATAACCGCTTATGTCAACGGTACGCCCATCATGCAGGTGAACGATTCAACCCTCACCAGCGGTGCGGTTGGACTCGAGGCCAATGACCCCGTCTCGTTCAACAACGTCGTCGTCACGCAACTCGGCCCGTCCTCCCCGCCTCCCGTCCCGCCTCCGCCACCGCCTCAGCCTTAAGGCTGCGACTTGAGGCTGCCCGAAACGGCGTAAGACTCGGCGAGCGGCAGGGACGCGATCCTCCGGGAACGCGGCCCTGCCGACACCCATCTCCACACTTTCCCCGTTCCCCAGATCAATGGGCGCTCCGCAATGCGCGGCACAACCGGGTACTGCTTTGTGCCGCGCATGAAGATTGGCAGACCGAATATGACGGGTCTCACTTTGATATCGCTGAGGCCCGCGGCCTTAAGCGCGGCTACCGCCCTGCGGATGGGGATGTATCGCTGCCAGAAATCAGGGTTCAAGCTGCGGCCGGACAGGCGTCGAGCCAGAGTCCGAGGCCCAAACCATCGTTCCCTGCCGGTGCCACGCCAGATCGAAATCGGCGTCTTGGTGATGATAACAACACGCCCGCCGGGCGAAAGCCAGTGGCCGAGACCCTCGACCACGCGTTGCCACTCTGGAACGTACTCGAGTACTCGGACGCTCAGGATTCGGTCGAACTTCTCAGAGTCGGGATCGAATCTTGCAATGTCGGACTGGATCAGCTCGACATTGGTCAGGTTCGCATGAGCTCGACTCGCTTGCTCTAACATCGCGGCGGAGAGGTCGACCGCGAGGACCCGCTCTGCTCGGTCGGCCAGCAGTCCGGTCCACGTCCCGGGCCCACACCCCAGCTCGAGCGCGCTCGAGACTCGAGAGTCACCAAGCTCCTCCTCAATCGTGGTCCGCGTCAGGAGCCGCTCAAACTGGGTAAGTCGATTCTTTTCCCAGCGAAGCTGCCGATAGTAGCCCGCGGCTTCGTCAAAAACCCTTGCCACGCCTACCTGAACCTGCGCTTTCGAAGCGCCATCCCGAATCATCAGACTCTCGTCTCCTTTTGGATCAATGTTGAATGGAAGCTCTCCAGCCGACCAGCGATCGCACTCCAGCTGTATTGCCGTTCGACCAGCGCGCGTCCGCGACGACCGAGCTCGTCGGCGAGCCTCCGATCAGAAATCAGCCGAGCCGTCTGCTGCGCAAACGAAACAGGATCGTCGGCCACGATCAAGTGTTCACCGTCTGCCACCGCAAGGCCCTCGCGACCAATTCGCGTCGACACCACTGGTTTCCCGACTGCGAGGGCTTCCAGGATCTTCAGCCTGGTCCCGCTGCCCGCCCGAAGGGGCGCGATGACCACTGCCGCGCGCGAAAGGTAAGGCCGCACGTCATCCACAGCACCCGTGAATTCGACGTTGGGACCTGCCATGCGGATCAGCCAGTCGGGCGCACCCTGGCCGACGACGACAAATCTCACCGACGGCCTGATTCGCCGCAGGATGGGCATCACCTCGCGAATGCAGTAGGCAACCCCATCGGTGTTCGGACGGTAATTGATGGCGCCGGTGAAAACGATTGTCGCTGGCTCAGGCTCGACGGAGGATGGATGGAAATAGTCGGTGTCAACTCCATTGGGGACTACGCAAGCCGGCTTTTCGGGTTGAGCTGCACGCATCAATGCCATGTCTGACTCCGATGCGAATACAGCTCCGTCGCAGTTCTTCCACGACCGCAACTCATCGCGCCGCGCTTTCAGTGCTTCGAGGTAACCGAACGCCTTGCGCCAGGGGGCAGACTCGATTGACGCGAGACGCCGGAGTAGAAGGAACTCGACATTGTGCTCATCGAGCACCAGAGGGATTCCGGGCTCGATGGCCGCAAGGCCCATCTGGCTCGATTCCACCTGGACGAGATCAAACGCGTGACGATCAAGTGCCCGGTTGACAGCCGCCGACATCCGGGCCGACCGCAGGTGCGCCATGTGATAAGACCGGGGCGAAAGCAAAGATGCCGCTTGCGCACGCCGCTTTGAGCGAAAGGCCGGCGGTTGAGCAACCAGCTCAACGGATCGGAAATCCCGAAAGGCGTCGGTCGGCTCCACCTCGCTATTCGCTCCCTTGTACGCCAGGAAGCTGACATGGTGGCGCTTCGACAGCTGTCTCGCCAAGTGATAGACGCGCGTCGCGAAGCCCCATGTGGGTGGATACGGCCATGACGGGGCGACGAAAAGTATTGAAAGGCTCCGTGCGGCCCCCGCTTCGTTGGAGAGCCGGCCTGCCGGAGTTGAATCGTCTACGGCCGACCGCGACCCAACAGCCATCGAGCAAGCAAGGTTAGGTCAGCTAATGGCTGCTTCCCATGGGTAGTTGTGGCCGCGGCCGTCGATCCGCGGGTCCATGCTCGGGACATCCGTCCCGCTTGAGTAGGACTTGGAATCTGAACATACCGAAGCGTCGGGTATGCATCACGCCACCGCCGCACTACGTTTGAGGTTCCCTGCGAGTGAAAGAGAAAAGACGCCTGTCGGTTCTGATCGCGCTTCATAGCGGCAGCTTCAGCGGCGTGGACACCTATGCGGAGCAAGTGGCGGCCGCAGCTGCGACGGCGTCGCACCAGGTCACGCTGCTTGGCCAAGGGGCCGAGCTGGCCGCTGCTCTCGCGGGCGGACTCGGCGGTCCGCAGATTCGGGTCCTGGCGACCGCTAGCCCACGGTCATCCATGTGGGGATCCGCGGCACGTCAGGTACCCGGTCTCGCCCTCATGGAGATGCGCGGGGCGCTGGAGACGACGCTGGCCACGCTTGACGAAAGGTTTGATGTTGCGCACCTCAATCACCCTGCACTCGCGAGGGCGGCCCGCCGGTACGCCAACCGTGTGGTCGTTGCCGCGTGGTTTTATCCGCATCACGGGCGTCGTAGGGTGATGGAGACCTGGCGGCACACCGGGGCTGTGTTTCCCAAAAGCGCCGGACTCGCGCTGAAGGGCCTCGCACACTACTGGAACGACCGACAGGGATACTCGGCGAGCGACTGCATAGTTGCACCGACCGAGCGTCTCGCCTCGCACCTCCAGAACCTGGGCCTACACGCGCGTGTTTGTCCGCCTCCGGGGCGCAGGCCGAAGTCAGCTTCAAGAGGCGGGTGGGCAAAGGAGCAACAAGCTGGCGGTCCGCTCCGAATCGCCATTTGTTGCGGAGACCTGTCGCACCCACGCAAGAATGTGGCCGCAGGCATCCAGGCGGTCGGGCGCCTTGGGCATGCCGGGATGCGTGTCAACCTGGACCTCATCGGGCGGAAAGCGGACGCTTTCGAAGCTCTGTTCGCCAAGCTCCCGGCATCGGTGGAGGTGCATTCCACCGGGCCGCTCGCGCGGGAACGGGTCGACGCCTGGCTTCGCAAAGCAGACGTCCTTTTGGTGCCGAGCCTCTACGAGGAATGGGGGTACGTGGCAACGGAGGCTCTTCTCGCAGGAACACCCGTGGTTGCGTTCCCGGTCTATCCGTTCTCAGAGGTACTGACCCGCCCCCTCGGCTTGTGCGCTCGCGACATGAGCCCCGGGTCGTTGGCGATGGCAATCGAAGAAGTGCTCACCACTGGCACGAACCGACCAGTAATCGCATCTGCGGCGGAAAGTAGGTTCGGAGCCAACGAAATAGGGCGAAGGCTGACTGACATCTGGTTAGGAGATCCTCCGTTGTCACCTGAAATGCCGCGGACCACGGCCCGTGGCATGGCGCTCCGGCCATGATCGAAACACTCGCTCCGGCCCCAGTCGGTAGGCGGCCCTCATCGGTCCTCGCGAGAAATGTGGGAGTTCTCGCCGGGAGCCAGATCATCACGTGGTGCGCGAGCCTGGCGTGGGCTCTTTTCGTACCGCGTGCCCTCGGCGCTCACGGAACCGGTGTATTCACACTGTCGGTGGCCGCGTCAGGGATCCTGACCGTGTTGATCGGGCTCGGCACACGCCCTTTGCTGGTTCGCGAGATCTCGATCGACCCTTCTGGAGCGTCACGACTGATCCCTGCCGCGATCGTCTTGAGAGGGCTGCTCGCGCTTCCGATGCTGGTCTTGTTGGGTGCCTTCGCACATTCTGGCAAATTCGATGGCGAACAGGTTGTGGCGTTGTACCTCGGGTGGGGCGTCTGCGTGCTTTACGTGCTGTTCGAGCCGATTCAGGCGGGACTGCAGGCGCTGGAAAAAATGCACTACCTGGCCTATTCCGACATCCTCACCAAGACATGTGTGAGCCTCGTAAGCGTGGCACTCGTCGTGGTCGGGTTTCGAGCTATCGGATTGCTCTCGCTGACTGTGATCGTCCTCGCAGTGGTGCTCATCCTGCACGTTGGGTGGTGGCGGAAGAACTTCACAATCGACTGGAAGATCACAACAGCTGAGCTATGGTCGCTGGCGAGGGGAAGCGTTCCATATCTGGGATTCGCGCTCTTTTTCACCTTCTATCTTTGGATCGATTCGCTGATGCTCAGCGTCATGACCCCTCCCGAGGTCCTGGGGTGGTATGGCCTTCCTACCAAGCTCTTCGGGACGCTGATGTTCATTCCGGTGATCCTCTCAACGGCCTGGTTGCCGCGATTGGCGGCCGCAGCCACAGATGGCGATCAGGCCCTGTGGCGAGTCGCACGTGCGCCTCTGCAAATCGTGGTCGCGCTTAGCCTTCCGGTTTGCGTTGGGGTTGTCCTGGTTGCAAGCCGCTTGATCTCGCTTCTCTACGGTCCCGACTTCACAGAGTCTGTCCCTGTCATGACGTGGCTCGCACTGTCAGTGCCTCCGATGTACATGAACATCATGGTCAACCAGATCCTCATCGCTCGTCGCCAGCAGATGCTGTGGACCAAAGCGATGGCGGTCGCGTGCGTGATCAACCCTGTGCTGAATGTTCTCCTCATCCCCTACTTTCAGCGCACTCGCGGAAACGGAGCAATTGGCGCCGCCATGACTTTGGCGACTGCCGGTATGGGGCTGGCCGTCCTTGCAGCTCGCAGCTTCGGGTTCGCGCCAGCCATCGTCACCGGCCTTGTCGTCTATCCGGTCCTGGCGATCTGGCTCGGAGCCGTGTCCTTGCAAGAGCTTGGTCAGCTTCTCGAGATCGTCCAGGCACGGAAGGCACGCGTCGCCGTGGCGCCCGGGATTGACAGTTGAGAATCGCGATCATCAGTCGCGAACTGCCGCCCCACGGCGGTGGGATTGGATCGTGGAGCTCGAAAGCATCGCGTGGTCTTACTCGGCTCGGAAGCCAGGTGCACCTGTTCACCGAATTGCACGCGGGCGAACTCGCAGAGGAAGTCGTCGACGGGGTATACATTCACCGTCTTCGGCCCGCCCCTCTGCGTCCCTACTCGCTCGGCTGGGCATGGGCCGTCGCGAAGGTTGTCTCTTCAGCCGGGAACTTTGACGTCGTCCAGGCGTGCGAATGGGACGCCGAAGCGCTGGTCTGCGCCTTGCGTCCGGTTGCCCCGCTGGTCACGCGGCTGGCCGCACCCCATTACATGATCCAGCACACGAATGAGGCCCCGCGACGTCAGCGTCTGAGGTCCTCCTTCACATCACAAATGGAGCGTCTCCAGGCGCTGCGCAGCCGGCGAGTCATCTCGCCGTCCTCCGCGATGGCCAAGGACGTGTCGCAGAAGTGGGGCATCGAGGAGACATCAATCGCCGTCGTTCCGACCGGGATCGATCCGCCGCAGGTGGCGGCGACGCCGCTTCCTGCCTACCTTGTAGAAGCGCCCTACATGCTGTATTTCGGGCGCCTCGAAGTCCGCAAGGGCGTCGACGTTCTCATTGACGCGCTCCCATCAATTCTGTCGGCCCACCGCGAAGTTCACTGCGTCTTCATTGGCGAGGACATGTCCTACCAGGGGATGCCGTATGCCACTTACGCCCAGCGGAAATGCACATCGGTGTTTTCGCGCATTCACTTCCTGCCGCGGATGGCACACCCTGAGCTCTTTCGCATCGTTGCGAACGCCAGGCTGGTCGCGATACCGTCCCGATGGGAAAACTTCGCGAACACCTGCCTCGAGGCGATCATGCTGGGCAGGCCGATCATCGCCACCAGCGGGTCTGGTTTCAACGAGGTCCTCACCGATGGTGTTGACGGCTTGCTGGTGCCTCCCGGTGACTCGGTCGCCCTGGCCGAGGCGGCTGTCGAAGCCCTCGGCGATCCGTCGCTCCTCGAGCGCCTGGGCGCCGCGGCGCGGCTGCGGGCGAGGGATTTCACCGTGGACAGAATGGCAAGCCGGCTGATGGAGATCTATGGCGAGCTCACCGCCTGACGATCGTTCCCAGCGCGAC
>WNGG01029956.1_pt1 | contig 11211 bp, 9 predicted proteins | sample 5400661 | NCBI WGS metagenome assembly WNGG01 (sample SAMN13153372, study PRJNA577476) | soil metagenome | isolation source: 100 cm soil or saprolite under Garry oak tree replicate 1 | place: USA:California | collected 2016-06-15 | reverse complement strand
CGGCCTTGATCATTCCCTCCAGGCGAATGCCGGATGCCTCACCGACCTCGGTGAAGGTCCCGTCCCGGTTGTTGAGGTACAGCTCGAAATTCTTCGCGCTGGCAGGCCACTGCACGCGCTCCCGGTCGATTTCGTTGCCGATGAATAGATCGAGGAAGCCGTCGTTGTTGATGTCGGCCCAGGTCGCCGCCTGGGTCGGGTAGTAGCTGAGGAGCCCCGCCTCCGCGGTGACGTCGGTGAAGGTGCCGTCGCAGTTGTTGCGCAGCAGCGAGCTGGGGAACTGCCCGTGGTCGTGCAGCCAGGCGCCGCGCGGGACGAACACGTCGATGCAGCCATCGTTGTTGTAGTCGGCCTGGACGAGGTTGAGCCCGCCGACGATCCCCTTCAGCCCGGCCTGCTCGGTCATCCGCGTGAAGGTGCCGTCGCCATTGTTGTGGAAGTACTGCAGCTGGTCGCGCACGCCCATGTGCGAGATCATCAGATCGAGATGGCCGTCGTTGTCGAAGTCCTCGAGGATGACACCGCCGGCCACGCCGAACTCGCTGACGCCTTTTTCCGCGGCGACATCGTGGAACCGTCCGATGTCGTAATCCGACTTGAAGGCGTCGGGCGGAATCAGCCAGCGCCCCGGAACCTTGTCCGGGTACTGCCCGAGGGTCATGTAGCTGATGTTCAGCAGCCAGCGGTACGCGAGCGCATTTTCCGGATCCGTGCCTGGGTCCGACAGCAGCTCCGTATAGAGCTTGGCAGCTTCCGTCATTCCCAGCCTCTGCTGATGGACGCCCTTCCCGTGGACGGGGAAGAGGCAGGAATCGGCGTTGTGGTTCGTCGAGCAGTTCTGGATCTCGCCGAGCCGGAAGTACGCGAACGCGAGGTCCGCTTTCGCTGCTTCCGCAAAACTCGCCGGCCAGGTCTTCACTTCGTTCTGCAGCTCTTCCAGGATGGCGAGCGCACCCTCGGGAGCGTTTGCGTACAGGTAGTGCCGGGCGAGCTCGCGCTTCAGCTCGAAGCGCTTGCCAGGGTCTCTTTCGGAGCTCAAGGCGGAGGTCAAGCTTGCGATTTTTTCGTTCGGCTGGTCCCACTGGTTGTCCCAGACGCCCTCCCGATCGGCGATCGAGGCGAGCGTCGCGACCATGTCGAAGCGCGGCCGGGGACGCCGGAAGAACACCAGCGCGAAGGCCGCGGCGAGGATCGCGGCCGCGATGACGATCCGCCAACCCGTCTTCAAGAGTTCTCCCGCGACTCAGGCGCAGCGCAAGATGGAGCCGAGCTGCGCCATCGAGCGGAAGCGTACCACGCCGCGCGGGGCGCGCCCCCGAGGGTCACACTGAAGGCAGACCGTGGCGCCGCGGGCGGCGGCGATCTCGGCGGCGGCGGCGAGCCCACCGGCTTTCACTTCGGCTGGCCCGCGGCCGATGGTGAGCACGGCGAAGCGGGCGCGCACGCGCTGCACCAGGTCGGCGAGCTGCCCCGGCTGAGGAGCGCCGGCCGGGCGCAGCACCTCGAAGCCGTGCGCCCGGAGCAGGCAGCTGATCAACTCGGCCTGCAGCAGCTCCGGCTCGCCTGCTTGCGCGAGGAGAGCGGGGAATGCGTGCCGCCTACGCTCGGAGACGATGAACGGCAGCCGCGCCAGCAGCCCCGCAACGAAGGCAGGCGGGGCGAGGCGCGCAACGCCCTCCACGCGCTCGTCCAGCAGGGCCGACTGCTGATCCCCCTCCGCAGGTAATCGAGCACGTGCTCCGGCGCGAACCGGCGGCTGTTCTTCCGAGATGAGCGCAGGCACTGCATCCCTCCGGCGTCCGAGACCCGCTTCACCGTGACTTCGCCGACGCCGAGGATGTGCGCGACCTGCCGCGCCGAGAACGATCCGTCGGTGGCGCGTCCCGCGGGGGCGGCCGGCGGCGCGGAGGACGCGCGCTGCTTCTCGACCGTCAGCACGACCGGCCCTTGAGCCCAGCGTGCTGGTCAGCGCCCTCGTTCGGCAGTAGCGTTGCAGGTTCCATGCGCATCGAGCGCGGTTGCGGGTGCACGTCCACCCGCGGGGGAGGAACCATGAGAGCGCGTTTCGTCGTCCCGGTCCTTGCAGCTGCTTGCGTCGGCCTGCTCGCATGTGGCGGAGCCTCCACCGATCCGCAACGGTCAGGTCGCTCTTCTTCCATCACGAACGGTGTGGTCGACGGGAATGCCCATCCCGCCGTTGTCCTCATCATCATGGATGTGGACGGCGAGCCGGCGTTCCGCTGCTCCGGCACCCTCATCGCCCCGAAGGTCGTGCTCACCGCGGGACACTGCGCCGGGGAGCCCGGCGAGTTCAGCGGCGTCCGCATCTTCACCGAGTCCGACGTGGAGAACGGGAACAACAACTACCCGTTCGCAGGCCCCAATACGGTCGAGGCCGCGGAATGGCACGCACACCCTCTCTTCACCGAGAGCGCGTTCTTCCTGCATGACGTCGGGGTCATCGTGCTGACGAAGGCCGTCCGGCTCGCGGCGGGCCAGTACGGCACCCTTCCGGCGGCCAACCAGCTCGACGCTCTTGAGCCGCGCAACTCCACCCGGTTCACGGCCGTGGGCTACGGCCTCCAGCGCATCAACCCCGCCTTCGTCGTGGCCGAGAAGATCCGCATGAGCGCCGAGCCGCACCTGATCCAGATCAACACCGGGTTCACGGGTCGACGGGTGGCACCTGCTTCGGCGACTCCGGCGGGCCCAATTACCTCGGCACGAGCAACCTCGTTGCCGCCGTGACCTCGTTCGGGCTCAACGGGACGTGCGGCGGCACCGGGGGAGTGTTCCGCCTGGATCGTCAGAACGTATTGGATTTCGTCACGCCGTTCCTGAGGTGAGCTCCTCGTCCAGGAACGATCGGCAGCGATGCGGGCCGTAGGACTGAGCTTCGCCTACGCGCCCGTGTCGCGCATGACCGGGCTCGATCTGGACGCGCTCTGGACGGTGTACTCGAGCTTCTTCGACACCGAGCGCTCCTCCTTCGACGAAGCGGTGCGGCGCGCGGACGAAGTGGTGCGGTACCGCGATCCGGCCGATGGACGCCTCTGCGGGATGGCGCTTCTGTCGGCACGGGCCGCCAGCCACGAAGGCCGCGCGTTCCGCGTCCTCTCGACCAGCGCGGTTTGCCTCGAGCCGGCTTATCGCGGCCTCAACGCGGTCCAGCGGTTGGGTCTGTCCCGCCTCGCGCGCGAGCGCGTCCGCCACCCGTTCAGCAACGTCTACTGGTACTTCGATACCTTCAGCTACAGGAGCTACCTGCTCCTCCCCCGCAACCTCGCCGAGTATTGGCCGCGGCGCGACCGGCCGACGCCGGCCTGGGAGAGCGGCGTGATCGAGTTGCTCGCCCGGCGGCATGGCGGAGAGGCGTGGAGCAAGACCACCGGGATCATCGGGCCGCAGGGACGTCGGCTGCGCCCGGGCGTCGCCGACGTCCCACCGGATGACCCCGATCCGGAGGTCCGGTACTTCCTCGACCGCAACCCGGGGTATGCGGCAGGCGACCGGCTCCCGTGCCTGTGCCCGCTCAATGCGCGCAACGTCGCGGCGATCGCCTGGAGGGCAATCCACCGCGGCGCCCGCGGGGGCACGTCCGGGATGATGCGGCGCTAGACGGCCAGAACGACGGCGGGATCAGAGCGCAGCGACGCAGTCGATCTCGACGCGTGCCCCTCTCGGGAGCGCACCCACCTGGACCGCCGCGCGCGCCGGCGGCGCACTCTTGAAATAGCGCCCGTAGGTTTCGTTGACCTTCGCGAAGTCAGCCATGTCGGCGACGAAGATCGTCGTCTTCACCACCTTGTCGAAGCTGGCGCCGCCGGCCTCGAGGACCGCCTTCAGGTTCTCCATCACACGCTCGGTCTGCACGCCGACATCGCCCTGGACGGTCTGGCCGGTCGCCGGGTCGAGCGGGATCTGACCCGACACGAAGAGGAAGGAGCCCGGACTGACGCCGATGCCCTGGCTGTAGGGGCCGGTGGCCTTCGGAGCCTGAGCGCTCTGCACGGCGCCAGCCCGACCGCCGCCGCGGGTGGCGGCCACGCACTCGATCTCGATGCGCGCTCCCCGCGGCAGCGCGGCCATCTGCACGGTTGCGCGCGCCGGTGGCGTCTTCTGGAAGTAACGTCCGTACGTCTCGTTCACCTTGGTGCCGTCGGCCAGGTCGGCGAGGTAGATGTTCGTCTTCACCACATCGTCGAAGGTGGCGCCGGAGGCCGCGAGGACCGCTTTCAGGTTCTCCATCACGCGCTCGGTCTGCGCGACGATGTCACCCTGCACCAACTCGCCGGTCGCCGGGTCGAGTGGGATCTGGCCCGACAGAAAGACGAAGGATCCTGCGTTGACGTCGATGGCCTGGCTGTACGGGCCGATCGCCCTCGGAGCCTGCGCGCTCTGCACCGCGAAAAGGCCCGGAACCGCCGAGGCGCTACCGCCCTTGACGGCCACGCCCTCGATCGCGACGAGCGCTCCGCGCGACAGCGCGGCCACCTGCACCGTCGCGCGCGCCGGCGGCGCACTCTTGAAATAGCGTCCGTACACCTCGTTCACCTTGGCGAAGTCGGCCAGGTCGGTGAGGAAGATGGTCGTCTTCACCACGTCATCGAAGGTGGCGCCGCCAGCCTCGAGGACCGCTTTCAGATTTTGCATGACGCGCTCGGTCTGCTTCACCACGTCGCCCTTGATGAGCCTGTCCCTCACCGAGTCGACTGCGATCTGACCGGAGAGGAAGAGCACGCGGCCGGCGGGCGCCTGGATCGCATGGCTGTACGGTCCGATCGCCCTGGGCGCATTGGGGCTCTGCACTGCCCTGCGCTCGACAGGGCTCGCAACCGGGGCGGGAGCAGCAGGCTCAGCGATCGCTGGAGCAGCGGGTTCAGGCGTCGCCACTACCGCAGGTTCAGGGTTCGCGGCCGCCGCAGTCTCGGGGACGTTCGCACTCTGGTGGGCGCAGGCGACCATCGCGACTGCTGCCAAGGAAAAGATTCGCATGGATGGGTCTCCGTTTCTCGTCGTGAATCGTGATCACCGTCTCACGGAATCCTCTCGTCGATCTCATTTTTGTCCTCAGCCATCGCGCGCGTCGAGTGCGCCGCGCGGCGTGGTTGTAGGACATCGTGGTTCGCATCGTCGCGGCCCCGTAACGCTGGGCATGTAGATTTCGATAGCTAGGAAAATGCCGCGCCTCAGCGCGATGGCGTTTTGCAGCTCGTACACGATCGCCGATTTCCCGGCGCCCGCGTGGCCTGAGATCAGCACCAGCTCGGACCTTCCAGTCCGGGCAACGCGCTCGAACGCCTCGACCAGCGCACGCGTTTCGTTCTCGCGCCCGTACAGCTTATCGGGGATGAGGAGCCGGTCAGGCACGTCGTCCATGCCCAGCGGGAACTCGTCGACCCGTCCAGCGGAGCGCCACTGTTCGAGGCATCGCTTCGGGCCGCCGCTGCTCCGAGGCGAATGCCACCACGAGGAACGGAGCGTCCGAGCCGGGCCGCCGTCCACGGTACAGCACCGTCTCCGCGTCGCGTCTGACGACCTCCCCCTGCCAGCCAGAAGGGAGCATCTTTGCACCGTTCCCGTCACAGCCCGAAGCCGGAGAAGAGATAGAACGAGGTCCCCTCGTCCGAATGCACCACGGTGGCCTTGATCGAGGAAGCGAGCTGGAAGTCGATTCCCGAGGCGAAGACTCCCAGCCAGACGCCGCCGCCGTACCCTGTGTGCCACTGGGAAGAGCTCTCACCCGCGACGAAGACGCGTCCGGCGTCGGCCAACCCCACCAGACCATATCGAAACGGCAGAACGGCGTTGAGCTTCCCGAGCGCGACCTGCAGCTCCGCGTTCCCGACCAGCGACGCATCGCCGGCGAACCGGTTCAAGTCGTAACCTCGCAGCAAGCTGCCGGTCGATGCGCCGGTCAGGTCGAGCGGCGAACGCTGCGCGGCGCCGCCGATGAACGCCGACTCGAAGAACGGATAGTTTCCCCAGTTCCGCTCACCGGCGACGCGCAGGTCGAGAAGCATGTCGGTCAGGACGTGGCCGCCCATGGCGGCCGAGACTTCCCCGCGCAGCTTGCTGAACGCGGCGGGGTTGCTGAATATCTTCGGGGTGTGACGACCCGTCACCTGGAGGGAGAGCCCGCGCCGGGAAACGAAGATTCCCGTGCGGGTATCCAGGGCGAGGCCCACCTCGGCGCTCGCCAACGTCATCCCGCCGCTCCCCTCGGGTCGTGTCGTCGCGAGAACGCCTGAGTCCTGCACGCTCGAGGCGTGCTTGAACAGCGCTCCCAAGCGCCCGCGGAGCGGTCCGGCGAGCGGGACCTCGAGCACCGGATTTGCGATGATCAGCTCCTGCCTCACATCGTAGAAAGACGCCGACGCGAGCGCCGGATCCCGCGGCGTCTCGTTGCCGATCCCGTAGAACTTCGCCACGTCCATTCCGGTGTAGGCGAGGTACACCAGCCCCCGCACGGGCGAGCGGGTCCGCACGTCGGCACTGTATTCGAGGCGAGGCCGGTTCGTGCCGGTCGACCATGCCGCTCCGAAATTCATCACTGAGGAGAAGGGATCGAGCTCGAACCCGTATCCCGTCCGTTGAACGAAGCCGCCCGCGACGAGTCCCCGCGTAGAGTCGTAGGACAGCTGAGGATAGAAGAGCCGGTCGCTTCCCCAGTCGCGGAAGGTCTCGTAGTGCGCCGTGCGCGCCGCCGCTTGCGGGTCTTTGCGCAAGAGGGCGGCCGCGCTCACCGGGGGATCCGCAAGCGGTGCGTAGAGGGTGATCGCGGACGGCTGCGAGCTCCGGTCAGAGACTTCGGCAGTCCGGGGCGGAGCTACGACGCGGACCGGAATGGTCCGATCCGCTCCGCCCTCGACCAGGATCCGGTCCGCGCCGCCCATCGTGTACAAGCGGACTTCCGAGGTTTCCTCGGACAAGAACGTCCGCCGGAAGAACGGAACGCTTGCCCGTTCTCCGGTTTGCCCGGCGCGCGCGTAGATCGACACCTCGACCGCTCCGCTCGCCTGCCGCTCGATCTGGAAGTCTTCGCCGTTTTCGGTGCCGCGCACGTCCACCCGATCCGCCAGGAGCCGGTAGAGCTCCCGCGAGGCTGCAGGCAGGGCATCGCGCCGGCCACGGAGGGCCCTCTCGAGATCCGCACCAGCTTCCGCGTACATGGCCGGCGGGAGGCGATGAACGGCATCCGAGATGACGGAGTCGGTGAGCTTCGCGACGAGACCGTTGGCGACGGCGTCCCATTCTGCCCTGTCGAGCGTCACCAGGAATCGCCGGTCGGTATACCGACCGGCGAACGTCAGCTTGTCGATGGCCGGATAGCTCGAGCCGAACCCGGCCAGCTGCTTGGTGTAGTACTCGGCGACGGAGGGAACCACACCGTCGAATCGGCTGAACGCCTGGTCGCGGTCGCGCGGGACCGGCTGCCAGATGCGCTCGCCATCGTGGTCGAACCGGACCCAGCGCCACTGATCGATGTGGCGATCCCAATCCCCCACCAGGACGTCGATCAGGCGGGCACGAAGATAGGCGCGCGCGTCCACGCGCTCGTCGCTGTGCTGCTCGAGCCGCTCGAAGAGGGTCAACGTGTCCGCGATCTTGCGGGCTCCTTCGAGCCTGCGCTCGATCCGTTCCTCCAGCAGGCCGAGCGTACCTGCCAGGTTGCGGAATTCGCCCAGGCGCGGATCGTCCGGCAACACCGCGAGTTGCGGCGTGGCATGGAGGACCCCTGCGGCCTCCAACAGAGGTGGAAGGACGAGCGCGCCGCAGGGGTGCGCGGAGCTCGTCTCGTCCTGGTAGAGCTCTCCAATCAGGGATTCTCGCGTGTCCGGGTCGAGGACGCGGGTTGGATCCTTGTCGACCGATCGGAACGCCCAGGTACGGCCGTTGCCGCTCTTGAAGTGCAGGTTCTTCGTCTCCAGCCCGCCGCCGAGACGATCCGGTTGCAGACCGCCGTCGAAGGTCTCCAGGTCGAGGACCGGCACTTCGATCGGGGTGGTCCATGCCTCGCGCCAGTGTGCGCCGAGAAAGAAGCTGTAGAGCCCACCTGCGCGGTAGCGGGCGCCCGGGGCCACGGTCACGGTACGAGCGGGCTCGCCGGCAGCGGTCGCCCCCGCGCCAACCAGACCTATCACCACGATCAGACCTGATCGTCTCCTCGCCGGCAGCGGTCGCCCCCGCGCCAACCAGACCTATCACCACGATCAGACCTGATCGTCTCCCCATGCCTTTGGCCCTAGAAGAGCATCCAATAGCTCATCGACCGTCCATCCCCTCCCAACGAGACCCCCGTTTCCCCGCAGGCCAGCCGGACGACAGGTCCAGGCGCTCGCCGGCCGTGGCCGCCGGCGAAGCGGCGGACAGAGCCAGCGCGGTCCAGACCGTGCGCGGACTGGCTGCACCGCGCAGGTGTTTCGATGGCATCGGTGCCTTCACTCACCGCGACGCTTGGCCGACTGCGCTCGAGACGCCGACATCGCTCGACGCCGGAATCAGATCGTCGCGGCGATTTTCCTTCCAAGCTTCCTCACCGTCGCCGGCGACGCGAGGAAGCTCCTTGCCGTTGCTGATCGCCGTGACGCGCGATGCGTCCAGTCCGAGGTTCACGAGATAGTCCTTTGCAGCCTCGGCGCGTCGCTGGCCGAGCGCCAGGTTGTACTCGCGGGTGCCGCGCTCGTCGCAGTTCCCCTCGATGCGGACGTTCTGATCGGGCCGTTGCCGCGCCTGATCGAAGAATGACTGAAGCACGGTCCGCGCCGCCGGAGTGAGCTCGGAGGCGTCGAAGGCGAAGTAGACGCTGGCGGGCGTGATGTCAGGCGCCGGCGGAATCCGCGGAGCCACGGGTTCAGGTGCGGGAGCTGGCGCCGGAGGTGGAGCTGGCTGGGCGACGACTTCCGGGGCAGGAGCAGGAGGTGGCTGGGCGTGCGAGCACGCAGCGAGCAGCAGCAGACACACGGAAAGAAAACGGACGGATTGCATGTTCAACCCCTTCGAAGGTTCAGCAGCGTTCGTACGCCTGCCCGTTGAAGCAATGGCGGTGCCAAGCCGCGATCGTTGGAGACACGCAATTCGGAAACGATGGATCTGGCGACCATGCGCCGGAATCTCGGCTGAGACTGTCGGGGAACCGACACCTCATGTCGCTTGTGGAAGCCAGCTACGACGGGGCATGCGGCGCCTGACGGCTGCAACGCACCGCTTTCTGCGGAACCCGGCACGGTCCGTGCCGCGATTCCCCCGCGATGGCGATCGGCACGCTATTCGGACAGCCCCTGCGGCCACCGGAGCCGGCGATGAGCGAGGAGCTTCCGGTCGTGTACCTGGCGAGGCACGGTGAGACGGCCTGGACCATCTCTCGTCAGCACACGGGAGTGACCGATCTGCCACTGACCACGGAGGGCGAAGCCCAGGGCGTCCGGCTCGGAAAGCGGCTCGAAGCGACGGCCCGGACGAGCGCCGCGTGGGGCTCTCGTCCGCGCCACGAACGGAGGCCGGCCGGCTTACGACCGCGGCTTGTAGATCAACGCAGCCTTGAGGACCTGCTCGGCAAGGCTCTCGTTCGCGGCCCTGAGGTCCACGAGAAAGCTGTCCCCGCCCGAGCGGACGGTGATCGTCGTGCCCTTGGGCAGCTTGGGCCAATCGGTCGTCGCCCCCTCCGTGGCGGCCAGCGTGAAGCCACACTCGAGGATCCGCTGGAGACGCTCGCGCGTGTGAGTCCACGCACGGGTCGGACCGTGACCGTCGCGCCGACCAGCCTGCCCCTCTTGTAGGTCTGACCCAAGTTTGACACTTGGAAGGGGTTTCGCGGGGGCTGACAAGGCGTAAGCGCGCGTTCTCCCTCGGGGCGGACCGTTGGTGGCGGGGAAAATGTAGTGCAAATAATGGCGGGCTATCTCTTGACATGCTGACGTTGCCAAGGCTAACTATCGCGGTGCAATGTTTGTCCGGGTCAAGACGGGTCTGGCCGCCATTCTGATCATGCCACGGCTCGCACGGAGCGGCGGAGAGGGGCGAGGGTGAGTTGCAGAGCAGTGGGCCAGCGATCACTGAGCGCGAGGGCGCGGAGGTGGACGAGGTGCTCGCCGGTGGCCTGCTTCCACCGGGATCCCGGCCGCTTCATGCGGACCTCGAAGAGGCTCTTGCAGGTTGCCTCGACGTTGCCGCTGCCGATGGGGAGGCCGCGACGTCTGGCGGTGGCGTAGTCCATTCGCTCGGCGTGATTCTCTAGCCCGGATTATTCACGCTCCCTCTGGGGCTGGCTATACACTGTCGCCGGCTCTCGAGGGAGTGCATGATCCGGGCTAGATAGGTGATGGCATCGTGGACGGGGTGCTCGTCACCCACACGGGTCCATTCCCTGCCCGAGGAGCGCAGCTCCTCGAGGATCGCACCCGCGGCTTTCTTGCGATCTTGCGATTCAAGAGCATGAGCTTCCATCGCTCGATCTGCCCGCTGGCCGCTTCGGCCCCGGCCAGCACCGAGGCTGCGCGGCCGAGCTTCTCGACCAGATGCCAGAAATCGACGAGCCGGTAGGGCGAGACGCCCACCACCGTGGCGCCGGTCGGTCTGTGCCGCGTCGCCGGCACCGTGAAACCGGGCGCGAACTCCAACATCCATTTCGAGGTCTGGATCCCCACCGACGGAAGCTGGAACGGCAAGTACCAGCAGATCGGCAACGGCGGCTTCGCCGGCTCGATCAATCTCAACACCATCGCCAACGCCGTCTCGCGCGGCTATGCCACCGCAGGCACCGACGACGGCACCTCCGGCCCTCCCAGCGGCGCGCCCGCCTTCATCGGCAACATGGACGTCCTGCTCGACTACGGCTTTCGCGCCATCAAGGCGACCACCGACGATTCCAAAGCCATCATCCAGGCGCTGACCGGCATGGAGCCGCGCTTTTCCTATTTCGTCGGGTGCTCCGACGGAGGCCGTGAAGCGCTGAAGGAAGCTCAGCAATTTCCCGACGACTTCAACGGCATCATCGTGGGGTCGCCGGTGAACGACCAGGTCGGCGAGTTCGGCTCGTCCTATCTCTACGACAACCAGGTGATCCTCAATGGGCCGCAGACCAACGGCGTGCCGGACGCGTACATCCCTCCGCAGAAGCTGGCCCTGCTCACCACGGCCGCGCTGGGGAAGTGCGCCGGCAAGGACGGCGGTCTCGTGAGCGACGGCTTCTTGAGCGACCCGCGGCAGTGC
>WNGG01008620.1_pt1 | contig 11212 bp, 5 predicted proteins | sample 5400661 | NCBI WGS metagenome assembly WNGG01 (sample SAMN13153372, study PRJNA577476) | soil metagenome | isolation source: 100 cm soil or saprolite under Garry oak tree replicate 1 | place: USA:California | collected 2016-06-15 | reverse complement strand
CACGCGAGCGAGGCTCGCCTGGTCGCAGCGCCAGCCAGCTAAGAACTCGAAAGGGAAAAGTTACAACCACGCGGGCACAGGGTCGCGGGGATTTTCGAAAACCCGTGCTCCGAGTGTTCCCCGTGATTTTGTTTTCATTTTGCCTTGCTATCGCCCTTCTGCTACTTTGACCTTAGCGCCGCAATAACAACGCAGCGATGAATATGTCCGATGTTCAGCTCTCGCGCCCCGACGTCCCAGCCAACGTGGAAAGTGAAATCGCAGTGAGCGAGCCGCTCCAACGCGAACTCGGTCAATCGAGACTTCCAACAACCCTTGCGAGATCGCTGGTCGCGGTGCTGGTCGGCAGCCTGATATTGCGTCTGGCCGCTCAAACGATGGGCCAAATGACCCAGTTCTATCTGGACCACATAAGTCGTTCCTACTATCACATTTCTCACACGACTCGCGGTTATGTTCTTGCGAGCTTCTTCATCACCGAACTGCTGGGGTCTCTGGTGCTTGGAGCGATGAGCGATCGGTATGGCCGAAAATTTTTCATCATACTCGGTCCGGTGTTCGGCGCAATCGCGGTCCAGATCACCGCGATGACGACGGTTCTCTGGCTTATCGTGTTCGCTCGACTGCTTGAAGGCCTTTCGACCGGGAGCTCGATTCCTGCGACGCTAGGCTACATATCAGAAGCGACCGTCGGTCGCCCCAATCTTCGCGCGCGAGTGATGGGCCTGTTCGAGATAACGTTGGTTGGCGGCATCGCGATGGGCGCGGTGGTTGGCGGTTACTTGTGGAAGTTTTTTGGAGTCGCACGATCTGCAACGACACTCCCATTGATCAGCCCGGCATTCAGCCTAAATGGGTTGATATATCTGGTCAGTCTCGCGGTATTTGTTTGGGGCCTGAAAGACTCCGGCAACCGCGTTGGGGTGTGGGCGAAGGCGAACGGCCAAACGTCACACCTCGCGGCCGCGCGCAAGAAACTCAAGCACTATTTTGAAGTCCTCGAATCGCCTGCGGTGATGATGTTCAGCCCCGCTTGGCTCTCGGTTTTCTGCATCATCGGAGTGTGGAATAACTTGACCGTGGGTTTGTTGACCGGCAAGGACCGCATCGGGTCTCAGATGCTGACCGGCGCAATCACTCCCGAAAAATTCGGAAATGGTCTTGCTGCGCTGGCGGTCTTCTTTGCGCTCGGGGTGCTCGCTTGGAGCTTCGTGCTTGGCCGCTACCGCAAGACGAGCGTGATGCTGATAAGCACGGGCGCATTGTTTGCTCTGTTACTAACGGTATTTGCACTCAATCATCTGAGTTCGTTTTCCAGTCCCGTCTATTACCTGTTACTTGGATCGCTGTTGATTGAGGTGCTCATCTTAAGCGGGTTCACGCCGGCCGCTTTGACTTATCTGGCCGACGTCACCGAAAGCTATCGCTCGGATCGTGGTTCGATCATGGGATTGTATTCTGTGTTTCTCGGGCTCGGGCAACTGCTTGGAACGTCGTTGGGTGGCCCCTTCGCCGATTGGAATGGCGTGGACGGGTTGCTTTTGCTGAGCGCAATCTTTGGAATAATCACTACCGTCTGTCTGTTGAAGCTTCGAAGACGCGAGTGGGCGTCGCCAAGTTCGACCTCGACAGATATCCAAAGTAATGGATAATTTCCAAAAATTTGAAAGAATCGCCACCATAGAAACCATCAGGCGGGACGTGAGATGCTTTCTAAGTTAAACAGTCGGAAACGTTAGCGGAATTCCGCTAGTGCTCTACCGTTGGGTATATGACTTGCCTCAAATGCCGGATTGAAGTAGGATGGTTCGGACCAGCAATCGCTAGGCGCAGGACACATCAGCAGGACGCGTGAGAGTCCGAAAGAACTAGAAGCTTCTTTGTAGTACGTATAATATGAATCAATTGATTCAGGCGTCTCTTCCGAAGTTCGATTCAAGACAAACAACCAGGATCGGGTTGCGGTGTAACCTGCCTGGCAATCAATCACCGTGCAATCATTAGATCACCTAGTATTCTCACGGTAGGCACGTACCGTGGAAAGGATGATACTCAGATGGCAGAACACGGAAACTTAGCGACGCTGAATGCGCGAAGCTTTCTGCGTATTGGCCATCACAATCATTTGCCGGCCCGCCGCTAAAGGGGCCAGCGTGTTCGGCGGCTGACCCGGTCTAGCCCGTGTTTTACTGTGTGCTGCGGTTGGCTGCTTTAACTCTTAGGAGGAATAAATGAAAGTCAAAGGAAGGCTATTAAAGAAGGCGTTCGCAAGCTTTCTTGCAGTACTCGTAGTCTTGTCATTAGGTCTGGCGTCGGCGTTGGCACAAACCGAGACCGGCCAGATCATAGTAAGAGCAACTGATCCGACCGGCGCAGTTGTGGCGGGCGCATCGGTTGAAGTCAAGTCCGTCGAAAGAGGAACTACCCTCTCCGGCATTTCAACGAACGCTGAAGGGATTGCTACCATCGCGAACCTGCAGCCCGGGCTCTATGATGTGACGGTAAAGGGAAGTGGCTTTGCGCCCTCCACGCAACGCGTGCAGGTGACGGTGGGCGGGAAATTAGCACTCGACGCCTCTCTCTCGGCGCAGGCGAAGGGAGAATCGATTACCATAGTCGCTGGTGAAGCCGGCGTGACAATCAACACCCAGACGCAAGAGTTGTCCAATGTCGTCTCGTCCAAACAGATCACCGAGTTGCCCACGTTGACTCGTAACCCTTACGACCTGGTCGGCATATCGGGCAACGTTGCGCCTGATCTGGGAGGCGGACGGGGCACTGGCTTTGCCATCAACGGTCAGCGCTCAGCGAGCACCGAGATTCTGCTTGACGGTGGCGAAAACGTAGACGCATTTGTGGCAGCCGTTGGGCAAAGCGTACCGCTTGATGCAGTCCAGGAGTTTCGCGTCATTACCAGCAACTTCTCAGCTGAGTACGGCCGCGCCTCTGGCGGAGTCGTTAACCTTGCTACCAAAGCCGGATCGAATAGTTTCCATGGCTCGCTTTACGAGTTCAACCGCATCTCGGCACTGGCTTCCAACGATTTCGACAACAACGCCAACGGAATTCCGAAGGCTGTATTCACCCGCAATCAGTTCGGATACTCGGTGGGTGGCCGAGTCATCAAAGACAAGCTGTTCTTCTTCAGCAGCACCGAATGGACTCGCGTTCGCAGCAGTGGAGAAGTGATCAGCCTTGTTCCTACTCCACAACTGCTTGCCGCCACGAATTCAAGGACGCAAGCTTTCTTCAACGCATTTCAGCTCGCGGCGCCGATAAACGGACCAGTCCACACTGTGGCTGACACGTTGAAGAATTTCGGTTTGCCGGCAACCGGCGCGTTCGGCAGCTTACCTGGTAACTTGCCGGCATTTGGCGAGGTTAAAGCCACCAGGGCCCAAGATTTCGGCGCGGGCACGCCGCAGAATGATTACCAGACCATCGGTCGTCTCGACTACAACTGGAGCGATAAGACACAGATTTACGTCCGCGGCGTCTACGAGCAAGGAGCTACCCCGCTTGGCACGGTCAGCTTCAGCCCGTATCAAGGATTCAACACCGGGCAGACGGTCGGAGACCAGAGTTACCTGGGCAGCGTGACGCATTCCTTCTCACCGAACTGGGTTTCCCAGAGCAAGGTGGTCTTCAATCGCCTGAGAAATGCTGACCAACCGCTCGGTGAGCAGCCCACCAGGCCGTCGCTGTATTTTACCGACGCAGGCGTGCTTAGGGCATTTGGTAAGTTTTTCAGATTCCCAGGATACCTGCCCACCAGCCCCGGCAACGGCATTCCGTTCGGAGGCCCGCAAAACTTCCTTCAGGCCTTTGAGGATATGAGTTGGACGCACGGCGCACATACGTTCCGATTTGGCGGCCAGTACGTCAACATCCGCGACAACCGCACATTCGGAGCGTACCAGTACGCCTCGGCAATTCTGGGAACAAACGCCAGCACAGCACTGAACAACTTCGTGCTGGGCAACCTGCGCAGGTTTTCGGTCGCGGCATTTCCGCAAGGGAAATTCCCATGCCACAACGACGTGAATACTGGCGCCACGCTTCAAACCCCGGCATGCACGTTGACCACGCCGCTGACTTCGCCAAACCTCAGCCGCAGCAACCGCTATCACGAGTGGGCTGCCTACTTCAACGATTCGTGGAAGGTGAAGCCGAGGCTCACTCTGAATCTCGGAGTGCGGTACGAGTACTACGGCACCCAGCACAACGCAAAGCAGGAACTCGACTCCAACTTCTACTTTGGAAGTGGGTCTAATCGGTTTGAGCAGATTGCCAACGGCCAGATCATGCTGGCGAAGGACAGCCCAATTGGCAAGCTCTGGAAACCCGACAAGAACAACTTCGCTCCGCGAGTTGGGTTTGCTTGGGACATCTTCGGCGACGGCAAGACGAGCTTGCGAGCCGGATACGGCATGGCGTACGAGCGTAACTTTGGCAACGTCACGTTCAACGTGATTCAGAATCCGCCGAATAACGCTACCATTCAGTTCAATGCGCCAGCGGATATTGCGACCATTCCGATCACTCTTGATAACCTGGGACCGCTGGCCGGTAGTGGCGTATCCAAGCCGTTCGCCCGAGTAAGCTTGCGTGCCGTCGATCCGAACATTCGGAACGCCTATGCCCACTTCTGGAGCGCGTCTTTTGAGCGACAGATCCTTGGCAACTCGATTGTTTCCATTCAGTACTCGGGATCTGCGGGCCGCAATCTCTACTCGATTGCAAACATTAACCGTAGCGGCACCGAAAATGTTTACCTGCACAAAGGGCCGACGACGGATCTCTTCGGAGATGGGAGACAGGAGGGAATCGGTCGTCTCAACCTCAATGGCGCTGCCGCCATCAACTTCCGAGGCAGCGACGGCCGGTCCAACTACAACGCGATGATCGTGTCGTTCGACACCACCCGGCTGCGAAACCTCGGACTTCGCTTAGGGGTCAGGTATACCTACGCGGTCAACAAGGACAACCTGAGCTCGACGTTCAGCGAATTTGGGAACAACTTCAACCTGGGCTATCTCGATCCGTTTAACCCGAACCTGGACTATGGTTTCTCGGATAATGACATACGCCACAGATTCGTAACCAACTTCACATGGGATATCCCATCGCCCAAGGCCGCTCAGGGATGGGTCAAGCAGGTTGTGGGCGGATGGGAGCTCACAGGCATATATGTTGCCAGGAGCGGAGCGCCCTTTAGCGTCTTTGATTGCTCGTTCGCGTTTGGTGCTTGCAGCCGCGCAATACTGAGCGGTCCTGTGAACTTCAGGGGAAGCATCAATCATGACTCGATTGGCGTTGCCGACACTCCCAACCGCTACAAGTACATTGACCTGAGCGGACTAACTCCCGGCGAATTCCGCGACGTGAATAACACGGCGGAGTTCCCGCCGTTCCCTTCCAACATGAGCAAGCGCAGCGCATTCCGCGCACCGGGCATCTGGAATTTGGATGGTGCTCTGTTCAAGAACTTCCAGATCACGGAAGCGAAGCGAATACAGTTGAGGCTTGAGACCTACAACACCCTCAACCACGCCAACCTTTTTGCCGGGACTGATGAGGCTGAAGTCAACACCGGATACGTGCCGGCAGCCTTCGGCGGCCGACGCAACGTCCAGCTCGCTGTGAAGTTCGTCTTCTAACTTCCAGCTTTTGGAAATCAACTTGGGGGAGTCTGATCAAGACTCCCCCTTTCTCATTCTTCATTACCGTTCCTTTGTTGTGTCCACTTCAGCTCGTTGGGCTGAGCGCCATTGATCGACTCAGAAATCTTTTGATAAGCTATTGTTCCTTCAGCTCATTCTCAATCCCAATGCAGGGGAGAAGTTATGAAAAGCCTGACGCTACTTTTCTCTTTTGTGATGCTGGCGGTTTCGACTGTCACACTTGCGGGTGATGACAAAGATAAATTGACCGCATCCGAAATCATCAACAAGCATCTCGCAGCCGTAGGCGGCAAGGAAGCCTTGGCCAGGATCAAATCGCGCGTAGCCATCGGGACTGCGACGAAAGACAGCGACACCTCTGCTCCGATGGCCGTCATGTCCGAAGCGCCAAATCGAGTATCGGCGATCTATCAATTTCAAGGTTTCAACTGGCAGCTCACCTATGACGGCGCCAAATCAATCGTTCGACCGGTCCTGGGCAGAGTCAGTGCGCCGGTAATGCAAAAGTACGAGGAAATGCTGGCTACGGGCACAATGTTCAACAGCATTTCGCTTTACAACGTGCTTACTCAGGGCGACTCCGACAACGCGAAGTTTGAAGCCAAAGGAATGAAGAAAGTCAAAGGTCGTCCCGCTTACGCTGTTGAGATGAGGCGTGGCAAAGATAAAACACTGCTCTACTTTGACGCAGAAACTTTCATGTGGCTGCGCACTGATTACGGCAGTGTCAGTTTCACCAAGGGAGCGACTACCTTGGTGGGGAATAAAGACCAGGAAATCAACTACGACTTCTACGTCGAGACTTCGGACTTCAAGGAAGTTGATGGAGTGAAGCTGCCATTCAAATTCGAGATTGTGGCGACAACTCCCATCCTCAAGCAGAAGAACGTCGGCACAATCGTCGCAACGATCAGCGAATATCGCCACAATATCGCAATCGATCCCAAGATGTTTCAGTAATCGATGTGATTCCCATGCGCTGTTCAACCCTTCTATTTGTCTTAGCGGTAACAGTCACAGCTGTACTTGTGCCTTCACTCCGAGCCCATTCGGATGGCAACATCAGCTACATCCCTTACATTGAAGCCAAGCCGATCCTTGAAGCGTTGAGTGAGGTCTTGCCCGCGCGGTTGCGGTCAGCAACTACGCAGAGCCTGCCGACGGTGTGGGCGAGCTGGGTTGCCAGCCGGGATGCGGAGATTCGCGCTCGCCTGGCTCAAGGCGACGAGGACTCGCTCATTAACTTTCTGCTCTTTGGAACATCGTTCACTCGCAATCCGCGTATCACGCTAAATGTGCTGGCGCAGGTTGTTGGCAAGCCCTGGCAAACGGCGCCCACTTTCTCTCCAGAGACTGCGGCATTCGTCAAAGCGATCAGCGTTCGCGCCGACGACCTCCTGCGAGCGATGGCTTCGCCACGTGGGAACGAACGCCTGCTGTTTGCGCTCCGGCTGATGGAAAGCAAAGGCTACAACGTGAAGTCTCCGGCAAGCCGACAGCAAATCAAAGACTATCTGTTTTCCAATCTGGCGCGCATGTTGAATGAGCAAGCGGGCTACGCAAGGATACTGGATTCCGCTCGTCTTATGGGGGACCCATCAGCCGAATTCGCGGAGAAATCAAAGCTCTATAGCACTCGTGGACTTTCTTCCGACACGTCGCTGCTTCCCAACTTCGCAATCGAAAAAGCACTCGGGTCGCTCAAGGCTCAGGGACTCATCACACCGGGCAGTGTTCGCCGCGTAGGAATCATTGGTCCGGGACTGGACTTCACCGACAAAGAAGATGGGTACGATTTCTATCCACAGCAGACGATTCAGCCTTTTGCAATCATCGACTCTCTGTTGCGGCTGGGGCTTGCAACCGCAAGCGATCTAAGAACAACGACCTTTGATCTCAGCCCGCGCGTCAACGATCATCTGCGGCGCGCCCGAGAGCGAGCCCGTCACGGCGGAGGCTACACGATTCAGTTGCCGCGCGATGCACACAGGGTTTGGACAGCGGAAGCAACAGATTACTGGTCGAGGTTCGGCGAAACCATCGGAGCGACGGTCGCGCCTGTCCCTGTGCCCGCGAGCCTTGGCGATCTTAAAGTTCGCGCGGTGCGCGTACGCCCATCCGTTGTATCGCTCATCACACCTGAGGACACCAACATCGTTCTCCAGCGGTCCGACCTTCCCGCAGGGCAGGGGTTCGATTTGCTGATCGCCACCAACATACTTGTCTATTACGACGTGTTCGAGCAGTGCCTCGCCTTAACCAACATCGAAAGGATGCTGAGGCCCGGAGGGTTTCTGCTCTCAAACAATGCCGTGCTCGAACTCCCAACCTCTTCAATGCACTCAGTCGGTTACGAGACGGTTGTTTACTCAGACAGGCCCAACGACGGCGACCATATTGTTTGGTATCAGCGGGCGCCGTTGCCAGCCCGAGCCGGACTTCTTGGCGACGCTGGTCCGTGGTATTATTCGACCGGTCTCCGTAACCCAATCCGTTCATTTCCATTTTCGCTCGCTCAGACAGGGAGGTGAAAGATGTTTCGCTCACAACTAATTTCGTACCGGTTAGCGACCGCTGCTCGAGCGATGCTGGTGATTGCGATTTGCGCGGTCGCGGTATGCGCGCAATCAGGTGGAATTGACCCTGATCCGGGCGATCCAGGGACGGGCGGAAAGAACAGTATTCAGGGTCGCATCTTCGTTCGCGGAGGAGGTCGTCTGGGACAACGCGCAAAGGTGAAGCTTTTGAGCCTGGCCAGCGGCGAGCAGTTTCTGATGTCGGATGACAGCGGCGCGTTTATGTTTAGACGGCTTCGCGGTGGTACGTATACGGTCGTAGTGGAAGCAGGAGAGCAGTTTGAGAAAGCAACTGAGACAGTTGACATAATTGAACCGATGCGAAGAAAGGACGACCCGGGCGTCAATATCTCAGTAACCATCTACGTCGAACCGAAACGAAGCGCAAGCAACGGCACTGTTGGAACCATCGATGCCTCTGCGGGCCTAGTTCCGGACGCGGCAAAAGATCTCTACAAGCAAGCGGTCGAATCAGCCAAGTCGGGCGACAGAAAGAAAGCGATTGACGAGTTGAAAGAAGCCCTTGCGATCTACCCGAATTTTATGACAGCGCTCAATGAGCTTGGCGTTCAGTACATCGCTCTCAAGCAATTCAAGGAAGCGGCTGAAGCCTTGCGCACAGCTATCAAAATAGCTCCCGAAGCGTTTCATCCGCGACTCAATTACGGCATCGTGTTGGTGAATTTGAAGAACTACAAAGCTGCCGCGACAGAGTTGCAAATCGCGGTTCAAAAAGACAGTTCCTCGGCGGCCGCTAATTTCTATTTCGGTCGAGCGCTTGTCAGCCTCGGGCAATACGACGTGGCCGAAAGAGCCTTGCGCCAAACGATCAGCATTGGCGGCGAGGAAGCTACCGACGCGCACCGCTATCTCGGCGCCGTTTATATCGAGAAGCACGACAGCCCAAGAGCCGCCGACGAGTTGGAGCAATATTTGAAGCTCGCGCCGAAAGCTAAAGACGCGGATAAGATTCGGGCGATCATCAAAGACTTGCGCAGTCAAGCTTCGGCGAAACCATAATATAGTCCCGCGCCCTTGCAATGGGAACTGTCGGTGCTATAATGCCGATGTCGCGGCGAATTATTTCAAGATTCTGTTTTAGTCGCCAACGCGGAAGCTGCGACGCACTTGAATTGCAATAATCCTGGCTTTCATATTTCCTCGGCTTCATAGATCGACGTGCCTCAGAGATGCTTGGCTAATCGCAAGCCGTGAGCACACACGTCACTCTGATCGCTAGCCAAGCACTTGGTGGCGCATATCACTCACTCAATTCTCCGCCGAGATTGCGACGGGGTTGTGACTTCAGCAATCACGTTTGCCTTTAAGGTAAACATCAGGAGGACCACAAATGCGATACCTGAAGACGATCACGCTCACTTTGTTTCTGCTCTTCAGCGTTCTTGCGGTTGGCAACGCGCAGACTGCAGCGACTATCTCAGGCACAGTGACCGACCCTAACGGCGCTATCGTGCCGGGGGCCACCGTCTCGCTGCTCGATACCGCAACCAACCAGGAGCGCAAACAAACCACAAACGACGCCGGGCAGTACCTGTTCACGTCGGTCCCGCCCGGAGTTTACAAGATCACCGTCACGATGCAGGGCTTCCGCCAGGCGGTGATAGCTTCTCAAAAAATCGACGTCGCCAAGCAGTACTCGGTCAACGTTTCGCTTGAGGCGGGCCTGGTCACTGAGAAAGTCGAGATCACTGCCGCCACCGGAGCTGAGCTGCAGAAGCTCGATGCTACGGTAGGCAACGTCATCGGAGCCGATGCGCTGTCAAGACTTCCGAGCTTGACCCGCGACGCTACTGCCTTGCTCAATCTCCAGCCTATGGTCACGCCGGGCCGGAGCGAAGGCGAAGGAACGGGCGGACAAGTTGCCGGCGCGCGGAGCGACCAGAACACCTTCATGATTGACGGCGGCGACGCCACGAGCAACACCGAAGGAAATGGGGCTTACAACAGTGGCTTTGCTGGCACGCCGCGAGCGGTTGTTCCCACTCCGGCCGAGAGCCTCGAGGAGTTCCGCGTCAACACCAACAACCCGAATGCCACGTTTGGTCGTTCGATGGGCGCTCAGGTGAACCTGGTAACCAAGCGTGGAACCAACACGCTCCACGGTTCCGTTTACGAGTATCACCAAAACGACAACCTCAACGCTAATACCTTCACTCGCAACCGGCTGGGCCAGAAAGACCCCGAGTTGAAGGACAACCGCTTTGGGCTGTCGTTGGGTGGTCCGATCTGGAAGAACAAGACTTTCATTTTCGGTCACTACGAAGGGCGGCGTTTCCCGCAGTCCGGAGACATTCTTCGGCTCGTGCCCACCGAGACATTCAGGGCAGGAATTCTGCGCTTCCGTGACGCGGCGGGGAACATCCAGAGCTTCAATCTGGGTAGCTCTGCGGCGTGCGGACCTGCAAACAACAGCAAGTGCGACCCGCGCGGGAAAGGCCTCAGTCCGGTGATCTCAGCCGAGTTGGCGCTTTTGCCGCCGGGCAACGACTCGTCATCGGGCGATGGCTTGAATACTATTGGCTTCCGGGCGGCGGCGCCTTTCGCGCTCGCGGAAGATTTCGGCGTCATTCGGTTGGACCACAACATCTCGGATAAGTGGCAGTTCATGTCAAGCTATCGCTATGGCAGAACTGAGCAGCCGACGTTGGCTCAGATTGACATCAGAGGTGGGCAGCCCAAACCCACTTCGCTCAGGCCCCTGCAGCCGCGATATGTTGTAGGCGGTGTTACAGGTCAGCTAACGCCGCACGTTACCACCGATATCCGATTCAACTGGTTGCGGCATTGGTGGGAGTGGTCTACTCAAAAGCCCTTCCCTCAAGTGCAAGGGACTGCTGCGGCTCTTGCGGTGGCAGGCGAGGGCGTCAACAGCTTCATCGATGAGCCCATCAACATCGACACCCAGAACGCCCGCGGTCGCATATGGAACGG
>WNGG01008618.1_pt1 | contig 11213 bp, 6 predicted proteins | sample 5400661 | NCBI WGS metagenome assembly WNGG01 (sample SAMN13153372, study PRJNA577476) | soil metagenome | isolation source: 100 cm soil or saprolite under Garry oak tree replicate 1 | place: USA:California | collected 2016-06-15 | reverse complement strand
TGCCGGCAGCGGCGGTCGGCCGCAATCACCTCACAGTCGGCGGGAGCTGGTAATGGTCGCATGGCGTCTTGCGTGCCGTGGGAAGCGATTCAGACTGCTGGCGGGGGTGCTTGCGCTCGGCATGGTCACGGCCCTGCTGGTCGCGGGGTCGCCGACGGTGGCGAAGGCGGCCGCGTACTGCCCCACGGTGGAGTTTCTTGGCAGCCGTGGCTCCGGGCAGGACCCGCCGGGCCAGACTGGTGCGACGGGCCTCGGTGCGCCGCTGGACGCCCTCAACACGGCACTCCAGCAACGCGTCATTGCTGCCGGCTTCACCTACAGTTACTGGCCGAACCCCTACCCGGCGGTTCCGGTCACCGGGTGGCCCGGCATCATCCATGGCCTGGGGTCGAAGGGCACATTGTTCGGCAAGGAGATCGGCCAGTACCGCTATTCGGTGGGTCAAGGCGAGCAAAAGCTCAGCGAGAAGATCACTGACGAGATCACCAACTGCAGCAGCACCAAGCTGGTCCTCGCTGGGTTCAGCCAGGGGGCCCAGGTCACCGGAAATGTTTATCAGGGCCTCAGCAGCGCGCAGCTCAGCCACATCTTCGCGGTGGAACTGTTCGGTGACCCGCGGTTCAACCATGAGGACCCGGAGGGCATGGGTGATTACGACCCGATGCGCAACGGGATCCTGACCACCGGGTCAGCGAACAGCCCCCGGCCCCTCTTTACCAGCAGCGGCGCCATCGTGCAGAGCTGGTGTCATTACCAGGACATAATCTGCCAGGGCTTCTGGAAGTACGGCCCGGCACGGCTGCCGTTGCCCTTCTTCGGCACAACCAATCATTCGAACTATGACACCGTGGGTGACGTCAATAGGCCGGCCGATAGTTCTAACCCGCCCTACGCCCAGCGTGCGGCTGACTGGATCGGCGACGCCGTGGCTGCCACCCGGCCGGCGGACCCCCCGGTGGCCGTGCTGACACAGCCCGGGACCTTGCCCTCGGGGGAGCCGGTGACGTTGTCCGCTGGCCAGTCCTGGGACTGGTCTGGCAGCACGCTGACCTACTCCTGGGACTTCGACGGGTCACGGTCCTACGGAACGAGCACGGGCACCGACCACACGGTGACCCACACGTTCCCGGCGGCCGGCACCTATATAGCGGATTTGAAGGTGACGAACTCGGCAGGCCTGTCGGCTACGGCGACTGTCACGGTGGCGGTCGCCGATCCCGGCAATGAGGCGTCGCCCCCAGGCGCGCCGGCAGACGTCCTGTCGACGCCGTCGGCTGACTTCACGTCGGACACCTTGAGCTGGTCCGCGCCATCGTCCGGCCCGCCCGCCGACGGCTATGTCATCTACTCCGAGGGCATACCGGTCGATGTTGTGGCGCCGGGGGATCCGCTGGCGTGGACCCTCTCCGCCCCCCAGTTGCCGTTGCCGGTCGAGGTGGTCGCCTACAACGGGGCCGGAGAGGGCGGGTCGTCGCCAGAGGTGGTGATGTCGGACGCGTCGGTGGTGCCCGATGACAACCTCAACAAGATGTGGAACACCTACGGCAATCGGGGGGGTCACTGGACCGGGGGAGATGCCACCATCTCCACGCCGTTGCCGGATGGCAGGGACGCGTGGCTGTTTTCTGATACGTTCCTCGGCACGGTAAACGACGATGGTTCCCGGCCGAGTGACACGCCGCTGGCGGTGCACAACAGCATGGTGGTGCAGAACGGAGCGCCGGGTGGCGCGGTGCTGGCGACGCTGACCGGCGGGACCGCCAGCAATCCGGCCTCGCTGGTCGGCGCGGGCGCGCAGACTGGCGGGATCTACGGGTACCAGGCGAATAGTGAATTCGTTGTGGGCAATACGCTGTATGCGTTCTACATGGCCTATTCCACTGGCACGAATGTTCCCCTGACCAATGTCCCGAAGTATGTCGTGCTCGGCCAGTTCTCGCTGCCGGATCTTACTCTCCAGTCGGCAACGCAGTTGCCGCTGGATGCCACGAAGCTGTGGGGAATGGCGGTGGTGCAGTCCGGCGGCTATGTGTACATTTACGGCAATGGGAACCACGGCCTGTATGTGGCCCGGGCGCCGGCGAGCAGCCCGGCCGCGGGCTGGCAGTTCTGGACAGGCTCGGCCTGGTCGGCGAATGAGAGCATGGCCGTCAGCATCCTGACCGGGGTGGGGGGCCTGTCGATCGCGCAGGTCAACGGCCAGTACGTGCTGGTCACCTTCGATCAGGAGGTGGCGTTCGATAACCATATCGTCACCTACACCGCGACGGCGCCGACCGGGCCTTTCGGCAACAAGCAGCAGCTGTATACCGTGCCGCCGCAGCCGAATTGCATGGCCTGCTTTGCTTATTATCCGCAGTTGCATCAGGAGTTCGCGCCGAATGGTCACCTGACGATCTCCTACAATATCAATTCGCTGGACCCGCAGGATGTCTATGCCGACGTGATGAACTACCGGCCGGTGTTCATGGATGCGGTGTGGCCACGGCCGCAGCCGTCGGCGAATGACCTGCCGATGGCCCCGTCGAACCTGACCGCCGCCAGTACCGGGAGTGGCATCCAGCTGTCCTGGACGGCTTCGCCTACGGCGGATGTCTCGTACCACGTCTGGTCGGAGGACCTGAGTAAGAACGAGAGGTTCTACAGCCAGATCGGGGATGCCCCGAATACCAGTTACACGGTAACCAACCTCACCCCGAGAGATAACTACCAGTTCGTGGTGACGGCGTACAACGCCAATGGCGATTCGCCGCCGTCGAACTCGGTGACCGCGACGTTCAACCTGAGCCCGCCGTCGACGGCCCCTGCCAACCTGACCGCGACCGCGCAGCCGGACGGGTCGGTGGACCTTTCCTGGGACCCGGTGGCTGGCGCGCAGTGGTACACCCTGCTGAAGGAGAACGTGACGGCGGGGGAGACGGCATTCACGCCGGTGGGCGCCGGTGTGACCGGGACGTTCTACACGGCGCAGGGCCTCGATGTTGGTTCCACCTACGAGTTCGAGGTGGAGGCAAACAATGTCGGCGGTGCGGGACCGCCGTCGGCGCCGGCCACGGCGACGGTCTTCGTTCCCCCGCCGTCAGCGCCTACCGGGCTCACCGCGACCGCGAACGATGACGGGACGATCAGCGTGTCGTGGTCGGCTCCGTCGAGCGGTTGCCCGTGCTGGTACATGGTCTACTACCAGGACGCGACCAAGGGAGATGCGTATACTCACTACCTCGACACGACCACGACCGCCACGCTTACCTACCTGAACATCCGCGACACCTACAACATCAAGGTGACTGCCACCAACCGGGGTGGTGAAGGGCCCGCGGCCGGCCCGGTGTCGGCCGTTGCGTACATGCCACCGCCCGGTGCCCCCACGAATCTCAGCGCCACCGCCAACAGCGACGGGACCATCGGCCTGTCCTGGAGCCCGCCAACCGACTGCCCAAGCTGCTGGTACATGGTGCACTACCGGGACGCGAACCAGCACCAGTCGTTCACCAGCTACCTGGCCACCGGGACCACGGCGAAGCTGACGTATCTCAACATCCGCGACAGCTACGAGATCTACCTCACCGCCACGAACGCCGGCGGTGAGGGCCCGCCCACGCCCACCATCCAGGTGACCGCCACCATGGCCCTGCCGGATACCCCGCAGAATCTGCAGGCCACGGCGAACCCGGACGGGACGATCAGCCTGTCGTGGGATCCGCCGGACAACTGCCCCGACTGCTGGTACATGGTGCACTACCGGGACGCGAACCAGCACCAGTCGTTCACCAGCTACCTCGACACGAGCACGTCCGCGCAGCTGACCTATCTGAACATCGGTGACAATTACGACATCTACCTCACCGCCACGAACGCCGGCGGCGAAGGGCCTGCTACCCCCACGGTGACGATCGAGGCCTACCAGCCGCCGCCGTCGGCTCCGCAGAACCTCAGAGCCACGCCAGGGAACGGCCAGATCGGCCTGTCGTGGACAGTGCCGTCATCTGGCTGCCCCTGCTGGTACATGGTGTACTACCGGGACGCGACCCAGAACCAGTCGTTCACCAGCTTCCTGGACACCGGGACCACGGCGAATCTGACGTATCTCACCAACGGTGACTCCTACGAGATCTACATCACCGCCACGAACGCCGGCAGTGAGGGGCCGCCGTCCAACACGGTCCGGGCGACGCCGAAGATGCCCCCGCCGTCAGCACCGACGGGCGTGACCGCGACCGCGAACAACAACGGCACGATCAGGCTATCCTGGACGGCGCCCGGCAGCGGGTGCCCGTGCTACTACCTGGTCTACTACCGGGATGCCACCAAGAATGACGGCTACACCCACTACCTCGACACGGCCACGAGTGCCACGCTCACTTACCTGAACATCGGCGACACGTACCAGGCGTATGTGGTGGCCACGAATGCCGGCGGGAACGGCCCGGCGTCGTCCACGGTATCGGCCAAGGCTTACCTGCAGCCGCCGGGTGCACCTACCGGGCTGAGTGTCTCCTCGCGCACGGACGGGATGACCGTTGACATGTCGTGGAACGCGCCGGGATCGGGCTGTCCCTGCTGGTACTTCGTTCACTACCAGGACGCCACCGCTCACGGATCGTGGCAGTCGTACCTGGACAAGACCACCTCGGCGAAGCTCACCTTCCTGACGACCGGGCATACGTACAAGGTCTATGTCACCGCCACCAACGCGGGCGGTGAGGGCCCCGGCACCCCGGTTGCCACGGTCGTGCCACAGATCCCCGCGCCGCATCTCTCTGTATGCATGGCCGGATTGAATCCGTGGGCGGTCCTGCTGTGCTGGACGGCGGCGAATCCGAAGGGCGCATTCTGGATCTACCTGAACGGCAAGCGCCTGCCGTATCCCGTGATCGGGCAGGACGCCTTCTATGTCACCTACCTGCCTCCGGGAACGGACACGATGTACGTCACCGCGGCAGGCAACGGCGGTGAGAGCCCGCCATCGAACTCCGTCACTCTCGTGGTCCCGGAATACCCGTCTCCTCCCCCGCCTCCGCCGACCGCAACCATTTCACATCACGGCTGCACCTTCCCTAGCCCCACCGGGTACACCTGCATAGACGTGGACGGCGCAAGCTACGCTGACGGTGGAGGCGCGCTTACGATAGGGGACAGCATACAAACCTTCCCGCCGATATACGGTTACCCCGGCAGCGGCTGGTGCGGCGCGCTTTACTTCACGATTTCGTCGGGGCCGGACTCCGGATATCACCAGCTCAGCGGCTACGATTGCTCGGCATTTGGAGTGCCTGCTACGGCCACGGGCCACTTCGGCTACTCGGTGCCGGCCGGTGCGCAGGTCTGCGCCGGCGGGGACACCAACCCGGCCTTCAGAGCCGTATACGAAATAGCGACCCTGCACCCTTACATCGACCCGAGTGGCCCTGCCTGCGCGACAGCGAAACCCTACTCGTAGCATTGCGCAGCATGCACGCCAGGGTGAATGAATAGTGGGGCAGGCGCGTCAGCGGCGCAGGATGGTGGCGGAGGTAGCGTCCTATGCCGCGCTGGCGGGCGGGCTGGGCCTGCTGACGGCCCTGGTTGCCAGCGCCCACGGGTGGCCGGTGCCGGCCCGGGTTGCTGCGGGCCTGGTGCTGGCCATCGCCGGGATGGCGGTCCCGTACACGATGACGGTGCTGTACCTGGGGCTGGGTGTCGAACTGTCGGACAGCCTGCGGCGCCTGCGTGTGGACAATCCGGCGTCGAGTCCTGTGTACCGGCCTTCGGGGGCGGCCGCGCTGGCGGGGGTGCAGGGCTTCGGGGTGGCACTGGGCGCGGGCTGGTGGCCAGGCTGGGTGGGGTGGGCCGCGTCATGCGTGGCTGTGCTGGTGTGGGGTCTTGCTGGGGTGGGGGTGATCCCGTTGCCGGGGCGGGCCAGGCGCATGTCGCGCGGGTCGTGGGTGCGAGGGCTGCGGGTGCGGTACCGCAGGCGGTCGCGGCAGCTTGTGGTCTCAGCCGTGGTCTGGTGGCCCAGCCACCTGGCTTACCGTGCCATCGTGCGGGTGACGGGCGGTGACTGCGAGACAGGCGATGGTCCCAGCTGGCCCTTGGGGCAGCCGCCGCGTGCGGAGCGGGTATCCCAGCTGGTGAAGACACGCCCGATCCCCCGATGGGTGCACCAGCGCCTCCATGAGCGCATTGACCTGGGCGCCTTCCCGGCCTGCCGGTCCCTGACCGTCGTGGTCACCACCGACCCCCCGCCGGGGCGGGAGGGGAGGGCCCGGGTGCAGCTCGAGCACGGGCCGCAGGCACAAGCCGGGCCGGGGTGAGCGGGCAGCACCGTGCTGATCAGACGTGGTCAGTGACTGTCCGCGGCCTGCCCGGCTCGTGCTAGCGGCTCAGGGCACCTGGATCCTCAGGTACCGGGGCCAGTAGAGGGAGGCGTCGCTGAACCGGTCCGACAGCGTGGCAGAGTTCACGTCGTAGCTGAGCAGCCACCCGTTCGCGTCCGGCGCGACGTCGGCGTGAATATGCGGGCCGTAGGTGCAGCCCCCCGCACAGCTTCCCGCATCCGAAGGCACCGGCATCGTGTAGAACCCGAACTGGCCGCTGGAGGTGTCTCGCTCCGCTGGGCCGGAGAAGGGTCCCCATGGATCCGGGGCCGAGTATGCGGTGATGGACCCGATCGAGTTGGGATCGCGGGAGAAGAGGTAGTACGTGCCGCCGAGATTGGCCGCGGAGTAGCCGGCGCCGGCCGGGACTACACCTGTTTCACATGGGTAGGTGCCACCCGCCTGGAGGATGGGCCTGGCCTCGGCTGGCGCGTTCGTGCCGCTGGCGAACACCGGGTTGCCCTGCGCGTCCAGCCCAGTGAAGTAACTCCAGGCGGACAGCGTGCCGAGTTCGCCGGCCGGTACCCGGGCGAGGTAGGCGCTTGCGACGAAGTTGAAGGGATTTGTGCTGGTCGGCTGGGGGTTGTTCCGGCCGTAGATATAGGTGTACCCGTTCGCCTGGATCAGCGCGTCGCCCCAGCTGATGCCAAGATCGTCGATCCCCGGCTGCGGAGCGGGAAAGACGGTGACGTTTTGCAGCGTGAGCGAGTGCAGCGAGAAGGTGGCGACGAAGTTCTGGTCATTGGCACTGTAGTCGCCGAAGATCCCTGTTACCCGGAGCACTTTTCGTGTCGCCCCTGGCGCTGACTGGTCAACCGCCATGGCGAGTGGGTTGTAGAACGGCGTGTGGAGCTGCGTGTTGTCCTGGGTGCTAGGCTCCGGTATCCAGCTCAGGTACCAGTTGGTGCCGGGGTAAGTGGCAGAACTGTGCAGTGTCGCGTTGAGCGGGCCATTGCCAGGCTGCTGTTCCACTACGACGTTGTGGGCGGTGCCGCTGTCGGCGATACCGCCGGCCGCGTTGATGATCCCTAGCTGGGCGTCGGTGAAGTCCCAAAGCCGCACGCCACTCGGCAGCGTCACTGAGTAGTCCGTGTCGCCCCCGATCCAGTCGCTGGTATCGCCGGCCGGGTGACTCTCGGCATACGTGCTGAAGATACCAGCGAAGTTGGCAGAGTCGGTCGTCGTTGCCGTGATTACAGGTCCTCCGCAGGTCCCGGTGGCCGCCGCTGCCGGCAATGGTGCCGTCGCGGACGCGAGGCCGGTGCATGCACCCGCGAGGACAATGCCAAAGGCGGCGGTAACGGCGACTGGCCTCCGCCGTCTGGATCTCTGTCTGCCCACCAACATTGCGCATCCTTCCCGAGGCGGAATGGGTCGCTAGTGTGCCCGGCGACCCATTCAATGATAGCGGGCAATTCATGGCTGGGCCAGGCCATTCTGGCGAATATGAGAGTTCTTGTCGCGCTGTTATCAGTGAATAACCTTGCTGGGTCGCTGAAGAGGCCACCAAGATCCTCCAGGGGCAAGGCCGCCGCCGCCGCGGCCGGCATCCGCCGCCGCGCCACCACCTTCGGGTACTCCCCAGCCGAACGCGAAGGCACCGACGCCTGCGCGGACTACCTCACCGCCAAGAAAGGGACTGTAAATTCAACGGTGTAACTCCCGAGATGGAGGAGACACCAGTGACAGACGTGACGACCAGCCATGACGAGGACGGAGCGGAGCTGTCGGCTGCCGATGAGCAGCTGCTGCGCGAGCTTACCGAGCGGGCCCGCGCCGGCGGGCTGAGGCTGACCGGCGAGGGCGGGCTGCTGGGCAAGCTGACGAAGATGGTGGTCGAGGGCGCCCTGGAGGGCGAGCTGGATGACCACCTCGGCTACGGCAAGCACGACCCGGCAGGGCGGAATGGCAGCAATTCCCGCAACGGCCGCCGCGGCAAGACCGTGCTCACCGATGCCGGGCCGGTGGAAATCACCGTGCCGCGGGACCGGGAGTCCAGTTTCGAGCCGAGAATCGTCGCCAAGAGGCAGCGGCGGCTGACCGGGGTCGATGACATGGTGATTTCCCTGTCGGCGAAAGGGCTGACCCATGGGGAGATCTGCGCGCACCTGGCCGAGGTGTACGGAGCGGAGGTCTCGAAGCAGACGATCACTGCGATCACCGACCGGGTGATGGAGGGCCTGGCGGACTGGCAGAGCCGGCCGCTCGATGCGGTATACGCGGTGATTTTCATCGACGCCATTAACGTGAAGATCCGCGAGGGCCAGGTCGCGAACCGGCCGGTCTACCTGGCCCTGGGCGTCACCGTGGACGGGGAGCGTGACGTGCTGGGACTGTGGGCGGGAGCACGGCGATGGGGAGGGGGCGAAGTACTGGCTGCGGGTCTGCTCGGAGATCAAGAACCGCGGTACGCGGGACGTGCTGATGGTGGTCTGCGACGGGCTGAAAGGCCTGCCCGACGCGGTGAATGCCATCTGGGAGAAGACCATCGTGCAAACATGCATTGTTCATCTCCTGCGGAATTCGTTCAAGTACGCCTCGAAGCGGGACTGGGGGCAGATCGCGAAAGACATCAAGCCCGCCTGCACCGCCGCGTCTGAATCGGAGGCGCTGGACCGGTTCGCGGAGTTCAGCGGGAAATGGGAGAAGCGATACCCGGCGATCATCCGGCTGTGGGAGAACGCGTGGGCGGAATTCGTGCCATTCCTGCGCTTCGACCGGGAAATAAGAGGGTTATGCAAAACTCCCCGGCGTGATCTTGCTCCGTAGCCTTGACCTGCGGCTCCCAAGATCGTCGATCTTGAGATTGGAGGGTTTTGCATAAGCCACTAAGGACCGTCATCTGCACGACGAATGCGATCGAGTCGATCAACGCCCGGCTGCGGCGCGCGGTGAACGCCCGCGGCCACTTCCCGACCGAGCAGGCCGCCCTCAAGTGCCTGTACCTGGCGATCATGAGCCTGGACCCCACCGGCCTCCGGGATTCAGCATTGACCCGCTGACCGGCACGTGACGGTTTCTTCGTGGCCTTGAGCTGCGATTTTCTGCCGGGCGGCTGGCCGGTACCGGGTTGGGCGCGCACCTGATGGGTGCGATGACCGGGGCTGGCGGGCTTGGAGGATCGATCGGCCCGGGCCGGCTTTTGCTGCCGCCGCCGCCGGCGCGGTCGTTCTCGCGCACGGGACGCTGGTCAGTCACGAGCACGCGAGTAGCGGCACGGTCCGCATCCTGCGGCTGGCCGATGGCTCGCGGCTGCTGCGGCTGGAGAACTTGGACACGACCAACGGACCAGACCTGAAGGTCTGGCTCAGCGACGCTCCGGTTCGGCCCGGCCGCACTGGCTGGCGCGTCTTCGACGACGGCAGGCATCTCAGCCTTGGCCAGCTGAGGTGTGTCTGAGTTAATGAACCAGTCGCGGGTTGAAATACCCAGCCAGGGGCGGGGCGCGGTCACTGGTTCTCCTCAGGGGTTGTGCTTCGACGGTATGCGATGCGGTTCTCGCGTGCGCGGGCGAGCCCGTCGCGGCGGGCTTGGCGGATGGCATCACCTCTGCCTTCGTGCTCGTCGCCGGGGGTGACGTAGCCGATGGATGCGTGCAGCCGGATGGTGTTGTACTCGGCCTGGACGTGGTCCAGCTCGGCGTCGAGCTCGCCGGGGTCGCGGATCTTCTCCAGGTGCGGCCACTCGCCCTTGACGTGGCGAACAGGGTCTCGATCCACGCCTGGTCTTGCGGGGTGTGCGGCCGGCCGAACTGCTGGGCGATCGCCACGCCGGCCAGGAACTCGCGGGTGGACACCGAGCGCATCTGCGGCCCCGTGTCGCTGATGGCCAGCAGCAGTGGGATCTGCCCGTCGCTGGCCAGGCCGTGTGCCTGGTCCCGCTCGCCGCTGGCGATCGCCTCCCGCAGCGCCGCGGTGGCCCGCTCATCGGCCAGGGTGAGCAGGTCCTCGGCGTCCAGGGCGGCGAGGAAGCAGGCCTCGACCTGGGTGGAGGTCTCCTCCGCGCTGGTTAGGGTGGCCAGCCACTTGCGGGAGACCACGTCCAGGATCGCGATCGAGGCGCGCCTTGCCCGTGTCCAGTGGGTGAAGTCGTAGGCCCAGACCCGGTTGGGCTTCCATTCCAGCCAGTCCGGCCACGGCGTGCGGGGGGACCGGGTCGCGCGGCGGCGGGCCCTCCAGGACCAGGCCCTCGGCGGCCAGCACCCGGGCGACAGTGGACTCGCTGACGTGCACCAGCCCGATCCGCGACCCGCGGTGGGCCAGCTTGCGGTGGGTGCGGTCGATCTGGCCCCAGGCCTCGAACAGCTCGACAATGGCGGCGCGCTCCCAGGCCAGCAGCCCGTGCACCGGATGCCCGCCCGGCGGCGCGTTGGCCAGCCGCCCGGCATGACGGCGGAGCGCCCAGTGGTGGTAACGGGCGTGATCCAGGCCGAGCGCCGCGGTGGCCCGCCGCACCGGCCAGCCACGTTCGATAGCGTGCCCGACCAGGTCAAGCAGGCCGGCCTTGACGCAAGCGTCCACGCGCGGCGGGACCGGGCCGGCCGTCAGTCCCAGCTGGCTTTTCCCTCGTGCAGGTGCAGCGCCACCGCCTGCTCGGTGACCGTGGCCCGCAGCCGCCCGATCTCCGCCTCGGCGCGGCCCAGCGCCGCCTCGCACCCGCTCTGCCCCGGCCGGCCCGGCGCCGAGGCCGCCAGCGCGTCCAGCGCCCCCTGCTTGGCGGTGCGGCAGACGTGCACCACGGTCGAGCGGTCCACCCCCCACTTCGCCGCGGCCTCCCGCTGGGTGGCCTGCCCGGTGAGCACCGACACGAACATCTCGTACTTCTCGCTGGGCGCCAGCCGCCGGCGCGTCTTCCGCG
>WNGG01010249.1_pt1 | contig 11216 bp, 9 predicted proteins | sample 5400661 | NCBI WGS metagenome assembly WNGG01 (sample SAMN13153372, study PRJNA577476) | soil metagenome | isolation source: 100 cm soil or saprolite under Garry oak tree replicate 1 | place: USA:California | collected 2016-06-15 | reverse complement strand
CCGGAGCTGGCCGGCAGAAAAGTGCTGATCGTCGACGACGACATAAGGAATATTTTCGCTTTGACCGGAGCCTTGGAGCAGTACGGGCTAACGGTGCTCAACGCGGAGAACGGCAAAGACGGGCTCGAAACGCTGAAAAACAATCCGGACATCGATGTGGTTCTCATGGACATCATGATGCCCGAGCTCGACGGATACGATACGATGCGAATCGTTCGCGGCCTGCAGGAATTCAAGAATCTTCCGATCATCGCAGTGACTGCGAAAGCGATGAAGGGGGATCGCGAGAAATGCATCGAGGCCGGCGCCTCCGACTACATCTCCAAGCCCGTCAATATCGAACAGCTGTTGTCGCTCTTGCGGGTCGGGCTCGCGAAGTGATCGGAGACGGCAGTGTCCGGCTCATCGCAAGCTAACATTCTCGTCGTCGATGACGATCGGCATGGCCTGGTTGCGATGCAGCAGCTCCTTTCCGGGCCCGACCGCAACGTGCTGGCGGTCGGGTCGGGGAAGGAGGCGCTGAGACAGATTCTCAGAACCGATTTCGCGCTCATTCTGCTCGACATCCGCATGCCCGAAATGGACGGTTTCGAAACCGCCACACTGATCCGAAAGCTCAAGCGTTCCCGTCATACCCCGATCATTTTCCTCACTGCCGTGCTCGAAGACGCGCAATCGGTTTTCAGAGGATATGAAATCGGCGCCGTGGATTACATTCTGAAGCCGGTGAACATCGACATTCTGAAGTCGAAGGTGGCGGTGTTTGTGGATTTGTACAGCAAGAACGCAGAACTCGCGACACAGGTCAGCCAGCGCAAAATCGCGGAACGGGAATTGTCCAAGGTCAACGAGAGCCTTGAAGCCAAAATACGGGAGCGTACCGCGAGTCTGATCGCGGCGAACGACCTACTGCGGAAAGAAATCGAGATGCGCAAGCAAGCCGAAGAGGATCTGCACAAGGCGAAGCGGGCGGCCGAGACGGCGAATCTGGCAAAGTCGGAGTTTCTGGCCAACATGAGTCACGAAATCCGGACTCCGACGACTCTGACGCCGGAGCAGCGCGAGTACCTTGACCTCGTAAAGGCCTCGGGCGGCTCTCTTTTGACGGTCATCAACGACATTCTGGATTTCTCGAAGATCGAGGCCGGGCGGCTGGAAGTCGAGACCATCCCGTTCTCCCTGCGCGAGAGCCTGGGCGACACCATGAAAACGCTGGCGCTCGAGGCCCACCGGAAGGGCTTGGAGCTCGCCTATGAGATCCGGCCCGATACTCCCGATGCGCTGCTGGGCGACCCGGTCCGGTTGGGCCAGATCGTGCTCAACCTGGTGGGCAATGCAATCAAGTTCACCGAGCGCGGCGAAGTGGTGATGCGCGTTCAGTCCCAATCGGGCGATGGCGGCGAAGTGAACTGTTATTTCACCGTGAGCGACACGGGAATCGGCATCGACGAGGAAAAACAGACCGCCATCTTCGCGCCGTTTCTGCAGGGCGATACTTCGACGACGCGTATTTACGGGGGCACGGGACTGGGACTGACAGTCTCGGAGCGTCTGGTGGAAATGATGAACGGAAAGATCTGGGTCGAAAGCGAGCCGGGCAAGGGAAGCATTTTTCACTTCACGGTACGCTTCGGCCTGCGGACGGTGGCGCAAGGCGAACGGGTGGCGATCGATTTCAAGGGGCTCCGCGCTCTGGTGGTGGAAGACCATGCCGTCAGCCGCCGCATCCTCGTGGACACGCTGAAGCGATGGAACGTCGAGGCGCAGGAAGCCGAGAGCTGCGAATCCGTGACGGAAATCCTGGAACGAGGGAAACGGGCAAAGACGCCGTTCCGACTCGTGCTTTTGGATGGCACTCTGCCGGGCGTGGATAGCTATGAACTCGCCGCGCAGATACGGAAGAACCCGCGGCTCGGTGTTCAGTCCGTGATCGTGCTCGGCTCGGCCCTGCGGCGCGAGGAAAAAGGAGACCGTCTCGATAGCGAGGTGTTGTCCTGCCTTACCAAGCCGGTCAAGCAGTCGGAACTTCTGGATGCGGTCCGCTCCGTGTCCGGCATCCCGACTCGCAGCGGAGTTCGGCAGGCAGCGCCGGCGTCGGGGCGCTCGCAAAGAACCAAGCCGGCGCTGCATATTTTGCTGGTCGAGGACAATCCGGTAAACCGCAGGCTCGCCCAGCACGTGCTTGAGAAAGAGGGTTACACAGTGGTCGCGGCGGACAACGGGGCTGCGGCGCTGAAGGCGCTCGAAAGCAACCGTTTCGATCTTGTCCTCATGGATGTGCAGATGCCCAGAATGGACGGGATCGAAACTACTGCGGCAATTCGAAACCGGGAAAAAATTACCGGCGGGTATATTCCCATCATCGCATTGACCGCGCATGCGATGGTGGGCGATCGCGAACGCTGCCTGAAGGCGGGCATGGACGGCTATTTGATCAAGCCTATCCAGCCGACGACGCTGCTCGAAGCCATCGAGCGGCTGCATCTTGCCTGCAGCGGACGGTCAAATTCGGCGCACGCTGAAAGGATCGTGCTCGATCGGGCGACGTTGCTCGATCGGGTGGACGGCGACATGCAGTTGCTCTGCGAAATTACCCGACTGTTCCTGCAGGAATGCGAGCCGCTCATGGCGAGCGCCCGCGAGGCGATGAAAACCGGGAACGCCGGACGCTTTGCCTACGACATCCATACCCTGCGCGGGATGTTCCGCAACCTTTCGGCTACTGCGGCGCAGGAAGCGGCGGGAAAACTGGAGGAACTCGATCTGGTGAACAATCCGGAAAAAGTGCAAGCGGCCTATGCATTACTCGAGCAGGAAGCGCAAGTGCTCAAGGCCGAGCTCGGCGGGATGACCGACAAGACGGCCGTTTCCCCTGGGGTGATGTGAGAGGTGAAGAGATTTCGCACCTGGAAAAAAAACCCCGGCGAGCGCCGGGGCCGCCTGCCCGCATCCGCACCGGGAGGGAGGGGAGGTGCTTTACAAGCAGAGTTTCATCATAGCGAATTAGGATTCTGTCTGCCATAGCGCAACCGTTAATTTTCTGTGGTGAGCTAGCGACCGTGGGTAGCTGCTTCGCTACTTTTTGGAGAGGGGCGGAAAATCAGGGCTCCTTCAGTCCAATAAATTCGAGGGAAGCACCTATCAGGAAATACCTTACACGCCTGAGAAATCTGATCCGTAGAGGCCATTCGCGTTGTCACAATTCTTCATTTCCTTTTGCTACGAAGTAATATTTTCTTGTACGGCTAGTTTGAGAACCATAATTCCCGGTTACCCGAGGCGGGAGTAGGCCCGGCGCCGAGTAAACACAGCAGGGCGCTCTGTAAATATGTTGTACAAAGTCACCATCGAGCCGGGGTACTTGAAGGCCGAACTTTTCAATCGTGAGACGATGGAGGAGACGCGGGAATTTTTGCAAATCGTTGCCGGCGCCGCGATGAGGCATCAGCGGTCGTCCGTGCTGATCTGCGTGCATTCCTCGAATCCGGTTTTCACGGTCGAGAGGTCCGGATTTCTCGCGTACTTCAGGAGACTCGCCACCGATCCGTCACATAAGATCGCACTGCTGGGAGATTCCGAGGAACTGGGCATCTCTCATCAGTACATCGAATTGATAGGGCGCCAGCACGGCGTCAACGTCCAGAGTTTTCGGGACGAGGCCTCTGCGCTCAAGTGGTTCAATGGCAGGCGATGATGCGACCCTAAGCGGAGCCGTTTCGCCAAGCCGGCATCGTTAGTCTGCCGGACATGCCCCGGGGGATTACAGCGGGAGTTCGGGGGACTTCTCGTCCACGTTTCTTGCCCTAGGGCCGGTAGGAGGGGTCTGCAACGGCTTTCCCGATTCTCTCCTTTCGGCTCACCTTCTGTGACATTTTCGTTACCTGAATCGACGCATGACGGAGGCATAATTTACCCATTCGCACACCCTTGTCGGGGACGAACCGGAGGGGGTTCCTTGGGCACCGGGTGAAAATCGGGAGGTTCGTGGCCACGATCCTTATCGTCGAGGACAGACCGGTCAATCTGCGCTTCGTAGCGACGTTGCTCCGGGACCGGGGGCATCGTTTGCTCGAAGCTAGGAGCGGCGTGGAAGGGCTCCAGATCGTTCGCACCGAAAGACCCGACGTGGTGATCATCGACATACTCACGTCAGGCATCGACGGTTGTCAGTTCGTCCTCAATCTGCGCTCGGAGCCGAACTCGGTCCAGCCGCGGATCGTGTTTCGGGCTGCCGCTCACATCGCGGCCGAGGCCGAGGCCTTGGCAACCACCTTTGGAGCGTCTTTCATTGCCAAGCCCGTGAACCCCGAGACGCTTCTCGCGGTCGTCGACGCGGCTCTTTCTGGGCCGAGTGCACCCCGGGTGGAGGCGCATTCGGAGGGGAAATCCATCGACTCGTTCCTGCGCCCGATCGCCCGTAAGCTCCACCGGCACACCGCGAATCTCGAGCGGCTGAACGCCCAGCTGGGTCGTGGCATCACCCAGCGCGACGCGCAGCTCGAAGTGGTGAGAGCGGCGCTGGACCAGGAGATCAAAAAACGGCTATTGGCGGAGCGGGAACTGACGCAGGCCAACCTCCGCTTGAAGGATCAAGTCGTACATGACGGGCTGACCGGCCTCCATAACCGCCGCTACCTCGAGGAGTCGCTCGGCCGGGAAGAAAGCCGAGCCCGGCGCAGCGCCCTGCCGTTCGGCGTGATGATGATCGACATCGACAACTTCAAGCGCTTCAACGACACGCTCGGCCACGCGGCGGGGGATGCGGTGTTGCGTGCAATAGGCCAGTACATGCTGTCCGCTGCGCGGGGCGAGGATATCGTCTCCCGCTATGGCGGCGAAGAGTTCGTCCTGGTCATGGCTCCGGCCCAGCAGGCAACGGTCTGGGAGCGAGCCGAAAAGCTCCGCCGGGAGGTGCAGAATCTCGAGATCGAGTACGAGGGCCGGCGAGTCGGACCCATCACGATATCCGTAGGCATCGGGATATTTCCCGATCACGGCGAGAGTGGGCAGGAGGTGCTGCGCGCCGCCGACGCTGCCCTGTATCAAGCCAAGCGATCGGGGCGTAACTGTGTTGTCGTTGGCGACAAGGTGAAGGCTTGATCATCTCATCGAGCCTTTTGGCGCAATTCTCCCGACTCCGTCCAGAGGGATCCGGCGCCGGCCGGCCCGCCCGAATAAGGGCCGACGCGCCCAACGCCGGAACGCGGCGCGAAGTCAGGCGCGGGGATCGTACGCGACGAAGTGGTAGCCGAAGCCTCCTGCCCCGTCGAGAGCGCGAGACTCGCGCGAGGCCTCGTGCCATCGTGTCCGGTCGAACTCCGGGAAAAAAGCGTCGCCCTCGAAGTCGCGCTCGATCTCGGTCATATAGAGGCGGGAGGCGATTGGAAGAGCGAGCGCGTAGATCTGCGCGCCCCCGATGACGAATGCGTCCTTGGGCTCGCGCACGGCTGCGAGAGCGGCTTCGAGCGAATGGGCGGCGTAGCAGCCCGAGCGGGTCCAATCGGGCGAGCGGGTGATCACGATGTTGTCCCGTCCGGCAAGGGGCCCGCCGATCGATTCAAATGTTCGGCGACCCATGATCACCGCGTGACCAAGCGTAAGTTGCCTGAAACGCCTCAAGTCCTCCGGCAGGTGCCAGGGCATGCGGTTGCGGTGGCCGATGACGCCATTACGCGCCACGGCGGCGACGATGGCGACGCGCGAAGAGCCGGTCATTTCGGGTAGAGGGGACGGGAGAGCAAGTTCACGATGCGCAAAACTGCGGCATTATAGCGGGCCATGAAAATCGGGCTCGACTTCCCGCAGCGCTACTATCCACGATCGTTTCTGGGCCTGCTGTTGCTCGCCTTCGCGCTCGTTGCGGCGCCGCTCGTCGTGGCTTTTTACAACGCTGCAGTGTACGTCGAGCAGCTGGCAGGTCAGAGCCAGACCGCGGTTTCTCAGGCGGCGCAAGCCTCTCGCGGCAGCCGGCTCCTGGTCGAGCAAACCACGGCGCTCGAACGCGTGGTGCGCCAGTATCTCATCCTCGACGACGAGGAGCTCCTCAAGGACTACGCTCGGCTGAGGGCGAACTTCAAGGCGAACACGAGCGAACTGTCCCTGCAGCCGCTCGACGAGCCGCAGCTGCAAGAGCTCAACAGCACGATCGACAAGGAGCAGGGGCTCTATGAACAGTTGCTCGGCAAACCGAAGACGGCGGCCGAGAAGAAGGCGCTCGTCGAAGGCTACTTGGTGCTGTCGGAACTGGCGCGGGACGTGCTCAATACGAGCAACGCCTTGATCGACCGCGAGGTGGAATCCATGCGACGCACGGGCGCGCGCGCGCAGCGCATCCTCTGGCTGCAGCTCGCGGCGACCATACCGCTCGGTATACTCCTTGCGGTCGGAGTCACCCTCCTCATCGCGAGACCGATCCGCCAGCTCGACCAGGCGATCCGGCGCCTCGGCGCGGGCGAGTTCGAAGGCAATATCCGGGTCGGCGGGCCGGCGGACCTGAAATACCTGGGCAGCCGGCTCGATTGGCTGCGACAGCGGCTGATCGAACTCGAACAACAGAAGCGCCTGTTCCTGCGGCACGTGTCGCACGAGCTCAAAACGCCGCTGACGGCGCTTCGCGAAGGATCGGAGCTGCTCGTCGAGGGGACCGCTGGCCCGCTCTCGCCGGGCCAGCGCGAAATCGTCGAAATCCTACGGCAAAAGAGCGTGCAATTGCAGCAGCTGATCGAGGGCCTGTTGAACTACCATCGAGCGCAGGAGAGCGTGGGGCGCCTGGAGGTGACGGCGGTGCGATTCGACCGGGTCGTGGAACAGGTGCTCGACGATCACCGGCTCGCGGTTCAGGCTCGCGGCATCCGCGCCGATCTGCGGCTGGACCCGGTCGTACTTCAAGCCGACGAGGAAAAATTACGCGCCGTTGCGGCGAATCTGGTCTCCAATGCGATCAAATATTCACCGGACGAGGGTATGATTTCGCTGGCACTGCGACGAGAGGGGGCCGAGGTGGTGTTCGACGTGAGAGACGCAGGTCCGGGGATTCCTCCCGAGGATCGCGACCGTATTTTCGATTGGTTTTATCAGGGCGAGGACATCCATCACGGCCGCGTGCAGGGCAGCGGTCTGGGGCTCGCGATCGCAAGGGAATTTGTGGTGGCTCACGACGGTCGCATCGAGGTCGTGAGCGATCGCGAAGGCGGCGCACATTTCCGCGTCACGCTTGCGGCCGGGACGCCGCGTTCCGAGCCATGATCCGGATCGTCGCAATCCTCTGCAGCATCTCGGCGCTCGCCGGGTGTGCCGCCTTGTCCACTCAAGGTGCAGGTCCTGGAGGTTCGGGCGCTCCTTGGGCCCGCGACAACCGCGAATCGCGCCAGGTCATCGAGCTGATCGCTTACACCCAGAGAGTCGCGGCGCTCCAGGCCGATGAGCAGCAACGCGAATTGAACGCTTCGACCCAGATGCTTTCCAAGGATCGCGGCGCTTACGGACGGGTCCGGCTCGCGCTGCTGCTTGCGTTGCCTGGAACGGCGTTCAACGACGACACCCGGGCCGCCGGCCTGCTTGAGTCCCTCGCGGGCGCGGGGGCTTCCGAATCGCCGCCGGGCCCGATGCAGCAGTTTGCCGGACTGCTTCATGCCCAGATAAGCGAACGCTTGCGCGAGCAGCGCCGCACGATCCAACTGAAGGAGCAGCTCGAGGCCCTGAAGGCAGTCGAGCGCAATATCCTAGAACGCGAGCAAGCGCGGCCAAGATGAGCACCATTCTTCTCGTCGACGACGATCCGGATATCCTGAAACTCATTTCCCTGCGACTTACGGCCGCGGGCCACAGCGTCAAGGGAGCGGACAGCGGGGAGAAGGCGCTCGCCGTGCTCGCGGCCTCGCGCCCCGAGCTGGTCATTACTGACCTCAAGATGGGCGGAATGGACGGCCTGACCTTGTTTGACGAAATCCGCAAGCAGGCGCCGACTCTTCCGGTCATCATCCTGACCGCGCATGGCACGATCCCCGAGGCGGTCGCCGCGACCCGCCGCGGGGTCTTCGGGTTTCAGTCCAAGCCGTTTGACGGGAAGCACCTGCTCGACCAGGTGGAAGAGGCGCTGCGCCTTTCCGGAGTCGGGCACAGTGACGGCGAGGAGGAGTGGCGGCGCGACTTCGTGACGCAGAGCCCGAAAATGGAAAACGTGCTCCATCAGGCGCGCCTGGTTGCCCAGTCGGAGGCGAGCGTGTTCATCCAAGGCGCGAGCGGCACGGGAAAAGAGCTCCTCGCGCGCGCGATACACCGGGCGAGCCGCCGCTCGCAGGGACCCTTCGTGGCGGTCAATTGCGCGGCCATCCCGGAAAATCTACTCGAATCGGAATTGTTCGGCCACCGCAAAGGCTCGTTTACCGGTGCGAGCTACGATCATAAGGGGCTCATCCCCGCCGCCGACGGAGGGACGCTGTTTTTGGATGAAATCGGCGACATGCCTCTTGCTTTGCAGGCCAAGCTCTTGCGCGTGCTGCAGGACCGCGAAGTGCGTGCGGTCGGTGCGACTCAGGGGACGGCAGTCGACGTGCGCATCATCTCCGCCACGCACCGCGACCTCGACGCGCAGATGAAGGCGGGGCGGTTCCGCGAGGATCTCTATTATCGACTGAACGTGGTCTCGCTCGCGCTCCCGCCCCTCTGCGAGCGACGCGAGGACATCGTCCCGCTGGCGACCCATTACCTCAGAGTCACCGCGGCACGTTACGGGAAGGACGTCCAGGCAATGGCTCCGGAGGGGCTTCAAACGCTCCTTGCGGCACCTTGGCCGGGCAACGTGCGGCAGCTCGTCAACGTGATCGAACAGGCGGTTGCCCTCTGCACTTCGGGCGTCGTTCCGGCCTCGCTCATCCAGCAGGCGTTGAGGGAGGAGCCCGCGCAGCTTGCGTCGCTCGAGGAGGCGCGGGGAGCCTTCGAGCGCGAATATCTGGTTAGGATCCTGCGCATCACGGGCGGCAGCGTGACCCGGGCGGCAAAGCTCGCGCAGCGCAATCGCACCGAGTTCTACAAGCTGCTCGAGCGCCACAAGCTCGAGCCGAAGATGTTCAAGCCCGAAAAGGGCTGAAGACCCCGCCAATCCGCGCGCGCGGAATTCGTCGCGTTGTCGCCCCGCGGCGACAACAAATTCTCTTTCCCATCAGTTCGATTTTCACCGCTCGCGGGAAAGCGTCGTTGACAAGCGACGCATCGAAAATTCTTGGTACCCGGGATTCTCGGTAACTCATTGAGTTAGCGCGAGAACTTATGCTGGCACGAGGATTGCATTCATGCCAGCGATTCCGGCGCGATTCTGGCGGCGGGAGAAACAAATTTGCTGAGGCGAGCGCGCTCCAATCGGGATAAATGCGGATCGATCCTCTCTTCGCAGGACGGACGGTTTCGGTGTTTTCGGTGTTGATTGCGAGCCTGATCGGCGTCGGCGCCGTCACGAGCTGGTTGCACAGCGAGCTCTCGCCGAAGCAGGGTGACGCGCGACCGGCAGATTCCGGACGCAACCCCGTTCCGGCAAACAGCTGTGCCTTGTGCGGGACGGTCGAGTCCATCCGGACCGTCGAGGTACGCGATGAAGCGGCCGGTGCCGGAGCTGCGGCGGGCGGGCCCGGCGGCACCGGCGAGCAGGCGGGCGGGGGAGGTGGCACCGCGGTCACGCTCCTTGGGGGCGAAGGCGCGATCGCCGGGAACGAGATCGAGAAAAACGTGAAGAAGCGCTATGCATATCGCGTCACGGTGCGCATGGACGACGGCTCCTTTCGTACCATTTCTCTGTCGAGCCCGCCCACCCTTGCAGTAGGCGATAAGGTCCGGGTGGTGGAAGGCAAGCTCGTACGCACATGAAAAGTCGGGTATAAGAAAACCCTACTTGTTCACGTGAGGAGAAAGAATATGCCACACTTTAACCGGACCGTCGCACGCGCTCTTGTCGTCTGCCTGTGTGCCCTGGGTCTGCCGATTCCAGCCGTGCAAGCCGAACTGGTCGCAACCGATCGCGTCGAGGCCACCCGGCAGGATGGGTTTTCGGGGCGCGAGCTTCTGGCTTCGCTTTTTGACAGGGCCGACGTCCGCGGCGCGCTTGAGCGGCAGGGCGTGAGCCCCGACGAAGCGAAGGCCCGCGTCAACGCCATGAGCGATGACGAAGTCGAGCAGCTCGCCGCACGGTTCGACTCGCTTCCCGCAGGAGGTAGCGGGTTCGAGACTTTTCTGGTGATCGGGTTTCTCGTGTTCGTGACCCTTCTCATAACGGATATTCTGGGCTTCACCAAGGTTTTCAGCTTCACCCGGCCGGCCAAGTGATCCTCCCCTCTCGACCGCGCCGGCGTGTCGCCCGCCGCCTTACGGCGGCGGGCATCTTTCTTATCGGGCTTGCGGGCTGCGCCACGTTGCAGCTGCAGGCCTTGGTGGGGAGCGGTTCTGCTGGGATTCCGCAGCGCGCCGAGCTTGACGCGGTCCCGTTCTTCTCGCAGGAGGACTATCAATGCGGTCCGGCCGCTCTTGCGATGGTGCTCAGCGCCGGAGGCAAGGCGATCGATCCGGAGGCGCTGCGGCCGCAGATCTATCTTCCCGATCGGCGCGGGAGCCTGCAGATCGAGATGCTCGCAGCGGCACGTCGCAACGGTTTTGTCGCGATCGAGCTCGCTCCGAACCTTTCGGATCTCCTCGCGGAGATCGCCGCCGGAAACCCGGTGGTCGTACTGCAGAACCTCGCCCTAGACTGGTATCCGGCTTGGCATTACGCCGTGGCGATCGGCTATGACCTCAAGGCCCAGCGCATCACCTTGCGCTCGGGCACGGAGCGGCGCCTCCGAATGCCGCTCGGTACCTTCGAATATACTTGGCGGCGCAGCGGCTATTGGGCGATGCTCGCGCTGCCGCCGCGGCACTTGCCGGCCAGCGTGGCTGTCGGGGACTATTTGAGCGCAGTGGCGCGGCTCGAAAGGACCGGGCCGCCCGCGTCGGCGCGGGGAGCCTACGAGCGCGCGCTCGAGCACTGGCCCGACGATCTCACGGCGCTCATAGGGTTGGGAAATACCGCCCATCGGGCCGGTGATTTCGAAGCGGCCGAACAGGCGTTCCGGCGGGCCGCTCTCGTTCATCCGCGGTCGGCCGCCGCGCACAACAATCTGGCGCAAACGCTCGAGGAACTCGACCGTCACGACGAGGCATTGGCCGAAGCGCGCGTGGCGGTCGGGCTCGGC
>WNGG01024811.1_pt1 | contig 11218 bp, 7 predicted proteins | sample 5400661 | NCBI WGS metagenome assembly WNGG01 (sample SAMN13153372, study PRJNA577476) | soil metagenome | isolation source: 100 cm soil or saprolite under Garry oak tree replicate 1 | place: USA:California | collected 2016-06-15 | reverse complement strand
AGACCCTGGCCGCGGCCATTCCCGCGATGCCGCCGCCACCGCTCGAGCTCGCTGCACGAATCCAAGCCACGACTGAACGAATGGATGGGTTTCTCTCACGCTGCGAAGGCACGGCGGCGAATATCGAGCAAGCGCTGATGGCCGAGATCAAGACTCTCACAGACCAACTTCGCAAGGCGTCCGCGGATGTGGCATGGGAGGCCAGGGCCGCAGCCGCCGCACGCCGGCGGCGCGACCTCTGGCTGGTCGTCTTGGGCATTGCCTTGGGGACCCTGCTCGGTGCCTACCTCTGGCGAACCGCGTCGCAAGCTGGCAACACCAAAGTGACCGTTAGAGGTTGCCACCTTCCGACACGATCGGGACTCGACGTTCCTATGCTCGCCGTCCGGTGTCCCCAGTCCGGCGATCGGACGAAAAGCTCTGATCGCGATATCCTTCCGTCGTGAATCTCCTGCGCTCTACAAAGCCAGTCTCATCCCCGCCCTCTGGCTTCGCGGAGCGTCCCGGAGGGTTGAGGCAACTAGATTGTTGCGCTATCGCTTAGACGATCTGGGCTGGGCGCAGTTCGAATGGCTGATCCAGTCCCTGCTCAAGATCCAGTTGGGAGTCGGCGTCGAGGCGTGGGGCGGGCCCGGTGATCACGGCTGCGACGCTTGGTCCAGCGGCCCGCTGTACTTTCCCCTCCCCAATACTCAGGAGGCCGGTCCCTTCGTCTTTCAAGCAAAGTTCGTCGAGGGAGCCAACGCGGCCGGCGCCGAACCTGCGCCCGCACTCCTGAAGGCCGTGCAACGCGAGGCTCTGAGGATCGCGAAGCGGCTTACGGCGAGGACCTGGCTGCAGGAGCCACGTCACTATGCGTTGCTGACGAATGCTGTTCTTTCAGCCGACGTGCGTTCGCGATTGCGGAGCGAGCTGACCAAAGCCATCCCTACAAGTCAGGTGGCGATTCTCGACGGGAATGACGTGAGCGCTCTGCTGGACCAACACCCAACAATTCGCCGCGCCTTCCCGCAGCTGCTCTCCTTGCGCGACCTCGATGTCCTACTGGCAGAGGTCGTGAATCACGAGCTCCTTGAGCGGAGTCAGGCGGCCAAGGAAGCTGCCCGGGATGTGGTTTCGGTTTTCGTGCCGACGGAAGCCTATGGAAAGGCATGGCGCGTCCTGCGCGAGCACCACTTCGTCGTTCTTGAAGGACCTCCTGAGATGGGCAAGAGCGCCATCGCCTGGATGCTCGCGCTCAACCTCATCTGCGAGGGCTGGCACGGGCTAGTGTGCGACGGACCTGACGACTTCTTCCGCGGCTACGATCCCGCGGTGAAGCAGGTGTTCGTCGCAGATGATGCCTTCGGCCGCACTGAATATGATCCAGGCCGCGGGCGGCAGTGGGAGGTCAACCTGCACCGTGTGTTCACGCTGGTCAATGCGACACACTGGCTGATCTGGACCTCGCGCAAACATATTCTCGAACGAGCCCGTGCCGCGATGGACTTGCAGGGGACGGCCTCGAGATTCCCGCGGCCAGGTGAAGTGCTAGTCGACACGACCAAGCTTTCTCCTCGCGAAAAGGCGTTCATTCTATACCGCCATGGGCGCTCGGCACACCTTGAGGCGCCTGCCCGCGACGTGGTCAAGACTAACGCCAGCGGCATCGTGCTTCACGAGCATTTCACTCCAGAGCGCGTTCGTCGCTTTGTCGCGGAGAAGCTGCCAGCGCTTGCTGCCGCTGCCAGCACCGGGCACATTGATCAAGGGCAGGTCGCAGCGGAGATTCAGGAGACGATCCGAAATCCGACTGGGCGGATGCGCAAGAGTTTTCAGGCGCTTCCGGACGGGCACAAGTGGTTTCTATACGCGCTTCTTGAGGCGAGCGCGCTCGCAACGCCCGAGGAGGTCAGCCGCCTCTATGAAGCACTCTGCCCGCCAGAGTTGGCGCGGCCGTTCGACGAGGTGCGCGACGAGCTGCTCGAGTCCTTCGTCTTCGAATACCGGACTCCGCGAACTGTGCTCCTCAGGTGGATGCACCCGAGCTACCGGGATCTGGTCATCGAGGAATTGGCGCGCGATCAAACGGCCTACGAGAGATTCATGACGCACATGTCTCTTGCGGGAGTGAAGCTCGCGATCTCCGATAGTGGCGGGTCTCGAGGTGAACGCCAATTGCCCCTAATGGGATCAGAACACTCATGGGTCCTTCTTGAAGCTCGTTGTGTCGAGATTGCCGGCCAGAGGAATCGCCGGGCGGCTCACGACCTTCTTGCCGCCCTTTATCAAGCGTGCCAAACGGCGTCCTTGGAGAGTCACCGTGTCAGGTTTGCCGCAATCGTTGGGCGGTGTCTTCGCGTTCTCCGTCCTATCTGGAGTACAGAAACGCTATCGGCCCACGAGTTACAGGCATACGCAAAGGCGAGTGAGGTCGCAGATGTGCTCGAGCCGCTTCCTAGCCTTGAGGCATCATGGGAACCCGTGGCGGCCACGCCTTCACGAAGCCTCTCTCGTTGGGAGAGCGACTACTTCCCGGACGCAGATGATCTGGAGGCGTGGAGCGATCTGGTCGATTTCATCGTTCAGTGTGAGCCGCGATTTCTGCGGCGACCCTCGACGAGGCTCGCCCTGATCGAGGAAGTGGGGGCATTGGAGTCTCTCGCCAAGGAATTAGCAGACAGTCCTGGGGAGCCGGACGACGCGGACGCCGCTCGCGGGGACGGCGCCGTCTACGGTGCACTCAGCAACGCGCTTGAGTCCGCCGCCTCCTTTGTCGGTGACAACGACGATGTTGCGAGGTTGCGGTTGGCGGCGGAGCGCGCTGCTGATACCGCCAGGAAACTTGAAGAGCTTGCCGTCGAGTTGGAAGCCAGAGAGGGAGCCGAAGGGAATGAGGATGGCTCTGCATGGGAGGGAGGGGCTTCTTCGCCGCCCGGGTTTGACGTGGCCGCTGTTTTCTCAGACTTCTAGCGCAGCCCGCTTGCGGGGGACGCGCGCCGGAGCTGGAAGGGGTCTGGAAGCTGCAACGCTGCGGTGGTGGCCAACGACCAGGCTCTACGCCCGCGAGAGTTGAACGACGCGAGCCTTGGCCTCGCCGCTTGAGACCGTCTCGACGAACCCGCCCCAGGCCGTGAGAGCCGCCGCCTTCTCAGGCAGTCGGTCGTAGCGGTCGTAGATCGCGGTGACGCTCGGCACGCCGGGCGTCGCAGCGTGGCCGAGGATCTTGGACGCGACGATGGGGTTCGACAAGCGGGAGACGCCGGTGGCGCAGGTTCGCCGGAGGTCGTGGGGCTTGAAATGCTCGACGCCGGCGTCCATCGCGCGCCGGCGGACCGGGCCGAACCAGAACTCGCGGGCGTTGTACGAGACCTTGTGGAAGACGCGCTCCTTGTCGCCTGTGACCGGCCACAGCTCGTCGAGGATGCGGAGAACGGTGGGGGAGAGCGGCACGACGTGTGTCCGGCCGTTCTTGCGGACCTCGCTGGGGATGGTCCACACGGGCGGATCCGCCTCGAGGTCCAGGTCCTTCCAGCGCATCGCCATCGTCTCGCCGAGGCGCTGGCCTAGGAGCAGGAGAATCCTGACCAGGGCCGCGACGGCGGGTTTGGCGGGTTCCGTGGCCTTCCACAGGAGGGAGATCTCCGGGTCCGAAAGCAGGCGCTCGCGCTTCTTTTCCTTCCTCGGGCGCTTCAGCCCTTCGATGGGATTCGTGGGAATCAGCTCCTCGTCCAGGCCCCAGCGAAAGACGGCCTTGAGGAACTGGGCAAAGCGATTCGCCATGCTGGGCGCGCGGCGAGCCACCTTCTCGAGGTACATCCGGAGATCGACGCGGCGAAGGTCGGCGGCCTTCGTGTGCGCGATCGAGGGCGGCAGGCGTTTCGTCATCTGCTGGTAACCGGTGATGGTGCGCTGCCGGAAGTCCGGCCCGCGGCTCTCGATGTACGATTCCGCCAGCGCGCGCACGTCCGGGGCGGCGCGCTCGCCCGCAGGGTCGCGGCCCAGGTCGATGTCGCGGAGCCTCTCCTTGGCGAGCTTGCGTGCGTCGGCGAGTGAGAGATGGGCGGCGTCGCCGAGCTTGAGGCGTCGGACGCGTGGCGAGTTCTTCAGCCGGTAGCAGAGGGTGTAAGCGCGCTTGCCGCGGAAGCTGACGCGCACCGAGAAGCCAGGGACGGCGCCCGGCGAATCGTCCCAGTAGTCACACTGGCCCACGTTGGGCACCGGGAGGGCGTTGATGTTTCGACCGGTCAGGCGCGCTCTCATTTCTAACTCCGCAGTGGTAGCATAGCATATCTAAGGTGACACCAAGGTGACAAAAAGACAGGAACGAGCTGAAACCTCCTGGAACCTCCTGAGACGTCCTGAAACGGCGCAAATACAGGTCGGAATGGAGATTTGGCTCGCGAAATGACCGTACCCACGAAGCCCCGTTTGATCGACTCCCACTGCCACATCGACATGCCCCAGTTCGACGCGGACCGGGAGGCCGTCCTGGCCCGGGCGCACGAAGCCGGTGTCGAGACCATGCTGATCGTCGGGGGGGTGGACACGGAGGCGGGCCACCGGCGGGCCCTGCGGGTGGCGGCCGAGCTCGGGCTGCCGTGCTCCGCGGGCCTCCATCCCCACGAGGCAAAGCTCGCCACCGAAGCCGTGTACGACGAGCTGCGGGGCCTGGGTAGAGGCGGCCGCATCGTGGCCGTGGGCGAGATCGGCCTGGACTTCCACTATGACCACTCGCCCCGGCCCGTTCAGCGCGAGGCCTTCCGTCGGCAGGTCCGGCTGGCCCGCGAGGTCGGCCTGCCCGTGATCGTCCACACTCGCGAGGCCGACGAGGAGACGGCGGCGCTCCTGGAGGAAGAAGGCGCGGGGGAGGTCGGGGGGGTGATCCACTGCTTCACCGGCGGCCAAGAGCTGGCCCGCCGGGCCCTGGCCCTCGGCTTCTACATCTCGTTCTCCGGGATCGTGGCCTTCCCGCGGGCCGAGGGCATCCAGGCGGTGGCGAAGGAAGTCCCGCTCGATCGCCTCCTGCTCTACCTCAAGACCTACCGGAGCATGGCCGAGAGCTCTTTCGACGTCGTGAGCAGTGTGGACCTGCAGGAAGTGAAGAACGCGATCGCGCAGGCCATGAAGGAGATCGTGACCCGCTTCGACCTCAAGGGGACGGGCTCCGACGTCACGCTGCAGGGGGAGGAGATCGTCCTCTCCTCCTCCGACGAGTTCAAGCTGAAGGCGGTGCGCGACGTGCTCGAGGGGCGGCTGGTCAAGCGCAACGTCCCCCTGAAGGCGCTGACCTTCGGGACGGTGGAGAAGGCGCTCGGGGGGACCGCGCGCCAGAAGGTCTCGCTCCAGAAGGGGATCCCCTCCGAGAAGGCCCGGGAGGTCGTGAAGCTGATCAAGGGGACCAAGCTCAAGGTGCAGGCCGCCATCCAGGGCGACCAGGTGCGCGTGTCCGGCAAGAACCGGGACGATCTGCAGGCGGTCATCCGGTTGCTCAAGGAGACCGACCTGGGCATCGACATGCAGTTCACCAACTACAGGTAGGATTTCGTGGCAGCGGCGGATCCCGTGGGACGGGGCAGCGTGGCGGGCCTCAAGGAGATCGTGGCCCTCGTGGAGGACGACCTGGCCAGGGTCGAGGAGCTCTTCGAGGTGCAGGTCCGCTCGGACGTGGGGCTCCTGGCCGAGATGGGCCGCTACATCCAGAAGGGCGGGGGGAAGCGCATCCGGCCCGCCCTCCTGCTCCTGGGCAGCCGGCTGTGCGGCTACCGGGGGGAGCGCGCCATCCTCCTGGCCTCGGTGGTGGAGTTCATCCACACCGCGACCCTCCTCCACGACGACATCATCGACGAGGCCACGGTGCGACGCGGGCGGCGCAGCGTGAACAGCCGCTGGGGGAACGACATCACGGTCCTGCTCGGGGACTTCCTCTACACGAAGTCCATGGCCATGGCCCTCTCCCAGGACAACCTGCCCATCCTGCGCCTGCTCTCCGAGGTGACCCTCCGCATGATCGAGGGGGAGATCCTGGAGATCGAGCGCAACGGCAACCTGGACGTCACCGAGGCGGACCACATCGACATCATCCGGAGGAAGACCGCCGACCTGTTCGCGGCCTGCCTGCGCATCGGGGCCATCCTGGGGGCGGTGGGCGAGGAGAAGGAGAGGGCGGTCGCGAGCTACGGCTCGAACCTCGGCATCTGCTTCCAGATGGTAGACGACCTGCTCGACTTCACGGCCGAGGAGAAGACCCTGGGCAAGCCGGTGGCCAACGACCTGCGCGAAGGGAAGGTCACCCTGCCCATGATCTTCCTGCTGCGCAAGGCGGGGCGGCCGGGGATCGAGAAGGTGGGGACGGTCCTGGCGGACCGCGGCTTCGGGCGCGTCTCCCGCGAGGAGATCGTGCGCCTGGCCCGCGAGCACGGCGCCCTCGACGAGGCGCGGGCCCTGGCCGAGACCTACGCCGAGGCCGCCCGGCGCGACCTGTCGGCCTTCGAGCGCTCGCCCTACCGGGAGGCGCTCGAGGTCCTGCCCGACTTCATCCTGGCCCGCGACCACTAGCTTCCGGTTCATGGCGGCTTCGGAGTACGTCCGCCCGGCTTCGGCCCGCGGGGGCTCTCTCGTGCGAAGCCTCCTGGTCGAGGCGTTCCTTCTCTTTCTCCTCCTGGGACTCGTTCTCGGCCCGCGGTTCCTCGAAGGGCGGACGGCCCTGGCCTGGACGCGCTACCACGCGGCCCAGGGCGCCGCGGCGAAGCGGCCGGGCGTGCACGTCCGGCAGGCCGCCCACTGGGCGGCGCAGGCCCTCGATTCGCTGGCCCCGCTGCCCGACGCGGCCGAGGCCGCGAGGGTGGCCCTCGGCCTCGGCCAGGCGGTGGAGGCCCGCGACCGGGCCGCCGCCCTGACCCTGTACACGGAGGTGCGGGCCGCGCTCGAGCGGCTCCGCGGCTCGCGCTGGCGCGGGTGGGGCCTCGCCGGCCTGGCCGCGGAAGCGGGGCGCCTGGCCGAAGCCGCCCGGGAACCGGAGAAGGAAGAAGAGGATAGAGAAGGGGGTCGATGAAGACGCGGAGCGAATCGTGTTCCAGCGTTCCCCTCCCCCTACGCGGGGCGATACATCGGAATGCGTCGGAGTTGGCGCAGCCCAGACCGGCGGTCTGCATTCCGATGTATCGGAGGGATAGGGTGGGGGGTCGATGAACAAAGAGGTGGAGCATCGCCTTGCTCGCCTCCGCCAGGAGGTGCGCCGGCACGAGCACCGCTATTACGTCCAGAACGCCCCCACGATCTCCGACCAGGAGTACGACCGGCTGGAGCGCGAGCTGCGGGACCTGGAGGCGCAGTTCCCCGAGCTCGTCACTCCCGACAGCCCCACCCAGCGGGTGGGGGAGAAGCCCTCGGAGGAGTTCCCGACCTTCGCCCACCGCGTGCCCATGCTCAGCCTCGACAACACCTACAGCGAGGACGAGCTGCGCGAGTTCGAGGAGCGGATCTTCCGCATCGTGGGGACGCGGGAGATGGTCTACACCGCGGAGCTCAAGATCGACGGCCTGTCGATGGCCCTCCACTACGAGAAAGGACGGCTCGTGCGCGGGGTGACCCGGGGCGACGGGGTGCGGGGGGACGACGTCACTCCGAACGTACGGGCCATCCGCGCCGTCCCCCTCGTGCTCCAGGGCGAAGACGTCCCGGAGGAGCTGGAGGTCCGCGGCGAGGTCTACCTGCCGCGCTCGCGCTTCGAGGCGATCAACCGCGAGCGGGAAGAGGCGGAAGAGGAGCCCTTCGCCAACCCGCGCAACGCCGCCGCGGGGACCATGAAGAGCCTGGACGCCAAGGTAGTGGCGAGCCGCGGCCTGGACATCTTCCTCTACGCGATCGCCCACGTGAAAGGGGCCGAAATCAAGAGCCAGGGTCAGGCCCTGGAGCGGATGCGGGGGTGGGGGCTCAAGACCAATCCGACCTCGCGCCTCTGCCGCGGCCTCGAGGAGGTGCTGGCCTACTGCCGGGAGTGGCGGGAGAAGCGCGACCGCCTGGAGTACCAGATCGACGGGGTGGTGGTGAAGGTGGACGACTTCGCGCTCCAACAGGAGCTGGGCTTCACCTCGAAGTTCCCGCGCTGGGCCATCGCCTACAAGTACCCGGCCCGGCAGGCCGCCACGGTCGTGCGCGCGATCGAGGTGTTGGTGGGGCGCACGGGCAAGCTCACGCCGGTGGCGATCCTCGATGCCGTCTTCCTGGCCGGCTCGACGGTGAGCCGTGCCACCCTCCACAACGAGGAAGAAGTGGCGCGCAAGGACGTGCGGGTGGGCGATACCGTGCTCATCGAAAAGGGGGGCGACGTCATCCCCAAGGTCGTGCGGGTGGTCGAGGAGAAGCGGCCGGCCGGCACGAGTCCCTGGACACCCCCGGACGTCTGTCCCGTTTGCGGAACCAAGGCCGTCAAGCCGGAAGGGGAAGTGGACCGACGATGCCCGAACGCGTCGTGCCCGGCCCAGATCGAGCAGCGCCTCCGGCACTTCGCGGGGCGCCAGGCCATGGACATCGAAGGGCTCGGGGACGCTCTCGTTCACCAGCTCGTGGAGATCGGACTGGTCCGGGATTTCGCGGACCTCTATCACCTGCGGGAGCGGCGCGCGGAGCTGATCGCCCTCCCGCGAATGGCCGAGAAGTCGGCCGACAATCTTCTCGAGCAGATCGAGAGGAGCAAGGCGCGGGATCTGCGGCGGCTGCTCTTCGGCCTCGGCATCCGGTTCGTGGGCGAGCGCGCGGCCATGCTCCTGGCCCGCCACTTCCGGAGCCTGGAGAAGCTGGCCAAGGCCTCGGTCGAGGAGATCGACGCCCCATACGAGATCGGGCCGACGGTGGCCGCCTCGGTCCACGCCTGGTTCGAGGAGCCCGCGAACCGGAAGCTCGTCGAGCACCTGCGGGAGGCGGGCGTGCGGACCGAAGAGGGGGGGTCCTCGGGCTCGTTGGCCTTCCAGGGGATGCAGTTCGTCCTCACAGGAACGCTGGAGAGCATGAGCCGCGACGAGGCCAAGGCCGCCATCGAGGCGCGGGGCGGGCGCGTCACGTCGTCGGTCTCGAAGAAGACCTCGGTGGTGGTGGTGGGCCTCGACGCCGGCGGGAAGCGCGACAAGGCTCGTGAGTTGGGGGTCAAGATCGTCGACGAAAAGGGGTTCCGCGAGCTGCTCGGGCCCTGACCGGCTTATACTCGATTCGATGCCACGAGCCGTCCTGGCCATTGCCCTCGCGTTCTTTGCCTCCCTGGGCGCGTTCGTGGGCTATGTGGCGGGGAGCGGCGGCCGGCTGGTCGGGCCCCACGCCCCCCTGGGCTTCGGAGCGCCCTCGACGTTCGCCGACATCGTCCAGCGGGTGAACCCGGCGGTGGTGCACGTCGACGTGATCGAGACTACGCGCCAGAGCCCGCACGAGGGGGTCGAGGACGCGCCCGAGCTGGACATCCCGGGGCGGGGCGAGGGCTCCGGCTTCATCGTCGATCCCTCCGGCTACATCCTCACGAACCACCACATGGTGCCGGGCCCGGCCAAGATCCGGGTACGCCTCTCGGACAAGCGCGAGTTCGCGGCGACGCTCGTGGGGGCCGATCCGAGCACGGACCTCGCCCTGCTGAAGATCACGGCCGAGGGGCTGCCGGTGGTCCCCCTCGGCGACTCCGACCGCTTGCGGGTGGGCGACTGGGTCTGTGCCATCGGCAACCCGCTGCACTTCGACCACACGGTGACGGTCGGGGTGGTCTCGTCGAAGGGCCGCAAGATCTTCAACCTGTCCTTCGACGCGTACATCCAGACCGACGCCGCCATCAACCCCGGCAACTCGGGGGGGCCGCTCATCAACCTCGCGGGGGAGGCGGTGGGGATCAACGCGGCGGTGAGCAGCGAAGGACAGGGGATCGGCTTCGCGGTCCCGATCAATCTGGCCCGCAGCATCCTCGACCAGCTCCGCACCACCGGCCGGGTCTCCCGGGGCTACCTGGGAATCCAGCTCCAGGAGCTCGAGCCCGACCTGCAGAAGCTGGTGGGCCTGCGCGAGGCGAAGGGCGCCCTCGTCCTCGACGTGTTCCGGGGAGGCGCGGGGGACGCGGCCGGCCTGCGGCGGTACGACGTGATCACCGGGGTCTCGGGCCAGGAAGTCCAGGACGGCGACCAGCTCGTGCGGACGATCGCCGGGGTCCGGCCCGGCAACACCGTCACCCTCTCGGTGTTCCGGGACGGCCGGACCCTCAGCCTGCCCGCCCGTTTGAGCGAGCGCGCTCCGGACGAGGAAGTCTCCACCGAGAAACCGCCGGCCGTGAAGCCGGCGGCGGGCGATGTCCTTGGCCTGGTGGTGGGGGAGACCGGACCGAAGGTGAAGGCGGCCCTTCCTACCGACCGGGTGGGGGTGGCGGTCAAGGAAATCGTGGGGCTCGACCCGGGGACCGACCTCCTGGAGGAGGGGGACGTGATCGTGGAAGTGAACCGGCGCCCCACCCCGAACCTGGGCACCTACAAGAAGGTGCTGGCCTCGCTCGCCCCCGGCCAGCCGGCCTGGCTGTTCGTCTACCGCCCGCGCCCCCCGGGCGGCTCGTTCCTCACCAAGGTGGAGGTCGAGAAGGGCCCGTGAAGCCCCGGGTCCTGATCGTCGACGACGAGGAGGCCATCCGCTCGTCGCTCAAGATGATCTTCGAGTACGAGGGCTACGAGGTCCTCCTGGCCGCGAACGGCCCCGCCGGCCTCAAGATCGCGGAGAAGGAGGCCCCGGACCTCGTCTTCCTCGACATCAAGATGCCCCAGATGGACGGCCTGGAAGTCCTCAAGCGGCTGAAGGCCGCGGAGGGCTCCCCGCCCGTGGTCATCCTCTCCGGCCACGGCAACGTGAAGACCGCGGTGGAGGCCACCAAGCTCGGGGCCTTCGACTTCATCGAGAAGCCGCCGGAGAGCGAGCGGATCCTGCTCGTGACCAGGAACGCCCTGGGCCAGAAGCGGCTGGTCGACGAGAACCGGCGGCTCAAGCTGACCTTCGACGAGCGATATCGAATGGTGGGGCAGAGCGGAGCCCTGGAGAAGGTCTGGGAGGCGGTGCGGCGCGCCGCTCCCACGAACGCCACCGTGCTCATCAGCGGGGAGAGCGGAGTGGGGAAGGAGCTGGTGGCCCGGGCCATCCACCGCAACAGCCTGCGGAAGGACGAGGCCTTCGTGCAGGTGAACTGCGCGGCCATCCCCGAGGAGCTGATCGAGAGCGAGCTCTTCGG
>WNGG01011246.1_pt1 | contig 11219 bp, 11 predicted proteins | sample 5400661 | NCBI WGS metagenome assembly WNGG01 (sample SAMN13153372, study PRJNA577476) | soil metagenome | isolation source: 100 cm soil or saprolite under Garry oak tree replicate 1 | place: USA:California | collected 2016-06-15 | reverse complement strand
CCCAACGACCTCGCGGTGCGCGGCGAGTATTTCCGGCTGCGCGAGCTGATGGTCGCGCAATGGCTGGCGCAGGCCGAGGTGCTGCGGCAGGCCGGGCAGTACGAGGGCGCCGAAGCGCTCTACCGCCGCGTGCAGACGCACGATGCCAGCAATTCCCGCGCCGCCGCCGGGCTGGCGCAGATCGAGGCCGACCGGCGCCACCGCGCCCTGGTGGCCACGGCCGAGCAGCTGGTGAAGGCGGGGAAATACCGCGAGGCGCAGGACGTGCTGCGTCCGGTGCTCACCGAGAACCCGCAGCAGCGCGACGCGCGCCGCCTGCAGCGCACCATCGACGACAAGCTGGTGAAGCCGGTGATCGTCACGGTGCAGCTGCGGCCCTCGATCCTGAAGCCGATCTCGATCGAGCTGCGCGAGGTGACGGTGCGCAACGTGTTCGAGGTGCTGCAGCGCGCCTCCGGCATCAACTTCGTCTTCGACCGCGACGTGCGCGCCGACCAGCGCACCAGCATCGCGCTGCGCGACGCGACCATCGAGGACGCGATCCGCATGGCGCTGCTCACCAACCAGCTCGAGCAGAAGGTCCTCAACGAGAACACGGTGTTCGTCTTCCCCAACACGCCGCAGAAGCTGCGCGAGTACCAGGAGCTGGTGGTGAAAGGCTTCTACCTCGCCAACGCCGACGTCAAGCAGACGGCGAACATGATCCGCACCCTGGTCAAGACGCGCGACGTGTTCATCGACGAGAAGATCAACCTGCTGGTGATCAAGGATACGCCGGCCGCGATCCGGCTCGCCGAGCGGCTGATCGCCGCGCAGGACCTGGCCGAGCCCGAGGTCATGCTCGAGGTCGAGGTCCTCGAAGTGACGCGCAACCGCCTGCTCGAGCTCGGCATCCGCTACCCGAGCTCGCTCGCCGTCGGCCTGGTCGGGGCCGCCGGCACTGCGGGCACCGTCACGCTGCGCGAATGGCACGGCAGCAAAGCGGACCTGGTGCGTCTGACCTTCACCGATCCGCTGTTCCTTTTCAGCCTGCACCAGCAGGACGGCAGGACCAATGTCCTCGCCAATCCGCGCATCCGCGTGAAGAACAAGGAGAAGGCGCGCATCCACATCGGCGACCGCGTGCCGGTGATCACTACCACCGCGGCGGCGACCGGCGGCTTCGTCTCCGAGTCGGTGACCTACCTCGACGTGGGCCTCAAGCTCGAGGTCGAGCCGCAGATTTTCCTCGAGGACGAGGTCGGCATCAAGGTCGGGCTCGAAGTCAGCAACATCGGATCGACAATCACAAGCACGTCCGGCACGCGGACCTACCAGATCGGCACGCGCAACGCGACCACCAACCTGCGGCTGCGCGACGGCGAGACGCAGGTGCTCGCCGGCCTGATCAGCGACGAGGACCGGCGCACCGCCGACCGCGTGCCGGGGCTGGGCGACCTGCCGGTCGCCGGGCGCTTGTTCTCGAGCACTTCGGACGACGCCACCCGCTCGGAGATCGTGCTGCTCATCACGCCGCGCCTGCAGCGCACGCTGGCGCGCCCGGATGCGGGCTCGGTGGAGTTCGCCGCCGGCACCGAGGCCCAGACCGGCATCCCGCGCCTTGGCGGCGGCGCGGGGATCTCGGCGTCGCCGCCGTTCGAGCCTCCGGTGACGGTCGCTCCCGGCACGCCGTCGGAAGAAGGAGTCGCAGCGGGCGCGGCGGCCGCGCCTCCGGCACAGCCGCCGGCCCCGCCGGTCCTCGTGCCCTTCGGCGGCGTCAAGCCCTCGCCGCAGTGAAGCTCGCGCGCGGCTTCACGCTGATCGAGCTGGTGATCACGGTGGCCATTGTCGCCGTGCTGGCCTCGGTCGCGCTGCCGCTCAACGAGCTCGTCGTGCAGCGCGCGAAGGAGCAGGACCTGCGGCGCGCATTGCGCGATATCCGCGAGGCGATCGACGCCTACAAGCAGGCGGTCGTCGACGGGCGCATCGTCCCGCGCGCAGGCGAGTCGGGCTATCCCAAGAAGCTGGAGGACCTGGTCGCGGGCGTCGAGGACCAGAAGAGCCCGAAGAAGGAGCGCATCTATTTCCTGCGCCGCCTGCCGCGCGACCCCTTCGCCGGCGACCCGAACCTGGGGCCCGCCGAAAGCTGGGGCAAGCGCAGCTACCTCAGCCCGCCGGACGAGCCGCGCGAAGGCGAGGACGTGTTCGACGTGTTCTCGCTCTCCACGGCGACCGGCATCAACGGCCGGCCGTACCGCGAATGGTGACGCGCCGCCCCGGCTTCACGCTGATCGAGCTGCTGGTGGTCCTGTCGATCGTCGCCATGCTGCTGACGCTGGCCCTGCCGCGCTATTTCTCGAGCGTCGACAAGTCGAAGGAAGCGGTGCTCAAGGAGAACCTCAACCAGATGCGCGACGCCATCTCGCGCTATTACGGCGACAAGGGAAAGTATCCCGAGTCGCTCGACGCTCTCGTCGCGGAGCGCTATCTGCGAAAGGTGCCGCTCGATCCGATCGCCGAAAGCACCTCGAGCTGGCAGATCGTGCAGCCCGAAGACCCGCAGAAGGGCGGCGTCTCCGACGTGAAAAGCGGCGCCCCAGGCAAGAGCCAGGACGGCAGCGAGTTCTCGCAATGGTGAGCTCCCGCTCGCGCGGCTTTACCTACCTCACGGTGCTGTTCATCGTCGCCATCCTGATGGGCGGGCTCGCGCTGGTGGGCGAAGTCTGGGAAACCTGGGCGAAGCGCGAGAAAGAGGCCGACCTGCTGTTCGTCGGCAACCAGTACCGCAGGGCGATCCAGCTCTACGTGCTTGCGGGGAAAGCCCAGTACCCGCGCACGCTCGATGACCTGCTCAAGGACCCGCGCCAGCCTTCCACGCAACGCTACCTGCGCAAGCTCTATCCGGACCCGATGACCGGCAAGAACGAATGGGGATTCGTGAAGGGGCCCGACGGCGGCATCGGCGGCGTCTACAGCCTGTCCGAGGACAAGCCCCTCAAGGTCGCCGGCTTCAAGCTGCGCGACGCGAGCCTGGAAGGCGCGCAGAAGTACTCCGACTGGAAATTCAACTTCTCGCCGGTACCGCCGCCCGCCTCAGCGCAGTCCGGCGGGACTCAGGCCGGCGGGCCCGCGCAGTAGCTGTTGCCGAGCCGCGGGGAAACGTGCCATCCTCCGGTTGGGGTCAGGTCAACAGGGGGAAAACCATGTTTCTGCGAATCTGCGGCGCCGCCGCGCTGCTGCTTGTTATTCCGTTTTCCGCGCATGCAAGGCTCAACTGTGAAGACGTCAAAGCAGCGTTCGGAGATCAGCTTGCGGACGTTACGTGCTTCGCAAGCGCGGACTTGACGACGAAAAATCCCGCTACAACGCCTGCCAACAACTCGATCGCCGGGCTTCCGCCGTTCGCCTTCACGCCGCAGACCGACCGCGCGGTCATTTCGCCGGCTACGCCGACGCCGGTCACGAAAATGGTCCCCGGACTCCAGATCCAGGCGCGCATTGCCTCCGACCCGAAAGGCGAAGCGCGCTTCCTGTTGCGGTTGCCGAACGACTGGAACGGTCGCCTGGTCGTCGCCGGCGCCTCCGGCACGCGCAGCGAGTTCAACGGCGATTTCGCCTGGAGCGATTACGTCGTGCAGAAGGGCTATGCGTACGCTTCGCAGAACAAGGGCGTCCTGAACCTGCAGTTCTCCACCGCGGCGGACCCGCTTGCCTGCAGACTTAACCCGGCTTCTTCTCTCTTTGTGCGCTTTTACGACAACGCGGACGGTCAACCTTTCACGCGTTGGACCCGGTTCATGGTGAAAGCAGCACAGCTGGCGCGCGAAGGCGCGAAGGCCGGCTATGGTCAACCCCCACGCTATATCTACGCGGTCGGCACGTCGAACGGCGGCTATCAGGTGCGCCGGGCGATCGAGACCGCGCCGGAGCTTTTCGACGGCGGTGTGGATTGGGAAGGCACCTTTGTCGACGAGCACGCCCCGAATCTCCTCACCGACCTGCCGGCGGCGGTGCTCAATTTCCCGGACTACGTGGCGTCGGGCTTCAATGCCAACAGCACCGCGGCGAAGAACATCATGGCTGCGGGCTACCCGCCCGATATCGTGTCCGGCACGACTTCGCTCTGGACGACCAACTCGAACTCCTTCTGGGAAGTCACGGCCTGCCAGTGGCAGAAGCGCCTCGATCCCACGTACAACACCTACGGCAGCGGCGTGGCTAACTACAACTACATCAGCCGCCTTTCCGTCTCCGAGGTCGGCGCCCAGCTGGCTGCCTTCGCGAATACGGGAAAGGTTCGCCGGCCGCTTATCACCGTCGCCGGCACCATGGACGCGTTGCTGCCCATCGACCATCACGCGCGCGCCTACGCCCGCAAGGTCGCGAGCACCTCGAAGCGCGACGACGATGGTGATGATGATCGCGACGGCAAGCGTGGAGCCTATCGCCTGTACGAAATCCAGAATGGCAACCACCTTGAAACCAATCAGGTGCTCTTCCCGCAACTCGAGCTGATCCAGCCGCACGCCCAGCGCTCTTTCGATCTGCTCGTGGATCAGGTGGAGCGCGGCAAATCTCTGCCGCCCAGCCAGTGCGTTGCGCGCGGCGGCTCGATCAGCGATACGCCGGCGCAACCGGGACACTGCGCGAGTCTCTTTGTGCCCTAAGAACGTGAAGCCGCGGTAGACGGATCGCAGAATCTTCTGCCAACATCGGGACAACGACCTGGAGGGCTTCCCGATGCGCCTTGCCCGTCTGCTTGTCGCCGCCGCCGCGTTAGGTTCGCTCCCTTTTTCTGGGCTCGCTCAGGACGCGTGCAGCGAAGTGAAGCTCGCGCTGCTGGCCGAGGCTCAGAATGTCGATTGCACGGTGAGCGCCGACCTCACGACGGCGAATGCCAACACCACTCCGCAGGACAACTCGCGTGCCGGGCTGCCGCCGTCTGCGTTCACGCCGCGCACGGACGCGCAGGCGGTCTCCCCGGATGCGCCGTACCGCACGCCGCTCACGCGCGCGGTGCCGGGCCTGCAGGTCACCGGCGGCATGGCAGACGATCCCGACGCGCGCTGGGTGCTGCGGCTGCCCGGGGTGTGGAACGGCAAGCTGGTCGTGGGGGTGCCGGGCGGGCTGCGCAGCGAGTTCATGGGCGACTACATCTTCAGCGACTTCGTCGTGCAGCAGGGCTACGCGTACGCCTCGACCAACAAGGGAACGCTCAACTTCTTCTTCACCGGGCCGCTCATCGACCCTCTCGCCTGCCGGCTGTCGCCGCCGACGGCAGCGACTTCGCTTGCCTACGTGCACTTCTACCTGGCCGAGCCGAAAGACACGATCACCGAGTGGTTCCGCCGCACGATCGAGGCGACCGAGCTGGCGCAGGCGGCGCTCGAGGCCTATCAGGCGCGCGCCCTGGAGCGCACTTATCTCATCGGCATCTCGAACGGCGGGCATGTCGTGCGCCGCCTGCTCGCCGAGTCACCGCAGCTGTACGACGGCGGAATTGACTGGGAGGGCGTGTACTGGCAGCCGGGCGGCCCCAACATCCTGATCGACCTGCCGGCGGCGCTGCGACCGTACCGCGACTATGTGCTTTCCGGCTTCAATCGGACCGGCGCGGCGCATCAGGCCATCGTCGCGGCCGGCTATCCTCCCGACATCTTCGCCAACCCGCCTACGCCGGCCAATACTTTCAGCCCCGTCGTCGGCTCACTCTATGAAACGCAGGCCAACAACTATTGGGACGTGACGACCTGCGTGTTTGCCAAGGAGCTCGACCCGGCTTACCAGGGCCCGCCCGAGGAGTACGACTATGCGGGGCGTCTCAAGCCGTTTCACCTCTCGCAGCGCGTGAAGCGAATCGCGACGGACGGCGACATCCGCAGGCCGCTGATTACCCTCCAGGGCACGATGGACGCGCTCCTGCCTATCAACCGGCACGCGCGGCCTTTCCGCAACGCGGTGGTCGCCGCAGGCAAAGCCTCCCAGCACCGTCTCTACGAAGTCCAGAACGGCAACCACATCGAGCGCTACCGCCAGAGCTGCTGCAACTTCACGCAGCTCGAATTCCTGCAGCCGCACGTGCACGACTCGTTCCGGCGCCTCGTCGGCTGGATCGAGAGCGGCATCGTGCCGCCCGCGAGCCAGTGCATCCCGCGCGGCGGCGCGATCATCGACAACCCGGGCGTAGCGGGACGTCCGGAGCGTTGCTCTACGCTGCTGGCACCGTAGCGAGGTATGGCGCAAAAACTCTGGTCGTCATGGCGCCTCCCCGAGAAATTTCAAGGAAATAAAAGGTATGCCGGTGGAATTTCATGCGGTCCCGAAGCGAGATTGTGCCGTTTTTGTGACAGCTCGCGCACCGCGAAACATTACCCACCCCAGCGGCCACCTTGATACGATCTAGCACACGGTGAACTACGATTCCAATTCGACTAAGTCATGAGTTGATTCGCGTTCGCCATGAATATCACCTCGCGGCAGCTCAAGGCCTTCCTTCTCACGGCGCAGCACCAGAGCTTCTCGCGCGCCGCCGAGCAGTTGTTCATCACGCAATCGGGAATGAGCGTTCTGGTGCGCGAGCTCGAGGCGCAGCTCGGCTTCCGGCTGTTCGACCGCACCACGCGGCGCGTGACGCTCACCGAGTTCGGCGTGAAATTCCTGCCGATCGCCGATCGCAGCCTGCTCGAGCTCGAGGCGGCGGCGGCGAACATCGGCCGCTCGGCGACGGAGGCGGACCGGCACCTGTCCATCGGCGCCACCCCGCTCGTCGCCGCCGGGCTGCTGCCGCCGGCGATCGCGGAATATGCGAAAAGGAAGCCTGAGCTCCAGATCCGCGTCTACGATGCGGACCGCCCTCGCCTGATCGAAATGGTGCAGTCCGGCGAGATCGACGTCGGGCTGACCGCGTTCCAGCACGCCGCGCCCGGCGTGACCAAGATCCCGCTGGTGCGCTTTTCGCTCATCCTCATCCAGGCGGAAGGCGCGCCGCGCGATCTGGGGCCGCGGGTGCGCTGGGTGGACATCGCCGCGCGCAAGTTTGTCGGCAGCCCTCCCGACGCCCCGGTCCAGGAGTTGATCGACGAGCATATGCGCCGCGTCGGCCGGCACCAGCCGCCTGAGATCGTGTGCAATTACCTGGAGACTCAGATCGCGATGGTCGAGAGCGGCGCCGGCCTCGCCGTCATGCCGACGCTGGCGCTGCCGGCGTGCCTCAAGCGCAGGGTCACGCTGCACGCGCTCGTGGATCCGGTCGCCTCCGGCACCCTTTACTGGATCGTGAATCGCGCGCGCAAGCTTCCCGCCGCCGCGGACGGCTTCAACGCCTTCCTCAGGGAATACGTCTCCGGCGTGGTCGAGCGCTGGCCGCCCGCTGCCGCCAAGGCGGCCTGACCCCGGATCGTCTTACTGGATGATGGCGGTGCGGAACGCCGCCGGGGCCTCGTGCGCGATGGCACGGCCGCTGGCGCCCTGCAGCACCAGCGACGAGAGCTTGAGCTCGGCGGCGCCCGAGCGGATCGGCCGGAAGGTGACGATCAGGAATTCGGCGTCCGCCGCCGCGCCGCCGGTACCGGAGGCGCCCACGAAAATGGAGCCGCCCGGATTGACGCGGTAGGTGAAGTTGCCGTCGCTGAAGAACCCGCCGGGCCGCACTGCGACCGCCTCGAGCAGTTTCGCGTCGAAGCTCAGTTGCAGCGGCGAAGCGCGTACCGGCTGATCGGAAGTCAGCTTGAGCGCCACGTTGAAGTTGTTCCCCGCCTGCACGCGCTCCGGTCCTTCCCAGCGCAGCTGCGCGGGACGCGATCCGCCGGCCGCGGACGACGGCTCGGGCGCTCTTCCGGGAGCCGGCGCAGCACCCGCGCTCGCGACCGCGGGCGTATCGAGCTTCAGCGCCGCGGTCACCGGGAGCTGCTCGCGCGCGCCGAGGGGCAGGTAGACGAGCGTGACCCCGTCAGCCTTGATCGACTCGACGCGGTAGTTGTCGTCGAGCATCTCGCCTTCGCGCACCGTCAGCACGCGATCGTCGCGCGCGAGCACCACGCGCGCCGTGCCGTCGTGCACCACTTGCCCGGCGATGCGGTAAGGCATCGGCGGCGGCACCGGCGCGGCCGGCGCCGCTGCCGGGCCAGCCTTCGCGACGGGCCGCGGCGGCGCCCATGAGCGAAAGCCGAACAGCTCGCCGCGCGGCTTGCCGATCGCATCGCGCGAAGGCAGCGCGGCGAAGCGCCCGTCCGAAGAAGCGCTGCGGGCCTCGGTTCTCGCCGGCTGCGCGGAATCAGGCTGCGGGCGCTCGGGCAGCAGCAGGCCCGCCACGGCGACCACGGCGCCCGCCACGACCAGCAAACCGAGAATTCGTTTCTTGCGCAAGGCGGCACCCCTGCAGGCACTACCATGTATGGACGCCCAGTAAAGCTCAATCGACCGCTGTCCGCAAGAGGGCTCGAGGCGGCGGTGAGGTAAATTACACAGACAGTGGGATTGACATGAATCGGATCCTGGTGATCGGCGCGGCCGGCATGATCGGCCGCAAGCTCCTTCAGAAGCTGGCGCAAGGCGGTTCTCTGGGCGCAAGTCGGATCGCGCACGCGACGCTGCACGACGTCGTCGCGCCGCAGCCCCCGCCCGGCGCGCCGTTCCAGGTGCGCTCGGTGGCCTCGGATCTGTCGCTGGAGGGCGAGGCGGACAAGCTCGTGGCCGAGCGCCCGGGCGTCATTTTCCATCTCGCCGCCGTCGTCTCGGGCGAGGCCGAGGCGGATTTCGAGAAGGGCTACCGCGTCAATCTGGACGGCACGCGCCAGCTCTTCGAGGCGATCCGCAGAGTCGGCGCCGGCTACAAGCCGCGCGTCGTCTTCACCTCTTCGATCGCCGTGTTCGGCGCGCCGTTTCCCGGGGCGATCGGCGACGAGTTCCTCAGCGCGCCGCTGACAAGCTACGGCACGCAAAAGGCGATGGCAGAGCTGCTGCTCTCCGACTATACGCGCCGCGGCTTCTTCGACGGCATCGGCATCCGCCTGCCCACGGTCTGCGTGCGGCCCGGCAAGCCCAACCGGGCCGCTTCGGGCTTTTTCTCGGGGATCATTCGCGAGCCCCTCAACGGGCAGGAAGCCGTGCTGCCGGTTTCCGAGGACGTGCGTCACTGGCATGCGTCGCCGCGCGCGGCGGTCGGCTTTCTGCTCCATGCGGCCGCCTTGGCGGGCGAGCGCATCGGGCCGCGGCGCAATCTGACGATGCCCGGGCTTTCGGTGACGATAGCCGAGCAGATCGCCGCGCTGCGGCGGGTTGCCGGCGATGCGCCCGCTCGCCTCATTCGGCGCGAGCCCGACCCTGCGATCATGCGCATCGTCAAGGGCTGGCCGCAGAATTTCGACGCGCAGCGCGCGAGATCATTAGAATATATATGGAAGAAGAGCTGCCCGCATGAAAAGCACCAAGCCCGTGGGTTCGCGAACGAGCGCCAATGAGTGGTCGATGGCGGAACTGCCGCCGGACCCCGATCCGGAGGAGGTCCTCGACGCCGCCGTCGCTTACACTTTTCCCGCGAGCGACCCCATCGCGGTGGACTCGGCGTTCCGGCACGCGCTGTGCCGGCAGCAGCAGAAGAAGACGAACAAGTAGTTTCAGCTCCACAGTCGACGGCTGGCAAGCCGCGCGCCCTGCACCAGCGCTTCGAGCTTCGCCCACATGATCGACGGATGGACGCGGCGGTGAAACGGCCCCTGCGCGAAGCCGCAGTCGGTGCCGGCGATCACGTTTTCGCGCCCGAGCACGCCGGCGAAGCGCACGATGCGCTCGGCCACCAGCTCGGGATGCTCGACGATGTTGGTGGCGTGGCTGATGACTCCCGGCACCAGGACTTTTCCGCGCGGCAGCTCGACCTCTTCCCACACGCGCCACTCGTGCTCGTGGCGCGGGTTCGCCGCCTCGATGAGATAGGCGCCGGCGCGCACGCCGAGGATCAGGTCGACGATGTCCCTCAGCGCGACGTCGCTGGTATGCGGTCCGGGCCAGCTTCCCCAGCAGACGTGGTAGCGCACGCGATCCTCGGGGATGCCCTCCAGGGCATGGTTGAGCGCCTCGACGTGCAGCGCGACCCAGCGGCGATAGTCGTCGAATTTCGCCGGCGGCACCATCCGGTCGTAGGTCACGGCGAGGCGCGCGTCGTCGAGCTGCAGCAGCAGGCCCGCGTCGATGATCGCACGGTACTCGACCCGCATGGCGTCGGCGATGGCGTGGAGGCAGTCCGCGTCGCTCTTGTAGTACTCGTTCCTCCGGTCCGGGATCACGCTCGCCGGCGCCGCGACCGGAAGAAATCCTTCCGCCGCGCCGGCCGCCTTGAGCGCGGCCTTGAAGTTCGCGATGTCGCGCTGGATCTCGGCCTGGCCGGTGTACTTGATCGGCGCCACGCACACCGCCTCGTCGGCCGTCGCGCCGGCCGTGGCGGGCGGACCGCTCGCCGCGTCGAGCTCGGCGTAAAACTCGGGGAAGCGTGCGCGGTCGGCGCCGCGCGCAAAAGGATGGGCGCCGGGCTTCACCGGCCGGCGCTCGAAGCCGCTCAGGCGCTCGAGCGCGTATTGCGACCAGCTGATCGACTTGCCGAATTCGCCGTCGCTCGGCGCGTCGATGCCGAGCTCGGCCTGCCGCCCCACAATCTCGGAAACTGAATTCCTCAGGCAATCCTGGTAGGCCTGCTCGTCGTAGGGCTGCCGGCGCTGCTTCGCGCCGATGAACTGCAGCAGCGGCGCGGGCCGGATGAGGCTGCCGGCGTGGGTGGTGAGAATGCGCTCGGTGCTGCGCCTCATACCCCCAATGATAACTACATCATTTCAAAAGCGGCGTCGGATGCCGAAGGAGATGCGGGTCCCGCCGACGCTGGGGCCGGAGCGCTTGAGGGTGATTTCTCCGCCGCTGTCGCGGTCGAGCTGGTTCTGATAGTTGATCACGCCGAGCCGGCCGAACAGCATCCAGGCCTGCGGCCCCTGCTCCAACGAGCGCTCGAACGGATCGACGCGGCGCTTCCCGCCGAACATATCGACGCCGTGCAGCTCGTCGAGCTCGCGCATGCCGGAAGGCGAAAGCTGCAGCGCCAGGGGAGGCGCCGCTTCAAAGCGCTCGAGCGCCTGCGGCGAGTAAGCCTGCGCGGCCGCTTCGCCCGCGTAAACAGCGAGCGACGCCATGATTCCGGGCATGGCGAGACGCACTGCAATTTCGGCTGCTCGCATACGCGCATGCTGCCGGACGCAGGT
>WNGG01008609.1_pt1 | contig 11223 bp, 6 predicted proteins | sample 5400661 | NCBI WGS metagenome assembly WNGG01 (sample SAMN13153372, study PRJNA577476) | soil metagenome | isolation source: 100 cm soil or saprolite under Garry oak tree replicate 1 | place: USA:California | collected 2016-06-15 | reverse complement strand
AAACGATCGTTGCCCAGGAATGGGGCTTGCGCTTCTCCAACCCACCCCAGTGGCTGCGCCGTTTCCTCCATCATAGTTCCCAGGTTCTTGCTGCACTCAACCCTCTCGGTGGCTATGTCGAACGAGTTACCCTCAGTCCGCAGGAGTCACGTCAACTCGCTACCTTGCTTCGCGCCTCTTCCCCGGATGAAGAGCACTCCAATACGAGCGGTCAACTCGTATGGCGACGTGAAATACTGCATGCTCCACAGCGTGTCTTTGATCGATACAGTCGTTGTCTCTACCCGGTCCAGCTTCCCCAGGAGCGCATCGCTGCAGCCCAACCACTCCCGACTATCTGGGACCCTCAAACGAACCTGCCCCTGCCAATTGAGGGCGCTCTCCTCACCACACCAATCGGCACCCGCATTGACTGTATAGGATGGACACCTTCCCAGATATCCTACTGCACGGCACGGCTTGAGAAACTAGAAGAGTAGTAGGAACACCCTGAAATATTTACCCACAAACCCATACCTGTTATACTGAAAATACACAGCAGGTATCCAATCTTATTTTTCACACGATAGGGGGCGAGAAACTTATGAATACTTCGGTGGAACAATACACACCCACCGTCCTGCAAAGCGCCATGGGAGACCCGTTACTCTCCGAACAACGTACAGGCGAACTGTTACCTCGCGTACTTTCAAAAGTGGACATGCTCACTATCTTCATAGCAATCGTCCTCTTCATTCCAAACGCTTCCATTGTTCAGGCCACTCCGGGTGCAGGAAAGACCATCTATCTCTATTGGGTGATTGGCACAGTCACCTTTCTTCTTCCAAGTGCCGTCGCTACAGCACAGCTCAACCGCTTCATGCCAGTAGAGGGCTCAATTTACGTCTGGACCCACCGCGCACTTGGTTCACTCTGGGGCTTCTTTGCAGGCTTTTGTGCCTGGTTTCCAGGCGTGCTGGTACCTTTCGCAGCCAGTGATGTTGTTTTATCGCTCGTGCAGGGCATTGGAGTACAGGTTGCCGGACCCGAGGCGAACTGGCTTAGTGAACCCTGGCAACAAGGACTGCTCTTGCTCGGTGTTCTTCTCCTGGCAAGCTGGCTCTCTACCTTACCGCTACGCCCTGTCATGAAATTAGCTAAAACCGTTATCGCCCTGTACGCACTGGGGATTTTCATAGTGGGCCTGGCAGGAATTACCTGGCTGCTCAGCGGCCACGCACCGCAGGCCCCTTTAACTACCGGTCAATTAGATTTTGGAACACCGCATCTTGTGCTGTATGGCGTAATTATACTGGCACTCCTTGGTGTCGAAGTACCTCTCAATATGGCCGCCGAAACAAAACGTCGCAGCGCGCCTAAACTCTTTCTGCGCTGGGGACCGCTCCTGGTTTTACTGGCTTACCTGGTAGGCACTTTCGGAGTTATGGCCGTTGTGCCGCCGAGCGATGCAAGTGCCAGCTACTCAACGCTCACGGCTGTAAAAATAGTTTTTGGCACTCCTGCCGCGGTGGTGGTGGGCATATTCTTCGCGGCCTTCTTCGTAATCGTAACCGTTATCTACAATATTGCCTTTGCCCGCATCTTATTTGTCTCAGCCCTGGATCAACGCCTCCCCAGCAATCTTGCCCAGGTAAACCGTCATGCTGCGCCATCTCAGGCCATCAAAGTACAGACGATTATTGTGGTTGCCCTCGCCATCATCGCCTATTTTCTCGGGCCACTGCTCTTTCCTAAGGAAGGCGTCAATTTCCCTTCCAAGGTCTACGATATCTCTCAAGCGACGATAACGGTCATCTGGTGTATCTCTATGATCATCCTTTTCCTCGATCTCCCTATCCTCTTACTGCGTTTTCGCGAACTCCTCGCCAAAAGACCAGAACAGCTGATTGCCCGACCCTGGATACTGTATCTCTGTTGTGGGCTGGGAGGACTCGCCAGCTTTATGGGTATCTGGACCACACTCAGCACTTCGTGGGATAGTAGGCTTATTCCTGATAACCAGTGGTTCCTGATTATCGGTAGCCTCACCCTTATTTCACTGATTGTCGGCCTGATTGGCTCAGCCTACCCTCGCCTGCTCGGCAGTCTGAACCAGCAGACGGCAGCTGCACGCGAAAATGCCCGCCTGTATAGTGAATTGCGGGCAGCCTATGCAAAGCTTCGAGAACTCGATACGCTCAAAGATGCCTTCCTCACTACCGCCAGCCATGAATTGCGTACTCCCCTCACAATTGTACAGGGCTACCTCGAATTGCTGGGGGAGATACAGGATATGGAACCCGAAATGCAACGGACTTTTGTGAACAAAGCTCGTCGTGCCTGTGATGAATTGGTGTTATTACAGGCAAACATTATGGATGCCAGTCGCCTTGAATTTGATGCGGCAACTCTGAAATGCACCGCCACCCCTCTCAAGGAAATCTGCACCACCATCGTCGATCTTTTTGAACCTTTAATCCTGCAGGAGCAGCGTGAAGTCGAAGTGGATATTGACCCGGATATCACCGTCTGGGCCGACGAGATACGTCTCAAGCAGATCCTTCGCAACCTGGTGGCGAATGCCTTGCGCTACTCTCCACCTCAGACGCCTATTCGTATTACTGCTGAGGTAGAGGCGGAACAGGGTTTAGTGCGTATCAATGTAATTGATCGTGGCTCAGGCATACCCCCAGACAAGCGGGAAGCCATCTTCGACAAATTTGTGCGCCTGGAACGGGACTTGCAGAGCACAGTCCGCGGCAGTGGCCTGGGACTCTATATCACCCGCCAACTCGTTGAAGCGATGAAGGGAACGATTACTGCCGAGAGTAGTGGTATCAAGGGCGAGGGATCAACGTTCTCGTTTACATTACCAATCTCTAACTCCCCGTCCCGGCTTCTGGATTAAAGCGATACAAACGCGCAGGGCGATGCGTCCCCTCCATCTTTTTCGCCCCTGTATCCTCCAGAATGCCTGTCGAGAGAATCTTCTTGCGGAAATTGCGCTTATCCAGCTTCTTATGCAGAATAATCTCATAAACCCGCTGCAACTCACGCAGCGTGAACTGTTCGGGCAAGAGATTAAAGGCGATGGTCGTGTAGTCAAGCTTGCCACGCAGGCGCGTCAGCGCGTACTCGATGATCTTCGCGTGATCAAAAGCCAGTGGAGGCAGTTTATAAGCTGAAAACCAGCCGACATCAGCAGCATCATCTCCCGCCTTCACCTGCAAACGCTCAGAGTCCAGCAACGCAAAATAGACAACGGTAATCACTCGTGTTCGGGGATCACGTCCTGGATCACCAAAGGTATAGAGCTGCTCCATGTAGACATTCTCTACACCCGTCTCCTCCTGAAGCTCACGCCTGGCAGCCGCCTCCAACGATTCATTTATATTCACAAAGCCCCCCGGAATCGCCCACATTCCCTCGTAGGGCCATGCACGGCGCTTTACCAGCAGGACCTGCAGATCACACTGCCGCAGACTCATCATGACCACATCCACCGTCACCGATGGTCGATCATACTTGCTCACATCATAATGATGGGCCTTCGCTTCATCTGTCTGCGTCCCACCGTGTCCACCATGCTCATTATTCGCCGATTTACTCTGTGCCTGTTCCATAATGTCCCTTTTCCAAATTATACCGAGGTTATTTTAGAGGAGTGACTGGCCACATTTGTGACAATGCATCAGTCATGGCTCACATTATAACATAGAGATCTCTTATGGTGCTTTTGTGCTCTTGTGGCGGGGGTATGAATGGTTTGTAGGCAATCAACCAACCGAGAGCGAGTGGCCAGAGCGGCCATAGGGGCCGATTTATCGCCGCCCACCGCTGATTGATCGGCCAGTCTCGTAAGTATTTGTCAACATCCATTATCGGCCCCTCCACCCTTCCTTCCGCTCGTTTGCCTACCACGACTTCACACACCCTGCTCTCCAGGCGCGTCTTAGCTCATCTTTGGGAGGATTCGGAGCTATGAAATGTCCTCACGAAGTGATAAACAGGCTATCTTCAGCACCCCGCAATGAAGGGAGGAGGCTCTCTCGAGAGAGCCTCCTCCGGTCTAATGGGAACGCACTACGAAATGGCAGCCTGCGCCAGGCTGAGCTTACGGCGCGAAGGCCACCTGGTTGTTGATGGCGTCGAAGGCGTCCTTGGCAAGCACCTGGGTGGCCTTGACCTGGTTGTACCAGACCGCTCCGGCGTCAGCCGCAGGATCGGCCGTGTTCTGGTAGGACAGCATCTGCAAGACGGTCAGGCTGGTCGCGTTGCCGAAAGCAGACGAGACGTTCACGAATGTCGTGCATGTGGAGATGTCCGTGCAGATCCTGGTCAGGTCGATCGTCTGGCTCCCGATCGGTGCCGGGGCACCAATCTTGTTGCCACCGAGCGCCGGATCACTGAAGTAAACGTCCAGTGCTGTCGCCAGCATTTGCGCCCTCAGCATCGGGTTACACGTCGTCCCCGAGCAGTTCGCAGCCTTGATGATGTTATACACGTACGTAGCCAGGCCCGTCGAAGGCGCGTCGGAGAACGGATGATACTGTCTGAGCCAGTTTCCTAGTTTCGTCTGGTCCGCGGCGCTGATGATGCCCTGGCCGTTCTTGTTCTGCCAGAAGCCCATCGTCAGGGCACCGCTATTGCAGTTCTTCACGGACGCGCTTGCCGACTGGCCTGTCTGGACGATCGTGGCGGTGTTGTTGACCGCCTGGCAGCCACTTGCCGGAGGCGCGAACTTGCGCGAGTAGGTGAAGTTCTGCAGCGTGAACGGAGTGGAGTCCGTCGCGATCACGGTACCCAAGGTGCCCACGTAGGTGTCCGTCACGGTGATGGTCTTGTTGACCGTCATCATTGGAGTCGTGAACGCGAACGTTTTGCTACCCTGTGCCGAGCTATTCGGTGTGGAGGCAGCGTTCTTGTCCCAGCTCGCGGTAGCCCTGTTGGTCTCGGAGTTCGAGGCCGGGGCGGCCGAGTAGGTGCAGGTGTAGGGCACAGTCATCGTGTCCCCCGGATTCCCGCTGGCCGCGAGGGTGAGATTCGTCCCTCCCGTAACCACGCAACTCGCATTGGGGTCGTTGTCAACCGCATCGCTGACATTAGCAGTGATGGCTTCCCAATCGTTGGGGTTCGTGACCGTGATGTTGCCTGTCACCTGCCAGGCGGAATCCTGGAAGCCCGTCTCCGTGACCGTCACCGTGTAGGTGGCCGTCCCGCCCGGGTCGAGGAGAGTCTTGTCCACGGACTTCGCAATCGACCAGTTGTAGGTGCGCGTGAACGACGGGGTAGCCGTCTTGCTCACGGTCAGGTCAGCACCCACACACACCTTGACGGTCTGGCTGGAAGACTGACCTGTCTCAAAAATCGTGGCCGTGTTGGGATAGGTCGTGCAGGTGCCAGGAGGGCTGTTGGTCACAGTGTGCGAGTACGTGAAGGTCTGTGACGTGAACGGAGCGGGAGGGTCCGTCGCGGTCAGGATGCCCAAGAAGCCTCCGATAGTGTCCGTCACGTTGATGGTTTGGTTCACGGTGGTCGTCGGAGTGGTGAAAGCGAAGCCGACGCTGCCCGACGCCGAGTTGTGCGGCGTGAAGAAAGCGTTGCTGTCCCACGTCGCGGTCGCCGTGTTGGTGCCGCTGCTCGAGCCTGGCGCTGAGGTATAGGTGCAGGTGTAGTTGAGCACCTTCGAGCCGTTTGCAGGCACAATCACACCCATTCCGCCACTGACGGTGCAGCTTCCGCCATTGTTCACTATATTGTCCACTGCATCGCTGATATTAGCAGTGATGGCTTCCCAATCGTTGGGGTTAGTGACCGTGATCTGACCGGTCACCTGCCAGCCGCTGTCGGTAAAGCCGGTCTCAGTGACGGTAACTTTGTAGTTGAACGTGGCAGAACTGCCACTGGCAATGTTGATCAGGCTATTGTCCACCGACTTCGCGATCGACCAGTTGTAGGTGCGCGTGAACGACGGAGTCGCGGTCTGGCTGACTTTGAGGTCCTCACCCACACACACCTTGACGGTCTGGCTGGCGGAACCGGTTGTAGAGGTGGTGTTCGTCGTGAACGTGGCCGTGTTGTCCTGGGTCACGCAGGTGCCAGCAGTGCCGGTTACCGTGTGCAAGTAGGTGAAGGCCTTTGGGCTTGCATCAGTTGAGCAGACCTTCCCCAGAGAGCCTCCCAGGGTATCGGTGACGGTGACGCAGTTATCAACTAACTTGGGGCTAACCGAGCCGAAATCGAAGTCGGCGCTGCCCGATGCCGAGCTATCCGGCGTGTTGTACTTCGTGCCGTCCCAGGTCGCCGTCGCCTTGTTGGTGCCGTTGCTCGGGTTCGGGGCTGAGCTGTACGTGCAGGTGTAGGATACCTGGATTGAGCCGTTCTTGGGCACCGTCAAGTTGGTGCCGTTGCTGACGCTACAGCTACCGCCATTGTTAACCCCATCATCCGTGACATTGACACCGCTGACGTCGAACCCGTTCGGGTTGTTTACGGTGATTGTGCCGGTCACCTGCCAGTTGCTGTCCGTCCCACTATCGTAGCTGACGGAAACGGTGTAGTGGAACGTGGCAGAGTTGCCATTGGTGCTATCGGCAATGTCTATCTCGGTCTTGTCAACGCTCTTCTGGATGCCCCATTTGTAAGTCCGCGTGAACGACGGGGTCGCGGTCTTGCTCACGGTGAGGTCCTTAGCCTGCTGTGGTGGGCTGCCTGGCAGGACGAAGCAGGTACCCGGATTCCCGCCGTATAGTTTGTTACATACCGCGGGGTCATTGATGTGCAGCAGGATCGTTTGGCTCGTTGGCACACCGGCACTCCACGTCGCCTTGCCCACTGTTTGGGTTGAGCTGTCAAACGGAATGTTGGTCGGGTCGCCGTTGGGCCGTATGAAGGAGAATTTATCGGTGCCTTCCAAAGGTTCCCATGAATCATAGCTCGCCGTGACGCTACCTGTATTGGGTGAGGGTGTCGTGTAGACACAGTATTCGATCAGCCCCGGCACCCCACCCGATGGGTTTTCGTTAACGAACGAACTAAATGTGTAGGTCGCTGTGTTGTTGCTTACTGTCCAGGAGGCGCCTACGAGATTATCTATTTTCCATTTAGTGGGGTCGGCGTTGTTACAAATGTCAGCGCTGCCCGTGAACGTCCTGGCGTTGCCGGAGGTCGCGCCGCTCGCCGCATGCGCCGCTCCCGTTACGTTTGATCTTGCGAGGAGCAAGCTCAGCACGAGCAGGGCGGCAAAGCCGAAAATGACGGCTAAGCCTCTATATCGAGTCACGAAGAGGGTTAGTCTTCTGAAGGTGTTCATCTTTCTGAATTCCTCACTAATATTGAATACTGAATACGAGAAACTGAAATTTAGGACTGCTTAACACTCCGGGGGTCTAATGCCAGGCTACGAAGCGTAATACAATCTTTGGCACTCTACCAGGGGAAAAGATTGTAAATCAGATTAGACGCCCAAATTGGTCTTCTGAGAGCAATTAAACTGTCCAATACCTCACAATAGGGCAGTATAGGAGAAAAAGGTTACGTATTGGTGGAGATTGAGTTGAGAAATGGTTGTATATAGATAAAATTGAATATCATCTATATATCGCTTTCTTGTATAACTTACAATCACTTTATAGCACATCTTTAGAACTGAAACACTGTTTAGTTAGTGTATGATATCAAAGCCGTTTCAAGAGGGATTCTTTGGGGACCCCCTATTACCTGCCCCCCAGGCAGGGTGGCGCGCCACCGCCGATTGATCGGCTAGTGTGGAGACCACTCATACCGATTGCCGAACGAACCCGGCAACGGCCCCGACGGTTTGGCGGTGACGATTGTGGCGGGCCGATTAATAGCGCCTATAGAACTTGTCATGGGTCCAACGCGCTGGGTTCTCCAGAATATAGCGACGAATCTGCTGAAAAGCTGCCTCAGTGCGGATAATCGCATCGTAATAGTCAGCTTGCCAGGCAAACCCTGGTTTGCCTTCCGAACGACGGATTTGGTAGGAGGTGACCGCCTTAAAGGCGCGGATGATTTGCCAGAGGGCTGCTCTTGGGCTAGGCTGGGTCGCATCGAGGTCGGTCAATACAATGATGGCGTGCATGTGGTTGGGCAGAAAGATATATTCATCGAGTTTGACATGGGCAAAACGGGTGGGCAGAGTGGCCCAGACGGACTGTGCAATCTGGCCTGGGCCCTTGAGATGGACCTGGTCATCTACGATAGTGCCAAAGGCCAGGCGATGTTGGCCGGATTCATTTGGGGATGTGCGTAATCGGGGTCACTTGCCGATCAATCGGCGGTGGGCGGCGATAAATCGGCCCCATACGCACCAACCTAAGAATTGCTGAGTTTTGTGCAGCGAAAGACGGAAGCCTCTGGAGAGGTAGTTGGCCCCTGCCAGTCCAGCCGCATTCATCTTCATCTGAGCCGGAAAGGTGCTCGCTTGGGTGCCAAGAATGGATGGCCGACAAGAGCTGCACCGGCTGGGGCCCTTGCTCCGCACGCAAAGCGCACACCGCCCCTCAGCAACCGCCTCCGCTCCAGGCAGAGAGCCAGCCCCAGCTGGGGGCTGGACGAGCCATTGGAAGTACGGTTCCTGCTCGCCACCCACAGGCTTGACGAACGTGAAGTCCGCGCTCAGTCCTGGCCGAGACTTAAAAGCTCAGGGCCCACTCGACCGCTTGACGCTCCAGCAGTTGCGCCGAGTTGGGCCGGGTTTGGCGTGTGTTCATCTGGCAGCCCGAACGCATGCGTCGGCCAATCAGTCGCAGAGCCGAGCCCAGACTGCGATGACCAGCCAGGGCAGACATTCGCACCCAACTGGTATCGCGCACCACCTGGGCTAATTTGACCAGGCTGCGTTGCGGGTCATGCCAGGCAAACAGCACGATCAGCCAGTGTTGGAGCAGCATGCCGATCAGCTTGGCGTACAGTTCACACAACACGCGCCACGGATTGCCCGTGCGCCACTCGTCGATCAACCCCTCGGATTTCCACAATTTGTAGAGCAGTTCCATCTGCCAGCGTTCGCGCAACAGCACCAGGGCTTCCTCAAAGCGCAGCCGCTTCGACGGGACAGAGGTCGCGCAGGATGGTCCAATCGGCCAGTCGCAAGGTCTGCTCCGACACCGTCTGTCCGCGCCGTTGCGCATCCCGCAGCAGGTCCTGGCGTCGCTGCTCGCCGACCTGCTTGGGAACCTTGAGCAGGAGCAGCCGCATCGGCACGCGCGCGCTCGCTCCGACCAGCACTGGCAACTCTTTCATCTGTCCCACCCGTTGCGGCAGCCGCTCTGACAAGCAGATCTGCTTGCCCTCCAACGTGAAGAGCGCGGTGCCGGCAGGCCCTCGCGTCAGCGTATAGGCTCCGGCCCGCTGCCGCTCGGCGATGCGCCCCAGGTGGAAGTAGCCTAAATCATGGACCAACAAACTTCCCGGCAGAATCGCTTCTTCGTTGAAGGGACTGCGCCGGTCCGAGGTCCGTCCATCGGTCAGTTTCGGCAAAGAGAGCCGTCCTCGCTTCAACTCCCAGCGCACATGCAGTTTGACGGCGGCCGCGGTATGATCCTGATTGCCTCCACACCCGCGCCAGATCTCGGCCAGTTCGTTGGGCACACTGATGCTGCTACTGTCTTCCAAGATCACGGCACTGAAGCGCCGCAACAGGGCCACTGGCACATCGTGGGCCGCTTGGACCACCAGCTTGCACGCCTCTTCCAACATGGCATGCAAGAACAGGGCGGCCTCTTTCGTGAACCGCTTGTGCACCGCCGTGTCCGTGACCAGCACCTCGCCTTGCGCCGCGGTGGAGGCCAGTTGCTCCAGACTCGCATCGGGATGCTGAGGCCCTCCAAACACCCACGTTTGCAACAAGCTCGCGCCACTGAACTTGCGCACCCGTTGGACACAGCCCGTCTCCCGTGCGATCTCATCGGCTCGCTCTTCCAACAGGTGATACAATTGCTCACTCAGGTATGCTACACTCATCATCAGGCTCCTTTCTGCTCTGCGAGGATGTTCAATTGCTTTCCTCATCATCGCAGATCGAGCCTGCTCTTGTCATCTTTCTCCCTCGACTTTAAACTCTTCCTTTCTTAGGTTGGTGCCTATGGGGCGGCGATAAATCGGCCCCTACCGGCACCTTAACGCTCGCACGCCTACCACGATTTCATACACCCGGTTCCCATCTAAACATTGTCCCGTCAACTTCCGTGTGCTATACTTTCCCTGCAACACCAAACATTCGTTCAGTTAGTGGGGAGAGACAACAGCATCATGCCAGACGTGCCAGATCTAGACCTTCAGCAGACCGGCCTCTACACCATTACCGGACTGCTCAGGACGGGTTCTACCAGTAGCCTCTATTCTGGCAGACAGCAGCAACGCCGGAAAGATGTCCTCATCAAGCTGCTGCACACTCCCCTTACGACGAATGAAGTCAAAGAGGCTTTTCTATCTCGTGCCAGGCAGCTCAAAAAGCTCAAACATCGCAATATCAGCGAGGTCCAGGACTTCGGCATCATCACGGAGGTTGGCCTACACCAGGACTGCGGGTATTTCGTAATGCAAATCGCCTCTGGCATGACTCTTCGGCAGCGTTTCGCTCCAGGCCAGCGTCTCTCACCAGAAGAGGTTAAGCGCATTCTCTCACCCGTTGCCGATGCACTGCATTATGCCCATATCACCAATGTCCTGCATAGCAACCTCCATCCTGGCACCCTGCTCATCAGCGAACGCAACGAGACATTGCTCACTGATTTCTCACTTCCACTGCCAGGCATACTTCCATCTTCCGATGAGGAGATAGCCGCCATCCCGTACAGGGCACCCGAACACCTGCGAGGCATACCTGCTCCTGCCAGCGATCAGTATGCCCTGGCCGTCATAGCCTATGAGTTGCTCTGTGGGCAACGTCCTTATGAGGCAACTGAACCTGAAACCTTACTGTATCAGCAAGAACACAGCACCTTTCCCACACCTTCCAGTCTCAACCCGGATATTTCACCAGCCGTTGAAAAGGTGCTCCTCCAGGCGCTCGCCCTGGCACCCGAAGAACGCTTTCCGCACATACGAGCCTTCGCCGACGCTTACCTGTACGCATTGATGGGCCTGCCTATAAAGGTGGAAACACAACGCACTCCCCTCTCGCAATCGACGCCCCCCACCGATAACGGGAACGTAGGGGCCCAATTTATTGCGCCCGCACCAGTTGTGCCCATTATGCCCGCACCCATTGCACCCACG
>WNGG01008606.1_pt1 | contig 11223 bp, 11 predicted proteins | sample 5400661 | NCBI WGS metagenome assembly WNGG01 (sample SAMN13153372, study PRJNA577476) | soil metagenome | isolation source: 100 cm soil or saprolite under Garry oak tree replicate 1 | place: USA:California | collected 2016-06-15 | reverse complement strand
GCGGTCGACGGGGAGGCCGGCGGGCAAGCCCTCCACCACGACCGTGAGGCCCGGCCCGTGCGACTCGCCCGCGGTGAGGAAACGCAGCATTCCGTTTGGAGACTAGGGCTTGACTCGGGGGCTGTCAATTCCGACTGTGACGGTCGAGGTTCTGTGACAGACGGCCGGGCCGCCGTGGGCGGCTTCACGTAAGCTCCGTCGCCTCGGACCCGCCACGCGGGCCAGGGAGGTCATGGATGGAGCTCTTTCCCGAGATTCTCGGGCGGTCGCCGGCCATGCAGAGGCTGTTCGCAGACATGTCGCGCGCGGCCGCCTGCGAGGTGAACGTCCACATCCACGGTGAGACGGGCACCGGAAAGGAGAAGGTGGCCCGCGCTCTGCACGAGCGCTCGCGCCGGCGGGGGCGTCCGTTCGTGCCGGTCAACGCCGCCGGGCTGAGCGACGACCTGTTCGAGGCCCAGCTCTTCGGCCACGTGCGGGGCGCCTTCACGGGGGCGGTGGCCGACCGTCCGGGTTACGTGGCGGCCGCCGAGGGGGGGACCCTGTTCATGGACGAGGTGGGCGAGCTCAGCCCGCGCGCCCAGGCCAAGCTGCTTCGTTTCCTGGAGGAGCGCGAGTACCAGCGTCTGGGGGACCCGACCGCCCGACGGGCCAACGTCCGGCTGCTCACCGCCACGAACGTCGACCTGGCTCGCGAGGTCGCCCGCGGTCGCTTCCGCGAGGACCTCCTGTATCGCCTGAACGACCTCGTGCTCTCCGTGCCGCCCCTGCGCGCGCGGGGGGAAGACCTGCTCCTGCTGGCCGAGCACTTCATCGACGGGGCCGCTCGGAGCGAGGGCCAGGCCCGGCCTCGACCCACCCCCGAGTTCTGGCGGGCCGTCCGCCGCTACCACTGGCCGGGCAACGTCCGGCAGCTTCAGGGCGAGATGCGTCGGCTGGTCGTGATGGCCAGGGCTCGCGAGGTCGGCCCCGACGACCTGTCCTCCGAGGTGGCCGCCGCCCCGGCCGTCCCCCGCGCCCCCCTGCGCTCGTTCCTTCAGGATGCCGAGCGCGGGCACGTACAGCGCACGCTCGACGCCCACGGAGGGGTCCGGTGCGCGACCGCGGCGGCGCTGGGGATCACCCGCCAGGCCCTGCACGCCAAGATGCGGCGGCTGGGCCTCACGGGTGAGCCGGGGTGGGAGGGGCGAGGCGACGGTCGCCCTGTCCTCCGCTCATGACGGCGTCCGGCGCAGCCAGCGGATGTAGTCGAGGAGACGCACGACCTCGTCGTCGGACAGGTGCTCCCGGTAGCCCGGCATCTGGAGGACCTGGCGGCGCAGGAAGAACATGGCCAGGGGGTTCTCGCGCAGCCGGCGCGGGCTGCCGTCCAGGATCCACTCTCGGACTTCCGCCTCGTCGCGGGCCAGCTCGGGGAAGTCGGCCCCGTCCCAGGACGGGATGTAGCCCTTGAGAGAGCCGGGATTGGGCGCGTTGCCCCGCCCCTGCGGCCCGTGGCAGGCCAGACAGCCGCGCTTCGCCGCCACGCGTCGCCCCTCGTCGATCGAGCCTTCCGGGGGCAGATTGAAGTCCGAGACCGCCGTCACGTAGGCCACGAGATCGTCCACCTCGCGCTCCGAGAGCACCTCTCGCCAGGCGGGCATCCGAAGGAGGGGCGGGGACGCGTCGGACGTCCCGCTCTCTTCGCGAAGGCGTCGCGGCGCTCCGTCCAGGATCCACTCGCGGATCTCGGCCTCGTCACGGGCGTAGGAGCGCACCTCATCGCGCGAGAACGGGGGAACGCTGCCGATCCCCGTGCCCGCGTCGGCGAGGCCGGTCACGCCTCCCGGTCCGTGGCAGGCGAAGCAGCCCCGGGCCGTGGCGGTGCGCAGCCCGCGCTGGACCGGGCCGACGTTGCGGGTCCGCCAGTGATGAAGGCCTGCTTCCGCCGCCACCAGCAGGGCGACGCCCAGCGCGAGGGCGGTCGCGGGACGGCTCAGCGCCACGGCCGCACGGCGGAGGCCCTCAGCGAGGTCACCCGATCAGTTGAAGGTGACCGTGTGCAGGTGGTCGCCGTAGGGCCCCCCGGTGCCGCTCTCGCTGGACGCCTTGGAGACCTGCTTGTTGGCGGCGATGGCCGCGATGTCGGCGGCGCTCAGCTCGACGGTGTGCGTGTGGTCGGCCGTCCCCCGGATGTCGAGGCTGATCGCCATTGCGGCCGTGAGCTGGGCACCCATGATGATCGCGCTGTGGCCGTGATTCGCGGAGATGGAGCCCACCTTATCGCCCGTGCTCGGGGTGGGGGTCGGCGTCGGGCCATACGGATTGCCGCTGCTGCCTCCGTAGCCGCCTCCGCATCCGGAGATCGTGATCGTCACTCCGCTCAGGATGGCGAGCGCCGCCTCCAGCGTGAATGTCCGACGGTCGAGCGTCTTGATTTCGTACATGGGATGCCTCAATAGAACTTGCGGGTGATGTTGAAGCCGATGAACCAATCGTGGGATCCCTGCTGGCCACGGGCGGTCTGCGCCGGCGTGGTCCCCAGGTCATTGGAGAAATTGAGCTGGAAGGCGTGGCCCCCCACACGCTTCTCGATGCCGAAGGTCAGGAGCGACGCCCGGTCTCCGGAGCCGCGGTTGCCCTTGTAGCCGGCCAGGCGCGGCTGGTACTCGCCCACGAGGGCAACCGACGGCCTCACGAGGAGGCGCGCGCCCAGGCCCAGGACGAGGGTCGAGTCGTCGGGGGTGACGTTCTCCGCGGTGAGGTTCGTGTTGCCGACCCAGGCGGGGATCGCGTAGACCGCGCCGCGCGACCCGAGCTTGCGGGAGACGACCAGTTGAACGGCCGGAGAGTAGTCCTGGCCGAAGTTGTCGCGGCCTTCGATCGAGCCCACGACGGACAACCCCACGGGGTGCTGGTCCTGGCGGAGCAGCTCCCGCTGCAGGCTGAACTGGATCGTGCGGTCGCTCAGGCGGTAGAAGGCGAGCTGCGTTCCCGAGAAGAGGCCGAAGCGCAGGCCGAGGCCGATCTGGGCGCCGCCGTCGAACCCGAAGAAGTCGGACACCAGGTCGTGGAAGTCGCCCTGGCCCAGCGGGCGCGAGAACCGATGGGTGAGGCGGAAGGCCAGCTTGTGCCGGGGGAGGCGGAGGTTCGTGGGCAGGTCGATGACGGTGAAATCCGGCTCGGACTTGTCCACCTCCATGTCGTCTGGGTCGGTGGCAGCGGCCGATGAAACCGAGGACGAGTCGGGTGCAGGGAGAGACCCGGACCCGTCCCCGGCCCTGGTGGCGGGAACGGCGACGACCAGGGCCAGGGCCACCAGGCCGGCTCGGGCCGCGAAGGGGAACGGCTTTCGGGGGCTCGTCACCGGCCCCTTTCCGCGACCACGAGCCGGCCCTTCATTTGCCGATGCCCGGAGCCGCAGTATTCGGAGCACGCGAACGGGAACGTCCCGGCCTTGCTCGCCATGAACTCCACCGTCACGCTTGCCCCTCCCTTCGGAACGGTGGCCTTCACCTTGAGCTCGGGAATCGCGAAGCCGTGTGTGGTGTCCGCGGAACGCAGGGTCACGATCACCCGGTCTCCCTCCGTCACCTCGAGGCTCGCCGGCTCGAACCGGTACCGGGAAGCGGTGATCTCGAACACCTTCGGCGGGGGAGGGTCGCGGTCGTCGGCGGGGCCGCCCGCGAGCAGGACGCTGCCCAGGATCCAGGCCGCGATCGACCTCAAGCCCTCCCGCCTCCTCCGGCGCGCCGGCCCCGCACACGTTCCACGCCTCTTAGGAAGCAAGGCACATGCCGCCTCGGGACTCGGGGAATGACGGCTTTCACAGGCCGAAGGCCGGGTGCGCCTTTACGTCCGCCGTAATCCGTTACGCAGAGAGAAAGCGCGAAGGAGAGGGCAAGGGGCGGCGAGCGGAGCGGAATTCATTTCGGCGGAGCGAGCGGGGGGTATGGGGGGCGCGGTCGCAGCGCCCCCCAGCTCACTAATCGATGTGATACTTCGCGAGGTAGTAACTCAGGGCGCGCTGGCTGATGCCCAGAAGCTCGGCCGCGTCCTTCTTCACCCCGCCCGCCTGCCGGAGCGCGCGGCGGATCGACTCGGTCTCCGTCCACTCCACGTTCTGGTGGAGCCGCAAGGAGGGTAGGCCGGGCGGGGTGGCGCCGGTCGCCCCGAGCATGGAGATGGCCGCGGCGTCGATCACGGGACCCGTGGCGAGCACCACCGCTCGCTCGATCGTGTTCTCGAGCTCCCGGACGTTTCCCGGCCAGTCGTAGCCGGCGAGGGCATCCAGGGCCGGCTTCTCGACACGCTCGATGCGCTTGCCGGTGCGGCCCAGGTGCTTGCGGACGAAGTGGTCGACGAGGAGGGGCACGTCCTCCCGGCGCTCGCGCAGGGGCGGCAGCTCGATCGGGATCACGCTCAGGCGGTAGAACAGATCCTCCTGGAAACGCCCGTCCGCCACCATGGCGCGCAGGTCGCGGTTGGTGGCGGCGATCACCCGCACGTCCACCTTCTGCGTCCGCTCCGCCCCCAGCGGCTCGAACTCGCGCTCCTGCAGAACGCGCAGGAGCTTGGCCTGGATGGCGGTGGTGAGGGTGCCGATCTCGTCCAGGAAGATGGTGCCCCCGTCCGCGAGGGCGAACTTGCCCCGCTTGTTCGACGTGGCCCCCGTGAACGCGCCGCGCACGTGGCCAAAGAGCTCCGACTCGAGGAGGGTCTCCGGGATGGCCGCGCAGTTGACCTTGATGAGCGGCATCTCGCGCTGCGGGCTGCGATCGTGGATGGCCCGGGCCGCCAGCTCCTTGCCGGTGCCGGTCTCCCCGGTGATGAGCACGGTGCTCTTGGACTGTGCCACCAGCTCGAGCTTCCGGATCACGTCCTGGATGATCCGGCTCTTGCCGACGATCCCATAGTGGTTGAACTCCTCGTCCCGCTCGGTGAGCAGGTACCGGTGCTGGCCCCGCAGCCGCTGGTGCTCGAGGGCGCGCCGGGCCGCCACCAGCAGCTCGTCCACCTCGAAGGGCTTCTGCAGGTAGTCGAAGGCCCCGAGCTTCATGGCCTCGATCGCGTTCTCCACGGTGGCGTGGGCGGTCATCATGATGATCTGGGGGCGCTCGCCCTCGGGCACGGTGGCCACGAGCTCGCGGATCAGCTCGAGCCCGCTGCGCTCCGGCATGCGGTGGTCGACCACGAAGAGGTCGAAGGCGCGGTCGGCCAGGAACCTCTGGGCCTCCCGCGCGCTCGCGGTGGCGACCACCTCGTGCCCCGCCTCACGCAGGGCGCGGCCGATGGTCTTGAGGATGCGTTCCTCGTCGTCGGCGAGCAGGATGGCGCCGCGCGGTTCCACGTCAGGTCCGGGCCGCGGGGGGGCCCGCCAGGGGCAGCTCGATGCGGATCTCCGTCCCTTGGCCGGGCCCGCTTCGAGCCGAGACCACCCCGCCGAGTGCTTCCACGATGTTCTTCGCTATTGCAAGACCCAGGCCGGTTCCCGTCCGTTTGGTGGTGAAGTAGGGCTCGAAGACGTGGGGCAGGTCTTCCCGCGAGATCCCCAACCCGCGGTCCGCCACCACGATCAGGGCGCGGCCGGGAGAAACCGCCTCGGTCCGGACTTCCACCGCCGACGGGTGGCCGTTCGCCGCGTTGGCCCCGGCCAGCACGCTCTCGCGGGCGTTGACGAGGACGTTCACGAGGACGGTGCGGAGACGCTCGCCGTCGGTCATCAGGGGGGCCAGCCCGGGGTCGAGAGAGAGGGCGACCGCCGGATCGCCTTCACGGGCGAGCATGGCCTGGGCCGCCTCGGCGCACAGCACGTTCAGGTCGGTGGGGGCGCACTCCAGGCGCAGCGGCCGGGCGAAGTCGAGGACGTCGCCCACGATCCGGTCCAGCCGCGCCACCTCGTGATCGATGTCGGCGGCCGCCTCCCGGAGCTCCTGCCCCGAGAGCCCCTCCCGGCGCAGGATGCGGAGCGAGCCCTTGATGATCATGAGGGGGTTGCGCACCTCGTGGGCGATCACGGTCGAGAGCCGGCCCAGGGCGGAGAGCCGCTCGCGCAGGGCGGCCTCCTGCTGAAAGCCCGCGATGGAGTCGGTGAGGGTATTGAAGGTGCGGGCCAGCAGCCGGGCGTCCTCGTCGTCCCAGACCCGCCCCAGGGCGATCTTGCGGGTGAGGTCGCCGGTTTCCGCGATCTCCCGCATGGCCGCGCTGATCGCGGCCAGGGGCCGGGTGACCGTGCGGGCCACCGCGTAGCTCAGCAGGACCGCCACCGCGACCCCCGCGAGGGTGGCCAGGGCCAGGGCCGTGCGCAGGGTGCGCAGGAAGCGCAGGCTCTCCACTCGCGAGCGCAGGATCACCGCCTTGGCACCTCCCGGGGCCCCGAGGGCTCGGGGCAGGGCCGAGTAGTCCGTCCCCTCGAAGGCCACGAGCGCGGTCCCCTCACCGGCGAGGACGGCCCGCAGATCGGGGGCGGGGGACAAGGTCGAGGCATGCACGCGCCCGTCGTAGGCGAACGCCACGTCGCTCCCGGTCAGCCTCTTGAACTGATCGGCCAGGGCGTCGTCGAGGGCGAAGCCCAGGCTGAGGGTGCCCAGCACCTCGGGGGGATCCGGGCCGATGAGCACCGGCACCGTGACCACCTCGAGCAGGCGGCCCCCTTCAACCCGGAAGGCGGTGGTCTCGCTCCCGCGGAGCGCGTCGGAAACGGCGCGGGGGGCGGCGGCGTCCGCCGAGGCGCCCAGGGCGGCGAGCACGCCGCCGCCCGCGTCCGTCACCAAAAGCAGGTCCGCCCGGACCTGGCTCCGGTAGTCCATGGCCACCGGCTCCACCGTCGGGGGATGCCGGTCCGCCATGGCCGCCTTGAGCTTGGGCAGGTCGGCCACGATGCGCGCCATCTCGGTCAGGGTCTCGCGGCGGGACGAGTGCTGCTGCTCCACGATGTTCGCGGCCTCGACGAGTCCCCGGCGGAGCTGCTCCTCGCCCTCCCGCGTGACCCGGGTGCTCACGAAGTGCAGGGCCACCCCGATGGGCAGGACCGCGAGGAGCGCCGTGGCCACGAACACGCGGTTCTGCAGCGAGGAGAGGAGCCGCATCAGTCGATCACGAAGTCCAGCTCGACCGGGCCCCCGCCCTCGGGAACCCGGACCGTGCGCGTCTCGCGGGGCTCACCGTCGTTCCAGGCGACCGCGGTGTAGGTCCCCGGAGGCACGTCGTCGATCCGGTAGCGCCCCTCGCCGTCGGTGGTCGCGAAGTAACGATGCGCGAAGACCAGGATGAAGGCGCTCATGTGGGAGTGGATCTCGCAGAAGACCCGCACCACTCCGGCCTCGTCGAAGCTGACCGACTTGGACTGTCCCTGCGCGTAACGCCCGAGGTCGAAGCGCCGGGGCTTCGAGAACGAGAAGACATTGTGGTACGTCCGGTCACGGTTCGGGAAGTCCACGGTGGTGCCCGCGCGGATGGCGAGCACGTAGGGGACGAAGGCCTGGTTGCGCTGATTGAGGACGGCTCGCGGGCGCTCCGCGTCCTCGAAAGCCCCCTGGGGGGCGGTGGCCAGGTAGACGACGCTGCGCCTCCGGTCGGGGACCTCCCGCATTCCCTCCATTCCGAGGGACGCCACCGCTGGGCGGGGCTCGATCGGCGGCAGCTCGCGCCTCACGTCCACCCGTCCCCGGATCGAACCGAGGGGCCCTCGCCCTCCGCCCGCCTGGGGGCTGGCCAGAGCCAAGGGCCCCGCGAGCATCGCCGCCAGAAAGGTTCGCGTCACTTCAAAACCACAGGACCACCTGGCCGGCCAGGAGGTCCCGCTCACGGATGCGGCCGCCGCCGCGCGTGTTGTGCTGAAACGCCGCCTTCAGGAGCAGGTTGCGCAGGATCGAGTAGCCGGCGCCGATCTCGAGTCGGGTCACGGGCGCGTCCCAGGGAGACGACCGGGAGGCGGTCTCCAGGTGGCTGAAGCCGAGATGATCGGCCCGGCCCGCGAGGTAGAAGCCGGGCGCCACCTTGTAGCGGGCCTCGAGCATGAGGCCCAGGGCGTCCAGGCGGTCGTTCGTCGTCCCCGCGAGGGGGGGCACGTCCCAGCCGCTCCATACCGCCTCCGCCCGTAGTATCCAGTAGCCGGCGGCGTACTCGGCGTCGAAGCCCGCCGCCTGCTGGCGGAGCGGACGGCGATCCGCGGGGGGCAGGGCGTCCGTCGCCTCGCGGGCGACGTACTCACCGCGGGCACCCGAGAGGCCCAGCGCCAGGCCGATGACCGGACGCCAGGCGAGGCGGGCGGACACCTGCTTGCCGTCGTTGTCGTCCTCGACCCTCGGGTGCGAGAGCGTGCCCTGGGTCAGGGCGACGGCGAGCTCGACCGGCTCCGACCCGATCCGCGCCTCGATGCCGACGTCCCAGCGTTCCGCGTTCACGAGCGGCATGCCCGGGGCGGCGTCCTGGGCGCCGATCGGGTAGCGTACGAGCCAGCCGCTGCCCTGGCGGTCGTAGAGGTCGTCCGCGGAGGAGGGGAGCGCGTCCGGCCGCAAGGTCGTGAGGTACTGGTAGGCGAGCGGCATGCCCGGCAGCGGGTTGTCCGCCGCGTAGCGCCGTCGTGCGTAGGAGCCGAAGACGGGCGGGATCCGCCCCGCCTGGACGTCGAAGGATCGGTTCGCCCACGGGCGCAGGCGAAGGTACAGGGCGTAGGGCCTGGGAACGGCGAGGTTGTCGGTGCGCACCTCGCCCACGAAGGCGAAGTGCGGCCCCGCCTTGACCTCGGCGTCCAGGTTCAGCCGGAAGAGGCGCAGGTTGCTGCGCTCGTAGTCCGTGTAGTTGAAGTAGGCGCGGTCCGGACCGGAGAAGGTGCCGCTCGCCTCGCCCCCCAGGCGGAGCCATCCCCCGGCGAACGAGAACGGCTCTCCGGCCAATCCCGGGGCGGCCGGCAGCCCGGCAAGGAGCGCCGCCGCGACGCCGCGCAACCACCGGGCGCTCTCCCGAGGGGGCATGGCCGCGAGTATAAGCCGCACGCCTCTGAGCGAAACGGGTTACGATGGATTCAGGGAACCGGGAGGAGGCGGCCGGTGTCTCATTCTCTGAGGCGCAGCACGGAGGTCGCGATGGCCACGGGGGAGATGTCGCTCCGCTCGGCCGAACTGCTCCCAGGGAACGCCCCCGACCGGGTGCTGGTCGAGCGGTGCCGCCAGGGCGATCCCCAGGCTTTCGCGCGGCTGGTGGCCCTGCACGAGGGCATGGTCTTCAACCTGGCCGCCCGCCTCATCGGCGACGCCGAGGAGGCGAAGGACGTGGCCCAGGACGTGTTCCTCCAGGTCTACCGAACCCTGGGCCGCTTCGAGGGGCGGAGCAGCCTCAAGACCTGGATCTACCGGATCGTCGTGAACCAATGCCACAACCGCCACCGCTGGTGGCGCCGACGGAAGAAGGACTGCTCCCGGCCTCTCGACGAGCTGACCCCGGCCGACCAGGCGCGGCTCGTCGCGGGGGATCGCGGCCAGGCCAGCCCCTACGAGGAGGTGCGTCGCCGGGAGCGCTCCGGGCGGGTCCAGGCGGCGCTACTGGGCCTCAGCTTCGACCACCGCGCGATCCTGCTGCTGCGGGAAGTCGAAGAGCTCTCGTGCGAGGCGATCGCCGCCACCCTGGGCATCCCGGAAGGAACCGTGAAGAGCCGGCTGGCCCGCGCGCGCGAGGCCCTGCGCGCGCGGCTCCCGGCCTGCCTGGAAGAGGGGGATCGGACATGACGTGCACGCGGGTCCGCTCCCAGCTCTCGTCCTACCTCGACGGCGACCTCGGCCCCGCGGCGGCGCGGACGGTGGGCAGCCACCTGGAGGCCTGCCCGGCCTGCGCCCGCCATCTCGAGTCGCTGCGGGCCACCATCGGAATGCTCGCCGAGCTCCCCACGCTCTCGCCTTCCGAGGGGATCGCGGCCCGGGTCTTCGACCGGCTCGAAGTGGAGACCCGGGGCCCCGGCCTGGCGATGGTCTTCCGCTCTTCTCGCGCGCGGCGCCCGCTGATCTTCCCGAGCCTCGTCACGGCGGGTCTGCTGGTGGTCACGGTCCTGGCGGGAGCGGTCGCCCTCGACCGGGCCTGGCGATCGCTCGACGAGCCGCTGCCGCCGGTGGCGTCCTCGTGGAACGGGGGCATGCCGGCCTCCGGGACCGAGGCCAACCCGCTCTTCCCGTCAGCGGACGTTGGCCTGCCGCGCGCGCGCCCCGGGGGCCGCGTCTCGCAGGACATCCTCGCGCAGATGGGCGAGGGGACGATCTTCCTGGAGACGGTGGTGGCCCGCGACGGCTCGGTCTCGGCGGTGACGCTCCTGACGGGAGACCGCATCCTCGCCCAGCCGGTGCTCGACGCGCTGCGGCTGCAGAAGTTCGAGCCGGTGCGGCTCCGGGGCCGCCCGGTGGCGGTGAGCGTCTACCGGCTCATCAGCCGGATGGACGTGCGCTCGCCGATGACGTAGCCGGAACAACTCAAGACGCTTTGACCGAAAGGCGCGCCGCGCGTGTTACCTTTCGTACTGGTTTGCGGTAGGGACGCCGGTTGCCCGGCGCCCCCCGCGCAGATCCCAGCGCGCGGAATTACCGCACTGGGCTCCTGCCTCAGGTCAGAAGGCATAGGCGTTTGTCCGGGTAGGGATGCACGATGCGGACAGGAGGGAGCCAGCGCCGGGCGATCCGGCGCATGCGCTCCCAGGTCACGTATGCCTTCTGGCTGCGCCGGCTGAGGGCACGCTTCCAGAGACAGATGACCTGATGGTGAAAGGCCTCGAGGGCGCGGAAGTTCAGGGGCACCGCATAGTAGTTGAGGTGCCCACGGATGATCGAGCCAAGCCAACGTCCCACCTCCGGGACGGGGTCATGCCAGCGCTGCCGGAGCGCGGTCTTGATCTCCTGCAGTTTCGCTCGCAGCCTCTTCCGCATGGTCAGCCGCAGCACCGTGAAACGTCCTTTTCGCGTCTTCCCACATACGTGCGTGAAGCCGAGAAAGTCGAACGTCTCGGGCTTGCCCCGTCCGCTCCGCTCCCGGTTCGTCGCCGCGCGGCGGCCGAATTCGAGGAGTCGGGTCTTATCGGGGTGCAGTTCCAGTTGGTAGGCCGCGAGGCGCTCGCGGAGGTCCTTCCAGAACCGCTTGGCTTCCCATTCGTGTTGGAAGCCCACGATGAAGTCATCGGCATAACGGACCACGATCACGTCACCTTTCGCCTGCCGACGCCAGTCGCGGACCCAAAGGTCGAACACGTAGTGCAGGTAGACGTTC
>WNGG01013314.1_pt1:0-5000 | contig 11226 bp, 6 predicted proteins | sample 5400661 | NCBI WGS metagenome assembly WNGG01 (sample SAMN13153372, study PRJNA577476) | soil metagenome | isolation source: 100 cm soil or saprolite under Garry oak tree replicate 1 | place: USA:California | collected 2016-06-15 | reverse complement strand
GTCAAGGGAGCGACGCTCATCGGGAACGGTCCAGAAGTGCTTACTCGCATCTCTATGGTTGGTAATGACCTCAAGCTCGACGAGGGGATCGGCACGTGCGGGAAGGACGGACAGTCTGTGCCAGTGGGGGTAGGACTGCCAACTGTGCGCATCGACAGTCTCACTGTCGGTGGTACGCAAGCGTAGGTGAACCGATGCAACTCGAAGACCTGGCAACAGAAGTCCTCCAGCAAGCCCGACGCCTGGGCGCAAGTGCGGGAGATGTGCTTATCGCCGTGGGGGAAGCTTTTTCCGCCGGAGTCCGGCTTGGCGAGGTCGAGAAAGTCCACAATGCCCGCGAGAAGCGGATGGGTATCCGCCTCTTTGTCGGTCACAGCAGCGCTATCACCTCGACCGCGAATTTCACCCGTGAGGCCCTGAGCTCCCTCGTCGAAGAAACCGTTGGCTTGGCCAAGGCAACCGCGGCGGATGAGGGCTCCGGTTTACCCAACGCAGAGGACCTGGTCCGCAATTTCCCTGATCTGGATCTTTCTGACTCCACCGCTAGTCTCACCTCGGAGGATAAAATCGCTCTGGCACGCGAAGCTGAAGCTGCAGCGCTCAGCGCAGACACCCGGATTACCAACTCGGAGGGAGCAGAGTTTACTAACAGCTATCGCAAGGTGCTCTACGCGAACTCATTAGGGTTCATCGGTCGCTATGACACAAGCAGCTTCTCCTTGAGTGTCGTTCCGGTCGCCAGCCAGAACGGAGCTATGCAACGTGACTACTGGTATTCTGCGCACCGCAAACTGAACGGGCTAGAACCAGCCGCAGTCGTCGGCAAAAAGGCGGCGGAACGCGCGGTCCGTCGTCTTGGCGCCAAGCGGGTCAAGACTCAGGCAGCGCCGGTCGTATTCGATGCAGAGATGGCCGCGAGTTTACTGCGCCACTGGGCCGGAGCCGTTTCTGGCTCCGCTCTCTACCGCAAGACCTCTTTCCTGCTGGACAAGCTGGGCGAGAAGATCGCCACCGCGGGCGTCTCAATTGCTGACGATGCCCGCATCCCCTCAGCTTTGGGTTCGAAACCGTTCGACGGAGAAGGCCTGCCTACCCGACGCACCCCGGTTGTCGAAGACGGGGTACTCACCAGCTATCTGCTCGATACCTACTCCGCCCGCAAACTGGGTCTACGGTCTACCGGCAGCGCCAGCCGGTCGTTTGCTGACGCGCCAGTTGCCGGCCCAACGAACTTTTTCCTGAGGCCCGGTGACACCTCACCAGAAGAGATTATTCGCTCGGTCCGCTCTGGCCTGTATGTCACCGAGTTGTCCGGGTTTGGCGTAAACCCGGTCACCGGTGACTATTCGCGCGGCGCGGTTGGGCTGTGGATCGAGAACGGGGAACTCGCTTATCCGGTAGAGGAGATCACGATCGCTGGGAATCTCCTCGAGATGTTCCAGCACATCGAAGCGCTCGGCAACGATCTCAAACTCCGCGGGACTATTGCCGCGCCCACGCTGAAGATCGCACGGATGACCATTGCCGGAGACTAACCCGAGTTTGCCAGAGAAGCGAGAACACGATTCCGAACCGCGACCGTAAAGGAGCAGAAGTGAGGCTTGGATCTGCACTCGGAGAGATGAGGCCGCTTGCTAGCGCGCGCGGCTCGGATGTACACGCCAGTGCGGCAGAAATTGTACACCTATCTCGCCCAGCGGCCCGGCGGCGCGACCTCGGATGAGTTGCTGGGCTTGCTCTTTGCTCCCAGCGCGGGTTCTGGCGTTCAGCCCGGGCATAACCTTGAGTTCGGCTCACGCTTCTTGCTTTCCGCTCTGGGAGCGGACCCGCACTTCTCGTACGACCCGTCTACGGACCGCTGGCACGCTACCGTCCACACCGCCCTGGGCCAGCCGCTGCATCACTCTGTGTTTGTTGTTATCGACCTGGAAACTACCGGTCTCAAGCCCGGTCTTGCCGCGATCACCGAGGTTGCGGCCGTGCGGGTCGAACATGGCTGCTTGGGCGCAGAGTTTCACACTCTGGTGAACCTGGGCCGGCGGGTGCCGGCGGCGATCACCCAGCTAACAGGCATCACGGACGACATGCTGCGCGATCAGCCGCGCATCGAGGTAGTCTTCCCGCAACTGCACGCGTTTCTCGGCTCCGCAGTCATCGTTGCCCATAATGCGGACTTCGACCTCGGTTTTCTGAGCTTTGACGCTCGCCGCCTCTTCTCCGCCCCGCTCCTCAACCCTGCGCTCTGCACTCGACGCCTGGCCCGGCGGCTTTTGCCTGGGCAGCGCTCCTGTTCGCTCGACGCGGTCGCGGCAAGGCTTGGTGTGTCGTGCGCGGCACGGCACCGGGCCCTGGGTGACGCTCGTATCACTGCCGAGGTGTTGCTCATACTGCTGGAAAAATTATGCTGGACGGCGAGGGTCGTCTGCTCTACATCGGCAAGGCCAAGAACTTGCGCCGCCGTGTCACCTCCTATTTCACTAACTCCTCAGGACACAGTGATAAGGTGCTCGACCTGGTGCGCAAGGTGCGCGAAGTCGCCTATGAGCAAACCGGCTCAGAGCTTGACGCTGCATTGCGTGAAGCCGAGCTGATCCGCACCCTCAAGCCTCCCTATAATCGTCTGTCAAAACACCTACCGCGGGTAGCCTTTCTCAAGCTCACGGCCACCAACCCCTACCCGCGCCTGGCCTTAACCGCCAAGCCTGGCAGCGACCGCGCGCTCTACCTCGGCCCGTTTCGTAGCCGCAACTTTGCCGAAAAGGCGCAGCGACTGCTCGCCCGGTTTTTTGGCCTGCGCACCTGCCAGAGCAATCTGTCACCAGATCCTACTTTCTCCCCCTGCCTCAGCGGCCAGATCGGCGCCTGCACAGCGCCTTGCGCGGCGCGGGTATCACGCGAGGCATATGGTGCACAGGTCGCAACCTTTCTCCAGTTTCTCAACGGGGAAGACACGGCTCTGCGCGATTCATTAGTAGAAAAACGCGACCGCCTGGCCGCGGAGTTGCGTTTCGAGAGCGCGGCACGCGCCCAGCAGGACCTCCAACTCCTCGATCAGATCCTGCACCTCCACCGCTGGCTGCACTGGATTGTTACCCGTGCCCACGCCTTCCTCCTCCTCCCCCACAATGAGCCTAGTGTGGCGCAGGCCTATCTCGTCCTCAATGGTCGTCTGGTTGCCGGAGGTCCAGTGCGGACACGCACGGACCTCGCGCGGTTCGCTAGCCTTGCCCGTGAGCGGTTCGCGCTTGACCGCGACAAACCCTTACGGCCAGAGGAGATCGACGCTAGCGTGATCCTGGCGGCCTGGCTGCGCGATCCGCACCGTTCCCACGGCGCGGTCTTCCCCATCGATGCCCCAGCGGCGCTTGAGGACCGCCTCGACGAGATCGAGAGCGCGCTCCGTGACCTGCAACGAGTGGAGCCTCGGACTGTCACAGGGTCCTGAAAGAAGCGGTCCGCAGCCTTCTTGGGAAACGACTCCGCAGCAGCAAAGCTACACAGCAACTCAGGATCGATCACCGGCCACCCCGCACGGCTCGCACGTGGTCCAAGAGGCCCTTATCGTCGTTGTTCTCGTAGCCGTTGAAGAAGGCCACGATCCACGCGCTCGATGGGCCGTTCGCAAGAGTCGAAGACGACCAGTAGGCGAACGCCGCGGTACAACTGCAGGACGTCACGCTGCAGCCGGACGTACACTCCGTGTTAAAAACAGGATCAACAGCGGGGGCGGTGTGCTTGACATCGATGAGGGTCTGCAACTCGACGATCGTAGGAATGCGCCAGTCCGTGTAGCCGGCAAAGCCCGCCTGCGTGCCTGGATCGTTGGTGCGGCCGTTAAGTTCGGGCAACCAGTCACTCAGGGCCGAGGACCACGTCAGGAAGAGATCCTTATCGTGCAGGCCCCCTGCATCATCTTTCTTCTCCCACATCAGCCCTGTCTGGAAATCGGTAATCGTTCCGTCCCCATTGTCTACGAACCGGACCGCTGAGCACCCGCTCACGTCGAACGTGCACTGTCCGGGCGTGCACGCCAGCGTACCCCCCACAAACCCTTGGGAGGCGCACGTCTGGCCGCTCAGGTTCGTCCAGTCACACTGTTCCCCCGCGTCCACGACGCCGTTGCCACACGACTCGAGCTTTTTGTCCGCCGCTCCCACCGCGCTGGCCCATAGCAGGCCTGCACACACGATGAACACCATGACAGTCCGCCGTCCCTTTCTCATGATTGTTCCTCCTTCCTGTTGGGTGTTACCAAGCGGGGGTCGCAGGAGGGGATGTTATACTCATCTCATATCATGCCCAATGACCACTCAACTGGGAACGAGCGGGCTGAGAACACTCAAGCTCCGAGCCGCGCGCGTCAGCAAGCGGCCTCCTGCTGAGCGCAACCTAACCTCCGCTCCCTGATGGTCACGGCTCGGATTTGCTCCTTCCTCTGGACACGACGCTGCAGAGAGACTTTTCAGATCTTGGCCTGTTAGGGGCTTGCGGCTCCAGACCCCAGACCGTATAGTTTGCCCACTATGCCTACCCCCCCAGTCACCGCACAACTCCGCGAGCTGCTCCGCCGCCCTGGCCCGGCACTGGTTCTCGGTGCCCACGACGCGTTATCAGCCAAGCTCGCCGAAGAAGCGGGCTTCGACGCGATCTGGGCCAGCGGCTTCGGCATCTCGGCAGTGAACGCGCTGCCCGACGCCAACATCCTGACCATGAGTGAAACCCTCGATGCGGTGCGCCGCATGAGTGACACCGTCCGCATTCCGGTCATCGCTGATTGTGACAACGGCTTCGGCAATGCGATCAACGTCATGCGCACCGTATCCGAGTACGAGCGGGCAGGCGTGGCAGGGATTTGCATCGAGGACAACATTTTTCCCAAGCGCTGTAGTTTCTACGCTGGCGTGCGGCGTGAGTTGGTGCCCACGGACGAACACGCCCGCAAGATCCAGGCGGCCAAGGCCGCTCAGAGTGACCCGGACTTTGTCGTCATCGCGCGCACC
>WNGG01037074.1_pt1 | contig 11227 bp, 13 predicted proteins | sample 5400661 | NCBI WGS metagenome assembly WNGG01 (sample SAMN13153372, study PRJNA577476) | soil metagenome | isolation source: 100 cm soil or saprolite under Garry oak tree replicate 1 | place: USA:California | collected 2016-06-15 | reverse complement strand
ATATGGCTCAACGACAAGCTCTCTTATCCAGTCCTCACCTGTTCCTCTTCGTCCTCCGCCTCTACCTGAAGACTCAGTGGCAGGCTGAGCATACCGCAGCAGGAGAAGTACTCCGAGAAAACCCAGTGGCAGGTAGACAAGTTCCGGCGGGATAAAGGTCGTACCAACGAACATAATCAGCCCCAGACATACGCACGTATAGACAAGGATGGTCCATCCAGCCCAGCGGGGCAGGACGGCCGTTGCGAGCAGTGCCCCACCATAGGCGGCGAGGGCACAGAAAGCCAGGGCAATAGAGATCGCGAACAGCGAACCTTCTATCCAGAGATACAGCAGATCATACAAAGCGGGCGCCGTCCTGGCACTTTCCTGTGCAGCCCAGACGCCCGTACCGAGACGAAATGCCTCGATGATGACCCAGAGCACGATGGAGAAGCAGAAGATTATCAACCCTTGCAACGATATCTTCCGGTCCTGAGCAGCCCAAAGCACGAGTGTGAGGAACACAAGTCCCAGAGCAGCTATCACACCACCGCCCAGTTGGAGCAGACTCTGCCACTGCCAGAACTGAGGGTGAGCCGCAATGACAGGCAACACTTGCTGAGGCGGCAAGACAAAGATGGAGCTGCCTTTTGTATCAACCAGGGGGATGCTCAAAGCTGCCCCACCCCAAAACAGGATGAAACTGACAAGCAGAGTCAGACCGATGAAACGACGCTGGATCAATTGAGTACGATTTTGCATATATCTTCTCCTTGTATCAGTACTCGCCTGGAATGGAAACTACCGCTCTGTGTGACCAGGAGGCATCACTCTCATCCCTCATACTTCAACGGGCTGGCTGGGGGCAGCAGAATATAGCTGAGCGTCAGGCCGATGATGCCTGCCATAACTATTGAGCCAAGCCAGAGGTGGATCGACCAGGTGATGCCGCTGGTGAGCATCAAGGTGATGAAGTAGCCGAGGTAGTAGACTACTGGCACGCTGAAGGCGAAGAGGCGCAGGACCGCCACACGCCCGACTGCGGGACGCAGGTACCAGTAGAGGAGATCGACGGCTACGCCTGCCAGCAAGACAGCCGGGATCAGGAAGACCTTGTCATCCTTCAAACCTACCAGCACAGCGTTCAGGGTGAAGACAAGCGTGAACGTCCCCAGCGGCAATCGCCAGCGCCGCATCGCGAACAGCAGAAATCCCATCAGAATCGCCGCTTGTAGGAGAATGGCCCCCACACCTCTGGATTTTTCCTCATTGGTCAGTCCATCCGTCACGAGCGATGTCCACGAAAATGGATGAGCGAACCTCGTAAAGAAGGTGAAGACCGAGAAGACGATCAGCAATGAGAGCAGTGCCGGGAACAGCGCGCGCCAATTGTGCGCGTTCACCGCGTCTGTACGCTGCCACGCCGCGCGGAAAGGTCCAGCCATAATGAGAATAGCACTGGACGCCAGGAGCAGGTGAGTGGGGCTGAGTAATGCCTCAATATTCACCTCGAAGCCGAAGAGCGTATGCCAGACCAGGTCGCCCGCGCCAGCAGCCAGGAAGAGAGGTACCCCCAGCAGCGAGAGCTCATAGCCTTGCGGGATCGCCCTCAGCCAGGGCCAACCCCTCACATGATTGATGACCACAGCCGCTGCCAGCGCGAGTGCGCATACAAAGTAGGCTCCGTAAAGTAGCCCATGCCAGGGCGTTGCCGGTCTTCCGACCTCGCGTCCGCAGCAGCAGGAAGTGCCGAGCCATCGAACCGCCCCTGAAGAGGCCATACACCCTCCAGACCACTTCTCGATTGATCCAGTTATTCAGCTTGATAAGCCATTTTGCTATCACTGAACCCTCCTTCAAAAAGATACCGTTGCCCAGGACCGGAGATGTGCTGTCATCGTTTACGGCGCTCATCAGGCTTACAGTGCAATGAGCGTACGCGCAATGCGTTTGAGCGTGAATGGCAATTGGTGCCAGATCTCGCCAGAGGTGGACGAATGCCAGACCTCGCCATTGCCCAGCCCTGCGTATACATGACCAGGCGCGGTGGGGTCAGTTAGCAACGCATAAGGCATGCTGGTCAGGGGTTGCGGCAATCCACCAGCCAAAGTTTGCCAGGATTGCCCCTCAGTCATACGAACAAGAGAAGCCTCGGCGCGCTGATCACGGTGCGCTTTGAGCGCGCTGGAAGCCACCGAGGCATACCAGAGCGTCGGCTGCGCGGGATCGGCGGCAACGGCCCATCCATAATGCTGGCGGAGATCCTCTCCTGGCTGCGTCCATCTGTCTCCAGCGGTCTGGCTCACCGCCACGCCTGCACCAGTTCCGCCAGCTTCGTAGACCCAGTCTCCATCGGAGACATGGAAGGTCAGCGAGTGGCAATCCCGTAAGGCACCTCTTCGGTGGTCCGTCCATGTCTGACCGCCATCCTGACTGCGCACCACGGCTCCGAATTCAATCCCAACCACGATGGTCCTGGGATCGGTGGGCGAGAGCGCAATGGACTGGACGTACCCAATAAATGGCGGCTCTGCTGGTGAGAGCCAGAAACGTCGCGAAGGGATCTGGCGAAACGAAGGCAGTTCCGTCCAGGTGCTGCCCTCATCGCGTGAGACAAAGAGGCAGGCCGGTTTCGTCCCAGCATACACCGTCCCTGGCGCAGCAGGGCTCATTGCCAGGGCTTTCACGACTTGCCCTGAGAGACCGCATGGCCGCCACGTCTTGCCACGATCACGTGAACGCAGAACGCCATTGCCCTGTGTTCCAGCATAAACAACTTCTGGATTCAGAGGATCAGCGGCCAAACAGCGCACATCCTGATCGAGCAACAGAAACTCAACCGACCACTGCGTTGTTGCGACATATTCAGCACGCGCTATTCCATGACCCGTTGTTGCGAGAAAGTTATCTACCATCAGTCCTTTTTCCTACCTTGCTTTTCAAACGCTTCAGCACTTTTCCTTGCCTCAGCACCTCTTGTATCTGAGGTTAGAAGGAGCATACAATATAAAGTGTACTTTACGTCAAGAGGGAGAACCAGCAATTGGCAAGAATGAAGTATATCCTGGAAGAAGCACTCCGCCAGGAACATCTCAACATCGAAGAAGCAGTCAGCCTCTTCCTACCGCTCACGCAAGGAAACCAAGGGTAAGCATCGTACGTGTCGGGCTCCTATTGTAACACTTTTCCGTATATGTCAGTAGAAGAACATTAGCAAAGACCGACTGTAAATGATGAGGAGGAAAACACAACATGATATACCTCAGACGCATGATTCCCGTTACCATAATCCTTTTGTTAGCGATGGCTGTTGCAGCCTGCAGCAGTTCACCCAGTTCCAGCAGTGGTGGCTACGGGAGTAGTAGTACCCCGGCGCCGACTACCGCAACGACCCCAACTCCCAGCAGTTCTAGTGCCCTTGTCCAAACGGCGACCGCAACTGTCAAGGGCCAGTCGAAAACGATCCTGACCAACGCCCAGGGCAAGACGCTATATTACTTTACGCCCGACACGGCTACCACTTCCGCCTGTACCAGCGCGTGTGCGAAAGCCTGGCCACCGCTGCTGGCAACCGGCTCAGGCGCACCGACCAGCGCTACCTCACTCCCGGGGCAACTGACGGCAGTAACGACAGCCAATGGGAACCAGGTCGAATACAATGGGCATCTCTTGTACAACTTTTCAGGCGATACTGCCGCCGGCCAGACGAAGGGCGAAGGCTTGTTAGGCAAGTGGTTCGTTGCCACAACCGATCTCACCACAGGGAGTAGCAGTTCTAACGCCCTCGTCAAAACAGCGACCGCAACCGTCAAGGGCCAGTCGAAAATGATCCTGACCAATGACCAGGGCAAGACACTGTATTACTTTACACCCGACACAGCTACCACTTCCGCCTGCACTAGCTCCTGCGCGAAAGCCTGGCCACCGCTGCTGGCAACCGGCTCAGGCGCACCGACCAGTGCTACCTCGCTCCCAGGTAAACTGACGGCAGTAACGACGGCCAATGGAAATCAGTGCGAGTACAACGGACATCTCTTGTACATCTTTTCAGGCGATACTGCCGCCGGCCAGACGAGAGGCGAAGGCTTGTTAGGCAAGTGGTTCGTTGCCACACCCAGCCTGACGTAGGAAGCATCACAGCTTTTCTCTAGCTTCTTCTCTCGATTCAAGCAGGCGTATGTAATGAGTTTTTGAAAGGTTAATCTGGTCTGGTGTTGAAATGTACACCGTACATGCCAAAACTGGAGAAATTTTTCGAAGTTCATGACATACGCCTGGCTTAATGCTCCATGCAGAAGACTTTCTGGGATTACTATGCGCCCTTCGCGCGAGAAGCCGAACGCAGACGCGAGTGCGTCGAGGTTAGGTGGCCAGTTGGTTGAGATTGATACTAGGCCGCTTGGGAAGCCCACGAGCCTCACACCATTGAGTCACTGTCTCTTCCGACCGGAAGAGCAGCATGGTCGCTCAGGTGTAAAGGATGTCATCCCACCAATGTGCCGCTGGCACCGCAAAATGGATGACACATGACTGAGGGACGGGCTGCCCATTCCGCACTTCCAGCATCATAGGCTCACCACTGTATCCGTCCGATGCTTCAATTATGGCGTCTGCCTGGAGAGCTGCCGCTATCCCCAAGGCATCCCAGGCACAGTTTGCATAATAGACGTTGTCTTGCACTTTCACGCGAAAGGATGTCTCAACGCCGGAAAAGGGTGGGGCCATCCGAATCCGTGACGGGTTGCCTGGCTCTGGAACCAGAAGACGCTTCTTGTGAAGTCGCTCCAAGGCGGCTGCGACTTCTTCAGGAGACGTGCTCAGTGCCTCCGCCACATCGGCTGACGTGGGAGCCTGTGTTGTCCGCGCAATGGTCTCATAGATGTTCAATTTCACGGCTGTGTCGAAGTCCATATGCTCTCCTCTTTCTTTGACTGAGTACTAGGAACTCGCCACCGACTGCGCGCTGACAGGCTCTTCGGGCTGGACGCGCCGGCACCAGTGGGCCACCGCCTCGACTAGCTCGCGGATCTCCTCGCGCGTCCCCTCGTCGCGCAGGTCGACGTGTTCATCGAAGAGTCTGGAAGCGCGCGGCACGAGCACCTGCGGGTCGGGTACCACGATGGCACCGATGCGACATCCGCCCAGGACCGCACCCATAATCGCCACCGGTTTGTTGCGCAGAACACTGCGACCCGTTGGTCGCGACACCCAGTCGATCGCGTTGGCGAGTACCCCTGGCACGGTGCCATTGTACTCAGGAGTGGCGATCAGGACAGCGTTTGAGGTGGCCATGGCACTCTTCAAGCGGCGGACCGGCTCAGGGTCCCCAGCAGCCTCGACATCCTCGTTGAAGAACGGCAGCTGGCCAATGTCGAAGAATTGCACCTCGACCCACCCGGGCGCGACTTCCTGCGCGGCACGTAGTAGCCCGCGATTGTAGGAACCCTGCCGCAAGCTGCCCGCTATAGCGAGGATTCTAAATGGTTTTCTGTCCACTTTTTTCTGCCTTTCAAAACATCTGAAAATGTATTGATTACTGCACACTCATGCAGCACACCGCACTCTTCAGGGAGTGTGTGGCGGAGGCCCCGCAAGGAACCGCTCGTAGATATTGACCGCGCTGTTGTCATCGCGATCCATCACTAAGCCGCAGTTCTCACAGCGATACGTCCGTTGCCACAAGGGCATGTCTCTTTTACGCTTACAGACATGGCACGTCTTGGTGGTATCGCGTTCGCTTATTATAAACAGTTCTTTCCCAAAGCGCACACACTTGTAGACAAGCATCTGCACAAAGCCGTAGAGACCCCAATCATTGTACACCATGCGGTTGCGTATCTGCCGCTTGCGCCGCTCTTTGGGAGTCTCGCCCTCTTGCTTCTTGATGACCATCTGCCGTTGGGAAAGATCGCCGATCACCACAGCCCTTTCAGCCAGTCGGTGTGCGATGAGATGGGAGGCTTTATGCAGATAGTCTTGTTGTTTGCGCCGCTTCTTCTCCGCAACCCGCTTGTAGACCTTGGAGAGGTGAATGTAGCGGCGGGATTTCTTCTTGCACTTGTCGCGCTTGGAGCGGATCTTATCAAGTTGTTTGTTGTAGTAGCGATAGCCCTTGAAGCCGCCGATGTGGTAAAAACGTCCCTGATCATTCACACCCGTCGCCAATGTCTTAATGCCCAGGTCAAAGGCTACGATGCCGTCATCGCGCAGGGGGCGCGGCTGGCGTTTCTTTTGTCTCTTGTGTCCCTTGTGCTTCTCGCTCTCTTGCTGCTCGGCATCATCGTACACGAACGAGCAATAATAGTTCCCCCGCGCATCTTTGGAGACGGCTAGCGTTTCGGTCCCCAATTGCCACCCCCACCAGTTGGGAGCATGATCGTCTTGTCCTGCACTTCCAGGTACATCGCGGGATAGCACAGCGTGAAGAACTGATGGCGCGGTTTGAAACGGGGAAAGCCCGGTCTCTCCCCCGCTTGCACCCGACGGAAAAAGCCTTGCATGGCTCCATGCAGACGGTAGTAGACTTCCGCCAGTAGCTTGCCGTAGACAGAGCGCAGTTCTGCATCATACTGCTTGCTCTCCCGCAGGGTCTTCTTAGCGCGCTCGAGGTTCCAGCGTTCGCCGCTCTTCAGGCGCATCACCCACCAGTTGTACAGCCCCCGGCACTTGGCTTGCATGAATTCCAGGGCCTCGGCGTCTTGCTGGCTGACCTCGATTTTGATCTTCTTACACAGTAACATCGTATCCCTCAAACGAAACAGTTCTCTCTTATCCCTCTTCTTCGCCAGAGGGGAAGATGTGGTACTCTCCCCCTCTTACTCCTACGTTACGAGACGCGCTGCATTGAACGCGATGACAGGGGCGTCCCATCCTGCTCACGCCAGTTCAGACACATGTACTCCCATTCCGGCAGGTACCGCTCCATGCTGTCATAGGAGGTGTAGCCGCCTGCACGGAACCGCTTGATAAGGTTCTTGGCGTCTTCGATAGCGGGAAAGCAGACGAACTTCCCCCGCAGTCGGAGACACCCCTGCTTGCCATGTATGCAGCAGCGCCACCGGGTGCTGTAGATGGTATAACCCCGGTAGCACTCGTAGGAGAGGGCGTACAGGGTGTCTTCGTTGCCCGTGATCGGGTCGCTGTCGTACAGGGTCAAGCGCACTCGCTCAAGCCGCTGCACCGCCAACGGGGCTGCTGGCTGGCGGTTCCTGGGTTTGTGGCGAGGATTACCGAGCTTACGCGACTGTAATAAATGTTGATTCATCAGATGTACCTTTTTTGAAGCACACCATTAAAGTGACGAGTTGAAAAAAGCGAGTAGCCATCAGACGAACGCATCTCAGAGTGTAGTCTTAAAGGCTAGCTTCATAGCTCTTAATCAGAAATTCCTTCGCATTTTTGAAATCCTCATCACTTCGAATAGTAATCTCTAAATCACCTGTACCAAAATGACCAATATTGTGAACATCTCGGGTAAAACCTTTTTCGAGTTGGATGCTGTTAGGATCTACCCTTACATAGGCGAGAAGACGCCTCGATTGAGGGTGAACCTCAACACAGGCAAAATTTTTAATGCGTTTGAATGCGAAGTAGTTCTTGAGGGCCTTCATCTGTACATCCGCACCTAGTGCTAGTAAAAAGGTTTTAAGTGTTTCGAAACATCCTCGCAAATCTGCTGGCGATTGATCAAGAAACTCGGTCACCGTTTTTTCGTGCGATTTTGCATTATTTTTAGCGCTAATATTAGCAGTTAGGTGTGATGGTTCTGCGTTAGTTTGGTCTTCAGCTATATGTATTTGATTTGTATAAACTGCATTGATAATATCAACTACTTTATATAATAGGAATCGGACAAAGCGGGAATTGGTTCTAAGTTCATCTACACTTTGTAGTCCCCTCTGCCCTTCGATAGGAATGGGCTGATCGAGTCTTCCCTGAGATGGAAGATGAACAAGATTATTACGTAGGGAAATTAAAGTATTATCGAGAAAATCTGGAATTGTTTCCTCTACACATCTCAGTTGCTCTTTTCTTGCTTTCTGCATTGCTACGGAAAATCCTTTATCTTTGATCTGTTCTCTTGACTCTTCTTGGCTCGAAACTAAGAAGCCTGCAAGTTTCTTATCAACCTCAACTTTCAATCCTACAACATCTGAAGAATCACGTGCTTGCATTTTTCTTAGCTCGATTGCAACGGTGAGGGGAGAACCATCAGCAGAACTCAATTCTTTTACACTTTTATCTGCTCCTTCGATCGAGAGTAAAAGTTTATCAGAGATCTTTCTTATATTCCATTTAACTGATGTATATGTTATCTGATCACTATATCTAGAGAAGCCGCTGTAAGTGAGGGCATCCCATAATGCGGCCTCAAGGGCTACTGATAGGGTGGTCGCCGCAGGAAGGACTAAGTCTTCTCTGAGTAGTAAAACGCTACTAGCTATGCAATCAATAATAGCTAAAGGGACTGTGGGGACATTATTTTGGTTGGGAGGTATATACCAATTCAGTGGACTGACCCCCTGAGTACCAGACCAAAGAAGATGTCCCTGCCGAGTCAAAGAGGAGTGCCATCATTGAGTACAGATGTCATCGGTGAAGCCTTGCGCGAGCTGGTCCTGGATCGCAAGACCCAAGACAGCAAAAACCGGCTGTTTTTTGGCTTTCATTAGGCGCACGAGCTCTGCACCACGTGCGTCCACCGAAGTCAAGCGCATTGCGAGGAACGAGCAACTTGGCTTGACTTCGGTGGACGCACGTGGTACCCTGAGCGCCGCCTGATGGAAGGCGCTCAGCCACGCCAACTGGCCCCTGATGTGCGCACTCAAGCTGCACCCTCTTGCCAAAAAAGGGGTATACTATGAAAAACAAGCGTGAGGTGGTCCCAACAGGAGCATACTATGAGCACACATCGCCGCTTCAGTCCACAGTTCCGAAGGCAAGTCGTGCACCAGATCATCAGCGGCCAGAAGAGTCGGGCACAAGTCTGCCGCGAGTACGACCTGGCTCCACGGGTGGTGGGGCGCTGGAAGAGCGCCTACCTCCAGCAGGGGGAGCAAGCCTTTCTCAGGCGGAGAGTGACCGCCGAGGAGTTGAGCGTGCCCAAGCACCTGCACGAGCTGGAGCGGCTGTGCGGGCGGCTGGCACTGGAAAACGACTTGTTAAAAAAAGCCTTGGGCAAGAGCCGCCTGCCGTCGTCGAACGCCACACGGTGATCACGCAAGCTCGTGCCCAGGAAGCGGCGCTGTCGGTCAGACACATGTGCGAAGTCCTCCAGGTCAATCGCGCCTGGTATTATGCGCACCAGCAGCCCACACCGGCGCCCATGCCGCCTGCTGATGAGCCGGCCCTCGGTCAGGCGTTGCAGGAGTTGGCCAAGGAGTTGGCACGCTCTGGCTATCGGCGTATGACCGCCGCCCTGCACCGGATGGGCTACCAGGTCAACCACAAACGGGTGCTGCGCCTCATGCACGCGTTGGGGCTCGTGCAGCCTCCGCACAAGCGCCGGGTGGTCTCCACGACCAACTCGAAGCATGGCCTGCGCGTCTATCCCAACCTGATCCATGAGCTGGAGGTCAGTCGGCTCAACCAGCTGTGGGTGGCGGATTTGACCTCCATCCACCTGCCAGAGGATTTCGTCTCCCTGGCCGCCCTGCTGGATGCCTCTTCGCGCCGCTGCAGCGGCTGGCAGCTCTCGCGTCGGCTCGATAGCCAACTCGCGCTGGATGCCTTGAATCAGGCCTTGGCCGAGCGTCATCCCCCAGTGGGTTGGATCCATCACTCCGATCGCGGGGTGCAGTATGCCAGTCACGTCTCTGTGCAGCGCTTGCAGGTGGCCGGCGCACAGATCAGTATGTCAGCACGGGGCACGCCACTGGACAATGCCCAAGCTGAAAGCTTTTTCAAGACGGTTAAAGTCGAGGAAGTGTACCTGCATACCTATCAGACCTTTGAAGAAGCCCAGGCGCATCTGGCGCACTTCCTCGAAGAGGTGTATAATCAGAAGCGCCTGCATTCCAGTCTGGGCTATCAGCCTCCTGCTGAATTCGAAGCCCAGTTCTCTGTGTTGTCGTGAGCGTGGGGACATTTCTGCTGGTCTGGTGTACGGGGTTCACTCCACCCGGTTGATGCAGCCTGTCGTTGAGCGATTTGTTCCTTTCCCAAAGCGCTGCTAATTACCGCTGCAAGGAAGAATGGATCAACATTACTTCCGGGGGAAGGTCTCAGAATAGTAACTGCTCCACTAGCTACCGCTTGTGCATTTTGTAAATCAAAGACCGCAGCACGGCCTAAGTAGGCTCCAGTAGTAGTTACAAGGATATCACCAGTCTTAATATGAGCACTTTTGGCGCTGTCATAGTCCTTAACTGATATCGAGGGAATGTTCGAAAGATCGAGTGTCAGATTCCGAACTGCTCCTGCTTGAACAAGAAGAGCCGTATTAAGTCCTTTTTCGACGTAAGTTTTAAAGTTACGGCCACTAATGATATCTACAACTTCATTGAGTTTGACAGATGGATATTGACCATGCCTAAGTGCATACACAATTTCATTACCAGCAGGGTCAAATTGTCCAACATCTAGCCCTTTGGAACTCAAATCATTTAAGGCAATTGCCCACAGCCGGAGCTTGCCTTCTTGCGAATTTGTTTCAATATTTCCTGTTGTGCGATATTCATCAAGCGCCTCGATTAAGTTTGGCAAATCATTTTTCCCAATGGAGTGTCCAAACCTATCATAACCGACCGATTGAACATCAGCTATAATTACTTGATCTCCAAGCTTTGACTCTGTTGATTCTTTCTCTAGAAGTAAAATTGTTGCTTTTCCTGAATGACCAATAGAATTGAATGTTTCTGGAGGTAGACTAATAATCGCTCTTAGACGAGTTCGGTGGAGAATCCAAGAACGAACATTTTGATATGCTGGTGAAGATAAAAGTGTATCGGGAACTAATAAGGCTGATACTCCTCCTGGACGAAGAAGCTCAATAGAAAGTTCAACAAATAGCATCTCCAAGGTTGCTCTACTACTGCTAATTCCAAATTGGCTTAAAATATGCTCATTCTTAGGGGCCAAGCCTATAGGAGGATGGAGTAGTACGGCATCGTATGAGTTCATCTTGATACCTAATAATTCAAGCTCTCTCTTATCAAGGGCATTTGGTAACTAACTAGGAGTACTAGAGGCTTGCACAAGAGCGAGCCAGCCAGTAAAGTACAGGCATGACCAAAGACGAAGAACT
>WNGG01014033.1_pt1 | contig 11227 bp, 11 predicted proteins | sample 5400661 | NCBI WGS metagenome assembly WNGG01 (sample SAMN13153372, study PRJNA577476) | soil metagenome | isolation source: 100 cm soil or saprolite under Garry oak tree replicate 1 | place: USA:California | collected 2016-06-15 | reverse complement strand
GGCAGCGTCGGCAGTCGCTTCTCGCCTGCGGAGTAGTCCGCGTCGGTCGGTCCGAGGATGACGATGACGAATGACGCCCTCTCGCGACCCCAAGCAATCGCTTCCTCGGCGGTCTCTCAACCGGGCCCCTCCTCTGCGATGTGCGGCTTGGGCTCGTTGAGCTCCCAATGACCCGAGTACTCCGGATCCTGCGGGCTGCGCGTCCAATGACCGCGCGGCTTTGCAGCTGAGATCCAAGCGGCGCCCCCGCTTCTTCATCGTCACTGCATCGCACGATGGAGGCGGATCGCAGTCTCGTCAACGTCGTCGTTAAGGACCGAGGTCGCCCTCTGCCCGAGGAAGTCGAGCAGCTCCTGCTGCCGGGGCGTCGGAGCTTTGACCGCGTAAGCGAACATATGTTCCCCACGTTAGGGCCGGGAGCGGAGGCATCCCGAGTGCGCCTCCGGGGCTAAACGCGGGGGGTGAGGGTTGCCCTCGTTGATCGCCATGAACCACGGGCCTGCGCCGTTGTCGGTGATGGCGCGTTCGATCTCGTTCCAGCGCCGCACGCGGTGAAATGTCCGCAGAGTGTCCGCAGAGGAGCCCAGGCCCCCGCCCGTTGTAAATCCATACGCATGCCTTAGGTCCCTGCCAGGTCGCGCCGATCTGATCTCCACATGTTCCGGAAGACCAGAACCCTCGTCGTCTCCTTCGTCGCGCTCGCCGCGATCGGCAGCGGTGCGGCTATCGCAGCGACGCGCGAGAGCGCATCCCCAATCGGCACGGGCGTCGTTGTCATCAACACGAACCTTCGCCTCGAGGACACGTCGGCCGCGGGCACGGGAATGGTGCTGACGTCGTCCGGCCGGATCCTGACGAACAACCACGTCATCGCGGGCGCAACGACGATTCGGGTCGTCGTCCCGAACACGACACACCGGTACGCGGCGCGCGTTGTCGGCTACGACATCGCCGACGACGTCGCGGTTCTTCAACTGCGGAGCGCGACCAATCTCAGCACGGTGACGATCGGGAGCTCCGCGACGCTCAAGGTGGGCGCGAGCGTCACGGCAGTCGGAAACTCCGGCGGGATCGGGCGCCTCATCTCGGTACGCGGCAGGGTCATCCGGCTGAGGAGGTCGATCACCGTCGAGAGCGACAGCGGGGAGCGCCACCGGCTGACCGGGGTGATCGAGACGGATGCGCCGGTCCGGCCCGGCGACTCGGGAGGCCCGCTACTCGACAGCGCCGGCAGGGTCGTCGGCATGGACACGGCAGCGGCGTTCGGCGGCCACGCCTACGCGATCCCGATCGCCACAGCCGCGAGGGTTACAAAGCAGATCGTGGCCGGGAAGGCGTCGACCCGCGTGCATGTCGGCGCGACGGCGTTCCTCGGAATCCAGGTTCAGGGCACGACGGTCGCCGACGTCGTACCCGGTAGCCCGGCGCAAGCGGCAGGGCTGAAGCCGGGCGACGTCATCATTTCGATCGGCGGAAAGCGTGTCACCGGCGCCGCCGGCATCACTTTGGCTCTGCTCGCGCACAAGCCAGGGCAGGTCGTGACGGTCGTCTACACCGACGAGACGGGTACGAGTCGGGCGGCGAGGGTCAGGCTCGCGACCGGTCCGCCGCAGTAGCGGCTATGAACCTGCCGCCCGGTCAGGACCGGAGCTTCGACGAGTGGGTTCCGAGCTTGCACGACAGCGTGCTCGCCTGGCGAGGCGAGTCCTCGGCCGAAAATCCCGATCCGTACAGCGCTGTCGGGCTCACGAACTTCTCCTGGCACTGGCATGGCGAGGAGAGAGCGGCGAGCGCTTCCTCGTCCTACCGTCCTTTCCTGAGGTTGCGCTGCCGGGACCCGAGACCGAGCGCAAGTGGGAATCGGTCACCCAGTACGGCCTCTTGCCTTCGGGCTGAGACTCATCGCGACGTCGCTGTTTGCACTTTCGTTTACACCCAGCGCCCAGGAGTCGTCACGCCGACACGCGCGTGAGGAGCAGGGACTTTGAAGGTGGCCCCGGGAGGAGTCGAACCTCCGCACACGGATTCGAAGTCCGTCGCTCTATCCGCTGAGCTACGGGGCCCGGCTCACAAGAGAGGGTGGCGGATGGGACTCGAACCCACGACCACCTGGACCACAACCAGGGGCTCTACCGACTGAGCTACCGCCACCGTGGACAGCTCAGGATAGCGGTGCCTAGTCCAAGCGGCCCTTCACTGAGTTGTCCAGAATCGCGTTCCCGCCGAAGCCTCGGGCTAACGCCGCGAGTGCCGGCTTTGCCGGCGCTCGCCGGAGACGCTCTCCGATGGGGCGTGGATTACGCTCTTCTGCGGGCGCCTGTAGCTCAGTGGACAGAGCGGCGGCCTTCTAAGCCGCGGGTCGGAGGTTCGAATCCTCCCAGGCGCACTCGCACCAGAAGTACCGCGCAAAATCATCAGGCGCGCGCAGCGCGCCGGATTTTGCGCGGTCTTAGTGGCGGACGCCGAAGTCGGTGGTCACGATCGTGACCTCCCGACCGCCGTACGCGCCCGGGGCGGCCATCACGTGCACGGCCGACAGGCCGATCTCGCGCCAGCGTGCGGTGAGCATGTTCTTTCTGTGCTCGGGACTGTTCCACCACATCGTCAGGGCGCCGCCCGCATCGACGTCGGGGGACGACCAGAGCAGGTTCTCGCCGACCGACCAATAGCGGCTGCTGCCCATCGGGTAATAGCGCGCGATGCGCCGGTCGAAGGACGAGCCGTTCGCCGAGGCGTGACTGAAGTAGCCGCGGGCGGCCATCTCGGACGAGTGCTGGCGCGCGGCGGCGGTGAGGCGCGACGAGAGCCGCAGGGGAGCGAGACCGTGCTGCGCGCGCAAGGAGTTGATGTCCGCCAGGACGCCCTGTTCGAGAGTCGACATCGCCGTGGCCGGACGGTCTGCGGTCGCACCGGCAGGCGAGGCCACGATCCACAGGCTGAACGCCGTGATAGTGAGCGCAACGAGGCGGAAGGTGCGACTCCCCATGCACCCTGAATCGGCGCGTCTCGCACCGACGACATCCCTCGAACGGGTTACCCGGTTTCAGGCACCGGCCCGGCGCGCCGGTGGCGCAGCCAGTCCAGGAAGATCACCTGCAAGGTGCCCGCGACCGGGATCGCTGCAAGGGCACCCAGGACGCCAGCAAGCTCGGCCCCTATCAGCACCGAGATCAGCACGGCGAGCGGCGAGAGCTGCACGGTCCGGCCGTAGACGACCGGCTGCAGGATGTGGTTCTCGACCTGCTGGTAGACGATGAAGAAGACGACGACGACGATCCCGGCCGGCACCGAGTGCAGGAATGCGACCGCCCCGACGATGATCGCCGCGATCGTCGCCCCGGCGAGCGGGATCAGATCGAGAATCCCGACGATCAGACCGAGAGCGATCGCGTATGGAACGTTCATGATCGCCAGCACGATCGCGGTGAGCGTGCCCGCGATCAGGCTGATCAGCAGGTTCCCGGTGACGTAGCCGCCCACCGTGCGGTAGATGTCGTGGCCGACGGCCCGCCAACGCGTTCTCGACGCCGGCTTCAGCAGGGAGAAGAAGCGTTCGATCCAGCTCGGGCCCTCGAGCAGCATGAAGAACGTCATGAAGACGATCGTCACCGTCGCGAGCACGGCCGTCACGACGCCCTTCGCGACCGCGAGCGCTGTCCCCGAGATGCCGAACAGCTTCGAAGCCCCGCCCTCACGCAGCGCCTTCCGCGCCTTGTCGACGAGGTGGTACTTGGTCTGGAGGAACCCGAGCCGGCCGCGGCCCTTCGTCAGGTTGTCGAGGTAGTCGGGGACCTTGTGCGCGAAGTTGTTCACCTGGTCGACCAGCGTGGGGATGAACAGCCAGCCGACCAGCGCGACGGCGACGAGCGCAGCGACGAAGACGATCCCGGTCGCGAGCCCCCGTCGCTTGATCCGGTGCTCGAGACGGTCGACGGCCGGGTTGAGCGCGAGCGCGAGGAAGAGCGCGATGAAGATCCACGAGAGCACGTGACGCGAGATCCAGAGGATCTTCAGCGTGACGAACGAGGCGACGAGGATGCCGATGACCACGAACACGGTCCGCGGCCGGAAGTGGACGAAGCGCTCGCGATCCGCCGGCACAGGTGCAGCATCGCGCCCCGATCGGACGATAGATTCCGGTCCCCGTGAGCCTCCGAGGCCGGACCGTTGAAGAAACCGCGACGCTGCCGGACGGGCGTCATGTCGTCGTGCACGTCGGCGTGCCCGAAGACCCCTACATTCCGCGTGCCCAGCTCGAGACGGTCGACGTCGAGCTCCACGCCGGCGGCCACGTGCTGGCAGCCGTCAACACCGTGCTCGACCCGGATCAGGAGAGCGAGGCAGAGGAGCTCGCGCGCGAGATCGCGCGTAAGCTGGAGTCGGGCGAGCTCGAGCCGACCGCGGCTGCAATCGAGCCGTTCGCGGACACGTTGAGATGAACGCCACGCTGCACACCAACCACGGCCCGATCGACCTCGAGCTCTATCCCGACGACGCGCCGAAGACCGTCGGGAACTTCGTGAAGCTCGCGCGCGACGGCTTCTACGACGGGCTGATCTTCCACCGCGTGATTCCGGATTTCATGATCCAGGGCGGCGATCCCACCGGGACCGGCAGCGGCGGGCCCGGCTATCAGTTCGAGGACGAGTTCAACCAGCACAAGGTCGACCGCGGCGCGCTCGCGATGGCGAACGCGGGGCCGAACACGAACGGCAGCCAGTTCTTCGTCGTCACCGCCGACGCGTGTCCCTGGCTCGACGGCAAGCACACGGTCTTCGGCCGCGTCACTTCGGGCATGGAAGTTGCAGACACGATCTCCAACCTGCCGAGCGGCTCGAACGACAAGCCGCGCGACGACGCGATCATCGAGCGCGTGGAGATCTCCGAAGATCCCTGATCGGCGCTCTCCGGCACCCAGGATCTATTCCAGCCAAGCCTCCCGCGTGAAACCGCCGATCTCCTGAATCGCGCCGAAAACGTTCTGAACTACGCGTGTCCGCGAGACTGCGATCCGGCATGTGCCGTACGGCAGCTTGTTTTGACGTTTCTTCTGGCTGTACTTTGAATACACGTTCACGGAGGACTTGCAAAGGCACGTCTCCGGGAGGCTGGCCACGTCAAGCCAGAAGCGTTCGATCTGGCGTTGGCGCGCGAGATGGTCTGCAAAGAGATTGCATGTCAGGCGGATCACTGAGTCTTCGATTTCGAAGCACTCGCGCAGAAATTTGACGAAGAAGCGCACCATCTCTGGGTCGGAGTTCGTGAAGCGCAGCGAGTTTCGATGCTTCCCGCCTTCCGCCCAAAACAGCATGCAACCTGCGACGTACAGGGGATCCCCCATCCGAGCCATCCTGCGTCCCCTTTGTTGATACGAGACGCGCTCGGCTCTCCGGTTGGCGGCTTGTTTCCAGGTGCCGCTCATCTGCCGGTTGTAGGCGACGTTCCGCAGCTGGAGCGCGGCGTGCTGGTCCGGGGTGAGTTCGATGTCACGCACCCAGCCACTCACTGACGAGACCGAGACGCCGACGCGCCGCGCGATGTCTTTGATCGACGCGCCTTCTGTCTCCCGCAGACGACGCGCCAGTTCGCGCTCATGCGTTTTCACTTTGGAAAACGTAGCTGCGCCGTCCGGACGGAGCAAGCGGGCGGCGAGGATCGAACTCGCGTACCTGGGGTGGAAACCCAGTGCTTTTCCACTAAGCTACGCCCGCGCGAGCAACGAGTAGCGTAGCGCCGTGCACCCGTACTCGTGGGCGCTGCACTGGGACGTGCTTCTCGTCATCGGGGCCCTCGCCGGTGCGTACTTCTGGAGCCAACTCCGCTGGCCTTCGGACACCACGCGTCGGGCGGCGTTCGACCTCGCCATCATCCTCCTCCTCGCGGTCTACGTCACACCGCTGCACACGATCGCGCTGTACTACCTGCTTTCGATCCATTTCCTCCAGAACGTCGTCACGGCGGAGTGGGCACCGGGGCTCGTCGTCTTCGCCGTTGCGCCCGCGCTCGGACGGACGGTCGCCCGCTTCATCCACCCGCTGATCGCGCTGCCGCTCTGGCTCGCGACGTACTTCGTGTGGCACATCCCCGTAATCTACGACGCGGCTCTGAACCGGCCGCATTCGCTGCTGCACGCCGAGCACCTGACGTACTTCGCCGCGGGCATGCTGATGTGGTGGCCCGTGGTCCACGGGACCTATTCGGACGGCGTCAAGGCCGCCTACCTCTTCGCCGCCTTCGTGCTCGCATCCCCGCTCGGGCTGCTGCTCGCGCTGCTCCCCAGGCCCGTTTACGGCTTCTACAAGGCCGCGCCGCAGCTCTGGGGACTGTCCGACCTGACCGACCAGCAGATCGCCGGCGTGTCCATGGCGGTCGAGCAGGCGGTCGTCTTCTTCGCCGTCTTCGCCTACTTCTTCACGCGCTTCCTGCGGACGGAGCAGATCGCCGGCGTCTTCAGCGGAAGCTCGAGATGAGCGCGCCGCCGCCGACGACAAGCGCGGCGGCAACGAGGAGCCGTACGCCGATCCGCTCCGACCGGCGCAGGACGACCATCGAGAGGAGCACTGCCCACAATGACTCTGTGGCGACGAGTGGTGCGACGATCGTGACGCGGCCGCGGTCGAACGCGGAGTAGAGACAGGCGTAGCTGACGCCGTAGACGAGCCCGGAGAGGACGAAGGGCCGGAAGGCCTGCCGGATGCGGGCCGCCCCGTGCGGCCGCAGCGCCACGACCAGCAGGATCACGACGGTCGCAGAGATGAGCGATGCGCTCGCGGCGACGAATCCGGGGACGTCGTTGCCGCGCGCGGCCCAGCGGACGAGGTTGTCGCGAATCGCGAACAGCAGCGCGGCGCTCAACCCCAGCGCGATTCCGAGCGACAGAAGCGCAGAAGGTCCACCCCGCTCGCGCACGAGCAGCGTCCCGCCGGCGACGACGAGCACCGTCCCCAGCACGAGCGCCACGTGCAGCGGCTCGCCCAGCACCGTCACCGCGATCGCCGCGGAGAGCACCGGCGACACGCCGACGAGCACCGCGGTCCGCGACGGCCCGATCACACCCACCGCCCGCGTGAACAGGATCTGACTGATTCCCGGGGCGAACAGCCCGGTGACGAAGAACGGCCACGTGTCCACCCAGTCGAAGCCGGTCAGGTCGCCGGTCGCGACCGCGAGCACCACACAGCACACGCCCGCAAGGACGGTCGTGACGAGCGAGGCCGTGACCGAGTCGATCGGCGGGTGCAACGCAAGGCGGATCGTGACGGCGAGCGCACCGAACGACAGCGCCGCGCCCGCAGCGAGCAGGACGACCAAAATCGGGGCGGCCGGATTCGAACCGGCGAACCTCTGCGTCCCAAACGCAGCGCTCTAACCAGGCTGAGCTACGCCCCGCCAGTTTGCAGATTAGCGAGCTTACCCGTCAGCTAGGTTCGCGCGATGGTCCCGCGTCCCGCGCTCGGCTACGCGATGGTCGCAACCGCCGCGGCGTTGTTCGCGGTCAACGGCACGGTCTCCAAGGTCATTCTCGGCTCGGGTGTCAGCGCGCAGCAGCTGACTGAGGTCAGGTGCGCCGGAGCGCTGCTCGGGCTGACCCTCATCGCCGTGGCGGTGCGGCCGAGCTCACTGCGGCTGCGCAGCCGCGAGCTGCCGCTGCTCGTCGCGCTCGGCGTCGGCGGGCTGGCGCTCGTGCAGTGGTCGTACTTCTTCGCCATCCACCGCGTCGCGATCGGCATCGCGCTGGTGATCCAGTTCGTCGGCCCGATCCTGGTCGCGCTGTGGGCCCGGCTCGTCTACGGCGAGCACGTGCGCCGACGGATCTGGGTCGCGCTCGCGCTCGCGCTGATCGGTCTGCTCCTGATCGTCGAGATCTGGAAGGCGCACCGGCCGAACGGCGCCGGCCTCGCGGCTGCAGCGCTTGCCGCGATCACGTACGCCGCCTACATCCTGCTCGCCGAGCGCGGCGTCCGGGCGCGCGACCCGATCTCCCTCTCGGCCTGGGGCTTCCTGTTCGCGACGCTGTTCTGGTCCGTCCTCGCGCCATGGTGGAACTTCCCCGCGGCGCGCGTCGACGATCGGGTCTCGCTGCTCGGCAACCTGGGCTCGAGCCACCTGCCTGTCTGGGCGCTGATGGTGTGGATGGTCGTCCTCGGCACGATCGTGCCGTTCGCGCTCGTGGTCGCCGCGCTCCGCCAGATCTCGGCCACGCGCGCCGGCATCACGGGCATGCTCGAGCCCGTCCTCGCCATCGTCGTCGCCTGGCTCTGGCTGGGCGAATCGCTGAACCCTCTGCAACTGTCCGGCGCAACCGTTACTCTCGCGGGGATCTCGCTCGCCCAGACCTCCCGCTGATCCCGCTCGGAGCACGTCTCATCTCCCTCTTCTGGGGGAGGCGTTACCCGTTTTCCGACTTCAAACTGCCGCGAATGTTTACTAAAAGACAGCTTTTTACCGTTTTTCTTGTAACTTTCGCCCTCCTGCTCCCCGTCGCCTGCGGGTCGATTTCCACCTCGTCCGGGCCGCTCGCGGCCACTCCGCAGACATGATGCGACGCCAGTACTTCGCCCACGGCTCCCTGGCCGGACGCGCGGTCGCCGCCGGCGCCCGCGGCCCCCTCTTCGGCGAGGACCTCGCCTGGGCGACCGGCTTGACCCCCCAGTGGGTTGTCGACCACTGGCTTGCCAGCCCTGCGCACCGCGCCGTCCTTCTGCGTCCGGGCTTCCGGCGCGTGGGGATCGGAATCACATTCGGCACGTTCATCGGCCACGGTGGCGCAGCCGTCGTGACGGCCGACTTCGCAGGACACTAGGGCACGTCGGCGGCTACTCCGACTCCATCAGCGAGCGCAGCTCCGACAACTTCTCCGCCCGTAACTCGTCGCCCTCGCCGCGGTCGATCCGGTCCAGCAGGCTCTGGACGAGCGGCGCAAGCTCGAGCGGGTTGAACGGCTTCGTCACGTAGTCGACGCCGCCGATGTCCAGGCCGCGCGCCCGGTCACGGAACTCGGCGCGCGCGGTCAGGAAGATGATCGGGATCCCGGTCGTCCGGTCGTCCTCGAGCAGCTGCTCGGCCACGCGCCAGCCGTCGAGGCCCGGCATCATCACGTCCAGCAGAATCACGTCCGGTCCTTCGTCGCGCGCCTTCTCGACACCGGACGGCCCGTCCGCCGCCTCGATCACGTCCATCCCTTCCGCCTCGAGATTCACCCGACAGAGGAGCCGGATCGGCGCTTCGTCGTCGATAACCAAAACCTTCGTCATCCCGGCCCTGCCGCGCCTATACCCACCGCATGTACCGCCTACTCCCGCGCCGCGGGGAGCTCGAACGCGAAGCTCGAGCCCTCTCCTTCGATCGAGTCGACCCAGATTCGGCCCCCCATCGCGGTCACGAGCTCCTTCGCGATGAACAGCCCGAGGCCGGTGCCCGCAGCGCCGTCACGGGCCGCCGACTCGGCACGGTAGAACTTGCGGAAGATCCACTCGCGCTCCGCCGCCGGGATGCCCATCCCCTCGTCGACGACACGCACCTCGACACGGTCCGCGTTGCGGCGCGCCCCGACGGTCACCGTTCCGCCGGCCGGCGAATAGCGCAGCGCGTTCTCGACGAGAATGTTGAAGACCTGTCGGACCTTGTCAGGGTCGGCCTGCGCGGCGAGCGGCTCCTCCGGGAGGTCGATCTCGAAGCGGTGGCCGTTCAGGCCGCCGCTCTCCTCGACCGTTCCGACCACCTCGGACACGACCGCGCCGACATCGATGCGATCCAGCTCGACGTGGAGGTCGCCCGCATCGAGCCGCGCGACGTTGAGGAGCTGGTCGACGATCTCCGTCAGGCGCTCGGACTCCGAGGCGATGTAGCCGAGGAACGTCCGGCGCTCCTCGTCGCCGAACGGGATGTCCTGGCGCAACAGCGTCTCGGCGAAGCCGTAGATCGAGGTCAGCGGCGTGCGCAGCTCGTGCGAGACCGCCGCGACGAAATCGGACTTGACCTGCTCGACCATCCGGTCGGCGGAGATGTCTCGGAACGCGAAGATGCGGCCCGCCACGGCGCCGAGCGGATCGCGCATCACGGCCTCGCTGAGCGACAGCCAGGCGTCCTCGCCGCCGCGGAGGATCGAGACCAACCGCTGCCCGCCGTGCGCCTCGTCGCCGCCTGACTCGAGCTGCCGTTGCAGGACCTGCACCGTCGTCCGCCCGATCGCCTCTTCCTGCGGCACGCCGGTGATCTCCTCCGCCGCTGCGTTCCAGAGCACCACGCGGCCGTCGCGGTCGACGGCGACGATCCCGTCGGCGATGTTGGCGAGAATCGCAACGCTGCGCTCCTTCTCCAGCGACACGCGCGAGTAGAGCTCCGCATTTGCGAGGGCGGCCGACGTGTTGCCCGCGAGGGCCTGCAGCGCCTCGATCTCCTCGGCGCGCCACGTACGCGGACGGCGCGCATAGACCGCAAGGACGCCTGCGACGGTGCCTTCCGGCCCCGAGAGCGGAACGCCGAGGTACGCCCTGTAGCCGGCCGCGACGAGCGGGTCTGCCTCGGCAAGACGCTCGTCGTTCGCGGCATCCTCGACTGCGAGCGGCGCGCTCGACTGGAACACGTCGCCCGAGAGCCAGGCCGACGCGCTCGCGCGTGCCCCGACCGCCTGGTCGGCGTCCTCGCCGGACGCCGCGCTGACGACGAGCTCGTCCTCCTCGAGCGTGCGGACGGCGCAGGCGTCGACCCCGAGCAGGACAGGCGCCTGTTGCACCACCTCGTCGAGCACCGCAGTCGGATCGAGCTCGGTGGCCAGCACGCTGCCGGTACGCGCGAGCTGTTGCGACAGCGCCCGCGCTGTGCGCTCGGCTTCGAACAGCTCACTGCGCTCGAGCGCGCCGCGGGCGGCGTCGCCGAGATGACGCGCGACGTCGAGGTCCTCGTCCGTGAACAGCCGCCCGCCGGCGAAGAAGACGAGCGCGAGCCCATAGCGTTCGGCTCGCGGGCTGAGGACCGGCACCGCGAGCAGCGCGCGGTAACCGGCCTCCGCCATCAAGGCGTGCCAGTCCGGGTCGAAGCGGTCGTCGGCGGCCAGGTCCGGCGACGCCAGCACCCGCTTGTCCGTGGCGGCGAGCTCGAGGCTTTCAGCCGCTGCGGGAATGCCGGCGCTCAGGGCCCGCGCCACCGCTTCCGGCACCCGGAACGACGACGCCGGCTCCAGCCGGGCGGCGCGAGGCATCAGCACGGCGGCTGCGTCCCCGCCGAA
>WNGG01013053.1_pt1 | contig 11229 bp, 8 predicted proteins | sample 5400661 | NCBI WGS metagenome assembly WNGG01 (sample SAMN13153372, study PRJNA577476) | soil metagenome | isolation source: 100 cm soil or saprolite under Garry oak tree replicate 1 | place: USA:California | collected 2016-06-15 | reverse complement strand
AGGGGCACGCATCAAGCTGATCAGCGATGGGGACCTATCCGCCGGGATCGCTTCCGCCGTCCTCGGCACTGGGGTGCATGCGGTCATGGGTTCGGGGGGTGCGCCAGAAGGCGTCATCACCGCAGCCGCTGTCCGCTGCTTGAACGGCTACATGCTCGGTCGATTGGTCATCAGCAAGCCTGAACTGGAAGAACGCATCGCCCGTATGGGCATCAAGGACAAAAACAAAATCTACGAGGCTGAAGATCTCGCTCCCGGCAAGCAGCTTATCTTCGCCGCGACCGGCGTGACCGAGGGCTCGCTGATGCGCGGGGTGCGCTTCTTCGGAGAAGGCACCCGGACTTCGTCGGTGATCATGACCCTACGCACTGGCAAGGTACGTTTTATCGATAGCATCCACCTGGAGAAAGGGCCAGATGTGAAAGTTAAGTTTGCGTAGTAGTCGTTAGTCGCTGGTCGTTTTTCGATAGATCAGATTTTCGGCGCTTCGCTCTGACGCGAGCCGATTTGCTTGGGTAATTCTCTGATCGCATAGCCGGTCAGAGCCGAGATGATGGAGCCGGCTATTGTCAGGAACAACGTGCTGGCGTATCGTCCGAGCCATCCGGCGTGGCCAGAACTCTCCCCGACCGCGCTGTTCGCGACTTGCCAAGAGAGCGATAGATCGCCCCCCCGGGCGGAGACGGATAAGTTCCGCTCGCTGTTGCGGACGAACTCGCCACTGATACTGTCGTCGACCGTCGAACCATCATCGGAAGCGATCTGCACCCGAATCAGGTGCTTGCCCGAGATAAGCGGCACGTTCTGCGAAAGGCTGCCTTGCACTGAATCCGGAATGAGGCCGAACTTCTTCTTCGCAGATCCGGTGAGCTTGCCGGAGTAGGCGAGATCGCCATCGACCCACAGATAAATTTGCGCGCTGCGGAATCCGTGCTGTACTTTCAGGTGGAGAGTGGCAGTCTTCGCCAATGAAGCGGTGTACAGCGCCATCAGGATCGCCGCCACTGTGAACAGGCCCAGCACGATCCAGGCCTTGATTGGAACCCGCGCGGCCTGTTGTCGAGTCTTCTGCCAAAACAACGTCGCAGGGGCTCGTAATGGCGCTTGCTTCTCGTGCTTCGTGGAAATTTCGTACATGGGAACTTCTATTTTCGGTCACGGTAAGCCGAAGCTCCAGTTACCAAGGTGCAAAGCTGGTCGCTAGTTGACAGCCGTTCGTCGTTGGCTTGGCTGCAGGTTTCGGCGTCAGGCTTCTGGAACGCAAAGCGCAGAGAACAAAGCTTGAGATCTTCAGCCTCAAGGTCTCAACCAAACCCCCAGCCAGACTTATCATCTAAAATAATAAGAACCCGGCCGAAACATTCGAGGAGGACTTATGCGCAAACTCGGGATCGTGATCGGGATCATTGTGGTCGTCATTATCGTCGCGGTGATTGCTGTGTGGGCGCTCGTGGATGTAAATCAGTACCACGGGCTCGTGCAAGCTGAGCTCGAAAAGCGTTTGGATCGTAAAGTCACACTGGGTGACATGCACCTGGGGCTGTTGCCACCACGATTCCAAGTCCACAACCTGGCGATTGCGGACGATCCGAAATTCAGCAGTCGGCCCTTTGTCCAGGCGGAACAGCTCGATGTTTCGATCAAGCTGCTGCCGCTGCTTGGACGCAAGATCGAAATCAACTCGCTGAATCTGCAGCGCCCGAGCGTTGAGCTTTTGAAGAATGCACAAGGGGTATGGAATTTTGCTTCGCTCGGTAAGCCTTCAGAGCCGGCAACGACTCAACCCACTTCGACAGCGGGCGTAGCCGGACCAAACCAACGGCCTGCTCCGCAACCACCTTCGGCTGGCGCAGAACATGAGTTCTCGCTCGGCAAGCTGACCATTGAGGATGGGCAAGTGGCGATTAGCGATCAACAAAATAGGCGGCCGCGATCGGTGTACGACCACATCAGTTTGACACTTGAGAATTTTGCGCCAGACAAGCCCTTCAGTGTCGATGCCGCCGTCCATCTGCCGGGTTCCGGTGCAGAGAAAATTAGTTTGCAAGGCCAAGGCGGTCCAATAGCACAAAATAACTTTGTCGAGACTCCGTTCCGGGGCACGCTGGATTTGAAAGGCGTCGGAATTGCTGACTTGCAGAAATTTCTCCAGACCCCTGCGTTGGCAAACACCGATGGCAGCCTCTCGGGTCAGACCAATATCAACAGCCAAGCTGGAAAGGTGTCTGCCAAAGGGCAACTGAATGTCCAGAATCCTCGAGTGCGTGGCCTGGACATCGGATATCCCGTCGCGGCTGATTACGACCTGACTGACGACCTAAGCAGTGATTTGCTGAAGATAGATAAGACAACTTTGAAGCTGGGCCTGACTCCGCTGTTCATGAGCGGCACGGTAAATGCAAAGCCTACTCCCGCACAGTTGGACCTCAATTTGAAGGCCAACAACATCTCCATTGCGGAAGCGGCTCGACTTGCGGCGGCGACCGGTGTGGCATTCGCTCCGGGCACCACCGTGAATGGACGGGTGAATGCTGACATCCAGGCTCGCGGCCCTGCAGATAAACCCGCGCTTAGTGGAACCATTGCAGGCCGAGACGTTCAGATTACGGGCAAAGATATTCCCCAACCCGTACAGGTCAAATCCGTAAACCTGGTGCTTTCGCCGAGTGAAATCCGCTCCGACAACTTCAACGTGACATCCGGAAACACGACTGTGGCCGCGCGGTTCGCGTTACGGCAATACACGTCGAAGTCTCCCTTGATTGATGCCACGTTACAGGCCCCTAAAGCCGCACTTCCCGAGGTGCTAGCCATCGCCAAAGCTTATGGTGTGAGCGGCTTGGACAAGATCAATGGATCGGGAATCCTGAACCTGGATATGCACGCCGTCGGCCCCATGCAAGCTATCGCCTCCAACGAGATTCTTAGGGCCCTGAACGGAAAGTTGGACGTGAACTTTAATAATGTGCGTCTTGCTGGGACGGATATCACTCACCAGCTCGCTTCACTCGGACAATTTTTAAAACCGGGAGAGAAAGACCAGGGGTTCACCAATATCTCGCGCATGACAGGAAATATCTTCGTCAGGAACGGGATTGCACAGACCAACGACTTGCAGGCGCTGCTCGACCTCGGGAACATTGGCGTCACCGGCGCCGCGAATCTGATAACCCAGGCGCTCGATCTACGCGTTACCGCGGTGCTCTCGAAAGCTGCCAGCCAGCAGGTGGGCGGCACCGGAATTGGCGGGTACATGAATACAGCCCTGGCCAACAACCAGGGCGAACTGGTGATCCCGGCCATTGTCACTGGGACATTTCAGCATCCAGTCTTCGCACCCGACCTGCAAAAAATCGCACAAATGAAGCTGAAAGGGCTGGTGCCCAGCTATGACAACCCAGCCGGCGCGGCCGCTGGAATCTTGGGTAATCTCCTGGGACAAAAGGGCGGAAACCAAGGCCAGCAGCCCACACAGCAACAGCAACAGCAAAATACGGTCGATCAACTGCTGGGTCTGTTTGGCAAGAAACAGCAACAACAGAAGCCACAACCACCGCCAAAATAGCCGAAACCTGGTGTTTGCGTTGCGCCGAACCACTTCACGCCTGTATTCGCGAACCCGGAGAGCACCGTGCTCGCAGTCAACTGGAGGCCGGTGCACGATCATGATGGGTGTGCGTTCCATCACTGCCAGCGGTGCGTGGAATCACTGACGGACCCGTGCATGAGGCCGATTATGTACGCGACGGCTGGACTCTCGGGTCAACATAACCGCCCCAAGTCCCCGCCTTAAGCGGTGGAGATCAGGCTCGGCTTTCTTGCCAACATGCCCGAGCATCCAACCGGAGCGGATCAGTTAAAAGATGAACCTTTTCTCCCCACTTCCGGGTGGGCGTAACTCGGCACGGCTTTATAGAGGAGGATGCTTTTATGTTTGCACGCACACTAGAACTGAACATGAAGATCGAGAAGAAGCCCGAGTTTACCAAGAAAGTACGTGAGGAAATTCTGCCGATCCTGCGCAAAGAGCCAGGATTCGTGGATGTTCTCGGGCTCGAGAGCGAAACTGAACCCAAGGTCTTTGTAGTCACCCTGTGGTACACGAAGCTGGATGCGGAGCGCTATGAGAAAGCGACCTTCCCGAAGGTGAAACAGATTCTGGAGCCGTACCTGACTGTTCCGCCGATCGTGAAGTTCTATGCTGTGGAGACCACGATTTCGGAGAAGTTCATCGAGAGCGTGGCCGTCTGATTCAGAGCGACTCCCAAATTTGCCCCGGCAGATCGCAGCATTTGCCGGGGTCTATTGTTGCTGGGCACTGACTGCGGAGTGCCAATCGGTTACGCTGCAGCCCAGCGCCGCTGCAACAGAGATACCGATTTGACGCCCCGACCTTCACTAGCATTCTTTTTCCTTTCTGGAGGACCCCTTGACCCGCTCAGCCAAACAGTGGGATAGCGCTGCCCAGGCATCAATTATCAGGATCTGCCATTTACGCCGATCGTGAACACGCCGGAGCCCCCAAAAGTGAACCGCCACCAGAAAAGTGTGATCACGGCCGGAGCATCCGTGCCCGGGCCGGACTCCCGCCGTAACTCCTCTCGCGGGTACAATGTTCACGAAGCCGAGGTCATGCCATGTCAGCCAGCCGCACTGTTCGGCCGCAGGCCGCGTCCGCGGAAATTCCCGCCGTCCCTCTCACCATTGAAGGCTACAGCGTCCTGCATCAGATGATGCGAGTCCGCTGGTCTGCGTGGAGAGCGCTCAGCGATTGCGAACGCAGCGAAATTGCAGATGAGACTGGCATCCTTCTTGGCAGGATGGAACAAAACTCGGCGGGGCAGTCGGCGCTCTTTTCCCTGCTCGGCCACAAGGGTGATTTGATGCTCGTGCATTTCCGCGAGTCGTTCGATCAATTGAACCAGGCGGAGTTGCAGTTGGCGCAGTTACGTCTGCACGACTATCTCGAACCTACGACTTCCTATCTTTCGATAATCGAACTGGGACTATACGAGTCCACCATCAAGACCTACAGATCACTTGCCGACCGCGGCGTAGAGCCTTATTCGGAGGAGTGGAAACGAGAGATCGAGGAAACTGTGGCAAGGCAAAAGGAGGCGATGCACTCGCGGCTGTTCCCTGCCATGCCACCGCAGCGGTATATCTGCTTCTATCCCATGGACCGTCGGCGCGGCGAGGAGAAGAACTGGTACACGCTTCCCATCGAGGAACGTCAGCGTCAGATGAATGAGCACGGAATAGTAGGACGCCGTTACGCAGGTGAAGTCAAACAGATCATAACCGGCTCCATCGGCTTTGATGACTGGGAATGGGGCGTAGACCTTTTTGCCGATGATCCTATCATCTTCAAGAAGTTAATTTACGAAATGCGGTTCGACGAAGTCAGCGCCGTGTACGCGCTGTTCGGGCATTTCTATGTTGGTGTGCGTTGCCCGGCAGCAGCACTGGGAAAGCTGCTGATCGGCGAAATGCCAGCGGCTGAGCCACACAAGGCGTAAGACAGGAGCTTAACGCAGAGAGAGCGAAGGATTCTCGCAGAGACCGCTGACATGTTGTTCTTAGCGGCCTCGGCGGTGTTTTCTCCGCGAACTCTGCGTTCAGAACTGTGTGATCATTTCCGAGAAAAAGCAAACTCGTGCCGCGACATATTTACGCGCCGTCCGCGGAACGTGACGCCCTCCCCTTCAAGACGGAGCCGCTGTTCAATAGCAGAGTCTCCGCGCAGTTTAATTTCGCCAGCAGCTCCCACGACCCGATGCCAGGCCAACCCGAAGGAACCGTGCAGGGCCCAGGCCACCTGCCTCGCAGCTCCGGGGTATCCTGCGGCACGTGCGACGGCGCCGTAGGTGGAGACCTTTCCGCGGGGAATTTTCTGGATAGCGGCGACGATTCGTTTATGCATTGAGGCCACGGATTCTGAATTGCTGCGCTGGGTACCACTCGTCGTCGCGTGGCAGCGTCGGAACAGACTCTGAATTCGCGTACCCCGGACTTGGATTATTCAGCGTGACGCAATCAACGCCAATCCGACAAGGCAGAACGCAATTCCGGCCACGTTCTTTGGTGATAGATGTTCGTTAAAGAAAAGCAACCCAACCGCGACGAGCAACAATGCTGTTGTGACGCTTCCGACGACCGAGGCCAGGCTGATTTTCCAGCCTACCCGGTATGCCAGCAAGACGGCCAATTCCACTCCTACGATGGACACTCCCACAACGTAACTCGCCCAATTCACATTCCTGAAAGACCAGGACACGGTCGTGCGCTGGGGATACAAAGGCAACAGCAACAGGGTAACCATTAGCGCTGTGACGTAATTCACGGTCAAAGACAACATGGGGCTGACTTGCGAGGGAACGGATTTCTGGGCCACGTGATAAACGGTCGTAGCCAAAGCCATTAATACGATGGGAAGGTAAAAGGTCATTGGCACCTGCCATTACTAGAGCTGGAGCTACATAGATTCGCCGAGTACTCTGTGCGATTCACGAACGTAAACGGGGGACGGGTTGTGACAGCGCAAGATGCCCGAGAGATAAGTAATAGGCATCAAATATGCGATCGGCGAACCCTATGAAGACGCCAGGACCTTGTCATATGTTCTGCGGACCTCCTCACATACGCGAGCTAACTCTGCATCCAGTCCGTCCGGCGATTGTCTCCCCAGGATTCTTGACACCAGATCTTCCGTGACCTGTCGTGCGTGCTCCGTTGCAGGCAGCCATTTGCGCGCACGCCCGACCACGAGCCGGACGACGTGCTCGACAGTACGCAGGAGTTCGGCGGCATGGTCAAGGGTGGCAGCGTCAGCCTTGTCCAGTATCCCGGCAGCTACGCACCGCCACAGCCGATCGCGCAGAGTGCCGCGCTTGTCCTTCACCTCGTGCTTGATCAGAAGATAGCTCACCAGAAAATCGATGTCGTAAACCGCGCCCGCGGAGGTCTTGAAATTCTTCTCTCCCCCCTCGGCATTTTCCAATTTCGTGCGCATCTCGCGTATCGCTGGCAGAAAGCCCGGATCACCCGCGAAACGCTGGAAAAGCGCACTGGTTGCAGCTATGGCCCTCTTCCCGAGGCATCCCGAGCCCGCGAGAAAGCGCAGCTTGCCGTACATAAGGGCCTCCCATGGGTGGGCTTCCTGTGAAAAATAAGCCTCCATCTGTGTCGGCGTCACCAGCAACTCGCCCTCTCCGCCGCGAGGCCGCAACCGGGCATCCACCGGAAACACCATGCCATCTCGGGTGTAAGCAGCGAGCGCCTGCATCATCTGTTCAGCCGACTTCGTCAGCTTCAGAGGATCCTGTTTGTCATCGCAAACAAACAACAAGTCGGCATCGGAGAGCACGTCGAACTCGCCGGTCCCCAGCCGTCCCAACGCCATTACCGCCAAGCCTTCCGGCTGTCCGGCAATGTCGAAAGTTGCGGCGATCGCATCTTCAGCGGCTGCCGTCGTCACCCCTAGCGAGTCGTACACGTCGCGAATTCCGGTGATGTCCCGCGCCCCCGCTGCGAATACACGATGCCGGTAATGCTGCCGCAGGAGTGACAGCTTTTCTCCGTAGGACGCGGAGGATTTTGCCAGGTAATCGAAGACCGGGTCGATTGCGGCCCGAGCGTTTCCCAATGGGCTCTCGAACAGATACCTGCTCCCCACTCGCGACGGTACTTCGTCCAGTTGCGCCAATGTGGCTATCTCTTCGGGATGGCGGACCAGAATGTCTGTCACGTAATCACTTGTCTCAAACAGTTCCAGGGCTTTCTCCAGACCCTGCGGATACCGCACCACCGCGGCATAACGCTCCGAGCTGGTGAACGCCGAACTGAGGAAGCGAGACAGGTTGCGCCGTGCCTGCGTGCTCAGGTCATGCCGGCTGGCAATTTCATACAGTGTGGGTGAATCCTCAGCTAACCGCTCGAGGATTTGGTCGTTGGACTGGTCGGCTGTACTCGGTTCTGGTGCACTGCGCAATTCGAATTCGGTATCGGGCGCGTGGTGCCGGCGGATCTGCTGGTGATGGATGATGCGGTTGTAAATCTCCGCCACCGCTGTCATCCGACGCCGCACCGCGTCTCTCACGTCGGTTACACGGTCTTCCCCGCCGGCATAGCCTTCCATGGACCTTTGTAGCGTATGCAGGTCAACCTTAGAGGAGGGCAATTCATGCGTCTGCCGCCCCTGGCGTAATTGCAGCCGGTGTTCCAAATGGCGCAGGAACTCGTAGGCGCTGGTCAACTCGTGAAATTCCTTGCCGCTGATATGGCGTTTGTCATGCAGCTTCTGCAGCGAAAAAAGCGTGCCGCGGGAGCGCAGCCAGGGCTCGGCACCGCCATACACGCGTTGCAGGCACTGCACCAGAAACTCGATATCGCGGATGCCACCCCGGTCGACTTTTACGTCGATCGTCTGGTTCGGCTCATTCACCGTCATCCGCCGACGCCGCGTGTGCATCCTCTCGCGCGCTTGGAGCGCCGTCTCGATGGCAGGAAAATTGAGCCGTGTTGCCGGTATCTGCGCCGGCAGGCCGAATCCAGAGCGGGGCGAAGGATCTCGTTCCTGTATGCCGCCGCTGTATACGAACGGTTGCACGCCGCGGATGAACTCACGCGCCAGTGCGGCATCGCCGCCCGAATGGCGCACCTTGATCAGGGCCTGGCGTTCCCAGTCATGCGCAGTCTCAGCGTAGTACCGCAGTGCGTGGCCGAGGCTGATCGCAAGTTCTCCCTCTCCACCCTGCGGCCGCAAGCGCATATCAATTCTGAACACCGTGCCATCGCGAGTAACACGGGACAAGATTTCCGTCACCTGCTGGGCAAGACGGATGAAGTAAGCGATAGAATCGCGAACGGCGTATCCACCGATCTGCCTTCCCCATCGAGGTGCTGCGGGGCTTCGTACCGTCGCTGCAATCGATTTTCCGCCTCGCGCAGCGCCTCCTCGATCAGCACATCAGCCAACGCCGAGATCTCCGCCGTCGTCTCGGCCAGGGGAGCGATTTTCAGCACGTCACGCAACATAATGCGCACGTACTCCCGCCGCTTGAAGCGCGCCAGAAGCAGAGACACGTCACTCTCGAACGAGCGCGATCGGAAACGGGCGAGGCTCTCGTGAAATTCCTCTCGCGAGAAGCTGCGATCTAGATTTCTTTCTCGCAGAAACGATTGCAACAGGTCGGTATTTTGGATCAGTGTCTCGCCCAGAAAGCGGCTGTGGCCGAAGACCACGATTGCGTAGTGCGCCAGGAAGTTGTTGCGGTTGAGCTGCCGCACCATCTCGCCCGTGGACTCGCCCACCAGGCGCTCAAAGAGGATGAGTGCAGAATCAGGATCGGGCGATTCGGCCAGGAGTCCTGGAAGGGCGCCGACGAGGGTGGGAGAAAGCCGTTCCGTGACCCGGGAGAAGTTCTGTTTGGCGCCCTCGGGATCATGGAAAGGTATGTTAACCAGCGCCGCGGGCAGATCAAGCGGCTGCCGGGGATCGTTTGGCGGTCTGCTCTCGGGCAAGGCTGTGGCTCGGAAATTCAGCATAGCATGGGAGCGAAGGGACACTGCCGTCTCGGTTCCCCAAGGAGGAGTATTTGCACGCAGATGCTGCAAACACTAGAATTTCGCGAACATACCCCGGAGTAGTCATGCAGTGATCATTGGTGTCCAATGGGTCGTGTATCTCGCGGCTCGCTGGACTCAGGCAAAGAGGATCGGCACATGAACGTAAGGAGAGTTTTTCTTGGCGGTCTGATCGCGGGCATCGTGTACTTTTTCGGCGATGGCCTGGTGCACGGGTTGCTTTTAAAGCAGCAGTGGGCAGCAATACTCGGAGCCAATACACAGCAGACCATGCACAGCCCGGCGTATTACCTTCCCTACGATCTGCTTAAGGGCTGGGCGGTGGTGTGGATTTACGCTGCCATCCGGCCGCGCTTCGGACCCGGCCCGAAAACAGCCGTTCTTGCTGGATTTGCTGGCTGGCTTCTCGCTATTCCAGCGCCACTGCTGGGGCTGCTTCCGATGAACTTCTTCGGAGCACAGTTTGTGGCGCTCTGGTCAATTTATGGCATGTTTCCAATGATAGTAGGCGCGCTGGTCGGCGGTTGGATTTATCGGGAGGACGGAGGCGTATGACGAGGCGAACGTTCCCTGCACAAGATCCCTGAAAAATGTCCTCGCTCGCGCGAGGGCAGCTTCTCATTTATTCACCGTTCAATGAGAGACAGCCATGGCTGCCTTTGATTCTTATTCCGAGGCCAGACCTAATGTGATGTTGCCGGTCGCCGACGCACAGGCTTCTTGGCTGGTGTCGGCGCTCCCTTTTTTGTCAGCAATGCGCCCTTGTTCATCTGCATCACGAACGGACTGGGTTCGTAGGAGACTGGCGTGCCCTCGAAATCGAGGCTGGACCCTTCCTTGGGCATCAAGCGGGGAGGTATGGCACCACTCATCTCCAGTATGATGTCCGCACGCTTCTGATCGATATCATCCACGCTAGCCGCAATCTGCAGCTTCGTGGGGCTCGCACTGATCACCTGTCCCTGCATCTGTAACGGAACGCCCTTGATCGCGTTCCAGACTGCGGCTGCGTCCTCTGGCTTGCCAGCGGAGAGAACCAGTTCCCATTCGGCAAAGGACATTTCCTTCGGCTGCTTCGTCTTGACCAAATCGGCGGCCTGCTGTGCGGGAGTCGGCGGAGGCGGCGCGGCAGCAATAGTGAATCCCGCCGGCGGCAGGGGGTTCGCCTTGGCCTGCGCGAGCAAGTCCGTCCAACCTTGATCGGAACCATGGTATTTCGCGTACTGTTTCTGGCCGTAACTCGTAATCTGATTCTGGGCCGGTGTGCCTGCGGCCAGATTCGCCGCGCGTGCAATAAAGAAGAGCCCGTTCAGGTAGTCGGGAGGCGTAGCTGTCAAGTAAGCCAACGCCAAGGGGTAGACGTCCCGCAGGTTATTGGGATCGGCTTCCACGGCGGCCCGCAGGTGCTGCTGCGCTTTCGCGTAATCCTTGGCTTGGAGTGCAGCGATGCCGTCGACACCGTTGAATATCGCGCTCGTCTGCTTCTTGAGCTTGTCGAAATCGGCATCCGACATCCCCTCCGGTTTCGGCACGGTCTGCATAGCTTGCAATCCGCGTTCAGCGTACTTTGCGCCTTCAGCCAGGTTCTGTTGAGGATTCTGGTTGGCCTCCGCGGCCGCTCGCTTGGTATAAGCCAACAGTGAG
>WNGG01009213.1_pt1 | contig 11233 bp, 10 predicted proteins | sample 5400661 | NCBI WGS metagenome assembly WNGG01 (sample SAMN13153372, study PRJNA577476) | soil metagenome | isolation source: 100 cm soil or saprolite under Garry oak tree replicate 1 | place: USA:California | collected 2016-06-15 | reverse complement strand
TCGCGGCGATTGCGACCGCCACGAGGTACGGCACCGGGTTCACGCGCAGGGCTCGCGTGCTGCGCACGACGACGGGGGTGACGAGCAGCGCGATCGTGTCGTTCAGGACGAGCGCCGAGAGGAAGGCCGTCGCGATCATCAGCCACGCCAGGAAGGGGGCCTGGCTCTTCGCCCGCGCGGCGATGCGTGACGACACGAGGTCGAAGAAGCCGCACACGTCGAGGCCGGAGACGAGGACCATCATCCCGACGAGCAAGAGGATCACGTCGACGTTGATGGCCGTGATCGCCTCGTCCGGCGTGAGGACGCCGAAGAGGAGCATGAGCGCCCCGCCGAGCATCGCGACCGCGGGCCGCTCGAGTGGGAACCGCCCGACGTTGCGGAGAGAAATCAGCACATAGGTGACGAGGAAGATCGCCGTCGCCGCGACGAGCGCGTAGGACGTTCACCCACTACGCTTAAATACCGTCACTCAATTCGCCGCATCCTCCGGCCCCCGAACGGGTTTCGTGACGGGGGACGGCTCGACTGTGTGAGCGAGGAGAAACCGCATGAATCCCAGGGGACAACGGGCAATCCGAGTTCTCGCTGGGGCCCTCGTGATCCTCCTCGCCGCGATGGCCCTCCTTCCGTTGAGCGCGCTGGGAGCCACGAACCAAGTCACCGGGGCCGTGACCACGTGCGGACCCCAGACTCCGGTGACGGGGGCCGCGGTGACCTTGGTCGACGCAAACGGGATCAACGCGCCTCTCACCACGACGACGAACGGGGCAGGCGTCTACGCGTTCACGCCGCCGACGGGCAGCTACACGATCTCCACGACTCGATCGGGATACTACGACGCATCGACCTCGACCCCAATGCGCTTTGACGGCAGCCGCACCGTCACGATCAGCGTCTGCATGAACCGCTACGGCAGCCCGAGCAAGGTCCTGGTCGTCCGGGTCCTGAACGCCGGCTCGCCGGTGGCCGGCGCATCCGTCGCGGCGTTCAACGTGTCGAATCCGACGGGGAAAAGCCAACTCGTCGCGACGAACACGACGAACGCAAGCGGCTCCGCAAACCTGACGCTTTGGCCCGCCCCGTTCGTCATCCGAGCGGTGGCGCCCGACTTCCAGACGGATCAAGCGGTCGACGTTAGCAGCATGTCCACGACGACCATCAATCTCGTCGCCGGCCCACGGATCTTCGGACAGGTCCGGGATACGGATGGGAACTTCCTCGGCTCGGGAGTGGTGGCGTGGCTCTACAACCCAGGCGCACCGGCCTCGAGCCTCTACCGGCTCATCCCTGCGGCGGTCAGCGCAAGCTTCTATGACATCCACGCGCCGGCGGGGACGTACACGCTCATCGTGGATGCCGACGGTCACCTTTCCCATCAGGAGCAGGTCCCCCTGCCGACGACGAACCCCCACGACGTCAACCTTACGGCCGCGCCGCCCGAGCTCTACCGGACGAAGGTCGCCTACGGCGGCAACGACTGGAGCAACCTCACGGTGTGGCGCAACCTGACTCTGAACCCGGACAGCTCGCTACCCGGCCTGAGCCCGGCGAATCTGCGGAACCTGCGGCTTCAGATCGACGCGACGCTCGGCAACGGGGACGGTACCCTCGAGGTCGGGGAGATCGCCCTCTTCCAGCCGTGGCTGCTGGCGAAGGGGCCGGGATACGCGACGACCGACGGCTTCCTGACGACGAGCAACCGGGCGTACAATTCGAGCGTCGCGTCGTACACCGTGCAGGTGAGTCCGACGCTCCCCACGCCCGACGCGAAGGTGTGGATCAATACGACGGCAACGTACTCGCTCAAAGGCGCTCCTCCGTACATCGCCGTCGGGGCGGCGTCGTATCTCGTGACGATGACGATGGTCCCGGACTCGAACACGTCCGCTTACCAGAACTACACCTACACGGTCGCATTTCCGAGAGGCTATGAGCTGACCACCTCGCGGGTGCTTCCGGACGGAACTCCGATGGACATTCTGAGCTTCGCGCCCGCCGTGATCGACCCGCGCGTCACGACGGGAACCCCCCAGATCCAGATGACCGTCGCCAAGTCGCTGAGCGGGACCGCGAACGCGAAAGTCACGGGGCCCGTGGGCAAGTTCTATGTCGTGAACGCAACGTTCGACCACTACCAAGCATACGTTGCGGGGAAGACGATCCTGGCGTTCAGCGCGAACGACACGAGGGACCCGAACGACCACGAGTCCAAGGGCAACTTCACGTGGCGCTTCACGTCGAACCCGGGGGACGTTCGGTACAACATCTGGACGACGTTCAACTACACGCAGAACGGGACGTTTCCGGTGAACCTGACCTACCGTGACACGGGGGGCAACATCAGCTATCGGGACATCACCGTGTTCGTGGACGACCAGCTTCCGATCGCGCGCTTCAAGACGAACCGGACCGTTGGCGACTCGGCGACCGGCGCGACGCTGAAGGTGGACGAGGGCATCCCCGTCAAGTTCGATGGCGGGCTGTCGACCGACGTCGCGTATCCCGGGAAGAACGGCACGATCTTGGACGGCGGATACTCGTGGGACTTCAACGGGGACCGCATCGCCGACGCCACGGGACGAATCGTCACCCACACGTTCCCGAAGCCCGGAAATTTCACGGTCAACCTGACCGTCACGGACAGCGTCGGCTGGAAATCCGCGAACGCTTCGATGACCGCGATCATCAACGACACGAAGGCGCCGGTGCCCGCGTTCGACATCCTGGACTCCTCGAAGGACTGGGGGACGATCACGAGCCCGATGGAACGGAAGACGTACTCGTTCAACGCGTCGAGGACGACGGACGACCACGACAAGTACAATTACAGCGGCGGCGCTGGCCTCAACTTCACTTGGAGGATCCCCGGGCCCATCAGCGTTGGCGGAACTCTCCAGTTGGGCAACAACCACACCTTATACGGCGTGAACATCACGTTCGCATGGCAGGAGTGGAACACGAGTTATACGATCCGCTTGTCCGTGAACGACACGGGATTCGGTTCGGGGAAGAAGAACACCGGCTACCTCAACCGGTCCGTCCAAGTCCAGATCGACACCGCCCTCCATGCGGACCTGAAGATCGACGCGGGTACGATGAAGCTGAGCCCCGCCGATCCGGAGGAGTTCGCCCAGATGACCGTGACGGTCAATGTCACGAACAAGGCGGGCCGCGCCGCCGCCGGGAACGTCACGACCCAGGTCCTCTCCATTAGCGGCGGCGTGACGACCGTCGTCGCGACCCAGGCGGACTGGTTCGACAAGAACGGGAAGCCGAAAGCGAACTCGATCGCCTCGGGCGAGACCGTGACGCTCGTGTTCCACGTCAGCCTGACGGGCCAAGGCAACAAGACCCTCCAGGTGTACGTCTATGACTCGTCCGAGCCGTCCACGTGGATCACGAGCGAGAACCGGGCGTCGTTGCCCGTGAACGTCCGTCAGCCGGCATGGCAGCCCTACGCCATCTACGGCGCCGTCATCGGGATCATCGCGCTCTTCGTCTTCGCCATGTACGCCCGCCGGAAGGTCAAGGCCGGCGAGTGGCGGCCCCTCCGGGGGCGACGCGAGAAGGGCGGCGAGGAGAAGGAGAAGCCTCGCAGGGAGATCAAGGAGGAGAAGAAGCGGCTCTAGTCGCTTCGCCTCCAGGTTTCGGCTGTGGCCTCGAGGCTCACATTTCGTTCGGCGCCTTGAGCCCGAGGCAGTCGAGCGCGTTGCGGAGGACGACCCGGGAGCCGTCGACCAGGGCGATCCGCGCGTTACGCAGGCCGGCGGGGTCCGCAGTCAGGACGGGGCAATCCCGGTAGAACTGGTTGAACTGCGCCGCGAAGTCCGCGGCGAACGAGGCGACGGCGTGGACCCGGCGACCGGCCGCGGCATCTCGAATCGTCGAAGGAAACTTCGCAATCCACCGGAGGAGCCGTTGCTCCTGAGGATGGGTGAGGCGGTCGAATTCACCGGGGCCTCGTCCTTCGGCTTTCGCGAGGATGCTGCAGGCTCGGGCGTGCGCGTATTGGAGGAACGGCGCCGAGTTCCCCTCGAAGTTGAGCGCGTCCTCCCAGCGGAACAGGATCGCCTTTTCCGCCTGGACGCGGACGATGTTGTACCGGACCGCGCCGATGCCGATCGTCTCCGCAATCGCCCGCTTCCGCGCCTCCGGGAGGTCCTTCCGCCGTTTCGTGACCTCCGCGTAAGCGCGTTCCAGCGCCTCCTCGAGGAGGTCGTCCAGGTAGACGACGAGACCTTTACGCGTCGACATCCGGCCTTCCGGCAGGGTCACGAACGCGTAGAAGATCGTCTCCGGAGCCCAGTCGATGCCCATGAGCTGGAACGCGGCCTTCAGCCGCTGAAACGTGAGCTTGTGATCTTCCCCGAGGACATCGATTGCAACGTCGCAGCGCTCCTTCTTGTTCAGGTGGTACGCGATGTCCCGCGTCGTGTAGAGCGAGGTGCCGTCCCGGCGGACGAAGACGTACTTCGCCGCATCGCCCTCGAGGCCGAACGCGCTGAGGTCGATGTATCGTGCGCCATCTTCCTCGCGGCTCAGCGACATCAGGCGTGCGATCACGCGCTGGACGCTCCCGTCGAGGATCGAGTCGCTCTCCCAGAAGAACGAATCGAACGTCACGTTGGCGCGGCGCAACGTCTCGAGGATCCCTCGGAGGATGTCCTCGCCGACCTTCCGGATGTCTTTCGTCAGCTGGACGTCGCCGCCCTCGAAGCGCTGCGTGAGACGCTCGATCTCCCGCTTGAGAACGTCGTCGGTTTCAAGCTTGGCGCTCGCCTTCTGGTAGAGCGCGACGTACCGGTACTCGATCCGGGGTTCGGCCGCCACGGCGTCCATCGGCAGATTCCGGACGGCCCAGTAGAGGAGGACCATCTGGCGGCCGATGTCGTTCACCAGGTACTCGCTCTGCACCGGGTAGCCGGCGAGACGCAGGATCCGCACCAGGGCGTCTCCGAGGAACGGGTTCCTCGCCCGCCCGACATGGATCGGGCCCGTGGGGTTCGTGCTCGTGTGCTCCAAGAGGACTCGGTCCAAGCGGGGCGGGGACGCGCCGTACCGCTCGCCCTGCGACCGAACCGACGCGAGGACGAGGTCCGCGAACGCGGATGGCTCGACGCGGAAGTTGACGTACGGGCCTTCCGCCTTCAACGGCGAAAAAGGAACTGGGGCGCGGACGCGAGCGGCGCGGGACGCGATGTCCGCGGGCTTCGATCTGAGTTCCTTCGCCCACGCATGCGTTGCGACCGCGAAGAGCCCGCGGTCCTCCGGCGCCTCCTCGAGGACGCCGGGCGTCGTCACATGCAAGCTCGATTCGATGGACCGCTGGATTGTCTCCGCCTGATCCCGGAGGTCGGTCCAGGGGTCGTGCCCCATCACGTCACCCGATAGCGGAGGATCGCCGCGATCCCGCCGAAGGCTCGCAGGAGGAGGGCGCCCTCCTCGGATTCCTTCGAGACCAGCTCGACGTTCGAGCCCATCTGCCCCGCCATCCCGCTGACGTCCTCGATCAGATCGCGGTTCTCGACGACCGTCAGGGGCCCGCCGTCCTTCGGGCACGAAGGCAGCTCTCCGTCCTCAGCTACGGTCTTCTCGCCCTCCCAGTCGCCGTTCGAACACCGCAACTTGAGCCGGGATTTCCGCAGCCCTTCGGAGATGAGGAGCGTCTCGACCGCGCCGAGCTGGAGCGCATGGCGGACCTGGTCCTCTCCGTACGCCGCGAGGCCTCCGTCCTCCTTGCGAATTTCCTCCATCAACCGCTGCAAGAGCGCCTTCTCCCGCATCAAGTCCAAGCCGCTCAGGATCTCCCGCGACTTCTCGACGAGCTCGCGGAGGCCGTACTCGTCCGTGTAGCCGGTGTCGAGAAAGGTCGGCATGACTCTCTTCTTGAGTTCGTGGTGGAGATAATCCCCCGTCGCGAACTCTTCCTTCGAGTAGCCCGGGCCTCCGATGATGATCCCCCTGAGGCCCGGCTGGTTCAGGAAGGCTTCCGTCATCAAGTCTCCAATCTTCTTGTACCACTCGTGGACGGCGATGTCGTGGCCGCGTTCGAAGCGCCGGGCGCTCTGCCCACCCATCCGATGCTTGGAGGGCACCTGAGATTGGAGGTTCTTGATCACCTCGATCCGCTTGCCGCGCAACAGGCCTAAGGTCGCTTCGCTCCAGTCGATCACGACGAGGCCGTAGAGGTCTTTCTCCGCGAGCATCTCGTGGAGCGGCGCCGTGTAGAACTTCGAGTCGCAGCGGTACAGGAACGACACGACCGGCTCGGGCGGCTCCAACACGAAGGCGACCATCTCGGTCTGGTCCGCCCCGATTTGCTTGTGCCCCGTGAACACGACGAGGCCGTTCGGCGGGGGCATCTTGTACGACCGGAGGCGCTGCATCGCCGACTCGATCGCCTGCGTGACGTGCTTGCGGGTGCTCGCGCTCTTGATGTTCGACGATTGTGAGAGCTCGGCCCGCAGGTAGTTCGTCACGTCGAAGATCGGTCGCTCGGGCGGGATGTAGACGCTCACGAGTTCCGTGCCGCGGCCGACCGCTTCTTCGATCTGCTCGAGCGCGCGTCGGAACTTGTATTTGTCCATCCCGGACAGTTCGGTCATGTGTACTGCCTACCAGTAGACTAGTCCTACTTGTAGCTGGCGACCATGAGACTCGGGTCCCGTGAACCTGTCGCTCCGGATGGCTCACTCCTCCAGCTGCCAGTGGGCTCTCAACGCGGACTCGAAACTCGAGGCCGGCGTGATCTTCTTCAGAAGGAGATACCGCCTTTCTCGGCCGACCACATACTTCAGCCGTGGCGAAGGACTCTCAATTATCCGCAAGACGGCCCCGGCGACGATCTTCGGATCCGCTCCCTCTTCGAGATGCCGCTCCAAACGAGAGAGAGTCCGGCGTCTCATCCCATCGTACGCCTCGATGGTTTCAGCAGCCATCTTCCTTGCATTCCCGAAGTTCGTCCGGAAGAACCCCGGCTGCACGACGGAAACCTTGATGTTGAAGCCCTTCACCTCGTGACGGAGCGCCTCCGAGTAGGCGAACAAGGCGGCCTTCGTGGCGGCATAGAAACCTTCGAACGGCACGGGGACCGTCCCGGCGATGGATCCCATGTTGATGATCTGTCCACTCCTCCGCTGCCGCATGGAAGGCAGGACGGCCTTTGTCGTTCGGACCACGCCGAAGAAGTTCGTTTCGAACTGAGCTTTCGCTTCCGCGACGGAGACCTCCTCGACACCGCCCGTCAGGCCGTACCCCGCGTTGTTCACAAGGACGTCCACTTTCCCGGCCGTCTCCAGCACGCTGGAGATGCATGCATCGACCGACCGATCCGAGTCCACGTCGAGCGGGAGCATCTCAAACCCGTCCTCCCGCGCACGACCGGGCTGGCGACTCGTGCCAAACACCCGGAACCCCCGTTCGCCGAGGAGGGAAGCGACGACTTTCCCGAAGCCGGACGAAGCACCTGTGACCAAGACGACCCGACCGTCAGCCATCGCGCACACCGGACCTCGACCGCGTTTCTTAAACCTGTCTTCCGCCGCGAGCTATTTATTATGCCCTACCGTTAGCGCCGAGACTGAATCAACATGGAGAAAGTCGTTATCTCACTGGGCGGCTCCGTCCTGGTTCCCGGAGACGACGACGCGCGGTATCTTCGAACGCTCGCGGCGTTGCTGCGGGATGTCTCGACCCGCGTGAAGTTGTTCGTCGTCACGGGCGGAGGCCGCATCGCCCGGTACTACATCGAGACCGGCCGCGCGCTCGGAATCGGCGAGCGGACCCTCGACGAGTTCGGGATCGCGGTCACGCGGCTCAACGCGCGCCTCCTCGCGGCGGCGCTGGGGGGCCGCGCGAACCGAGAGCCTGCAACGACGTACGCGGAAGCGGCGAAGCTCGCGCGACGCCACGCAATCGTGCTAATGGCGGGGACACGGCCGGGCCATACCACGGACCGGGTGAGCGCGTCCCTCGCCCGGTTCGTACGCGCCGCTCGGATCGTGAACGCGACCTCGGTCGATGGCGTGTACACCAGCGACCCGAAGGCGGATCCGGGTGCGCGGCTCATCGCTCGCATGCGGTTCGAGGACCTCGTCCGAGTCGCCGGATCGGGGCACGCGGCCGCAGGCCCGAGCATCGTGTTCGACCCCGTGGCGGCCCGGGTCCTCGCGCGGGATCGCACGCCCCTCGGCGTCGTGCACGGCCGCGACCTCCGCGCGCTACGGGCCGCGATCCTCGGAGAGCCGTTCCACGGGACCCTCGTCACGGACTAGGATGGCGGGCGAGTGAAACCCCGGACGTGGTATCAGATCGTCTCGGCCGCCGCGCTCGCGATCGCGGGCGGATCGGCGATCCTTGCCGTCGCAGGCGCCGCGCTCCAGCAGACCCTGAGCGCGACAGCGGCTTCCTTGTGCGCGACGGTCTTCCTGATCCCGGGGCTGTTCTTCTTCGCGTACCAGCGCCGATTCCGGGCGAGGGATCTCGCGCTCGCCCACGTCGCCGCCATCGCGCGCGCGAGGCGCACGCTCGACCTCGAAGACCTGGCGGGCGAACTGCACGTCTCCCGGGAGGATGCGGAGAAGGTGCTCCGGACTGCAGTCCGTGAAGGCCACCTTCGGGGCACATTCGACGAACGAGGCCGGTTCGTCGCCGCGACATCGGGGCCGGGAGGGCCGGCGTCGTGACGTTCCGGGCGTTCATCGCGGCAGACGTCCCGCCAACGCCGGACCTCGAGAGCTTTGCCGCGGAGCTTCGGAAGGCGGGCGGTCCCCTGAAGGTCGTGTCCCCGGACCAGCTTCACCTCACGCTGAAGTTCCTCGGGGACACGGAAGAGGGCCTCGTGCCCGAGATCGTCACGGCGATGCGGGAGGCGGCGTCGGGCGTCCGCCCGTTCGAGATTCGTGTGCGGGGCACCGGCGCCTTTCCCAGCCTCGGACGGATGAACGTCATCTGGGTGGGCGTCGAGGGCGCGGAGCCGCTCGCGACGATCGCGGCGGCCCTCGAGGCATCCATGGAACCGCTCGGCTTCCGTCGGGAGCATCGGACGTGGAAGGCCCACGTGACCTTGGCCCGCGTGAACGGCTCGCGCGACCTCGAACAAGCTCGGACGATCCTCCGCACGCGTGCCGCGGACGAATACGGGACCCATCGCGTGGAGGCGATCCACCTGAAGAGGAGCGTCCTGACGCCGCAGGGCGCCCAGTACTCGGTCGTCGAGAGCGTCCGGCTCGAAGGGTGAGGCCCGTCCGCCGTCCGAGCGACGCTGGGAGAACGTACCTCTAAGTAGAGGTATGCGGCCCGCGCAAGTGCATCCCGGGAGAGGGCCTACGCTTCCTTCTTGTCGGCGAGGAGCTTGAGCTGGTCCCACGCGATCGTGTGCTTGAGCCGATACTTCTGCAAGACCCGGCTGAGCGACTCCGTCACGTGCGCCACCTCGATCGTCTTCCCTCGACCGTACACGTAGAACTCGACCTTGTTCGAGATCGGGAAGATCATCCGCATCGCGCCCTCGCGGTTGTACCCTTCCGGCTTCCGGTTGTTGCGGAGGTCGCGAAGGTTCTCCTCGATCAGTACGTCGACATTGTCGATGTCCTCCGGCACCTGCTGCGTCTCCTCGAGGAACTTCAGGAACAACGGTCGGAAGGCGGGGATGAGGTTCTTCCACCGCACCTTCTTGTCGAATTCGATGTGGCCGCTCCGCACTCGCATGGCTCCGTTCGGATGAGGCACGTGATATTTAACGCTGTCCGGGTCGGACGTTCGAGACGAGAGCGACGCAATCCGCACCGCCCATCGACGCGGATCCATCTCCGGGATCGTGCGTCTCCGTGCGCCGGCAGCGCGTCAATCTTAAGCCCGCCGCGCCCATCGCGCGGCCGTGCGGACCGCGCTGACGATCGCAGGCAGCGATTCCGGCGGCGGCGCGGGGATCCAGGCGGATCTCAAGTCGTTCGCCTCGATCGGGGTGCATGGCACGTCCGTGATCACGTGCGTCACCGCGCAGAACACGCGGTCGGTCGACTCGGTCTTCCCCCTCCCGGTCGGCGAGATCCGAAAGCAACTGCGCGCGGTCGTGGACGACTTCGACGTGCAGGCGGCGAAGACGGGCATGCTCTACTCCGCCACGATCGTCCGAACGGTCGCCCGGGAACTTCAACGGACCTCGTTCCCGCTCGTCGTCGACCCCGTCATGGTGGCGACGGTCGGTGCGCGCCTGGAGCGGGACGACTTCCGCGACGCCCTCGTCGACCGCCTCCTCGGACGGGCGACCCTCGTCACCCCGAACCGGTTCGAGGCGGAGCGGCTGTCCGGCCTCCCGGTCACGGACGTCGAGTCGATGGAGCAGGCAGCGCGGGCCATCCGCCGTCTCGGGCCGAACGCGGTCCTCGTCAAGGGCGGCCACACGAAAGGTCCCCTCGTCGACGTCCTCTTCGACGGCCGGAGGATGCGACGCTTGCGGGGACGTCGGCTTGACAAAGCCCTCCACGGCGCGGGATGCACCCTCGCGGCCTCGATCGCGGCCTACCTCGCCCTCGGAAAGCCGCTCCTCGCCGCGGTCGAATCGGCTCGGGCCAAAGTCGCTCTCGGCTTCCGACATTCGTATCGACCGGGCCGCGGGGTGGAGATTATCAATTCGCAAATCACCCCGAAATGAGCCGGTGGCGTGCTGCGAATCGCGGAGGGTGGCATCGATGGAATCGCGGCTCCAAGCGATTATCAATGCGGCGCGGGCCGTCCACAAAGTTAATGTAGGCCCACCAAAATCCGAGCCGTCTGCGGTCCTCGCATCCCAACGCCGCCGCCGCGGCTGCGAAGCGCGTTCCGCGGCTGGGCCGGCAATGGGCGTGCGGACAGGGCACGGAATCGTGGAGGCGGGGACGATACCCGACATCGATGAGAGCGAAGGGGAGCCGAAGCCCCAAGGCCGCGGATCCGGACGCTGAGGCCATGCGGATCGCCCTCTTCACGGACAGCTACCTGCCGACGGTCGACGGCGTGGTGACGTCCGTCCTGACGACCCGTCGTCAGCTCGAGGCCGACGGACACGAGGTCGTCGTCTTCGCGCCGGAGGATCCGCGACGGCGCGAGGTGCGGGAGGCGGGGACGATCTACGTCCGGGCGAAGGAGTTCCGCCACTACCCCGGCTACCGGCTCGCGATGTTCCCGGGGCGCGAGGTCGACATGATCAAGGACATGGGGATCGACCTCGTCCACATCCACGGGGTCGGCT
>WNGG01010238.1_pt1 | contig 11234 bp, 13 predicted proteins | sample 5400661 | NCBI WGS metagenome assembly WNGG01 (sample SAMN13153372, study PRJNA577476) | soil metagenome | isolation source: 100 cm soil or saprolite under Garry oak tree replicate 1 | place: USA:California | collected 2016-06-15 | reverse complement strand
CATTGAGACATCGGGAATCGCCACCTTGATCGAAGCGCTTAGAAACGCACGCCGCCACCAGACGACATTTTGCTTGCAAGGACTCAGTGGTTCTGTGCTCCGGCTATTCGAAGTAACGGGCGTATTGGCCCTGTTCGAAACCAGCAATTCCGGAAAAAAGGCACCTTGATGGCTAATATTCTCGAAAACATCGGCGAAAACACGATCGAACATCTCGACTACGTCGGAAGTCTGAATATTCAGCTCTGGGCCACATTGCGGGCCATGGGACGAGCACTGCCCTTTGTGGGAAATCGTTACCGTTGGCAGGCTACCGTGAGGCAAATGCTGGAAATCGGCGTCGATGCAATGCCCATGGTCTCTCTGATGGCGATCTGTACTGGATTCATTCTCGCGATGCAAGGAGCTTCTGAACTTCGCCGCTTTGGAGCTATGCAATACGTCATTGACTTGGTTGCGGTTGGCTTTACGCGCGAACTCGGACCGCTACTCACCGCGATTGCGGTGAGTGGGCGATCCGGGTCGGCATTCGCGGCTGAGATCGGGACGATGAAAGTCACCGAGGAACTCGATTCCCTCCGCGTCATGGCGCTGGAGCCGGTGGAGTTCGTGCTCGCACCTAAGTATCTGGCAGCTTTGATTTCGGTTCCCTGCCTCAGCATCATCTCGAATTTCTTCGGCATTTTGGCTGGGGGTTTGTTCATGTTCTTGAGCACTCGCCTGGCGCCGTTGTTGTACGTTCACTACGTTTTCAATTCCATCAACTTGCGCGACGTGATCACTGGGCTGATCAAGAGCGTGGTGTTCGCAACCATCATTGCTCATGTTGGGTGTCTGGAAGGGTTTCGTGTCCGCGGAGGCCCTGATTCAGTGGGTCGTTCGACTACGAGCGCAGTGGTGAAATCAACATTCCTCGTCATTGTCGCGGATGCAGTCTTTACCGCAATCTTTTACTTCACGGTGAAATTCTGATGCCGATCATCTCGGTTCGTGATCTCGTGGTTGAATACGACGGTCGGCGCGTGCTGAATGGTCTGAATCTCGACATCGAGCACGGAGAGACGATGGTGCTCTTGGGTGGCAGCGGCTCGGGAAAGAGCACTCTGTTGCGTCAGATCATCGGGCTGGAGCGCCCTAAGTCTGGCAGCGTCCACGTCAAGGGTATGGATATTACGCGTTGCTCACAGTCCGATCTGAATAAGATTCATCTGTCGATCGGCGTGGCCTTTCAAAGCGCGGCTTTGTTCAATTCGCTGACAGTCGAAGATAACGTAGCTTTGCCTCTGCGCGAACACACACGGCTTGCACCCTCGATCATTGACCTTGTGGTGTGGATGAAGCTGACCGCAGTCGGTCTCGCGGAGTCTGGCAAGTTACTTCCCCGGGAACTCTCGGGTGGCATGAAGAAGCGCGCAGCCGTGGCGCGAGCGCTCGCGCTCGGCCCTGAAATCCTCGTGCTCGATGAGCCATCGGCCGGGCTTGACCCGATTGTGGCCGCCGAGCTCGATGAACTGATTCTCCTCCTTAAGGAAGCGTTACAGATGACGGTCATCGTTGTGACCCATGAACTCCCAAGCGCGTTCCGCATCGCCGACCGCATTGCCATGTTGTATCAGGGCTCATTCAGCTCGGTCGGCACCAAAGATGAACTCAAAGCAAGTCAAGATCCGCGTGTGCGCCAGTTTCTCGATCGCGTTCCCGAAAACATAGCGAAAGCGCCGGCGGTGGCCGCGTACTTCGAAAAGTATATGCAGTCTCAGGAGACATACCCGTGACCACACAAGTCAAGGTTGGGGCCTTTGTCCTTGGATGCTTCTCGATCCTGGCATTCACGCTCATCTACCTTATCAATGCGGAGTTCAGCGGACACGCCGTTCCTTACCGGACCTATCTTCGTTACGCCGGCGGACTTGAGCCAGGCGCACAAGTGCTGTTTGGTGGAATCAACGTGGGAAAAATAAGAGCGGTACGACCTTGGAGCTCTGATCCGACCAAGATCGAAATTCTGCTGGACGTAAAACAAAACACGCCGCTGAACGAAAAGTCGGTGGCCAAGCTGGGACTCGTAAGCGTGATGAGTGGCGCCGCGCTCTCCATCACCACCGGCAGCAACGATGCAAGGCGTCTATCCCCTGGGTCGGCGATTTCATCGCAGGAGACCGCGAGCCTGGACGAGATCACCAGCAAAATGGCGGTTGTTGCAGATAACGCTAACGGCTTGATCACGGAGGTGCGTGGCGAACTGCAAGGAATCAGCGGAGATGCGCACAGCTTGCTCGCCAACCTGAATGCTGTAACGGGAAGACCCAATCAGCGCAGGATTCGAGACGTGCTAGATAACGTCAATGGAATGCTCGCGACGGAGCGGCCAAAGATCGATCGTCTTACCGATCAGTTGAACGCGCTGAGCCAGCATGCCGATGAAACCATCCAAAACGTGAATGGCACTGTCAGCGATGTCCGCGAGCCTGTCCGCAAAGATCTAGCAGAACTGCAGAACACTTTACTCCAGGCCAAGCAATTGCTGGCTGACATGCAAGTGCTGGTGAAAGCGAATGATTACAAGATTGATGACACGATCGAAAACCTGCGGACGGCAACGGAAAACCTCGACCAGCTGACCGAATCAGTGAAACAGCGTCCGTGGAGCTTGATTCGTATTAAACAGCCCGAAGATAGGAAGGTGTCGAAATGATGCGATCAAGTGAAGGGACAGGTGTCCTCACCCGTTTCGGTGCGCAGCGCCGTCGGATGAATATGAGAAGAACTGTGACGACGATTGTTTGCTCCCTGGCTGCTCTCGTGATCCTGGCCAGTTGCGGAGGACGGGTGAGGTACCCAAATTACTACACTCTCAACCTGCCTGCGCCGCCGGATCCGCCTGCTGCAGAAAACGCGCACGCCGTGGTGGCAATCCGTGAATTCCGCGCGCCCGCCTACCTGAGGCAGGGAGCCATTGTGTACAAACCATCTCCAGAGCAAATTGGCTTTTATGCTTACCATCGTTGGGCAATTAACCCTTGTCAGTTCGTGACCAACTCAGTAATCGAGCGCCTTAGCGCCAGCGGAAACTTTGCCCATGTCAAGCCTTACGACGGTCGACCCGACATCGAATACGTGCTTAGCGGACGATTGGAGAAGCTCGAGGAAATCGACTACGCGGGTGGCGTCAAGGTTGAAGTCGCAATCTCTGCCCAGATGACAAGTCTCGCTACGGGCGCGACCGTGTGGACCAACGCTGTTTCGGAGGCAGGAGACGTCAATAAGCGCGATGTCCCAGACGTGGTTTCTGAAATGAACCGCACGATGGAACGGGCGATCAGAAAGCTGCTGAGTCCAATGCCAGCGGATGTGGTGACTGGCCCCACAGCAGCTAAGCGAAACTAAACATTCGAGCGTTGGAAGCACTGTGCGTCAAGTAACTTCGGCAGAGTCCGGGGGCCCATCTCTGCTTGTTCCTGGTTGTCGCTATGGATTGAAGGAGTTTGTAGTGAACCGGTTCAGACACTATGGTCTCGGCTTTCACGCGGGTGGGTGGCTCGCGTTAGCAATGGTCATTTTAGTGTCATTCGCGCTATGCATTGCCTCATTAAAACTTTTCTTGTGGTTCCTTACACGCAAACGGGATGCAGACGAGGGCGAAGGCGAGAAGGAATATTGGCGCGTACATGGAGGAGAAGACACGACCCTATCGAATGGAAGCAACCGCCGGACTCGATCTTGAGGTAGAAACCGAGAGTGAAGGAACTGAGATCGGCATTACTGCCCAAGGTAAGTGGAACATCCCGTCTGGCGCGTTTTCTGCACGAATCATCGCGTACCGTTGTTTGTCAAAAAGGCCACAGCTGGCACAGTAGCTGTTTCGAGCACGCAGGAAATCAGTTGTCCTTTCGGGGGTGCCTAAAAGAGTTTAGCGGCGCCCGACTACTTGTCGCTTTCTGACGGAATCATAATTGCAGTAAGCATGGACAGGAGCAAAGCGCCGCCGCAAATAGCCACCGGCAAGGGCTTGTACGTCCGTGACAACGGCAGCGTATGAGAGCCGCGTTCCACCACAAAACTCTTTATAGAGGACAAATCATGATGAATCGTGGGCAGAAGTTCGGATTGGTTTTTGCCATGTGTCTGGCGGCTTCGGCTGCCGTGGCAGATTCTTTGGAGTTGACAAATGGAAGTTTGATCAAGGGTAAGTTCATGGGAGGCAACCAGAACAGCATCAGCTTCCAGGTTGGGTCGTCGATACAGAGCTATAGCGTTGGCGATATCCGTGCTCTCCGGTTCGATTCCGAGCCGGAAAGCGCGGGGGGCTCTGTGCCGTCGGATGGGCAGTCGTACGGATCAGCCTCGGCAAGAGAAGCTGCGAAGCCTTCCTCCTACGTGACCATTCCTGCCGGAACAAGAATCTCGGTGCGCACGATCGACGCCATTGACTCGACCAAGAATCACGTGGGAGATCGCTTCCAAGCTTCTCTCGAAGAGCCCCTGATCGTGGATGACAACGTGGTGGCGGCGAAGGGCACAGACGTCTATGGGAGACTGGAAGAGTCCAAGGAAACCGGGACTTTCACCGGAAGGTCTGAGCTGAGAGTGGCGCTTACCGGAATTGTGCTGGATGGCAAGGCTGTGCCCCTCGTGACAGGCGACTACGAATTGACTGGCAAGTCGAAGGGAGCAAGTACGGCCAAAAGAACCGTCGGCGGAGCTGCAATTGGAAGCATCATCGGTGCAATTGCCGGCGGTGGCAAAGGGGCGGCAATCGGAGCCGGAGCAGGCGCCGGAGTGGGTGCCGGTTCGGAGATCATCACCAAAGGTGAGCAAGTGAAGATCCCCAGTGAGACGTTGCTCGATTTCACTTTGGAACAGAGTGTGTCCATACCGAAACAAGCAAGTTGATCGCCTGTCCCCGGAAGTAAGGAACTACCGGACCCACTACACTAGGCAGACAAACCCCTTTTTGCTGCACCGACCTTTCATCATTGTCACGTAACGGGGATGAGACCGCGTTTCCGCGAGCCGATCTGTCGAAGTGGGATGACGGAGCCGCACGCGGGCGCCTCGGGGTTCGAGGAAGGTCACAGGCTCCGAACTGACTGTAGAGGTCCAATTGGCCGAAGATTCCGGCGCCTTCTGCGGATGGATATCAGGGAGCAAAAGCCCCGCACAAAAAGACTCCCGCATGTCCATCCATTCCATGCGGGAGGTTTTATCACTGCGAAATGCTGCGTCGATTATTGATTGATCAGCGGCACTTGCACCAGTTGTACGTCGATCGCCAGACCGAGTCGCCAGTCGAGTTGATAAAACAGTGCGGCTTCCCTGCCGGAGAGCACTTTGCGGAACGCGGGCATGTATTTCAATCTTAGCTCCATAATTGACTGCTCAACCTCAGCGCGTTTGCGGATGTAATTCTCGGCTTGCTCACCCGTCATGCTGCTGTAGCTTTGGGCATAGTCTTTCAGCAGGGCAATTTTCGTGTCGTAGATTCTAGAGAGCTCCGCGGCATATCGATCGTAGACCGGCCAAAACTTCTCTGCCTCAGCATCGCTTAAATCCATATTCTCAGCGAGGATTTGCTTCTTCTGGGATCTTACATCTTTGCGCAAGAGTTCAATGAAGTCGTCAGGGTTTGGTTGGGAGTCGTCGTTTGCGGTCGAGCTTTTGGCGGCATCGTTTTTGGGCAGCGACGAATTCTGCGCCAATGCCGAATTTGCCGCTACGAATGCGACTAGCATCAGAGTGATCACGAGAACTTTCTTTTGGTTCACGGGTTCCTTCCTTACAGCGAAACTAGAGTTGGGCGCGCGAAGCCTGCCCGCAATTGTCAACAACGGGAACTCTCCAGCATGCACGATTCCAATCGAGCGACATCGTGTATCTCTCAACCGAAGCAGGTCTCGAATTGTCGCCGCGGGTATTTAGCCGCTGCTGAGCCGGAATCCCGAGAGGACCAACTTGCAGGACAGAGTCCAGCGGCACACGGTGTCAAATGTCACGTGTCATGTGACATGGCGCGTCGTGGAGCAGGGGCCATGGGCTTTTTCAAGAAGAAAAGAGCGAATTTGTTCCGATTGCGAGGAGAAGCCTGCGATTTGCGTTGGTTAGTGTTCGTCCTCGTGAGTGGAACTGTAGTTGCTCCAATTGAGGCGTGAGAACTCCATCGCTTCGAGATCTGTTAATGCTCAAGGAGCAACTTTAATGTCCACCTCACCAGTGTCTGCTGGAGCCGCGCCGCCCATATCGAAACCGGTGCCGCCAAAGATCAGTACAGAGCAGGTTGTGCCTCGCCGGGGTGCCAGGTGGCAGAATTACATAACGACTGTCCTCATCGTGCTTCTCGCTCTGGCCGTTTTGATTACCATCACACGTAACTGGAATGCATGGGAAGGCGGCAAGGTCGAACAAGTCACAGATGATGCTTACGTTCGCGGCGACCTTACTCCGCTCAGCACCAAGGTGTCAGGCATCGTGCGCTCTGTGGATGTGGCTGACTACCAACGCGTGCACCAGGGCGATCTCCTCGTCGAATTGCAGGACGATGACTATCAGGCCCAGGTAGATCAAGCCAAAGCGGCCGTTGAGGCTGCGCGTGCCGGCATTCAGGAAAATCTTCGGCAACGCCAGTTACAGGACGCGCGCATAGACAAAGCGCTGGCGGGTATCGATCAGTCAAAGGCGCAGATTGCAGCTGCCGAAGCTGGCAAGGAAGCTGTCCAGGCTGAGTTGACTCATGCTCGCTCTGAACGCAGACGTCAGGAGGGGCTGTATCAGGTTCACTCGACGACCGAGCAGAACCTCGAGGCCGCCGTGGCCGCGGAAGGAAACCTGTCAGGCCAATTTGCTAGCCGTGACGCCGATCTCCATCAGGCCCAAACCATGTTGCATGGTAGTGAACTCGCTGCCGAAGCCGAACGCCGCAGCAAAGCCGTCCTCGAATCCGCGGAGATGCAACTTCAGGCCGATCTGCGCGCGAAGCGGGCGAACCTCACTTCAGTCCAAGTGAACCTTGGCTACACCAAAATCTACTCCCCAGGAGATGGCACAGTGGGCGAGCGGCAAGTTAGGCCCGGGCAACTCGTTTCGCCAGGCACGCAGGTGATCTCCTTTGTTGCTCTCACAAAGTGGGTGCAAGCGAATTATCGCGAAACACAGTTGACCAATGTGAAGGTTGGGGATCCTGCCGACGTTCGTATTGATGAATATCCGGGCCAACTATTTCGCGGCAAGGTTGTCGAGATCGCACCAGCCAGCGGATCACAATTCGCTCTGCTGCCACCTGACAACGCGACTGGCAACTTCACAAAAGTCGTACAGCGTATTCCTGTCAAGATCGCACTGGACGATGCGACCTTCGCGGCGAAGCTGCGTGCCGGACTTTCAGTGGTAGCAGCCGTCCGCACCAGACGGTAACCGGAAACCTATGGCAGCTTCGACTATCACCGTTCGCCCGACTGCAGTAGACATCGCGCGCGCTGCTGCTGCCGCGATCCCGTCAGAAGTGTCGACGCGTCCTCTGCTCGGCATCTTGGGAGTCGTCACAGGCGCCGGACTGGTCACCCTTACGGGTCGCATGCTCAGTCTTGGTCTAGCCGACTTGAGGGGCCATGTTGGGATCGGCTTCGACAACGGCGCCTGGCTCGACAGTGCCTTCAATGCATCGCTCATGTTCATCGGCCCGTTGAGTGTCTACCTCGGAGGTGTGCTCGGGCCGCGGCGCATACTCCTGTTTGCCGCAGGACTCTTCACCGTGACTTCTACCTTTCTCCCTCTTATTCATAGCTACAGTCTGCTCATCGTCGCACTCATTGTTGCCGGTCTTACCTCAGGTACGTTTTATCCGCTCACGCTGACTTTCGCCCTTCGTAACATTCCGCTACGATACCTTCCCTTCACGATTGCCTTGTACGCGACCTTTGTTGACGGAGCCGTGAATATCGCGCCTTCGCTCTACGGCTGGTACAGAGACCATCTATCGTGGCATTGGATGTTCTGGAACTCCGCTGTGATTGCGCCAGTGATGATGATATGTGTGTACTTCGGCATTCCGCGGATGCCACCGCGCAAGAAGAGCGGCTCGGCCCCCAGCTTTGTGGGCTTCCTTTATCTGAGTGCCGGATTGGCTTTGATTTTTACTGCACTTCAGCAAGGCCAGCGACTCGACTGGTGGCGCTCGGGCGAGTTCAATGCCTGGTTCTGGTCCGGGTCTTTCTTTCTGCTGTGTGCACTTGTTCGCAGGCTACGCGGTCGCAACCCTCTCGTAGCGCTAGCTTATCTGCTGAAGTGGAACACCGTACTACTGGGCTGCCTGCTCTTTTGGTTCCGGTTCACGCTCTGCACAACCATTATCCTGGTCCCACAATCGCTGGCCATCCGCGGGTTCGAAGCAGACCAAATTGGGCCCGCGATCATCTGGAGCGCTCTTCCCCTTATACCCATCGCGTTTATCGCTGCGCTTCTCCTGTTACGCAAACATGACCCACGGTTGCTCTTCGCCATCGGCCTTGCTTGTACCGCATTCGCTGCCTGGTTGAGCTCACAGTACGCAAGCGCGTGGGCGGCCGAGAACTTCTACCGCACCGAATTGCTGACCGGCGTCGGGCAAGCTTTCGCTTTCATCGGGCTGGTCGGCTGCATCGTGCTGCAAGCGATCTTCGCGGGGGCTTTGGCCAAACCTGAGTGGGTCCTGACCTTTTCGGCTTTCTTTCACACCATCCGTATATTCGGCGGCACCGCGGGCGCGATCTACATGGGCCATTTCATCGCTCAGAGGGAGAAGCTTCACTCAAACCTCTTGGGACTTCACGTCACCGGTGGCAATTGGATCACCGATCAGAACATTCATGCCATGACGGCTGGTCTCTACGCCAAATCGTCCGGCATGGCCGCCGCAGGAGCGCGCGCCATCGATTTGATTGCGGCCCGACTGCGGCTCCAAGCGTACAGCTTGAGCCTTGTCGACGGATTTCTACTGATCGCGTGGAGTTGTGCATGCGCTTTGGTTCTTGTCGCTTTGCTGCGCAAGTCGCCTTTGAACTACGGCGAACTCAGCAACATGCAGCAGATTCCCGCCGCCCATAAGGAGTCGAATCAATGAAACGAAATGCCGCACTATTCCTGCTAGTAGCGATAGCCTTCTTCCCCCGCACTGCGGCGGCCCAGCAAACAGGTAATACCGCGCCTCCACGCGGCATCACACTTCAGGTAGCTGTTCAACTGGCGCTCCAGCACAACCACGATATCCGAATCGCCGGCTACGCGGTCGATGAGAAACAGCAGGCGAAGCAAGTCGCGAAGAGTTCGTATTTTCCATCGATACGAAATGACAGCAGCTTCATGCATGTGACCGACACGCAGTTGATTCAGATCAGGTCGGGTAGTCTCGGCATCGCCGGGGGAACGCCGATTCCATCTGGAAACGCGATCATCAACCAGGGCGGCAAGAACTTTATGACCAGCGGGACCCAGATCACCCAGCCGTTGACGACGCTGCTCAAGATCAAACGCGAAAACGATGTGGCCCAAGCCGAGGTAAAAGTCTCGCGTGAGAAGGCGCATCTCACAGAAAGCGATGTAGCGCTCGCGGTCCATCAGGTCTACTACAGCATTCTGATCGCTCAGGCTCACCGAAGCGCCACAGAGGCGCGCATAAAAGCCTCGGAGGACCTTCAGGGCGAGCGGGTGGAGCAGGTAAAGTTCGGCAGCACGCTCGAACAGGAGTTGATCGACAGCCGCGCGCAATTGCTGCAAGCCAAGCAAGAAATATTGACTACCGACCTTCAGTTGTCAGATCTAAAACTGAAGCTCAACGACTTGACGGGCATGCCGCCAACCACCGCGGTGGATCTGGATCCTTTTGTTCCTGAATTTCAGGACACCTGCCCGCGCGAGATATGCGTTAGCGCTGCCGTGTCATCACATCCGGAAATCCTTGCGGCTCGTGCTGAGGTGCAGAAAGCTGAGGCCGCGGTCCGTTTTGCGAAGACAGATATGTGGGTCCCCGATGTTGAGGCCTTTGCCCGCTACAGCTACCAGGAAAATGTCCCGTTCTTGGCACGCAACTTCGGCACCTTTGGTGTTCACTTCGGCTATGACGTGTTCGACTCGGGCCGCAAGAAGGCCCTAGTCAAAGAACGTCAGGCGCAGTTGTCTCAAGCGAAGAGAACCTTGCGAAGCTGACGGATGGGGTCGAGGTCTCGGTCCAAACAGCGTACAACAAGCTGGAAAGGACGCAACAGATGATGAAGGTGTCCGAAGAAATTCTCTCCCTGCGTACGGAGTCGAATCGGGTGCGTCAGCAGGAACTGATACGAGGAGCGGCGCTGAACTCGCAGGCAGACAACGCAACAGCTCAGGAATACGACGCCAAGGCGCTCCTCCTCCAGTCACAGCTCGACTACCTCGAGGCCCATGATGAGATTATCCATGCGATGGGCGGCACAGTCGAATGAATTCCAAGTTGCCTTACGGCCTCCGGGCCGGACAAAGCAGCCTCGTTGGGGTGGCCTCCGCTCGCCTGCCTACCATGTTCGGCGTGTTCGACCTGATCGGCTTTGAGCGCGCGAACGTGGACAATGGAGAGACTGAGAGTGCCCTCCTCCTGATGCTTGGCGATCTGCAAAATCAGGCGCCTTTGCTACGCATTCATTCTCAATGCTTGACTGGAGAGGTGCTCGGATCTCTGCGCTGTGATTGCCGAGGACAGTTGGAACTCGCGATGTCGGCCATCGCAGACGAGAAATCGGGACTGGTGATCTACGAGTATCAGGAGGGCCGTGGCATCGGGCTCATGGCAAAACTGAAAGCTTACGCCTTGCAGGACAAAGGACTCGACACGGTCGAAGCGAATCACGCCCTAGGTTTTGACACTGACTGCCGCGATTTCAGCTTGGCAGTCGCTATTCTGCATGAAATTGGGATTGACCGTGTCCGGCTGATGTCAAACAACCCGCAAAAAGTTGAAGCACTGACAAGGGCTGGAATCGAAGTCATCGAACTGGTTGCCTGCGAAGCACCGCCAAGCCCTTATGCATTGTCGTACTTGCGTACCAAGAAGGAAAAGATGGGGCATTCGCTCACGATCATGTGAACGATTGGAGGAATTGACCTTAATCGGAGCACCTATGTCTAGTCAACAGCCTACTGCAGTGGATCTACTTGTTACGTCCGAGGTTTCGCGTGTGTCCGATGGTGATGAGCGTTGCCTTGTTATGCAAGCAGTGAAGTTCGCCGAGATCGAG
>WNGG01016778.1_pt1 | contig 11235 bp, 12 predicted proteins | sample 5400661 | NCBI WGS metagenome assembly WNGG01 (sample SAMN13153372, study PRJNA577476) | soil metagenome | isolation source: 100 cm soil or saprolite under Garry oak tree replicate 1 | place: USA:California | collected 2016-06-15 | reverse complement strand
TCGGGGTTACTGGAATGTCGATAACCGTGGCTGTGAGTGTGAAGAGCGCCAACAGATTCGATGTAGTACTTGCTCTTCTCGAACTCGCTGTATCCAGAGCAAGCACCGCGCTCTACCCGATCGCTTTCATGCCGCTGTATGTTTCGGTTTTTGCACCGTTCTCGCCAGTTTCGTTTGCTGCAGATAGCGCACGCGCGTCTCTGGTAGGATTCACCCTCGACCTGCCTGCAATCGCAGGGCTTATCGCGTTCGTTGTCGTTTTCCTAGGCTTGGGGGCCGCTTTCTATTTCCGCCGCCTCGAGGGAGGAATCTATTCTTGAGCACGCGACTAATCCCATTGATTATTGAGAGAGATGTGAGGGTCCTCTTCTCCGACGCGTTTCTTGTCGCCATAATGTTCGCAAACTTTGCGATAGACCTATTTGTGACAGCTGCGACCTTCGGTCGGCTTGTGACGGGTCAAGGTGCGAACTATTTTCTCTTCATCGCACCCGGTTCGAATCTCATAACGGCCATGGTTGCCGCATTTCAGTCAGGGAGAGATGTCTGGAGGGAGAAGTACATCAAAGACCTGACCTCATACCTCCTGACTCTACCGGTGCAGAGGCCTGTTCTCGCCTTCTCAAGGGTCCTCGGTGGAGTTGTCAGGAGCGTAATCGCGACCTTCCCCGGGACGCTTGTCATATGCTACCTCTACGGAATACTCTTCACGCCCAAAGTCTTCGTCGCCTACCTGATCGTCGGCCTCTTTTCTCTCGGAATCGTTGGACTTTCCATGGCGGTGTCCGCGTTCTCTTCAAGCATAGAAATGTGGGTCACTATTCGGAGCGTGATCCAGCTGTACCTATCGTTTCTCAGCACCTTGTTCTATACCGTAAGCGTGTTTCCAAGCATTCTGGCCCCGATTGTATCTTCAAACCCCATGACATGGGCCATTCAGGCATTCCGGCAATTATCGCCAATTTCATTTGCACAAGTTCCCTCGGGCGATCCTCTAGGATCGATATTGATCCTTGCTGGGCCCTCGCTGGCCTTTGCATTGCTCGGAACAGTCTGCTACATCTGGTACTCGAAGCTCTAGCTAGGCCTACCCTGACTAACCCTTTGGTAATGCTAACCAGGGATAGCCATGTCGCGCCTTCTACTGTTTAGGGATTCACGTTTAGTCTCCCATTCTGCATGAACACGTGGATGGTACAGGAGATGTGGCAGTAGACTAAGAACGAGCCTGTTTGATCGGGGGTAAACGTCACATCACCACATGTTCCGGGACCGAGCGCAAATCCGCTGAAGTAGCGCTGTATCGCAAACCCATGGGACTGAACCGTATCATTGTTTATGACATGAATCGTAACGGATCTCCCTAGTTTGACATCCATTATTGGCCAAGAGCCGCTTTGGAACTTGCTGCCGTTGAACCCGACATTCATCCCTTCGTTATCCATCACGACGACGAAGTAGGTAGAGCTCGCCGGCACGCTCGCGGGGCGGGCCCAACAGTTGGTTTTCCCGAGCCCGAAGAAGTGAAACGAATACGCCGCAGCGAAAAACCCGGTGACTACCACGACTATGAGTACGATCACCAGAACCCGTCGCAAAAGTATTGTTCGCGGGGTTCCTCCCCCGTCCGAAGCTTCAGCTATCCTCCCCTCACTGCCAACCGCTGAGTCGACCGGCAGGGCATGTTGCATGGAAACCTAACTACGCCGCGAATGGAGGAATAGAAAGACTTAGGTTCGTGATTAAGAAAGTCATGGTTCAACCTGCGGACAATGGTCGATTCCATGTAAGACCGACAGGAGCGGTTTCGGCATTGTTCGTAATTTGAGCCAAAAACCCTTAGAATATCGCACCTTGAACCATCAGTTCATGTTGGGATTCGCTGAGAGTTTCCTCCCGTGGACTGCGTCGACGCTGATTCCCGCGTTTGTAGGGTTACTCCTTATTTCGTTGGTGGGCCTGAAATTACAGGCAAGATACGTTGCGGCATTTGCTTTCGGGATTTTGTTTTGGTTTTTCGTCGACACGATAACCGGGGCTGCAAGCCTCGATGTCAACTCGGGGTTTTCGGGCGGTGTGGGTCAGGCTGCCAGAGTTGGGCTCTTTGTCATCGGCCTACTTTTCTTCTTTTCAGTTGATCGCAATCGGAATATTTTCTCGCCCCAATTGGCAGTTGGAAAGTATGGACTTGCGATACCTTTGCTAGTTGCGGCTGCATTGGGAGTCCACGGGCTCGGCGAAGGGGCAGCTTTCGGGGGAACTGCTGCGCTGACAACAAGCACGTCCCTTCTCGACACATTTGGTGGCGTTTCCGGTGGAGTGGCGTACGTTCTGCACAAAGCACTTGAGCCCATGATAATTGGCGCTTGCTATTACGCATACTCTAACCAACGCGCTAAGAACGCCATCGGTCGCCTGAGAGACCTCGCAGTTCTGAGCATAATCTTCGTGATTCCCTCGCTGATCGGAGCTACAAGCGGCTATTACCTCATCTATGATAGCAGCTATTTCTACTCCCTTGGCACCGGAACGGCAATTTACGCTGCGGCGAGACTCTTCGGACCAATGTTCAACAATACCATAGGCACGAACTCGAAAGAATCGATATCGATGGCTGTACTGATAACCCTTGGACTCCTAACGATCTACTTCGCGGCCCTATTCCATTCAGGCTAAGATCACACCGCCCCCGCGATTCTCGGGTCGATTCAAACCCGCATGAGTTCGATAGAGGTGTCGGGTTTCAAGACTCTCCGGAGATCTGAGGCTCTGAACTCGCTGGCTACCTCTGGACCTTTAGTCAAGCCTATCGGACCACGAGGAGCCTGACGGTTTTCAGCTTCTTCTCTTTCTGGAAGGCACTAGTCATTGAAGCGACTTTCCTCCCTTCCCCATCTAGGAGAAAGAGCTCAAAGCAGTTGTTTTGGCCCATCTTATTGTGAATATGGGTTCGCACAATGTCATCGTAGGCATGCTTCAACCGAGTGATTGGTTCTTCATTCGACTCATCATGTGTAACTACTAGAATTGCTAATACTCGGCCGGTGAGCGAGGCTTTCTCTCTCGAGTCAGATAGCAGGAGACGTATTGCAGCTCTGACCACGTCAGATCTTCCGGCGAACCCTTGGGATTCCTGAATGGAGGCCATAGAGTCGACGAGTTCGTCGGGCAACGAAACGCTAACGATTGTCATGTACTTGACCTTGCGCAGATAATAACTTTCAGGTCGTCTCTTATATCAGTCTTATTAAAATCCGGAAAATACTTAATAATTTCATCTCGGTCTAGGGTGACGTGATCCTTCTCATCCCGGAATGGATTGTTCTTTTGCTCGGTTCCTTAGGCCTCGGAATGTTGCACGGGGTTATCCCGGACGAACACACGTGGCCGATCACTTTCAGCTATTCAGTAGGTTCGGCTTCGGGGAGAGGCGGCATGCTCTCGGGTGTGTTCTTCGCATCATCCTTTACACTCCAACGTGCAATTATGGCTCAGCTCGTCTACTTTGCGCTCGCCAGTTATCTCGCCTTCGATGAAAGCTTGAACGCGGCGGTTTACGTGGCTGTTGGAGTCGCTATGTCAATTGCAGGATACCTGATATTGTCCGGGAAGCTGCCGTCTTGGCATCCACTAACTAGATTCCTGCGCGCTCGCGGTGGAACGCATTATGATGAAAAAGGTGTTTCAAGACAAGTTCCTATACATTGGTGTGTGATCCATGGGTTCATCGCCGGGTTCGGTGTCGACACAGGTCTATTCACTACCTTCATCTATTTGGTCGCTGTTCCAGCTATGCCTGTTGCATACCTTGGGTTCGCACCTGGGGCAGCATTCGGGTTTGGAACACTGATCGTGCTGCTAGCAATTGGTTCGCTCTTCGGGGGCGTCCTCCAGATCGCGAAGAGATGGGGTCCGGAACGAGTTCAGCTCTTCGGCACAAGAGCAGGGGCGCGCAGCCTGTTTTACGGCGGGATAATATTCATCATTGCGGGAGTACTCTTCCGAGCTGGTATTCAAAACACCATTCCGCTAGATTTTGGGAATCTGATAGTTCTAGCCTTTATGATTGGGGTGATAGTTCCGATAATGATCGTCACTTGGAGAGAAGTCAAAGCCGGCCCTGCCCCAGACAATTTGACTCATCTCGCCGGATCTTCCTAATCTATACCTGGGGTTTTTTTCCCCATAACTACCCGATGAGTTGGTGCGGGATTAGAACCGTCAAGCGAGTTGCTCTGAAACGAACAGCCGCTCACAAGTCTCATCATGTTCCTCTGGTAGGAGTGTTCGATCCGTTCGTGGAAGAGGTGTTTCTGACGACTCACATGCAAGACTACGAAACCCGCTAGGTCAGTCGTGTAGTTGGAGACCGATCATCTGAGAGGAGGTTGCGGGCTTCCAAACCAGCCCAAAGGTTCCCCCAAGTACTCCCATCACGAGGCCGACCATGAACCCTCCCATACTTCCAAGAATACTAAGCAGAGAGAAAGCGAGGATTACAGCGCTCCAAATCTGGCTCTCTGAAGGACGATTGTAAAGCATCACAGAGCCCAAGATGACGAGTGCCCCGGATGCCAGTCCCACAATTGCGAAAGCGAATGAATAGCCCATCATCATCGCCATCACGCCGCTAGAGCCTGTCATGGTTCCGTTCATCATTCCCATCATACCCATCATGTTCCCAGTCCCGAATGCAAACATCGACATCACGAAAGCTCCAAGTAGGATAAAGATCCCGCCTAACAAGCTGAGAATGAATGCGGCTACGGGCTTGTCTTCGACGCTCATAGCAATCTAAGGTCCGCACACAATCTGGATCTTCATTCCATCTTTCAAGACGGGATCACTCGTCGCTGGCATTTCCGTACCATCTACTATGATGTAGGCCCTGTGTCCCGGGTCGACTGGGTGACCCATTACCTGGTTTGTGTCGACGGATTGTCCCCAGATAGACAGAAACTGTTTGAGAGTGAAGTCTCGAAGCGTGTTAGACTCTTCGTGAACTAACCTGTAGCCATTCTGAAGAGGATCATCATGGGTGTGTAGGGGAGCCATGCCGATCCCGTACTGGTCCAGGGAATGGTCCTTCCAGAGTTCAGGGGAGATTCCAATCTGGGCTGGGACGGTGTAAGGGTTACCATTAATGGTGACGGACAGTTGAGGGTGCCAGTGCATTCTCATAGTGTTCGCAGCGGCAAACTGAGAAGCTGCGCTAGCGACGCCTATGGCCGCCAGAATTACAAGTGTCAAGACCAGGATGTTTCTTCCACGATGGCTGCGGAAGACTGGGATCGTCTCGACCAGAGTCTTTTGCTGACTCGTAGATCCGGCCCGTTTAGGATGCACTCTCTCATAGTGTCCCTTTAGGTTCTCCTTCTTCACGGAGGCTCCGCAGTAGGGACACTTCTCAGGCTCCAAGGATAACTACCGTGGCTCGTTAGGCGACTAAAAATCTTGCCCAACCAAGGGTTTGGCCGTTGCCGTATCAGTAGCAGACTAACTCACCAGGAAGTATTTGCCTGGCCCGAGATCCTTAAGCCCGCAAGTTTGCGGATCGGAAATAGACTTGCTCAGAAAACGGTGCGGACAAATCTCACTAGGTTCCTTTTGTGGGAGTGTTCGATTAGGGGCTTGAAGATCGTCTTCATCTTCTGAATAGCCATGGGGTGTTCGTTGTTAGATGCGAAGGCCGGACTCAAAGTAGAAGGCTGAGGCGGGGATATCTTCCTAGAACGCGCCCGTCTAGACCTCGTTGCATTCCGGCGCGGACGACTATGAGCCCGGCGAACATGGCCATATACAGGGGGGCGGTTCCAATGTCTGTGGCGCCTTGGGTGAAGACTCCACCGAAAGCTTCAGCGGTACTCCAGATGAGGAAGCTGAAGACAATTCCTGCTAGTGAAGTTAGTTTTGTGAAGAGTCCGATGATGATGAACATGGCGATGAGGGTTTCCATTATGGCTATTATGTAGGAGAAACCTGGGGTCGAATTTGCAATATCAGCCCAGAACCTTATCCACGAAGCCACGGTGCTCGGTTGTCCTTCTGCGGCACTTGAAACGATGTCCCGGTAATCCAATCCTTGCGCTATCAGGGACCATTTCAGGAGGGCATCGGCAGCCCAGAAGAGTCCGAAGATAACCCTCAGGCCCACCCTCCAGTTTCTCCGGACTAGACCTGCGTCTTCAAGGGGAAATGATTCGGACGAACGGTTAACCTTCGACATCATCTCACCCCTCTGGCATTGTTCTGTCCTGATAGATCACTCTGTCCTGCACATCATACGTACGGGATAGTCTGTATAGACTCTCCGCGGCTAGCTAGCTTTTTTGAGTTGTTCATTCAACTTTTGTGACTTGCGAACTGTCTGCTCGTGAAGTCCGCGCCCGATCATTTCTGCGCCCTCCACGGCGATTTCGCTGGGGAACACCGATCAGCACAAGTAATCTTACCAACGTCTGATGGCGGTCCTTCATCCTTCGTGCTACGTTCCTTCCCGACTCAGTCAGCGCCATTCCTCGATATCGTTCGTACGTGATGTATCCATGGTTGTCGAGTTTCTTCAGAATGTTTGTCACCGTAGGCTTTGAGACGCTCATCCGCTCCGCTATCTCCGGTGCTGAAGCGAACCCATCTCTGCAACGAGCAGATCAATCATTTCCAGATAGTCCTCCATAGCCTCCTCCGCCTTCCGGGGCATCACCCTTCGCGCAGTCGTCAACTTGTTCAAATTGCTGAGAGAAGTTGCTCTTGGAGTCATCCATAGTTCACCACCTCATCTCTGGGGTTGATGATGACGAGACTCAGAGACCTAGACAACGTTGAATAAACCGGTCCAGCCGAGCTCCACGAACTCGCTCTGATGGGCATGGAATAGGAACCTCCCGGGGTATTTGGGTATGAATTCCAGAATGGCTCGTTCTCCCTGCCCCAGGAAGACCACGTCCGTAATTTCGGCGAACGTGTCTTTGTAAAGCCATTCCTTGACTCTGTCGTCCAGCGGACGAGAAGTGTTTCGGTCAAGAATCGCTGCTGGATCGAACCTAGTTCCGGTTCGGTACAAACGGAAGACGTTGCCATGCAGGTGGAACGAGTTGATCGGGTCGAACTCCGTCATGTTTACTAAGTAAATGCGAACGAGTTCTCCAACGCTTATCTGTATAGGGTTGTCGAAATAATAGTTGGCAATGCCGTTAACTGAGTAGAAATTGTTCTCATCGTCGAAATCCACGTCAAAACCGTTCATGACCATAACCATCTCCCGGTCGGCCGCAGGCCGTGTAACTTGGCCCGTGATAGGGTCGACGGGGTCAATGATCAACGCGCCGTAGAGGCCCTTCGAAATGTGTTTTTTCACAGGCATGACGTGGCAGTGGTATGGAAATAGCCCGAATGGTTCTGCTGTAAGTTTGTAATTGTAGGTTTGTCCAGGATTTCTGACCTCGAAAACACCATCGGCGTCAGCTGGATGAATTCCGTGGAGGTGGATTGTGTGTGGGTGTTCATCGCCGTTGTGGAACTTGAGGAGAATCTTGTCGCCTTCCGAACATCTCAATGTGGGACCTGGGATCATGGGGCCCCGCTGTGGGGTTGAGAAGGTCCAAGCCGGGAACTGGACATCTCTTGCCACCGTAATGGGTTGGGGCGAAGCCTCAAAGTTGAACACCCGCTCGCCTGTGATGGGGTCTCGGGGGACGGTGTAAACATAGGGGTCCTTCCGCCGACGGTCTGCGAGGTTGCTGCCACTCCGAGAGGATGACCACTATGAAGGTATTCTGAGAGTGTCGACTCTGTCGTTCCCAGTCTGGCGAGTGATGCTGAATTAGCGAGGGCAAGTGTCCCGGCGGCTACTCCCACCGAGGCTGACGCGTACTTGAGAAAACCTCGCCTAGTAATTCCTTCTTTCTTCACCAGTTTTTCCTGCTCTGTCATCATAGGCCGCCACCAGAAGGGCCGTTACGTACATGAAAACGAGTCCCGTGACTATGCCCGTGTACCCGTGGAAGCTAGTGAGGCCTGCTCTGGCCTGCCGTGATATCTCGTAGACAACTTCCAGTATGGCGCCCGCACCTATAGAGAGAAACAGAACCGCCATAATGTCCAGCTGGATGAATCCTCCAATCCAAGCTCCGAAGACAGTTGGGACGCCCGCGATGAGACCCATCGCCCCGAGTCTTCCCACACTAGCCGGTTCCCTAATTATGGGGGAGACTATGGCGAGACCTTCTGTAGTGTTGTGAATGGTAAACCCCAGAATCAGCTGCGTTCCTAGGGATATAGAGCCTAGCGCAATCGCTCCGCCTATAGCTAGGCCCTCCCCAAGGTTGTGGAGTCCTATGCCCAGCGAGACCAAGTAGGCTATGGTGAACAAAAGTGTCCTATCTTTCACCTTTCTAATGCCAATGGCTCGGTCGTTGATAACGGCTAATGCCAGAAATGTCCCTGCTAGGCCTGTGACGACCAGCCCGAAGCCCCCAAAGGCCTTCGGTAGGTTTCCTGCGGTTCCAAGAGCTTCAGCAATCGATTCAACCCCGAGAAAAACCAAGAGACCAACCGTGAAGCCAAGCAGATAGTTCATCCAGCGGCTTCCAATCCGGCGGAGAAATGGAAACCATAGTAGTCCTAGGAAGACCGGGATTACGCCTACGATAGTGCCTATTTTCGCCAGATCAAGTATGCTCGACACGCTAGGCTGCGGTGTGAGAGTCGCAATCTCGATGGTCTTGCTGATCTCTAGGTTCGAGGGTCCTGTAAGAACCGAGACTTTGAGTGGTTCTCCTTCAACCCAATGATAAGGCACCGTGAACTTAGAGGTCGCGAACCTAGCAAGTTGTGGACCGGGCTGTGCTTGGAAGCTCCAGATTGCATCATTGACGAAAACTGTCTCTATGCTGGCGTCTATGGGTCCTACGTTTCGCACATCGAGTACTATCACGTCTCGTTCGAGGGTCAAGCGTTCGATTGAAATTTCCTCGGTGGAGAACCTGCCGCTGAGTCTCGCCAGTCCAAGCGAGCCGCTTGCAGCGATTACAATTCCGAGAAGGACTATTGGCAGAAGAAACCCCGCAAGGATTCTAATGTTCCCCGTCCTTTTGCCGCCCTCTGACATGCTTAGCGGATTCTCTTTCGCGGATTTCAAAGTTAGGCTGCACGAAAACTGTTCGACCATACTAAAATAGGTTGCGGCGCGAAAAGTAAACCAGGGTGTGAGCAATTACTTAATACTTGAACAGTTATACAACTAATCCTATGTCTAGAACCACCACGATTGTCAGGGAAGGCGAGTCTTGCGAGGTTACCTGCATCAACCCGGGCAAGGTCAGGTCGCTCGCCCGTTCTCTTCCGAGGACAAGCGCGGTCGAGCGGATTTCCGGAACCTTCCAGATCATGGGCGACCCTAGCCGTCTCAAGATCCTCTATTGCGTGTCTCAGGGAGATGTTTGCGTGTGCGACCTTTCCGCGGTTCTGGGAATGAACGTGTCCGCTGTCTCCCACCAGCTCCGACTGCTGAGAGCTCTCAATCTAGTCAAGTCTAAGCGTGACGGCCGGATAGTGTACTACTCCCTCTCGGACGAACACGTGGGCGAAGTGATGAGAATGGGCCTTGAGCATGAACGTGAAAACTGACACGGCGGAGTGCGAACTTTGCTCCGTCTACGCTCCGGAAGATGCGGAATCGGTATGGGAGAAGCATAGGGTCCTCGTAATAGCGGCTTCAACGGCCCTGTTCGGCTCTGCGTTCGCCGTCGAGTATTTGACCAAAAGTGTCCTGTACGCTCACGCGATCTTTCTCGCGGTCATTCTATTCTCAGGCCGCGAGATAATCAGTGCCGCTTTCAGCTCGGTTATTCGTGGAAGGCTGGACGTCAACTTCCTCATGACGGTTGCAGCTTTCGGGGCCTTTGCCATCGGCCAGGCAGACGAGGGAGCCGCGGTCATGTACCTCTTCTCCCTTGCTGAATACTTTGAGGACGTGGCCTCTGGCAAGGTAAGGACTTCCATCGCCGGCCTGCTGAAACTCTCACCCACCTCCGCTACCTTGAGGTCGAGGGTCTAGAAATTGAGAAACACATTCACGATGTGCGCGTCGGAGATGTCGCAATCGTTAGGCCTGGACAAAGGATACCTGTCGACGGAATCGTGGTGACCGGATCCTCATCGGTCAACCAGGCTGTGATAACTGGCGAATCCGTCCACGTGGACAGGGAAGTGGGAAGCGAAGTTTTCGCAGGAAGCATCAACGAAGAGGGTTTCTTGGAGATCAGAGCAACAAGTCCTCCTACTGAAACTGTTATCTCGAAAGTTGTCAGGCTCGTCCAGCAGGCTCAGTCCGAAAGGTCTCCGACGGAGAGCTTTGTTGAGCGGTTCGCCAAGTACTACACGCCGCTCGTTGTGGCCGGCGCCATATCCGTCGCTATCGTTCCCCCACTCATATCAGGTGCGAGTTTCACTACGTGGTTCTACAGAGCGTTGATCTTGCTTGTTGTTTCGTGTCCGTGCGCGCTGACCATCTCAACTCCAGTATCCATGGCTTCCGCTATAACGGCCGCCGCCAGCAACGGCGTGCTAGTGAAAGGAGGAAAGTACCTAGAGAGTCTTGGAAGAGTCAAAACATTCGTCTTCGACAAGACAGGCACCTTGACTAGGGGAAAGCTCGAGGTCGTCGATGTAGTTTCCTTCAGCCCTTCTCCCAAGGAAATTCTCCAGCTAGCGGCATCATTGGAAGCAATGTCGGAACATCCGATCGCCAGGGCCATCGTGGAGAAAGCCAAAGTAGAGAAGCTTATGCTAGTTCCTGTCGGAGAATTCAATTCAATCCGTGGAAAAGGAGTCGAAGGCATGGTCGACGGCAAAGATGTAGCGGTGGGAAAGAACGAGCTCTTCCAGAAGATCCCAGACAAGGTTCTTGACAAAGCACGAGAACTTCAAGCCCAAGGCAAGACCACCGTGATGCTGGGAGTAGGAAAAGAGGTTGTCGGACTCGTCGCCCTAAAAGACAGAGTGAAGGACGCCGCAGCCGGAGCCATACAAGAACTCAAGGCCAGAGGCATTCAGTCCGTAATAATTAGCGGCGACAACGACACGACAACCGCCAGTCTCGCGAAAGATGTTGGAGTGGACCACTACCACGCCGAACTTCTTCCAGAGGACAAGCTAGAGGAGATATCCCATCTCAAGGAGAAATATGGCGGCGTCGCTATGGTCGGCGACGGTGTCAACGATGCGCCCGCTCTG
>WNGG01033312.1_pt1 | contig 11236 bp, 8 predicted proteins | sample 5400661 | NCBI WGS metagenome assembly WNGG01 (sample SAMN13153372, study PRJNA577476) | soil metagenome | isolation source: 100 cm soil or saprolite under Garry oak tree replicate 1 | place: USA:California | collected 2016-06-15 | reverse complement strand
CCTACGCCGCCGACCGCGATCCGGTCCTGGAGTCGGTACCGGCCGCCGAGAAGGGTTGTGGACGACATATCCGCGAGATCTTACCCATGCTCCGGGCCCGCCACGCGTTTCCTCAGCACGTAGTAGATCACCCCCGCGACCAAAAATCCCACGTAGAAGGCCAGATCGGCCCCGTCGAGGGCGTGTGCCACCGGACCGACCACCAGCGAGGTGTTCATGAACGGCACCATCGCGCCGAAGGCCACGACAAAGGCTATGAGCGCTGGCCAGCCGCTGTGCAAGTTGCGCAGGTTGAGTGCGTCGCGCAGAAAGCCAGGCGTGTAAATGTGATTCGCATAATGCCAATCGATCATCACGATCGCGCAGAACGGCGCGATCCAATAACCAATGAACAACAAGACGTTCTGGAACTTGCCGGAGGTGTCCCCCGCGTGCATCCACAAGATGGCAGCGAATGCGATGACCGCGACGATGACCGCGATGACCGGCCGCCGCAGCCGCGCGCCTAGCGCCTGGAAGGCCAGCGATCCGGTGTAATCGTTCATCGAGTTAGAGGTGATTGCGCCGAACACGATTGCCACCAGCGCCAAAACGCCGAGCGCGCCCCCGCCCATGAGCGCGCGCACGCCCGCCGCGGTCTGGTTGGCCAGCACGCTTGCGCCGGCCAGCCCGATGGTCTCCACCCAGACATACGAAGCGGTCAAGCCGCCGAGGGTGAGCCAGAAGATAGCCGCCTTGGATGACGTCGGCTTCAAGTACCTGCTGTAGTCGGAGGCGTAGGTCGCCCAGGAAATCCCCGTGCTGAGGGAAATTGTGACCATCAGCACAAACGCGCCGATCAGGGCGCCGCCATGGACCGTGTTGTGCGGCAGAACGACGTGGTGCTGGAAGATCCGCACGGTGAGCAGGGCAAAAAGCACGATGAGAACTGCGGATCCGAAGGACTGCAACCGGTGGACAAACTCATAGCCGTAGACGCTGACGATGCCCTCAACCGCCAGGACGATCGCGGCGCCCAGCCAGAACGGAACGTGAAAAAGGAGTTCGGCCGCCTCGCCGCCGAAAAGCCCAACCAGCGCATCCCACGCGATGGAAGAAAGCCATTGCACCGTACCCGGCAAGACGATCGTCTTCCCGAACGGCATGCGCGCGAGTGGCACCTGAGCGGTGCCCGTCTTCGGGCCCCAGGTACACAAGATCGCCACTGGAAGCGAGCCGATGACCGTGCCAACCACGATCGCAACGAGGCCGAGCTGGATACCAAGTCCGAGCACGACAGCGAGGGTTCCTGTGAAGACGCCGGACAGCTCCATGTTCGGCGTGAACCACACCGTGAACATCCGGTGGACCCCGCCATATCGCGCGTCCGCAGGGACCGGGGCCATGCCATGGCTTTCAAGTGCGAGGTCGCCGACGCGGGTCGGCCGCATGCCTTCGAAAACGCTGAGCTCGTCCATCACCTCGGGCATGGCCTCATCCTAGGGTCGGGCCATCCGGCCGAGGGCACTACGAAGATGGATGTGCGATCCAGGATCGTGGCAGGCGCGGCGCAACCTCTTAATGTAGGTGTGTTGGGACCGGGGGATGGGCGCGACGCTTGACATGGGAGGTCCTCATGGTCCGGCCGGAGACCGTCGCCTTGCAACGGCAAGCGGAGGCGGACGAGTTGGTTTCTGCGCTGCAGACGCCCGAACCCATGGCGGATCCTTATCCGGTTTACGCCCGGCTGCGTGAGCTGTCCCCCGTCCACAAGACGGCGTCCGGCCAGGTCTACCTGACCAGGTACCAGGCTGAGGGCGCAAAGCGCGGAATGGCTGGACCGGGTCCGGCCCGGATGGCGTGAGCATCCGGGATTGCGCGTCACGGCGGAGTCGTTCCTCTTTCGCGACCCGCCGGAGCACACCAGGCTGCGGCGCCTGGTCAGCGGGGCGTTTACCCAGCGCCGCGCGGAACAGCTCCGTGCGCACATCACCCGTCTCACCGATCGCGCTCTCGACGCGGTGGCCGATGCCTGCAGCGACGGCGGCACGGCCGACTTGCACGAGGTTCTCGCCGCGTCGTTGCCCATCTCGGTGATCGGCAAGGTGCTCGGCGTGCCAGAGGCCGATCAGCCGCTGTTACGTGAACCGCTCGAGGGACTGCGGCTTGCGGTCGACGGCGCCGCAAGCGCGGCGAACCTCGGCATCATCGACCGTGCGGCGACGGCTTTGCTCGGCTACTTCGCCGATCTTGTCGCTGAGCGCCGCCCCGCGCCGTGCGACGATCTCGCCTCTGCACTTGTGGCTATCCGCGATTCGGCGGACTCGCATGCGCCGGGCGAGGGTGGCGGGCTGACCGAGGAGGAGGTGCTGCAGACCCTCACCCTGATCTTCAGCGCCGCCATCGAGAGCATGGTCGACCTCTTGCTCAACGGCACGGCCGCGCTGCTCACCCACCCCGGTGCCCGTTCCGGCGGACAGTCTGGTGATAGCGCTGCTCGGCGCGGCGAACCGAGACCCCGCGCGGTTCACGGCGCCGGACCGGTTCGACATCTCCAGGACGGGCCCGGCCGTGCTCTCGTTCGGCGGCGGCATCCACTTTTGCCTTGGCGCGGCGCTGGCGCGCCTGCAGGCGGGTGTCTTCTTCCCAGCCTTGGTGAACCGGTTTCCCACCATGCAGTTGGCGAGCCCGCCGGTCCGCCGGGGGGTGGTGCTGCGCGGTTTCGCCGAATTCCTGGTGTGCGCGCGGAGACCATGATCCGAGAGCACGGCCGGGCCCGTCCTGGAGATGTCGAACCGGTCCGGCGCCGTGAACCGCGCGGGGTCTCGGTTCGCCGCGCCGAGCAGCGCTATCACCAGACTGTCCGCCGGAACGGGCACGCCGCCGATTGTCGCGTCCGCCGCCGGCACGCGGGCGACGAACTGCACAGGTGGGTCGTAGCGCAGCGCCTCTTCGACCGCGGCGGCTGCCAAGCCGTGATCGCCGCGCAGCAATTCGGCCTGCGCCGGATGCGCGATCAGGGCGGCGGTGCCATTTGCGAGCAGATTGATCATCGTATCCACGCCGGCCATGAAGAGGAAGGTGAGCGTCTGCAGCAGCTCCTCCTCGGTCAGCCGGCTGCCATCACCTGACGCGCGCGCGTCAGGCGAGTCCCGGGTCGCCACCAAAGCAGAAGCAAGATCACCAAGTGGGGAGCGGCGGCGCTCCGCGACAAGATCTGCGAAGTAACGGCGCAGCGCGAGCGCCGCGGCGTCCGCCTCGGCCAGCTCCTTCTTGCTTGTGAACAGCTCCACAACGTTGAGCAGCGCTGATATCGATGCGCGAAGGTGGCGCCAGTCGGTCTCCGGCACCCCGACCAGCCTCCCGATCACCGGCATCGCCAGCGACAGGGCGAGGATGCCCTGAAGATCCGCCGTACCGCCGTCGGCGCAGGCGTCAGCGACGGCGTCGAGCGCGCGATCGGCGAGCGCGGCAACCTCGCCGCGAAGGCTGTCCACCTTGCGCGGCGTGAATGCGCCGCTCACCAGCTTGCGGAGCCGCGTGTGATCCGGCGGGTCGCGGAAGAGCATCGTCTCGAACGTGGCGACCTGCCCAGGGCTGTCTCGCCACCCTGGAATGACCCGGTCGGCCCAGGCGGGGCTCTGCGCGCGGTATTCCGGATTGCGCGTGACAGATGCGCAGTCGTCGTACCTGGTCAAAAGGATGCTGCCGGACGCGCTGCGATGCTGCGGCGCCAGCGCGCGCAGGCGGGCGAAGATCGGATATGGATCGGCCCTGCCCTCCGGCGTGGCTAAGCTCGCCAGCAGCGCGTCCGCCTCGTCACGGACGCGAGACGCCTCGTCACGGACGCGCGCTGGCGCGGCGTCGCCGGGCTCCGCTGCTGCCACGCCGTCAGTCCCTTCCAGCCGCTGTCGCGCCGTCATCCTACGCAGGCCATCCGGTGCGGAAAAGCCTCCCTAAGCGATCACCATCCCATGCCTGTGTGGCGGACATGGGTAGAGCGGTCTTACCGAACGGACATATGAATCCGTGATTTTTTTGTAGAGCATGTTCAGGGTCTAGCCGTCAAGATAACCCGCACAGGAAAGGAGCCGGTCATGGTGTCAGGCAGCAGCTGAGTTCCGGGCAATGACTGTCACAACGCCCGTGGTGGCCAGGTCATAGACCTGGCCACCCGCCAATCGCCGCCTGACGGGGCGGCAAGCGGGGGCCGGATGCTCCAGCACTCTCCCCGAAACTGAAGGGACACCCGAGATGGACGCGCGGGCCGTACCGAATGCGAACTATGTGCTCCAAGCGTGTGATTTTTTTGGCACCCTGGGCGACGCGGAAGCCATCGTGGCGGGAGATCGCAGGTTCAGCTACGGGCAGACCCGCAGCGCCATCTTCGACATGGCGGCCGTGCTGAGCGAACACGGCGTGCGCTCCGGTATGAGCGTCATCACAGTGGTGAAGAACCATCCCGAATCGATCTTCCTTCAGCTCGCGCTGCACCTGCTCGGTTGCCGCACCGGGTTCATACCCCTCTACGCGCCGCACCGCGATCAGGTTGATTTCATCGAGCACGCGGGCATGGACGTGTTCGTCCACGACAGCGACCTGGCCGAGGGACTCATCAAGGAGCTGAGCGGGCGCGCGAAGCCGGTTCCCGTGCTCAGTTTGGGTCCAGCGGGCGCCGGGCCCGACCTGCTCGCGGAACTGACGGGAGACGCGCCGCGATTTGACCCCAGCTCCGTTGGCGGCGAGCCTGAGTCGCTGTTCTACACCAGCGGCACTACCGGCCAGCCGAAGCTTGTGCTCCACCGGCAGCGCTTCTACCAGGCGCTATTCGTTGGCGGGCAATACTACCGCGCCTCGGGAGAGCCGGCGATGCGGCACCTGGGCATCCCCGCGTTCTCCACCACAAGCGGCCAGATGCCGGGGCTGCTCGCGCTGTTCCAGGGCGGCGCGGCCATCCTGATGCACGACCTCGACATGCCGGAGTTCCTCGCCACGATCGAGCGTGAGCGGGTGACCAGCACGTTCATCGGGCCGCTTCGGCTGTACGAGATGCTCGATCACCCCGCGCTCGCGCAGACCGACTACAGCAGCCTTCGATACCTGAACTGCGGAGCGAGCGCGCCCGCCCCGGCGCGGCTTGCGCAGGCGATCGAGCGCCTCGGCCCGGTTGTGCGGCTCGTCTACGGCATGACCGAGGCGCCGCTGATCACCGACCTGCCGTTCCTTGACTTCGATCCGGAGCACCCCGGTCGGCTCAGCTCATGCGGAAAGCCATTCGCCGATATGCGGATCGAGATCCGCGACGAGAAAGGCGCCGCGGTCGGGACGGGCGAAACCGGCGCGGTATGGGTCTCGGGAATGCTGGTCATGGACGAGTACTGGGGGCAGCCCGAGTTGACGGCGCAGACGCTGGTTGACGGATGGCTGCACACCGGCGATGTGGGCTACCTCGACGAAGAGGGCTTTCTCTACCTGGTCGACCGGTCAAAGGACATCATCATTACCGGAAAAAGCGACCAGAAAGTTTACTCGCGAGTTGTCGAGGACATCCTCGCGACACATCCGGACGTCCGCGCCGCGGCCGTCATCGGCGTGCCCGACGAGGAGCTTGGCGAGGCCGTCCACGCGTTCGTTGTCATCCGGCCGGGCGCCTCGGTGACCGAGGCAGAGCTTCGCAACCTGGTCGCCACCGGCCTGAAGGAGCTGTATGCTCCGCGGCACGTTGAGTTCGTGGACTCATTGCCCTTGACCGGCGCGGACAAGGTCAACAAGCTGGCCCTGCGGGCGCGCTACCGCGCCGGGCCGAACGCGTGAGCAGTGAGCAGGGCGCCGAGAGCCGGTGGTGAGGATGGCTGAGCCATCGCCAGACATCTTCCCCTTCCATTTGCGGCGGGAGGATTTCGGCACTCCGTCGCGGCTGTACGCGCGACGCCGCCAGGAATGCCCGCTCGGGACGATCAGGCTGCCGAGCGGCGACCTCGCGCACATGGTAATGGATTACAACGACGCCGCCTTTGTGCTGCGGGACCGCCGTTTCAGCCGCAATTTCCGCCACCCCGGCGCTCCGCGGATGGTGGCAGATGGCGACATGTCGCAGGTCGCCGACTCAATCGTCAATGTTGATCCGCCGGAGCACACGCGGCTCAGGCGAACGATCCAGGGCGCGTTCAAGCCTAGCCAGGTGGAAACCTGGCGGCCGATAGTGCAGCACGTTGTCGCCGGCCTTCTCGACCAGCTCGCCTCGGCCGGGCCACCCGCCGACCTCGTCGCCACCTACACGAGCCTGCTGCCGATCAGCGTGATGTGCGAGCTGCTCGAGGTCCCACCGCAGGACAAGAAGCGCCTGATCTCCTGGACCGGCGTCTTCTTCTCCACCTCGTCGGCCTCGCTGCAGGAACGAGCGGCGGCCAATGGCGAGTTCATGGCCTACACCCGCGAACTCGCGACCTCGCGCCGTGCCAACCCGGGCCATAGCCTGATCGACTCACTCATCGCAAGCCGCGACATCGACGGGGTGCTCAGCGAGGGCGAACTGCTTCAGATGATCATGGCAATGTTCATCGGCGGGCAAGAGAACACATCGGCGACGCTCGCGCGCGGCATATTCACCCTGCTGCGCCACCATGAACAATACGAGGCACTGTGCGCGGATCCCGAGCTCGTGGACGGCGCCGTCGAGGAGATCCTCCGATTCGATCTCCCCAGTGAGGGCGCATTTCTTCGAGTGGCCACCGAGGACGTGGAACTGGCCGCTGGCGCCATCGGCAAGGGCAGCGCCGTCCAGGTGTCGCTGGCGGCTGCCAACAGGGACCGTAGCTGTTTCGCCGATCCCGACCGCTTCGACATCCGCCGCGCTCCCAACCCGCACCTGGCCTTCGGCGCCGGCGCCCACTTCTGCGTCGGCGCCCATCTGGCCCGCCTCGAACTGCAGACAGCGCTGCGCGCCCTGGCCACCCGGTTCCCCGGTCTCCGCCTCGCCACCGAGGTGTCGCAGGCCCGCTACGCACAAGACACTCTCGTCCGCGCGCTGCACGCGCTCCGGGTGACCTGGTGATCCCGGCCAGGTGAACGAGCCGGCCGCGCGGAGGAGAAGGATGGCCACCGCTGCGGGTCCCGGCCAGCCGGTCACCGGGCCGGCCGTCGCCGCCGAGCAGGTGCCGCTGCGCCGTAACAGGGATTTCAACCTGCTGTGGGGCGGGCAGGCGGTCTCGCTGCTCGGCACGCAGATGTCGGTGATCGCCTACCCGCTGCTGATTTTGACCGTGACCGGATCGGCGGCACAGGCCGGAATCGTGAGCGGCGCCACGCTGATCGGCACCGTGGCGCTGCTGCTGCCCGCGGGGGTGGTCGCGGACCGCTACCCACGCAAGCGAATCCTGATGATCACCTCGCTCGCGCAGATGATCGCCGTGGCCACGGTCGTGCCGGCAGGGCTGACCCATCGGGTGTACCTGGCGCATCTTGCCGCCGTTGGCCTCACCCAGGGCGTCGCGTCGGCCTTCTACATCGGCGCGAGCCGTGGCGCGGTCCGCCGCATCGTGCCTGCCATACAACTCCCGCACGCGCTGTCGCGGCTTTTCGCCCGCGATCAGGCGGCCGCGCTGCTCGGGCCGCCCATCGGCGGGGCGCTGTTCGGCGTCGCGCAGTTCCTTCCTTTCGCATGTGACTCCGCCTCGTTCGGCGCCGTCGCGACCGCCGCGGCGCTCCTGCGCGGGCCGCTCGATCCCGCTGCCGAGGCCGCGGATGGGAGCAACGCCGTCCCGCGCGTGCCGATTCGGCGCGCCGTCACCAACGGCATGCGCTACCTGATCGGCCAGCCGTTCCTGCGCACGGTCGCCATCTGGTCGGCAGCCGTGAACGCGGTCGCGGCGGCGATGCTGCTGATGGTCATCGTCCTCGCGCGAAGCCGCGGCGCCACGCCGCTGGTCATCGGCGGGATGTTCTCAGTCAACGCGGCGTGCGGCCTGGCGGGGGTGGCTGCTGCCCGCCTGCGCGGTCGGCATCGCGTTCGCGCCGTGGGTGTGGTTGATCGCGTCGCTCGGCGCGGTGACCACGTTCACCGTGATGCCGGTGAACGTGAGCTTCCAGGCGCGGGCGACGCAAATCACCCCGGATCAGATGCAGGGCCAGGTCGGCAACGCGCAACAGCTTTTCGGGACCAGCCTGACGTGGCTCGCACCGCCGAGCGCGGGCGCCCTGACCGACGTCATCGGCCCGGCCGGGGCCATCCTGGCCGCGGCCGGGCTCTATGCGATCACCGCGGTGTGGCTGCAGTTCAACGCGGGCTTGCGCCAGCTCGATGACCGGCGCGCGTAGCCGTTCGGCATAAATCTCTGCTTCGTCGCGGAGGGGGTCGTATTCAGCCGTCAGCACGGTCGTCCCTGGCAGGCCCGCGAGGTCGTCCGCGCGCAGCGGCGACGCGAGCGGGTTCGCGCCGTCCTGCGGCGAGGCCAGGTACATGGCCCAGTACCGCCGCACAGCGGCCGCCACCGAAAGAAGTACACCAGGGACCGGCGACCGTCTTCGCTGCGGGGCCAGCTGCCGGGCCAATAGAGGCGGGCGGCCAGTTCGCAGGCAGGGCCGGCGAGCGCGGTTCGATCTGGGCCCGATGCTGGCGAGCCCACGCCAGAGGTTGCCAAAAGGCGCTAACAATGGGACGGGGAAATCCATTGACGCTGCGCCCCCCGGTGGTGGACGCTATGCCCGCGTGGGACCGTTTGCGGTCCAATGGCGCTTCTGAAGGGGGCACGATATGCGCCGCCGTTTGCCTGGAATTGTCTGCTCTGCTGCCGTTATCTTAGCCGTTCTGGCGCTCCCCGCGGGCGCCAATACAGCCGCGCCCGCGGGGCCGGCCGCGACCACCTTCGCGAATTGGCCCGCCTACCTGCTTGGACCCACTCATTCATCGGCTAATTCCGCGGCCGCCGCGATCACCCCGGCCAAAGTCGCGACCCTCACGCGAGTCTGGCGCTTCGCGCCGGCCGGCCCGACGATGACCGGTCAGCCCGGGACATCGCTGTTCGCCAGCCCCACCGTTTTCAATGGCCGGGTCTATATCGGGGCGAATACGGGCGTCTTCTACGCGCTGGACGAGGCGACCGGCCATGTCGTGTGGCATCGGTTCATGGGTTTCGTGACGAAAAAGACCTGCAGCGCGCGGGGCTTCATCTCGACGGCGACCGTGGCGCCGGACCCGGCATCCGGAGCTCTTACCGTCTACGTGGCCGCGGCGGACGGCTACCTGTACGCGCTCAACGCCGCCGACGGCGCCCTCAGGTGGCGCAGCGTGGTCGCCATTCCCTCGACGACGGTGAACGACTACTACAACTGGTCGTCGCCAACCGTTGTGAACGGGCGCATCTACATGGGTGTGTCCTCCGAGTGTGACTCTCCGTTGGTGATGGGCGGGCTCAAGGCGTACGACCAGGCCACAGGGAAACTGCTCGCCTTCTACCGGACCAACCCCGGCGGCTCGACCGGGCCGAGCATCTGGAGCAGCGCGGCGGGAAGGCCGTCGGCGACCTCTGTGTACGTGACGACGGGGAACGGGCCGGCGGGCTCCGATGCGATCTCCGTCGTGCGGCTGGATGCCGCCACGCTCGCCAAGCGTGGCTCATGGCAGGTCCCGAACAGCGAGCACGGATCAGACTCGGACTTCGGCGGCTCCCCCACCTTCTTCTCCGCGACACTGGCCGGCGTCTACACCCCGCTCGTGGGGGCGTGCAACAAGAACGGCGTGTATTACGCGCTGCGCAGGGGCAACCTCGCCGCCGGGCCGGTGTGGCGGTTCAAGGCCGGCGGTCCACCATCGGTCGGCGGGCAATGCGACGCGGCGGCGGTGTGGGACGGCTCGAACCTCTTCGTCGCCGGAAACTCCACCGTGATCGGGGGCGTCACCTACGGCGGATCTGTTCGGATGCTGAACCCAGCGACGGGCAGCCCTCGCTGGCAGCGTGGCCTGTCCGGGCCGGTGATCGGCTCACCAACCCTGAGCGGCGGCGGCGTGCTCGCCGTGCCTACCTACAGCAGCGCCGGGTTGTACCTCGTCAGTGCCGCGAACGGGTCAATACTGAGGCACATCGCCACCGGGCCTGAGTTTGGCCAGCCCGTGTTCGCCGACAACACGATGCTCGTTCCGACAAAGAACAACGGTCTGTGGGCATACCGGTAGCCGGCTAGCTGAGGCGCCCGGCCGACCCGACGGCCATTGCGGCAGCCAGCCGGGCAGGCTTGACGCGCGATGCCGCAGCCGTTCTGGATAACTGTCCTTAACGGCTGCCGCGGGAGGGACCGCCACGGGACCTGCGTCCTGGCCTCGTGGGCGCCCGCCGTTCCGCATCGTCGGCTAGCTCGCGCACCACCTGCGCCATGCTGGGATCCGCGGTCAGTCCCTGCAGCTCATCGCTGAGCTGCTTCAGCTCAGCGCCGCCCGCCATCATGTCGGTGAGCCCTTCGACTGTCGTCTCGCTCTTGAGGAAGGAACCCATCAGCCGCCCCCGTTTGAGCAACACGAACCGGTCGCCAACCGGGTAGGCATGATGCGGGTTATGGGTGATGAAGACGACGCCCTTGCCGAGATCGCGCGCCTGGACGATGTATTTGAGCACGATCCCCGACTGACGGACCCCGAGGGCCGACGTGGGCTCGTCGAGTATAAGCACGCTGGCGCCGAAGTAGACGGCCCGCGCGATGGCCACCGCCTGGCGCTCACCGCCCGAGAGCGTGCCGACTGTCTGGTTCGGGTCGCGAACGTCGATGCTCATTTTGAGCAGTTCCTCGCGCATGACCTGTCTCGCTTGGGTGACGTCCAGGCGCCGCAGCGGTCCCCATCCTCGTGTTGGCTCCTCGCCTAGGAAGAAGTTGCGCCACACCGACATCAGCGGCACGGTGGCGAGGTCCTGGAACACCGTCGCGATGCCATGGCCTCGCGCGGCGCGTGGCCCGGAAAGGGTGACAGGCGTGCCGCCGATCAGGAATTCGCCTTCGTCTGGCGGAAAAACCCCGGAGAGGATCTTGATCAACGTCGACTTACCCGCGCCGTTGTCGCCCAGCACGCAGGTGACCTCGCCAGGCAAGATCTGGAGCGAGACGTCCTGTAGGGCGTTGACGCTGCCGAAATACTTACTGATGTCGCGCACCTCAAGAAGCAGCGGGCCCACCGCCTGGATGGCGCTCACCGGCGCGCCTTCAGCGCTCGCCGGTAGATGACCGTATTGACCACCACAGCGAGGAAAAGGACGACACCGAGGAAGGTGAA
>WNGG01020032.1_pt1 | contig 11236 bp, 10 predicted proteins | sample 5400661 | NCBI WGS metagenome assembly WNGG01 (sample SAMN13153372, study PRJNA577476) | soil metagenome | isolation source: 100 cm soil or saprolite under Garry oak tree replicate 1 | place: USA:California | collected 2016-06-15 | reverse complement strand
GTTCGCGGGACAGCCGTTCGTGGTGAGCCTGTCGAACCATGAACGGCTTTCAATCAAGCCAAGGGTGCAGTTCGCTTCGACGCGCACTGCGCATCGCCCACTATTGCTTTCCTGCGTCGAATTCGAATGCGTCGTGCGAGTCGGCGTGCGCCTCTACGCCGGTTCCTGCCGATTGGACGGAGCCGCTGACCATGTGCAGGCGGTTGCCGACCACCGCCCCCGCCAGCCCGTGCCGCGACACCGGCATCGACGGCAGGATCGTCCAGCTATTGCTTGCCGGATCGTACGCTTCCAACGCGCGGAACGTGTACATCATCTGCGCATTCTGACCCTCGCCGCCAGTGACATAGATGCGCCCGCCGTAGACGCCGGACGCCATCGCGCTGCGCGCCGACGGCGTCTTCGCGCGAGCGCTTCCCCACGTGTCGGTCGCAGGATCGTATTCCTCGACCGTGTCGACGTTGCTGCTGCCGGCCGTGATGAACGCATTGCCGACCCGTCCGCCGATCACATAGATCTTCCCGTTCACAACACCCGCGGTCGCGTGGTTGCGCGGCGTCGGCATCGAGTTTCGCTGGCGCCAGCTGTTGGTCGGGGGATCGTATTCTTCCACGGTTCCGAGCGACACATGCGGGCGTGCCGGGTTCACCGTCGTTTCCTTCGAGCCGGGAGGCGTCGTCGCGCCGCCGATGACGTAGATCTTGTCGCCCGCCACCGCTGCGACCGGCGAACCGCGCCTGGTCGGCATGGACGCTAGTGCTTTCCAGCTGTCGGCGGCGGGATCGTATTCCCACGCATTGTCGACGGGCACCCACGCCAGTGGACCCGGTGGCTGCGGTACAAACCCGCCGAACGCGTAGATCTTGCCGCGGTACTCTGTAAACGCGACGTGGTGCGACAGCAACGGCATTAGCTTCTTCTTCGCCCACTTGTCGATCGCTGGATCGTACTCGTAGACCATGCCGATCGCCTTCCCGCCAGGAGCGAGGCCGCAGAAGACGTAGAGCCTGCCACCCGCCGCGACGCCCACGACCTCTTCCGCAGGCTCTGGAAACGGCGCGAGCTTCACCCATTTGCCTTGAGCCTGAGCCGTTGTCGCCAGGAACAGGCTCGCCGACAAGGCGATGAGAAACACGCGAAGGGAACCGATGGCGCCAATCATGTTTTCCCCCTTGCTTCGATCAAGGCCGTTCCGTTTACCGACACAGGCGCTCTAGCTTAGTCTCGGCACGCGGACACACACAAATCGCGGTTAGGCATGCCACGCATAGCAGGAATGGATCGCAGGCGCCTTTGAGAATCTTGTCGACAAAAGCGGCGACGCACGACGCTCCAACAGTTAGCCAGAGGCGGAGGGTGCGTACGTTCGCAAGCGTATCTCGGCTGCGCGTTCTGGGAGCGCGAATCAAGTGGCGATGACGAGTCGTCGCGCGGCGTTCAGCCCGTTCCTAGCCGCAGCACAGCTCTGAGTTCCGGCTCGGGCACTGGCCGGCTGATCAGATAACCCTGCATTTCATCGCAGCGCAGGAGCCGCAGGACCTTCGCCTGTTCTTCGGTTTCGACGCCTTCGGCGCACACTTTCAGCCGCAACGAGTGCGCCAGCGAAATAATCGTCGACACCAAAGTCATTGTGTCGGGATCATCCGCCATCGCAATGATGAAAGAACGGTCGATCTTAAGCGAGTGAACGGGCAGCTTCGCCAGGTAGCCCAACGACGAATAGCCGGTGCCGAAGTCGTCGATCGCAATGTTGATCCCCATCTCGCGAATCGCTCTGAGCTTCTGCACAGTGGATTCGATGTCCTCCACAATAACGCTTTCCGTGATTTCAATATCGATGACCGGAGGGCCAGTGCCGTCTCTAACGGCCTCGCGAACCATATCTACAAAATCACGCTTGCGCAGTTGAATCGCAGAAACGTTGACCGCAACGCGCGGTGTTGCCAGGTTCTGCTGGAGCCAGTGTTGGTGATCTAGCGCCGCCCGGCGCAGCGCCCACGCCCCGACGTCGAGGATCATTCCGGTCGCCTCCAATAGGGGAATGAATCGGAGCGGCGGGACGAGGCCCAGATCGGGGCTTTGCCAGCGCATCAGCGCTTCGACGCCCACGATGCGCCGCGTCTCGACGTCTACTTTGGGTTGGTAATGCAGGACGAACTCGTTTTTCTCGAGCGCACTGCGGAGCTTGTTCTCCAGTGTGAGGTGACCCGCGACCCGCTCGGTCATCTGCTGCGTATAGAAGAGGTAGCGCTCGCCGGTCGCTTTCGCTCTCTTGAGCGCAGCCTCGGCGTTCTTCAGCAACGTGTCGGCATCGGTACCGTCGCCGGGAAACACCGCGATCCCGAACTTGGCGGCGACCCGAAGCTCCGTGTCGCCCACGTGGTACGACGCGCCGAAGATCTCGCGGTTGCTTTGTTCAACGATCCGCGCCACGTCGTCCTCGATTCTTATGTCCGGCATCACCACGGCAAACTGGTCGGCGACGAGCCGGGCGAACAGTGCTGGATTTGTAGCGAAGCTTGAGCAGCGTGCGGCGATCTGCCTCAGCAGCTCATCGCCGCCCTGGCGGCCTAGAGTGTCATTGATGGTGTGGAAGCGCTCAATGTCCAGGAGAACGACCGCGAGTCGTTGCTGCTCGCCCGTCGCCGTACCGACCTGCTGGGTAAGGCGCTCACGGAACAAGGTTCGATTCGGCACACCCGTCACCGGGTCGTAGAAGGCGAGATAGTCGAGTTTCTCTTCCTTCGCGATGTGGTCGAGGGCGAAGGCGATGTCGCCGGCCAGTTCCAGCAGCAGCTTCATCTCTTCCGCATCGAAGAAGCCAATCTCCCCGGCGTACAGGGCGAGCAGGCCGACGACTTCATCCGATACGGTGAGGGGAAAGACGGCCAGCGAATGGAGGCCGCGCCGCGAGGCTTCCTCCTTCACCAGGACGCGCGGATCGCTCACCATGTCGTCGGAAACCATCGGCTTGCGCTCGGTGACGGCTCGTCCCACCAAGCCGAATGAACGAACCTGCTCCGGGTCAAGGCCCAGGGGCATCAGTTGCAGATAGTCCTCCCCGGTTCCATCCCAGGCAACAAGCTTCAGCCGCTGCGCTTCCCGGTCGACGACCCCAATCCATGCGAGGAGGAAGCGTCCGTGCTCAACCGCGATGCGGCACGCCTCGCGGAAAAGCTCTTCTCGATCACGCACGCGCACGATGAGCGCATTGATGCCGCTCAGGACGGCATAAACGCGGTTGAGGCGCTCAATCCTACCCTCGGTTTGCTTTTGATCGGTTACGTCCTGAAGCGTACTGAACCATCGCATGCGACCGTCTGGGTCCGGCTCGCTTTGCAGCGGCTCGATCACCTGCCGCATCTGCACCGATGTGCCATCAGCGCGCCGTAGCCGATATTCGACGTCCACTCGCGTGCGCTTGGTGGCGGCCTCCAAGGCTTTGCTGCGAAAAATTGGTCGGTCGGCTGGGTCTAGGATATCCAGCCACTCGCGCGTGCTTTGGGGCATTGCCGCGGGATCCATCCCGATGAGCTGCGGCAGGGTTTCCGACCAGCTCTCGAACGACCCATCCGGTCGCGTGATGACGTGTGCCAGCTTCGCCAGGATCTGAGCGCGACGCAGCCCCGCCTCACGCTCTCGCAGGGCGCCCGCCAGCCGCGCATGGGCCTTCTCGGCAACTAGCCGTTCCGTTACGTCAATCGGGCACACCAAGCGCGTGCGCCTTCCTTTGTACAAGATCTCGTGCGAAGTGATCTCGACGTCGATTATCGTTCCATCCTTCTTGCGGTGACGCCAGATACCCGAGTTAAAAGATTGCTTAGGCGTCGTACGCACAGAAGCCTCGACTTGCGCAATATCTTCGGCTGGCCGGATATCGCGAATGGTCAAGGCGAGAAACTCTTCGCGCGTATAGCCGTAGTTGTGACATGCGACCTCGTTCACGTCCAGAAAACGCAGCGTCTCGAGGTCATAGACCCACATAGGCAGCGGATTATTCGCAAACAGAAGCCGGAATGTAGTGTCGCTCTCCGGGCGCTCCTCCACGCGGCTCTTGCCCAGTAACGGGCTCATGGCGCGAATTGGGGCTTTCATCGGGCGCTCTTCTGGGCGAGCACGCCCTTGCACAGGCTGATGAGCTGGTCGATCTGGCGGTCGACGACCGCTTCTGAGCGAAACGCCGCAGGGGGCGCTTGGCCGTGTGGATCGTGCGCTCGTTGCCCGAGCCCGAGTAGCGAAAGGACGCCCATGTCCCGCTCCTCTCTAGGCCGCGACTGACGCCACTGGGCGCAATATGCCGCGGTGCGGAAGACGAATCGAATCCCCGATCGCCGCGCGATCGGTACGCGTCCAGTAAGCAATTGTCCTGCCACGCGGCAAGTTGATTCCCAGGCCTCTGTTATTAGCGGCAAGCGTTGCCCCAAGGCACGCGCGCCCAGGGGCTAGTCGCGGTACGAAGGATCGATCTTGTCGAGCTTGCGCAGCAGCGCCGGCCACTCGAGCACACCGCAGCTAGGCCGCTTGTGCACGCGGCCAAAGGCCCGGGAGCGACAATCCGAGGCGATTGATAATCCGGTGCACGGAAGCCTGCGCTTTGGCGAACACGTCGGCTTCATCAACAAGCGTGGCGCGGCCCTCGCGCAGGACAATGCGGCCATTCACAAGAACCGTATCCGCATTAGCCCCATGTGCGACGGTGACCAGCTGATGCACAGGATCGATACTCGGCATAAGCTCGGCGGCATGGGTCGAACGGATCACAATATCGGCGCGCTTTCCGGGTTCCAGACTGCCAATGAGATGTTGAAGGCCCGCCGCCCGCGCGCCGCCGACCGTCATCATTTCGAAGATATCTTCGGAGACCATGGCATGTCCCGCGCCCCCTGCCAATTGGAGCGCGAGGAAACCGGCATCACCCGCTGAGCTCTGGCGCGCCGAGTCGGTCCCGAGCGCCACATTCACGCCGCGCTTCTTCATCTCCGGGATCCGCGTCGGCTGCCGTAGCGGCGTTCCGCGCGACACATAAGCCAGCGGACACCAGACAATCGAGAGCCGCGACTTGATGATCGGCTCGACCTCTTCGTCCCGGATGAGATTCATGTGAACGAACGTCGTATTCGGTCCGAGGACGCCAATTTCGGCGAGGTGGACGAAGCGGGGCTTCCCCCACACGCGTTCCATCGCGGCCGCGAGATCGAGATCGAAGCCGACATGATTGTTGAGGATCACACCCTCGCGATCGGCCAGCTTCTTGGCGGCAACGTACAATTCGTCCGACGCCGTCCCCTCGCCGTACAACGCGACATGGCCGTGCACGATGCCGTCCTTGTCGCGGTTGCGAAAAAGCTGACTGCCAAGCAATTTTAGGCAACGATCGCGTTCCGGCGGCACGCGGGCAAAGAGAGACTTGCTGGCGAGGCCCGGGATCACGTCCATGGTGTCGGTGGTATCCCAAAGATAGGGTTCGGCGAGTGTGCAGCGGATGCCGATGGCCTGCGTCGCCGCCGCGACCGCATCCGGCTCGAAGGCGCTGCCCGGCTCGACGAATGTTGTGATTCCATGGCGGAGCATTTCGACGCCGGCAAGACCGGCCGCCGCGTTCTCGTCTTCTGCCGTCAACGTTGCTTTCCAATCGGCATAATTCGGTCCGACGGCGCCGCGCTTGCTGGCGTCCCCGCGAAAGAAACCTCGGCACGTCTGCGCATTCACGTGCAAGTGGGCATCGACATAGCCGGGATGAACGATCGCGCCCTTGGCATCGATGACGTTTCTCGAGTGCCAGTCCTGCAAAATGTCCTTCTCAGGCCCTGCCGCCGCGATCGTGTGGCCCGCCACCGCCATGGCGCCCCGCGGAATGATCGCCCGGCGCTCATCCATCGTCAGGAGACAGCCATTCTTGATGATGAGATCGCAATTCCGAGGAGCGGCCATGGACTGGGCTCCTAATGACTAGCAGTGGCTGCTGCCTGGCGCCAGGATTCGAGTATCGTCATGTCGATCTCGACACCTAAGCCGGGACCTTCCGGAGGATACGAGAATCCATTCTCGATGCGCAGCGGGCTCTTCAGCAAATCCTCCTCATGATAGAGCACCCCACAGGTGTCGCTGTCCGGACCCAGATTGGTCATGGCGACGCCGAGATGAATTTGCGCCGCGGTGCCGATGCCGAATTCCGGCATGCTTCCGATCATGCAGGGCATGCCCGCCGCCTCGCACATCGCAATGATTCTGGAAGCGTTGAGCAGCCCGCCCGCTTCGGTGACATAGACATTGGCAATATCGGCGGCCTCGCGCTGAATCACCTGCATCGCCGAACGCGGATTGCGGATGCTTTCATCGGCCATCAGCGGAACGGCAATCGAACGCCGAACCTCCGCCATGCCATCGAGGTCGTATGCCGGCAGGGGCTGCTCGACGAGCTCAAGATTGTGTTCTTCCATCGCGCGGATGATCTGGATCGCCTGCTTGGCCGTCTGCCATCCCATATTGCCATCGACACGAAGTTTCACGTCCGGCCCGATTGCCTTGCGGATCAGCTTCACAGCCGCGATGTCACGCGCCGGGTCCTCGCTTCCGACTTTTACCTTGATGGTGCGGTGTCCCCATTTGACCCGCTCGCAGGCCAACTCGGCCATCGCTTCGGGCGGCCCGAATGGGATCGAATAGCTGAGTGGAATGCGGTCACGGACCTTGCCGCCGAGCAGGTTATAGACCGGCGTATCGAGCGCTTTCCCGACGATATCCCAGAGCGCCATCTCGATGCCGGCTTTTGCCTCCTCTACGCCGTCGAGGGCACGATCCATTTTCTGCACGATCCACGCAATGCGAAACGGGTCTTCACCGACGACCGCGGGAACCAGCGCGGTCGTGAGATCATGATGCAGCAGCGAGCCGCGCCGCTTGAACACGCTGTCGACCTCGCCAAGCCCGATGATGCTGGCATCGGTTTCCACGAAGACAATTGTGTAATCCGAGTATGCCGCCGGTCCGAGCGCCGTCTTCGTGACACCTCCGAAAGCGCGCTTTCGGGGACAGAGAACCGGCACGCAGCGAATATCCGTGATTTTCATGAGGAGTACTCAATTGGACTAAGTGTTCCGAACTCTCTATCATTTCACGAACAAGCTGTCCATGCCGATGGGTTCGAGTGTAACTACCCAATGCTTCGCTTCGATACGATCGTCGGTGACATCCCCTACCTTCTTCTCGGTATTCCGCTCACGTTAGGCATCACCGCCGTCGCATTCGTCGTCGGCATCCTCATCGCGTTGCCGATCGCGGTTGTGCGGAGCGCGTCCGTGCCGGTGTTGAGCTCCATCGTTCGTCTCTTCGTCGATTTCTTCCGCACCACCCCGCCGCTCATGCACATTGTCTGGGCCTATTACGCGCTGCCGGTGATCGCGGACATCAAGCTCGACGCCTTCACGGTCGTCGCCGGCGCGCTCGCCTGCAGCGCGGCCGCGCAGATGTCGGAAATTTTCCGCGGCGCGATCGTCGCGGTTCCTCGCGGTCAATGGGATGCAGGCCAGGTGATCGGCTTGTCCTATGGACAGCGTCTCTGGTGGGTGATCCTGCCGCAATCGTTGCGGTTGATTTACGCGCCCGCCTGCAATGCACTCGTCAGCCTGCTCAAGCAATCGTCGCTGGCCGCCGTGATCGCATTGCCTGAGATCATGAACCGCGGCTGGCTGTTGGCGGCGCAGAATTTCCGCCCGATCGAAGTGCTCACGACCATCGCGCTCATCTATTTCGTTGTGACCTGGCCACTCGCGTTGCTCGCAGCTTATCTGGAACGGCGAAGCGGCTTCGCCTTCCGGAGCGACTAATGCCCGTCCGGCCGCCCGAAGGGCGCTATGCGCCACCCTGGGGGGCAGCGAACGAAGTGAGCGTGGGGGTCCTGCAGCCGCACATCGAAGGAAGCACGGTGGACGTAACCGGGAGCGCAAGCTCCCACACACAAGGGAGAACTACGATGAGCAGATTGGCAATTTTAGGAGCATTTGTCGTACTGGCTGTGCAGGTTGGATTTTCGGTCGCGCAAGCGCAAAGCACCATCGATGAAGTCAAGCAACGCGGCGAGCTTCGGGTCGCGGGCGTCCTCTATCGTCCTCTGATCTCGCCGCGGCCGAGCGGAGAATATGTCGGAATCGACGTCGAAATCATGAAGCTGATGGCCGCCGACCTCGGCGTCAAGCTCAACATCGTCAATTCCGAATGGGCAACAGCCGTAGCCGGGATCGAGGCGAAGAAATGGGACATCGTTCCGGCCTTGTGCATCACCGACAAGCGCAAGGAAGTGATCGATTTCAGCGAGAGCTACATCACGATCGGCGCAACCCTCACCACATCCGCAAACAACCCGAAAGGGCTGACGACGGTTGCGTCCTTCAACCGCCCGGAAGTCGTCTTTGCGGTGCCGGCGGGGTCCTGGTCGGAATCCGTCGCCCGAGAAGTCGCGCCGCTGGCCCAGATAAAGGGCTTCGGACAGTCGACCTCTGCCGATCTGATCCAGGAAGTCGTCGCCGGTCGCGCCGACGCGGTGGTCCTCGACACACCGATCCAAACCACGGTCGCGCTCGACGCATTTGGTGACAAGATCCGCATCGTGCCCGGCCACAACAAGCCGTTGGATGTCCGTGCCTGCAAGGTCGGCTACGGATACCGCAAGGGGGATACGAAGATGCGCGATTATGTCGACAGCTTCATCGCCAAGATGCGCAGCTCCGGAAAGCTGGACGCGCTCATCACGCAATACATGAAGCCGGATCAGATCAAAGCGGCGAACTGATTCCGGTCTGACCTTTGGGCGACTTTCAGTTTGCCCGGATCCTCGGGTATTTGCCGGATTTGATCCGCGGCGTTGGAGTGACGTTCCAACTCGGCTTGATCAGCGCGAGCCTGGGCCTTGTGCTCGGGCTCGTGCTTGCCCTCATGAAATACTCGCGCCATCCGCTGCTCTATTGGCCGAGCTATGTCTATATCGAGTTCTTCCGCACGACGCCGCCGCTCGTACAGATCGTGTGGCTCTATTACGGCCTGCCGCTCCTCACGGGCTACGACCTCGGTGCGTTCGGCGCCGCCGCGGCCGCGCTCGGATTGAACATGGGAGCGTTCTACGCCGAGATCTTTCGCGCCGGCATCATTGGCGTGCATCGCACGCAATGGCAGGCGGCGCGTGTGCTCGGCCTCAATCTGACCGACACGTTGCGCTTCATCGTACTTCCCCAGGCTGTGCGCAATGTGCTGCCTCCGATGGGAACGACGACCATATACCTCATCAAGGATACGGCCCTCGCCTCCGCGATCGGCACGCCCGAGCTCCTGCGGATTGGGCAGCTTGTTGCGGTCGAGACCTTCCGACCGGTCGAGACGCTCACCATCGTTGCGATACTTTATTTCGCTGTGACCTATCCGGTTGCGCTGCTGGTCGATCGGCTGGAACGCCGCTTCAAGGTGGCGCGAGCATAGGACACCTAATGACCGAAGCTCTTATTGCGGTCGAAAGATTGGTGAAGCGTTACGGGGTCAGCGCAGTTCTCGATGACATCAATCTCGAAGTGATGGTGGGCCAAGTCCTCGTCGTGATCGGGCCGAGCGGTTCCGGCAAGAGCACTTTGCTCCGATGCCTGGCGGCGCTCGAACCGATCCAACGCGGCGCCATCCGAATCGACGGAACGCTCGCGGCGAAGGGCGAAGAGGAGCAGGGTAGCGGCCCGAATCGCGCCTCGCTTCGCCGTTTGCGCGAAAAGGTCGGGATGGTCTTCCAGCAATTCAATCTCTTTCCGCATCTCACCGTGCTGGAGAACATCGCGCTAGCGCCGCGCCGCGTTCTCGGCATGGCACCGGACGAGGCGGAGAAGCTGGCAATCGACCTTCTGCGGCGGGTCGGTCTCGAGGACAAGCGCGATGTGCACCCTGAAAGGCTTTCAGGCGGGCAGCAGCAACGCGCCGCAATCGCTCGCGCGCTCGCGATGCATCCGCAGGTGATGCTCTTCGATGAGGTGACGTCGGCGCTCGATCCAGAACTTGTAGGTGAGGTCCTGCGCACGATGCGTCAGCTTGCCGAACAGGGCATGACGATGCTCGTGGTCACGCACGAGATGGGCTTCGCGCGCGACGTCGCCGATGACGTGATCTTCATGGACAATGGGAGAATCGTCGAGCGTTCGCCGCCTGCCCAGATATTTGAACAGCCGAAAGAGGCGCGCACACGCGCCTTCCTGGAGCGTCTCCTCGATCGCGAAGGCCGGAGGACATGATGGCGGAAGTCGAATGGTCGCGCCTGAAGGCGCCTGAGCTGAGAGCGCTTGCGAAAGACAACGCCATCGTCATCGTGCCGCTAGGCTCCACCGAGCAGCACGGCCCGCATCTTCCGACCCAGGTCGATTGCCTCTTGGCCGGAGAAATCGCCCGCCGCGCCGCGATTCTTGCTTCGCATACAACCCCGACATTGGTCACGCCGACGGTCTGGAGCGGTCTTGCCGAGCATCACATGAGCCTGGGGGCGACCCTGTCAGTCGATTTTCCGACTTTCTTCGCTCTGCTGCGTGGCATCTGCAGCTCCCTCGTCCGTCACGGCTTTCGCAATGTGCTCTTGCTCAACGGCCATGGCGGCAATATCGCGGCTTTGACGGTCGCGGTGAACGAATTGGCGGTCGAACTCGATGCGCCGATCGCGACAACGACCTATTGGTTGCTCGCGCAGCCGGCGTTTGCCAAAATCCTCGAAACGCAGGCAACTGTCCGTCACGCATGCGAGGCCGAAACCTCGATGGTGCTGGCGCTCACGCCTGAGCTTGTCAACATGTCGCTCGCCGCCGAGGCGGTTGGACCGACGGCGCCGGAATTGCGGGACATCGCGGGCACCCAGGCGGCTCATCGCTGGCAGTCATTCAAATCGCGGACCTCGCACGGCGCGATCGGCGACCCAAGAGCCGCCAGCGCCGAGAAAGGCGAGCGCCTTCTTCAAGCCGCTGCGGAAGCCGTATCACGCCTCATCACAAATTCGGAATTCTGGAAGCTTCCGGCATAAACAGGATCCCGAATAGCTACAGGCTTTTCGCGGATGCTTTGCCTGGACCGGTATGGAACCTGTGCGAGCTGTCGCAGCAGAAACCCATTGGACCGATCATGTAACAGCGAACCGAATTGCGGTAAGAGTCATGACTTTTCCCCCGGCAGGCGCTTGATTTTAAGCAAGCGCGCCGCGTTTCCGCCCTCGATCATGTCCCTCTCT
>WNGG01010714.1_pt1 | contig 11236 bp, 11 predicted proteins | sample 5400661 | NCBI WGS metagenome assembly WNGG01 (sample SAMN13153372, study PRJNA577476) | soil metagenome | isolation source: 100 cm soil or saprolite under Garry oak tree replicate 1 | place: USA:California | collected 2016-06-15 | reverse complement strand
GAACCATCTGCAATGGCTGGCTTACGAGCAGGCCGGGCTGAAGTTTTGGGACTACTGCTCTTCCATCGAGACGCCGCGCGGTACTACCCGCGTCAGTCGGAACTTTTGCAGCCTCTCGGAAGTGATGGACAAGGCTTCGGTTTCGTACGGTACCGGGAAAGTGCGTTCGCCGTCAGTCGGCTGAAGCAAACGTACAAAAATCATTGCTCCCGGAGGCAGCCGGCGGGAGAGCGTGAGTTGCTTACCGGTTTCTTCACTCCAGCAGAGTTCTGACCTTTCGACGAAGAAAGCGTGTGAGTTATCCCAGCCGGAGACCTCAACGCTGTAGGTGCTGGCAAGGGGCTCGCGTTCGATCAAGGCCATGCTTGACCTCCGCGATAGGGATTGCAGTAGATGGGCCACGCTCGCATGCGCTAATGGAATGAAAATGCAGGGTTTAGTGGATTGTCCACATCTTGAAGATGTGCGAGGCCGGGACGCCCGTCTTTAGAATGTTCACAATTGGTGCAGCAAATCGAACGATGCGGGAAGCCTGGGGCTCAGAAATGGCTGCGCAGGAGGACCTCTGTGGCAAAGGCTTCAATCGGCCCATAGACATACCGGAACGCAAAGACGGCCACCACCAAACCCAGAATGCCGTAAGAATTGCCGCGAAGCCAATCCAGGTAGCGCTGCGCGCGCGTCTCTCCCATGACCAGCATGATGGCGGTGCTCCCGTCCAGCGGAGTCACCGGGAGCAGATTGAACGTGCCCAGCAAAAGATTGAGAGAGAACATAGCGCCAATCAGACTCTCAGCAAAGGAGCCACGGTGCAACCACCCTTGGTGCCATCCCACGCGCAAGCCAATCGCGGCAATCAACATCAATGTGTAGTTGGCAGCCGGTCCCGCCAAGGCCATCCAGGCGGCGCGGCGCGGATGGCGCCGCTCCCAATGCGGATCGTAAGGCGCGCTGGCCCAGCCGATGACGGAGTGGGTCAGGACGAGCATCAGGATGGGAATGATCACCATGCCCCAGGGTTCGCGCTGGATGTGCGGCACGGGATTGAGCGTCACCTGCCCGCCGAGGAAGGCTGTTTCGTCGCCGCCAATCTTGGCAGCCAGCGCGTGCGCGGCTTCGTGGCACGTCGTGGAAAACAGGAAAACCACGTACCAGATGAATCCCAGGGCGAGGAGGTCAGGGGAAATGTTGGGCATGAAGTATGTTTCCTCGTCTGCTCCTTGTAGTGGCGGGTCTCGAGACCCGTGTTTCTCTCCTTGTAGGGGTCGCCTGGTGCCTATCCCGGCGCTTGTCGGGGAGCGGGCCGCATCTTAAACCTTTATTTTCTTGCTGCGATTAGCGTAGATGGACCGCCGCAGGTTTGCAAGGGGACATTCGAGCATCCAACGACGATACCCTGCTGCCGCCTCTGCAGCTGACGGGCAGCGAGCCGAGCGACCTCTCCGTTTCTTTCCCGCTGCGAAAGGCCGACTGTTTGGGGCCCTCTACCTGCCGGAGGGGCACGATCTGTCGTGCCACGGCGGCGGAAAACACAACGAAACACGCCGAAAGCTGGCGCACTACGGCGAGGATTGCTTGGGGAAGGCTTTGATGCCGGCCGGTGAGAACTCGAAGCGGACCTGCCATTGGCTGGGAACGCTGCGGCCACCGACTTCGGGCGAGGCGAATTCCCAACGGCGAACGGCTTTCAGCGCGGCGTCCGCGAAATACTTGCTCGGACCAGGATCCTCGAATGAAGCGTCGGAAACATTGCCGGCGGCGTCAACCTGAGCGAACACGGTAAGGCGCACTTTGCCGGTAATCGTCGCGAGTGCTTTATCGGGAACATCGGGCAAAATTTGCTCCAGCACTTCGCCATGGCCGGCAGTGGTGCCGGAGTGGGCTGCCGAACTGCTCGGCGCGTCCGCCTCGGTTTTCGCCTCGGTGCGGAGAGAGGCGGGAGAGGGAGAGGCAGCCGGCGGCGGGGAAGCGTCTTTTGCCGGTGGTTTCGCGGCGGCGATCTTTGGCGAATCCTTGCTAGCGGCAGATGAACCGAGTTTTGCGCTGCGAGAAACTCCCGGATTTGCCGCTGGCGCTTCCGGCCCCGGCGCAATGGCGCGGGAGGCGGCGCTTGTCGAGGCAGAGGAGGACTCCGCGCGCCGGCCGAGGATTTTGGGCAGCGCGATGATGGCGAAAACGACTAAGACGGCAACCGCCAGCGGAACGACGTAGCTAGGCAGGACAATGTCTTGCCTCGCGCCGCCCACTTTTAAAGACCCGAACGATGGTTCCTTTGTGAGCGGCGGCAGGCTCGGCGGCATGAGCGGCGCGGGCTTCGAAGCTTTTGCCGCAGGGCGCCAAAGCGGTGGCGGAGACGGGATGACCGGCGCCGGTTTCGGCGCCTGCAGCTTTGCAGCCGGAACGGCAGGAACAGGCGACAACGGCACGGACAAGGGCGACGCGCTTTGCGCCGCGGCCGCAGCACGAGGTTTCAGGCTGGCTGTGATCTGGGCGATGCTCCAGCGAAGCCGGGGATCCCGTTCGAGCGCGTGCTGCGCGATCTGCCGAAACGGCTGCGGAAGAGATTCCGGTACCGAGGGAAGGGAAGCGCCTCCTGGTTGCGCGCCGGGACCGCGTTGCGTCAGCACCTCAATCAAGATGACGCCCAGCGACCACACGTCGCTCGCGGCGGTAAGCGCCTGATTCGCGGATTCCGGGGCGTCGTACGGTGTGAGCTTAGCGGCGGACTTGCGGGTTTCACCGGCAGGGAAGAGCCGGTCGGTCGAGAGTTTGACTTGATCGCTGGTGGCCAGAATGTTTGAAGGCTTCAAATGCGAATGAACCAGTCCCTGAGCGTGCAAGTTGCTTAGGGCGTCCAGCACCAGGCCGAGCATGTCGCGGGCTTCCGACGGCGTGAGCGCCCGTTGCGGGAGGATCTCGGAAAGATTTTCTTCGGCGTGTTCCATGACCACGTAAAGCAGGTCCATGTCGGCCAGGCGGCAGCGGCCGCCCTGGTACAACTGCAGCAAATTGGGATGCGTGAGTTTCGAAGCGCGGCGCCAAAGGGAAAGTTGCAGATCGACCGATGCGCCTTCAGGAATCAGCTTGAGCACCGCTTTGGAAGATTGCGGGCCGGCAAGTTGCGTAAGAAAAACGGCGGATTCGCTCGAGCCGCCAAGATACCGCTGCAAAGGAAACGTATTGTTGATGACCTGGCCTTCGTATTGTTTCCAGGAAAAGCTCATCATTGCACCTCAAGTCGGAGAGTTCTTGCCTCCGCTGAATGCGGGCACGTGCATTCGGCCAGCCGGATATCCCAGAGAGCGCGGTGGCGTCTTGGACGGGGCTGGATCGTCGAGATTAGAATTTGAAGCGCCGCGGCCAAGGCGCTCGCCGGGATTATTCTGGCACGAAATGGGTTGCCATTGCGAGTGAGATCCTCAACAATGCTATCATGAATGAAACGCCCCAAAAAATCGAACTTATTTCGGGATAATTTCCGGTTATTTCGGGATCATGCTGGGATCACGCGGCGCGCCGGCGCTTAGGTTGCTTTGGCGACGGTTGAAGCAGCCGCCTGGGGCCGCTCACGAAGGGATTGCTGCGCTCAAAAAAGCGAAGCAGTTTGTCGGCCGCGCGCGTGATGCCGATGCGCACGCTCTTGCCGATGCGGCCCACGGGGTGGTCGATCGCGCCAAGCCAGAGTTTTTCCTCCGCGCAGAGATCGACTCCGTCGTGGCGGCGATCGATCTGCAGGGCTTTTGCGAGACGCCCCGGCCCGCGCGTGAGGTCCAGGAGCTCCGTGGTTTTGCGATGCCGCTGCATGATTTCGATTCCTTCAAGCGGCTCGAGCGCGCGAATCAAAATAGCTGCGGCGGTTTCCGGCCGCTCGCTCACCACGTTGAGCATGAAATGGGCGCCGTAGTTGAAGAAAACATAGGCGTGGCCGGGGGCAAGATACATCGAACGGATTCGCGGCGTGGGCCCTCGAAAATGATGTCCGGCGGGATCGCCCGGAGGATAAGCTTCGGTCTCAACGATGCGCCCGCTGACGCGTCCGGCAGGCAAATCGTGCACCACGACTTTGCCGATCAGGAAGCGCGATAGGGCGACGGTATCTACGGGGAGTTCCGGGCGGCGGATGCGGCGAATGGTGATTCTCTGCTGTGATGCTTTGCGAGCCGTCCCTGGCGAAGGAAAGGGCGAGGCCATGCGAATTCACTTTCCGCGGGACAAAATCTGCCGAAGATCATTCGCTGAAAGCAAGTCCTGGTATTCACGATTCCGCCGCAGGAAGCTCGAAACATAGGGACACAAAGGAACCACACGAAGATGATTGGCGCGGGCGAAGTCCAGCGCACTGCGCGTGAGCTTGGCGGCCAATCCCTTGCCTTGGAGCGGCGGTGGCACTTCGGTGTGCTGCAACACGACGCCATCCGGGAATCGGCGATAAGTAATAAGAGAGCGAAGCCCATCCACAGTGGCCTCGAAGCGGTGGGCCTCTTCATTGTGGGTGACAACTACCTCGTCCAGGTTCAGCTCCACACGCACCTCGCCTCCGGTGGGTTTCTCGCTTCCCGCCAGGATCCTCCGGAGGGCAAAATTCTATCAGCAATTCGCCAACGGCTAGGCGCCCGAGGAGTCCGGCGGCTCGTTGTGGAAGAGGCGGGCCAACTCTGCATGCTCGATGACCACGGCCGGGTCGTTCTGGATGGCGTCGAAATACTTCTTCTGGAACCCGTCGCCGGATTCTGTCGGAACGAACATCTTTCGCGCCAGGGAAAATGCTATTTTGGTGTACTCCGGAGTGATCGGCTCTTCTGCGGCAAGAGATTCGTCGATGCGTACCACAAATTCCGAAATGTTATGCAGCCAGGCGAATTGCGAATGGTCCACCACCAGACGGAATAATTCGCCGGCGTTGACGTGCCCGTGATCGCGCTCGTAGTTTCGGCGTTCCATCTCCAATAACTTCTTGTGCACGCGAAGAAGCGCCAGCCGCAAGGCAATGAGCCTTTCGCGAGCCGGGGAGTCGTGGTTGGAGCCCTCCAATTTGGAGTTTGCGGAGTCCATGTTTGATGTCTACATCACTATTTTCCGATAGCCACTGTCAATTTTCAAAACACGTGCGCGTAGTCTAAGACATAGCGATTGGAGAGACCCGAGATCAGAGATCAGGAGGAAGTGCCTCGCGCCGACGGCCAGGGCAATGGGTTCTCAGCAAAGAATTGCGGGAATCAGCAGACCGCTTCACGACCTGGCGTGCGCTTCCAGCTGACGCGCATTGGGCGGTGTGAATCTGCTTACTGGTGATAGCGCCGCTCGCCGACGGGCAGAGCAATCGGCAGCCGATTGCCCGCGGGCGGCAGCGGGCAGGTGGCGTATCCCGTGTAGGCACAGGGAGGATTTTCCAGGTGGTTGAAATCCAGCACCAATTCGCCGGGCTTGTCGAGACCGTTCGTCGGGAAACCGGTATAAAGGAAACGGCACGCGGGATAGGTGGTGGTCGCGCTGGTGGTGTCGCGAAGGATAAAGAAAAGCTTGGCCACCGTCGGATCCTCGAGGACCGGCTCGAGGCGCAGGGCCTTGCCGTCCACCACGAATTCTGCGGCGCCGGGCACAGGTTGGTCGTAGTTGGTGCCGACGAGAGTCGCAAGCGTAATGGTCTTGAACGGAACGTAGGGGATCCACTTGGCGGTGACGCGATAAGTTTCCTCCGGCGGATACCACTCTAGCCCGTGAAATGCAGTAATCGAGGGAGACTGGGCGTCCTTGACGCGCAGAGCGAAGCGGGATTCGCGGCGAATGACGTACAGGTTGAGGTCACCGATAGTCATGCGGGGCGCGACTTTATCTTTGTTGGGTTCCGCGCGGAGAGATTGCGGCTTTGCGAGTGCGCCCGCCACTAGAAAATCTTGCGGGAATCCGCCCTTAGGCGGATTCAGCGTGACGGTTTCTCCCTCGAGATGCAAGACGGCGAGATGCGCAGGTCCTTTCGCGAGGCGGATTTTATTGTCGGAGCCGGAGCCAACACTATTGTCGCCGGGTTGCAGCCATTCCAGTCCAACCAGTGAAAGCCAGCCATCGGGCTTCAAAAGCTCCGCGGCGTGTTGGGTTCGCCAGGCGGCCAGATCGCTCTCTAAATTGCCGGTTTGGGCGAGGAGTGCCGCGGCGAGCAAGAGCCCAGTGAGGCCGCCATGCGAGAGTCGAGACAGGAAGCGCATACGCAAGTATAACTCCGGCATGGGAGGCTGCGGGTGCCGCAGAGCGCGCAATTGTAAATCCTTCTCCATGCGGCGACGAGTTGCGCGGTGCTGTGCCGCAGCGACTCTTAGCGAAACGTCGGCGAAGAGTGTATGCTTTCCAGAGCGTTGGCCGAGTGGGGCAGACCTCTGATAGAGCTCGCTTGGGTGCGTCTCGTCGATAGTGTGCAATTCCCATAAGCAGTCGAATGGTTTGGTCCTGGAGGAAACTTCATGATTGTGGGCGTTCCGCGAGAAAGCTTCCCAGATGAGCGCCGCGTGGCGTTGGTGCCTTTGGTGGTGCCAAATCTCACAAAAGCGGGATTCGAAGTTGTGATCGAGGCGGGGGCGGGCAGTAGTGCGGGCTATCCGGATGGGGAATATGCCGCGAAGGGCGCAAAAATCGTGACGAGTCGCGCTGACGTCTTTCGCGCCGCCGACATCGTCGTGCAAGTGCTGTGTTACGGCTCGAATGACAAAACGGGTAAAGCCGATGTTCCGCTGTACCGCAAAGGCCAGGTGCTGATCGGATTTTTGCGGCCGCTAGGCTCGATTGAGACCATTCGGGAAATCGCGTCCAGCGGCGTGACTGCCTTGTCCGTGGAGCTGATGCCGCGCAGCACGCGCGCGCAAAGCATGGACGCGCTTTCCTCGATGGCCACGATTTGTGGCTATAAGGCCGTGGTCCTTGCCGCGGATAAATTGCCGCGCATTTTCCCGATGCTGACGACCGCCGCGGGAACCATCACTCCCGCACGAGTGTTCATTATCGGCGCGGGCGTGGCCGGCTTGCAGGCGATTTCCACGGCGCGGCGACTCGGCGCGGTCGCTTCGGCGTACGACTTGCGGCCTGTCGCCAAGGAACAGGTGCAAAGTCTCGGTGGGCGGTTTGTCGAGCTTCCCATCGAGGCGAAAGACGCGCAGGATTCGCGTGGCTATGCACGCGCGCAGGACGAAGCTTTTTACCAGCGCCAGCGCGAGCTTCTCGGAAAAGCCGTTGCGGACAGCGTCGTGGTCATCACCGCCGCAGTCATCCCGGGGAAAAAGCCGCCGCTGCTGGTAACCAAGGACATGGTGGCGAGCATGGCTCCGGGTTCCGTAATCGTGGACCTCGCCAGCGAGCGCGGCGGGAATTGCGAGCTGACCAAAGCGGCTGAGACCGTTGTGGAACACGGCGTCACCATCATCGGAACATTCAATTTGGCCAGCAGCGTGCCTTACCACGCCAGCCAGATGTATGCGCGAAACCTCAGCGCGTTTCTGCTGCATCTTGTCAGGGACGGCAGGCTGCAACTGAACCTGGAAGACGAAATTGTCCGCGAGACGCTGCTCACCAAGGATGGCGAAGTCTTCAACGCGCGCGTGCGGGAATTCTTTTCGCTTCCGGCCTTGCCGGCGGCGTCCAAGGAGGTCGCGAAATCATGAAGCTGGACTTGCTGACCAGCCTCTACGTTTTCATGTTGGCCGCGTTTATCGGATTTGAAGTGATCCGCCGCGTTTCGCCTTTGCTGCACACGCCGTTGATGTCCCTGACCAACGCGCTCGATGCCATCGCGGTGGTCGGAGCGATCATCCTGGCCGGCGAATCTCACGAGCATCGCGCGCTGCTCGCCAAAGTTCTCGGCACCATCGCCATTGTCGCCGCCACCAGCAACATCGTGGGTGGTTTCCTCATCACCGACCGCATGCTGCGCATGTTCAAGGCCAGTGGGCCAAGAAAGCAATAACCGGCGTGCCCACCGAACATATCATCGAAGCCACATACCTAATTGCCACGGCGCTTTTCATTCTTTCGCTGAAGTGGCTTAGTTCTCCGGCTACCGCGCGCCGTGGCGTCTTCGCGGGCGAAGTCGGCATGCTCCTGGCTGTTGTGGGCACGCTGATGTACCACGGGATCGTCGAGTACAAATGGATTGCGATCGCGCTCGTTCTTGGCTCCATCATCGGCGTGCCGCTCGGGGAAGTGGCCATGACGGCGGTCCCGCAGCGGACCGCGCTGAGCCACGCGTTCGGCGCGCTGTGCGTGACGCTTGTCGGCACGGCCGAATATTATCTACGAACGCCCGACGTGCCGCCGTTCATGATGAGCGTTCTCTCAATGGAAATTATTTTGGGATCGCTCACGTTCACGGGTAGCTTGATGGCCGCGGGAAAACTGCAGGAAATCCTTCCGCAGCGACCGTTAACCTACAAAGGGCAAAACTTTGTCAACCTTGGCTTGCTCGCGGTGGCTGTTGCTGTTGCGGTGGCGCTGGTGATGCATCCCGAGAAAATGCAACTGTTTCCGGTAATCGTCGCGATACCGCTCGTTTTCGGGGTGATGATGATTATCCCCATCGGCGGCGCGGACATGCCGACGGTCATTTCTCTTCTGAATTCCTATGCTGGTCTTTCCGCGGCCGCGATGGGTTTCGTTTTGCAAAGCAAACTGCTGATCATTGCCGGCGCGCTCGACGGGGCTTCGGGCTTCATTCTGTCCGTCAACATGTCCAAGGCCATGAACCGCTCCTTCGCCAATGTGCTCTTCGGCGCCTTCGGTCAGGAGCAAGCTTCCGGCGCCGCGGGCGGCGCGGAGCAGGCGCGCAGCGTGCGCAGCGCCACGCCCGAAGAAGCCGCTGCGATTCTTGCGGCCGCCAACAAAGTCGTCGTTGTTCCCGGATACGGCATGGCCGTGGCCCAGGCGCAACACAAAGTGCGCGAACTTTACGACGCGCTCACCAAACGCGGCATTGATGTGAAATTCGGGATCCATCCCGTGGCCGGACGCATGCCGGGCCATATGAACGTGCTGCTTGCCGAAGCCGACATTCCCTACGACAAACTTCTCGATATGGATGAGATCAACGGTGAGTTCCCGCAGACCGACGTCGCACTGGTCATTGGCGCAAACGACGTCACGAATCCCGCCGCACGCACGGATCACTCCAGCCCGATTTTTGGCATGCCCATCCTCGACGTGGACAAGGCGCGCACGGTGATGGTGATCAAGCGCAGCATGGGCGCCGGCTTCGCGGGAATTGAAAACCCGCTCTATTACATGGACAAAACGCTTATGCTCTTTGGCGATGCCAAGAATTTCGTTGGCGCTATTGTTCGCGAGTTGGCCGGTGGCCACGAATAGGATTCCGGACCTACCCTGCGGTCACCCGGATCGTCATCCCGACTCGCGGGCCGTCGTTCCCCCGCGGCCGGTGGCGGAGGGGTCGCCTTTTCTGCCTCAGATTCTTGGGATAAGCGCCGCGGTCCGAGCCCATTATTTCGCATCGTGAAAAATGATTCCCAGCGTGTAACGCGTGCCGCGATGCACGCGGCTGACTCCGTGCTTCATGCTTACACGATAATAGCCGCGCGCGCCGCGCACCGGGCGGTAGCGCGTCGTGAAGACAATCGCTTGCCCTTGATCGGCATGCACCACTTCGGCTTTGGATTGCGCCCGTGGTTGCTGTTCCACCAGAAGAAACTCCCCGCCTTCCCAGTCGCGGCCTGGCTGCCCAAGCAAGAAAACCATCTGCAACGGAAAAGCGACTTCGCCGTAAATATCCTGATGCAGGCAGTTGTATCCGCCCGCTTCGTAGTGCAGCAGCAACGGCGTGGGCTTGATCTGCCCAGCTTTGTGACAAATCTTCAAAAACGCCTTGAGATGCGGATAAGCGCTGGTTCGGAGCGAGGAGACGATTTCCGGCAGCGGATCGCCAAAGTATTTGTAATCTCCGACGCCGAAACGGTAGCGCTCCATCACGATTTGGCTGCGGAACCGGGTTGCCTCGGCGTACATCGCCGCGAGCGAGGCGCATTCCTCGGGCGCAAGAATCGGCGCCGTTAGGGCATAACCGCGCTCGGAAAGGGAAGTCCTCGCCGCCGCCCAATCCAGCGCGGCGATGCGTTCCTCGACGGGGTGAGCCGCCGATGTTTTTCGAGCCGGTTCGGCCACGGCATTCCTCAGTGGCAGCTAATCGAAAGCGCCAGACGCACAGTTTAGACCAGGGCGAGCTGGCGTTCTATCCGGTATGCGCCGCCAAATCGTTTCTCCTTTACCACCTCGGTGCGCCGGCCTTATGGCCTACCGAGGAAGGCTCTTCTTGAGCGTGCTCCCCACCCCCCTTTCGGTGCTATAGTGGTGGGCGCCAAATGCAATTTCTCCCGATCCAAGGAGGTTCACATGAGTCAGAGACCGACCCTTCAGAACGGTTCGCGCCGGGCATTCCTCCAATGGTCCGCTGCAGCCGCGGCCGTCTCCGCTTTTCGTATCGTGAATGAGCCTCTGCTCGCCGCTGCGGCCGTCGACCGGGATCTGCAGCATTTTCCTCCCGGCTCTGTGGTCATCAACGCCAACGAGAATCCTCTGGGGCCGTGTGACCTGGCGAGAAAAGCGCTCAGCGAAATCATCCCGGAGGGCGGGCGCTATTGCTGGTGGCTAAAGGATGAGCTCGCGAAATCGTTGGCAGACTCGGTCGGTGTAAAACCGGAAAACGTCGCGATGTTCCCGGGCTCGAGCGAGCCACTACATTTTTCCGTGATGGCGTTTACTTCGCCCAGCCGCAGCTACGTCACCGCCGACCCCGGCTATGAATCCGGAATGCACTCGTCCAAATTCTCGGGTGCGCGCGTGGCCAAGACCGCGCTCACGAAATCCTACGCGCACGACATTCCGGCCATGCTTGCAGCCGCGCCCGACGCCGGCCTTTTCTACGTTTGCACGCCGAACAACCCCACCGGCACGCTCACGCCGCACTCCGCCATCGAAGAATTGCTGGCCCAAAAACCGAAGGGCTCCGTCGTGCTGGTCGACGAAGCGTACATTCATTTTGCAGACCTGGCCGCCACGGCCATCGACCTGGTGAAAGCCGGCCAGGACATCATTGTGCTGCGCACCTTCTCAAAGATTTACGGCATGGCCGGCCTGCGCTGCGGCGCGGCCATCGCTCGACCCGATTTGCTCGAGAAACTGGTCCCGCAGGGCGGCGGAAGCGCCATGCCCGTCACCGCGCTGGTCGCCGCGTCCGCCAGCCTCAAGC
>WNGG01008592.1_pt1 | contig 11236 bp, 7 predicted proteins | sample 5400661 | NCBI WGS metagenome assembly WNGG01 (sample SAMN13153372, study PRJNA577476) | soil metagenome | isolation source: 100 cm soil or saprolite under Garry oak tree replicate 1 | place: USA:California | collected 2016-06-15 | reverse complement strand
CACTTCGACGAAGCATGGCAGAATCCTCCCGTTAATTTTCGGAGTCACTACCAGCAGATACGGGCTAGCGGCGGGGATTTGTGCCAAAAAGATAGGGGCACGGGTACAGGTCACAGACAAAGGCGAAACACGGAGGCACAAGTCATCAGTCACGAGTCACAGAACCCGAGTGCGAATCTCAACATCGTCACCCGTTCCCCGTTACCTGCAACCTGCCTTAGGGATGGTTTGGCTGCGACCGGAGCGAAGCCACCAGAAACGCTTTACCGCGGGGCTCCTGGCTGCCTCCCTTAGGCTCCACGGTGACAAAAACAGTTTCAATTCTCTCCAGTGTGTCCGGGTTATCGAATTTTAGGACCCAGCGCCGGTTTGTCTCACTGTCGAGGTAAAAGATGCCCATGTTTACAGGGTGGTCATCGCGCAGGCCACGACGGCCCCATGCCTGGAACGCACTGGCATTTTTGCGCACGCCACGCTGTCTATCGAGGTCAAAAGCATAAAAGATCAGCGACTTGTTGCGTGTATAAAAGACTCGGCCGAACGGCCTCTCCGTGTGGCCATTGGAGTCCACGTCAAAAACATCGGCAATGTACAGGTCGCGCGCCCCCATCAACTCGCGGATGTCACGGTCGGAGGTCAGAAGTTGAGCGTCGACCGCGGTGAGGTCATCCTGTTTCTGCAGGCGCGCCGAGAGGTCGGCAATGAGGGTTTCCAAGCCAGTCGTGTGGAGAAGGTCGGCAGTGCGTTCCTGGCGCAGACCGTCCAATATCGTCCTCATGGACGCGACGGACGATTCGGCGTCCTGGAGTCTGCGAGCGATCGCGTCTCGCTCGGTAACGACGGAGTTGTTTTGCTTCTGAGCTTCCGAGACAGCCGCGCTTTGCTGCTGCAGGTTCTGCTCGGTCTGCTGCTGCAGCCCCTTCAATTTCGCCAGATCAGCAGTGGCAGTTTGCACTTGTTTCGACAACGATTCAATTTGGCTGTCTCGCGCGTCCAATTGTTCATCGAGAGATGTCTTCTCTCGCTTCAATCCTTCGATCTGCCTCTCCAGCGTCCTTGCTTCACTAAGAGACGACTGGGCGCCGGCGCGCGCCATCTTCTGCCCGTTGTTCATGCCAAAGTGATAGACGGAACTAGCAACCATCGCGGACACGGCGAATGAAACGGCATAGCGAAATCCGACAGGCCAGCTTGAGATTCGCAAGTAGGCCCACAAACTACTTCGCTCCCTGTGTTGTGCCGCAAGAGCTGGGTCGTGCGACCAACCAACTTGCTCGCCCCTCGCGATGCGCGCGAATAACTCTTTCTTTGCGAGTTCAGGCGTCCAGGATTCTTGTCCATCGTGGTCTCTTACGGATTCTTCCGAGAGCAGAAGCGGCATGCCCGTGCGACCAATTTCCCGATACTTCTGAAGCAGCTTGGCACAGTCTCCACATTCCGCCAGATGCGACTTCAATTGACTCCACTCGCTATCGGTGAGTGTGCCGGTCGTCGCAAGCGCGCACAGCTCGAAGTAATGCTCGTGAGCCATATCTTGCGCCTTCCCTTCCTGTGGTCCGTGTTCCGTTTTTTCGCGAGAGTCCGGCATATTACGTGTCCTTTAGCGGGTCCAACTCAGTGCTCGCTTTCAAACGCTCCAGCGCGCGGTAATAGTAGTGACGCACGTTGGAAAGAGATTCGTTCATGCGCTCGCTGATCTCGCGGAGCGTGTGCCCCTCGAAGAAGTACAGTTTCAACGTTGTGCGCTGCTTTTCGCTCAAGCTCTTGAAGGCCTGTTGGAAGGCTGCTTCGCAGTGGCTCAATTCAGCCTCGTATTCCAGATTCGTCGCCGCCTGAAAAACATCGACAAAATCATCCAGATTGCGGTCATCGTAGAAACGTCGGAGATTCAAGTATTCGCGGCGGTCTAAGGCTCTGCGGCAGGTGATTCGAATCAACCACGCGCGGAAGGTCCCACGCTGCGGATCAAATAATCGACACTTACGATAAGCATGGAGAAAAACATCCTGTACCAATTCCTGTGCTTCACCGGCGTCGCGGAGGATCCTAAACCCGATTCCCAAAACCAATCGGGCATGACGTTCGAGGAGCTGTCCCAACGCAGCCTCATCGCCGGCCTGGACCCGGACCATGAGTGCGTCGTCTTCCGACCTCGCTGAAGGAGGAGACCCGTCTGCATCCTCCTGGGGTCGCGCCCAGGCGCTGGCTCCTGGGAAAACTCCGTCTCGAGCTGACGAACTCACAACAGTGTCGCCTCGCTGACATCACAACCGGGGTGCTTCGACGGCCTTGTATAACACATCCACCGTGAGCCAGAACCCATCAAAATTTCGCTTTATTTTGCCGATGCCTGGCACAAATTGAGCAGGCCAAGCCGTATGTTATGTGCAAAGATGCCGCACGCCGCGTAGCCTCGGGCGCGATGCGGCAGGGAAGTTGGGTGAATTGTTTGGGACGGACTGGCCTGAATATCGCAGAGAAAAAACTGATTTCTGTCCCAAATTTGTCCCAAGGGCAGGAAGAACTTCCCGACGTGACCCAGGAACCCTTTGTAAATCAAAAAGATTGGCGGCGAGGATCCACTGACGACCTTCGGGTTGCAAAACCGCTCCAATTTTCCCGAAAAAAAGGGTTGCTCCTAGTGGGGCAACCCCTTGTGTTTTCTGTTTCTTAGAAATGGTTGCGGGGGGTGGATTTGAACCAACGACCTTCGGGTTATGAGAACGGACTTAGTCATCTAGGTTCGCTGATTCTGCGCGATTTAGCCCCTAGGCCCGTGCCAAGCCTTTTGTCCCAAATCTGTCCCAGGGCATTCCTGCGCGTTCATGACTCTTAGTGGACTGGAGGAGGGTCGGTTTGTTGGGGTTGTCGGGCATTTTCTTCTTGCAATTTGCGGAGCTCGCGCCAGCGGGCATTCTCCTCGGCCTTGGCCGGATCGGGGTCTTCGTAGTCTTGTAGCCAGAAGCGGAACAAATCAATTCCGTGGCGGCTGCGTAGGCTTGAGGTACTTGTCAAACCACGCGATAATTCGATCTGCAAAATCGATCTGGTGAGACACAGTGAATTCAGCAGGAATATGACTCTCACCTTCATATTCGACATACACTCCCTTTTTGCCGAGGTCCTCAAGGGCCGAGAAAGCCTCTTCCGCCATTGCTTTTGGTACGGCGTCATCACTCGAACCGTGAAGAATTAGTACGGGCGCACTGATCCGATCCATGTAAAAATAGGGTGAGTTCTCGATTGCTATGTCCCGGTTCTTCCATGCGGTGGCCGTAAACTTATGGGTCTCTCTGATCACGCGCCGTCCGCGATCACCGCTTTCCATTGAGATAATATTCGTGTAGGCGGAGAGGGCGACTGCGGCCTTGAAGATACGGCTCTGTGTTATTAAGGCAAAGGTCGCGTAACCAGCGTCGCTTCCACCCATCACGCCAATTCTCTCAGCGTCTGCGACACCGCTCGCAATTACTGCCTGAATTCCTGGCAACGTTTGCTTGGCAATGTCGACCATCTTTGTATCAGGAGATATACGGGGACCTGTTAGTAGCACGGCGTAACCTCTATTCGCGAGCAGCTGAAGGTTTATCCCCCCGAAAATCATTCCAAATCGGTGAAGCGCGGATACAGGCGTGTACTCACCTGCGAAGGCAATCACAATTAGCGGGTATTTCTTTCGGCGTTCGTACTTCGCTGGCAGCAAGAGGTCGCCCTTTTGTTCGATGCCATCCTCGTCCAACCATTTAATGACGTCGATCTGACCGAGTGCAACACCGTCAAGGGATGAGGCCAACCTCGTTATCTGGCGAAGGGTCCTTGAGTCGGCATCCGATTCAAAGATCTCTGGAGGACGCTCTGCCGATTGGCGTACAAACAACATGTGCGTACCATCGCGAAGGAGCTCTAGATAGCTGTCGCCAGCCGTTGCATCGAACTCTGTCAGGGCTTCGAGTTTGCCTGACAATGGCCACAGCCGCCAAAATCCTTCACGCCATGAAGTGAGATCTTGCACACTGAAGGTAATCGAATATTCCGGTCCTGCGTCGTCTGCAGTGTGGTCGTCGCGAGTTGCGACAACATCCCACAAGTGCTTACTTTCCAGCCCGACTCGCGACACCAGTTTGCGTCCCCTTACATCCCATGTCTCAATATTGTCGGCTCTGTAGAGGGAAATCCATTTGCCGTCTTTGCTCCAAATCGGCCGTTCACCTGCGTCCCGCGCGAGACGGTCTGCGAACTGTCCCTCTATCCGAATTGGAGCGCCCCCATCTGCATCAACAACCACGAGGTCCGCAGTTTCCTCGTTTTTCCTCGCGTCTCTTCGCACAACATCAACGAACGCAACGGATGAGCCATGTGGCGAAGGGGACAGCTGAATCTGGCCCGCGTAATTTGTCACACCCCTCAGCAGAACTCGGTTTTTACCGCTGGCAGACAGATCAAGACTGTAAATGTCACTTGCAATGAAAAACGAATTTGCCTTTCGCACGGTTGGCGACGAGTAAAAGAGGAACTTACAGTTCGACGACATCGCAATCGCACCTGCGACAACGGAAGTTGCAAGGACCCTGGACTCACCTGTCATGACGTCGAACATGACTACATCCCTAAGACGGCCCTTGATGTATGCGGAATCCATCGGTTCGTCTGTCGCCGGTTGAGTTGGTGTTGCACCACCTCGAAAAGCACTGGTCGTTGAGACGTGTATCGTGGTGTCGTGGACCGCAGTCTTGGACTGGTTATCGATTCCCTGACGTACCTGGTCCGCGTTCGCTTGGCTCGCTGGCTGCGTTAGGAGCAAGATGGAAACATTGCCCGGCAGCCAATAGGGAGGAAAGATTGGCTCTGGAATCACAGGCTGCCCATACTCTCGCAACTGATGAGTGTTGCGATTCCATGTGACCAGAACGTTCGTAGCTGAAGATCCGCGCCGGTAGAATGCCAACTGTCTCTCATCTTCGGACCAGCTGGGAAAGGTAGCGTTGCCCTTTTCGCAGCAGATCGTAGTGACCTGTCCGGTATCGAGATCCGACATCCACAGCTCGCTCCTTCTTTCAGAAGATCCGTCCTGAGGTGACTTGACGGCGTCGGACGCCGTGTCGCTTGCCTGCGTTATCTCCACGATGTATGCCACCAGCTTTCCGTCAGGTGAGGGGCTCACCTGTGGATTCGCTGGCAGCCGCGGCATTGTGATCAAAGTCTCTACAGATAATTCATCACGTTGAACGCGATCGGCTTCGACATGCGACTGAGCGTCGGCAGTCAGCTTCATCGCGGTCATGATCGCAAAAGCTGCAGCAAGAACTCGCCGACCGACACGGCTATTCTTGGACATCAATCTCTTCTCCATAGATGTGCCATCAGCGAATCAGACGACGAACAGCAGGGAGCCACGCCACAGTGTTTGGCTAAAACATGAGTTTCAACGCGAGCTGGATGGACCTGGGCCCCCCAATTTGATACAGAGGACTCAACGGGCCTCCATTTATATTCGTACCGCTAAGGGATTGTCCTAAAATCTGATTCGAAATGCCAAAACCAGGGACCCCGAAAACTGTAGCGGGGAATCCGCTCGGAGAGCCGAAATTCGGGTGATTCAGGACGTTGAACATCTCCGTACGGAACTGAAGCTTTAGCCACTCGTGAATCGGGAAATCACGGTGAACCGCAAAGTCCCATTGAGTTGCCCCAAAGCCCCTAAGGAAATTTCGCGGCGTTGTTCCCTGACGGGCTGGACAACCGCCAAACGGGCAGTTCGGGCCAAATACGCCAGCCGGTGGATCCGCGAAAGCTGCTGGATTGAAGGCCTTTCCGCCTGGATATTGCGATCCATACAAGTAAAGCGGTTGTCCCGGAACCAAATCAGGCCGGACGGCCGCAAGCGCGGCATTGATCTCAAAATACTTCAAATCCGTGATTGTGACAGGCGGGGCGGATCGAGCCACAATGAAGTTTTGTGCGGACCACCCTCGGGTCAAAATTCTTGTGAGTAAATTATTCTTGACAGATGGTACCTCATACGTCAGACCACCCGAGAACGAATGCCGGATATCGAAGTCAGAAGGACCTCGATTTGCATGTGGCGCCAGGCCTGTCACCAGTGCGTTGGCGAGATTTCCGAACGCTGATCCCGCGGAGGCATCGTCGATAGAATGTGACCAGGTATAGGAGGCGAGTACCTGTAGACCGCGCGACAATCGCCGCTGAAATTGCAACTGGAGCGCATCGTAATCGGAGGTTGCCTCGTTCGTAACCAGATTGACCTGTGCGAAGTTTGGATTTGCAATGCTAGCCGTCGTCACTATTAGCCGCCGACCAGCAGAACCAATATATGAAGCTGACAGCATCTGCTGACTACCCAACGCCTGTTCCAGAGACAGATTCCATTCAAGCGTGTACGGCAACTTGAGTTTTGGATTGAACGCGTTCACAACTCCGCTGCCGCCTCCAGGGGGCGTTAGTTGGGGTGGAGCGGCAGACGCCGCGCTCAGCGGAAAACTGCCGCCCGGCAAAAACTTTTGCGCGCCAAAAGGGTAAGAAGTCGAAATCAGATTCCCAACCTCTGATGTTGCAAGGTCGTAAAAGACGCCGAAGCCGCCGCGAATAACAGTCTGAAAGGCCTTACTCTCATGGAGTTGATACGCGGCACCAAATCGAGGTGCCACGTTGTTGTAGGGAATTCCGAACGGAGGCGTGCCGGCTGGCGCCAACGCCAAACCTGAAAGGTCGTTCTGGTTGAATCCGGTTACCGCCATTAAGGTGGGACCATCGACAGATGACGGCACGAAGTCCATATCCCACCGTATGCCATAGGTCAGAGTGAGGCGCGGTGCAGCTCGCCAGGTGTCCTCCGCAAAGAAGCCGAGATTGCGAAACAACAATGTTGCAGGTAGTCCGGAGCTTATGGTGCTTCGAGCGAGAGAGCCGCTATCCGCCGAGGCAACACTGCTAAACGTTACGCTTTGAGAGTACGTAGGCAATCCGAGAAAAGGGGTCAGGCGCCGAAAATCGATACCGAACTTGAGGCTGTGCGCCCCCACCTGCAACGAAAAGTTGTCGACAACATTGATTTGCCGCTGAATATTCTCTTGCAGGTTACCCACGCCGATGCTGTTGCCGCCTCTTAAGGAGTTGATAGCGAGGGTGAAGTGGGAGTCCTGGCCGCTGACCCCTCCTGGAAAAGGAAATGAAGTCGGCGGAGTCGCTCCTCCGAAATTGTCCAATGACACCCGGCTGCTAGAACTCGTGCGACTGTAGTTAAACCGAAAATCGTTCGCCGCGTGGTCAGAAATAGCCCAGGTAGATCCGGCCGTCGCCGTTTGTGTCGTAATGCGGACCGGAGAGATGACACTGAGTGCTCCACCTCCGCGACCAGTTGTTTCAGAGGGGGAATTGTTGTACCGGGCAAACATGGTCACTTTGTTGCTGGCCTTCTGGTCTATTCGGAGGCTGTATGCGTCGAGCGTGGATTTGTTTGAGAAGGTACCGTTGAACTGTGCGGTACCCGTCGACTGTTCGCCAGATGCAGGGCATCCGTTTACACCGGGAGTACATGGTTTGAAAACCTCTGGACCGTTTGGAAGAGGGAGCGCATTTAGGAAAGGCTGCACCTGGGATATTGCCATCGTGCGTGCATTTCCAAACACTGTACACGTATTATCGCAGGGGACAGTAGTCAGGGCGGTTTGCGGCAGCCGGAGCCTAAGTCCCTCATAAGAAAAGAAGAAGAACGTCCGGTTCTTAAAAATCGGGCCGCTAAATGTGCCACCGAAATCATTCTGACGTTCAGGCGGCTTTCGGAGACCTTTGCTGTTGGCGAACCAATCGTTCGCGTCGAACAGGTCATTCCGCAAATAGTCAAAGGCCGTACCATGCAACTGATTAGCGCCCGACCGCGTCACGATGGAGATTTGGGCTCCTGGAGTTCGGCCAAACTCCGGGGCATAAGTGGATGTCTGGATGCGGAATTCCTGCATTGCGTCCACAGACACCAGGCTATTTGTTCCACCTTGGGCACTGAAGGAACCGAGCGCGCCTCCTAGACCATTGCCGGTTTGTCTCGAACTCAAGCCAATGTTCGCGCTGACACCGTCTAGCATCCAGTAGTTGGAAACGGCACGCTGTCCATTGACGCTGAATTGGCCCGAGTCTTGCACGGAGTTGACGGTAAGGACTACTCCAGGGGTAAGGTCGATCAGTGACTGAAAACTCCTCCCATTCATCGGCAGGTTCTCGGCAAATTGACGGTCCACGACGGTGCTGACGGCCGCGTCCGTAGTATTGATGTGTAAATCGTCCGCCGTAATAGTCACGGTCTCTGCAATCGACCCCACCTGCAAAGAAAAATTTCGGACGACGTTATCCTGCACATTAAGGTCAAGCTGCGTGACAGTCACTGTCTTGAAGCCGGGCTTCCGCGCAGAAATGAGATAGTGGCCAGGGTGCAACGAAGGGATCGTATAGAGCCCGTCCTGATTTGTTTTCACAGTTACGGACAGGTTCGTCTCAACGTTTTTGATTTCTACCTCGGCATCGACAATTACCGCCCCGGACTGGTCGGTGACGCGGCCGTAAATGCCCGCGAGTTCCGTTTGCGCGACAGCGGAGGAAGGAAGCAGAAAACAAGCTACGAAGAGTGCTGCAGTAAGGAAAACCAAAAAGGAACCACAAGGCAGTCGGCGAAGGCTCGGCATGGACACTGTGAAATCCCCCTTTGCCAGAGTCTGCCTGCGAGCACATTCAAATGTTTCAATGGTCCTGAAGAAATATGATCGACCTGTGAGTTCTAGTGCCGCTAAGGGTGATTCGGTTGATTGCGCAGATAGGCGTACAGGAATTTATCGCCTTTCGGCTCGGTGGGATTGTTGCCAGGCGGTTCGAGGGTAACGAACACAGAATCAATTTCGCTCAGAATCTTGGGGTCGTCATACTTGAACACCCAACGCCTCTGAGCCTTGTCGTCTGAATAGAAGATTCCGAGACTCTTGGCCGCCTGGCCGGGGCCTTCCTTCTTCCCCCAAACTCGATAATGGTAGCCTGCATCCTGGACTCGGTGATCGTTCAGATCGTACGCATAGATGATCAGAGACTTGCCCTCCGTGAAGAAGACCCTCCCGAATGCCGCTCGCGTTTTGCCCTTTGTATCCGTGTCAAATACATCCGCGATGTGGAGGTTGCGCGCCGCCATCAGGTCACGGATGTCGCGGTTCGCCGCGAGCATTTCCCTCTCTCGCTCCAACACCGCAGACTGCTCGGCAAGCTGATCCGTCAGCTCGCGAATCTTGGTCTGGTCCTCAACCAGCGCGGATTGACTGCTTGATTCCGCCTTATCCAGTTCGGCGCGCAACGTTCCAGCTTGTGCTAGTGCTTGGTTCAATTGTCCTTGCAGGTCGGAGATTTGGGCATTACGGTCTGCTGCCGTGGCCAAAAGAGACGCGCGTTCTTTCTCGGACGTGACTGCATTGGTCCGCAACTGACCAAGCGACGAGGACGTATCCGCCAGTGCCGCTCTCAGCGACGCGATTTCCGATGCCAACCTGCGGCGCTCCGCCTGTAGCCGCGCGATCGCTGCTTCTCTATCTGGATCCCTAACTTGTTTTTGTCCAGCCGTTTCAATTGGGATACTTTTGGACGCCGCAACCGCTGAAGGCTTTCCCGCTTTGCGCACCCCAAAGTAGTACCCACTGATCGTGCCACACACCAGCAAGACAGAAGCAGCCACGGGCAATGCGATCTGAATTCTTCGTGCGTTATAACCAGCTCTCTTAAGCTGTGGAGCGAGCATCTCTGACGCAATGTTCGCACGCGAAAAAACTATGCCTTGCGCTTCCGCTTGCTTCAGAAAGTTCTCCCGGAATAAAGCGGAGTCTATATAGCTCAAAGCCTCTTCGCTACTCACTTCTTGCTCTTGTGCGGCGGCCGCACACCGAACGGCCCCAAGCTGGAGAAATTCCGAGTAAACGTGCTTGCAGTCAGGGCACTGCGACAAATGCTCTTGGAGTTCGGCCAGCTCCGCACCGGAAGCTTCCCCAACGCCCGCAGCTGCACAGAGTGCTTCGAAATGTTCATGCCTTGCCATGGCTCAACTCCCCAGCGGGTAACATCGGGTTAGTGCAATGCGCTGCCAGTGGTGGGCTCAAACATGCCCGCAAACGATCAAGGCCGCGGTAATAATGATTTCGGACGTTGCTGAGCGACTCGTGGGTCTGTTCCGCAACCTCCTTCAGAGTCAGCCCCTCGTAGATGACCTTCTGGATCGCTCGCCTTTGGTGCTCATTCAGGGTGTCTAAAGCCTGTTCCATAAGACGCTTGAGTTCTTGAATGGGCACTTGCGGAGACGTCTTGGCACTTGCTTCCCAGGCCGAAGCTTCATCAAGATCAGGTCGTTGGTAGAACTGTCGCAGCAAAAGATAATTCCTTCGATTGATGCTTCGGTGATACGCGTACTGCAGGAGCCACACTTTAAGACTGCCTCTGGCAGGGTCAAATCTTCTAGCTGCTCGATAAATTTCGAAGAAAACGCTCTGTGTCACCTCTTGAGCTTCTCCAACGTCTCGTACGATCTTGAGCGCAGTCACGAGCACGAGCCGGTGATACCGGTCGAAGAGCACCGTGAAAGCATCGCCATTGCCGCGCTGCACTTCCACCATGATTTGTTCATCGGACAAGTCTTGGAGCGCCAGCGAGGAGGCACCCGGGACGTTAAGTCGGCTTGTACAACCCTGAGACATGCTGGTTCGGAATAATGGCTACCGCTCGTCAAATAGCACACCGATTCCCGCAATTCTGCAAGCCAAATATTTTTTGTGAGGGGTGAGAAGAATCCATCGTTGCAAAGGCACACTGGCTGGCAGCTCGGACACAGCAAGGGAAGCGTGACCGAAAATTGCACGCACCCGTTCACCAAGAATGAGCGCGAGGCGGCAGAAAAGTTGACTGAATGGTTGCGACTGATTGGCCCGAAACCGCAGAGAAAAATTGATTTCTGTCCCAAATTTGTCCCAGGGGCAGGAAGGGCTTCCCGACGTGACCCAGGAACCCTTTGTAAATCAAAAAGATTGGCGGCGAGGATCCACTGACGACCTTCGGGTTGCAAAACCGTTCCAATTTTCCCGAAAAAAAGGGTTGCTCCTAGTGGGGCAACCCCTTCTGTTTTGTGTTTGGATTTGAACCAACGACCTTCGGGTTATGAGAACGGAGCTAGTGATCCAGGTTCGCTGATTCTGCGCGATTTAGC
>WNGG01008590.1_pt1 | contig 11236 bp, 6 predicted proteins | sample 5400661 | NCBI WGS metagenome assembly WNGG01 (sample SAMN13153372, study PRJNA577476) | soil metagenome | isolation source: 100 cm soil or saprolite under Garry oak tree replicate 1 | place: USA:California | collected 2016-06-15 | reverse complement strand
CTGCGGTAAATCTTTGAGGAGCCGATGCAAGCAGTGTTGGTTCTGACTGAGGTCTCGCAGCGATGGTCTCGTCGCCTCTCGGTATATTCGAGGGAGTTATCATTGTAGGTAAGTCCATGCCTTGCGCTGCCTGTTGGAAAGCATTTGCAAAGGCAGAGATATTGGCAAATCGCTCTTCGGGTTTTTTGGCCAGGGCACGCTGGATCACGGCATCAAGGGCGACCGGGAGGCGCGGATTCAGGGTGCTGGGTGGCTGGGGGGCAGTGTTGGCATGGAGATACATCATGCGCATCGGAGGTCCCTGAAAGGGAGGTTGACCTGTCAGAAGTTCATAAGCCATGATGGCGAGGGCATACTGGTCTGTTGCAGGGGAGGGATGGCCTTCCCACTGTTCGGGAGCCATGTATGTTGGAGTGCCACGAATTGTGTGACTCATGCTGCTGGTTGCACTGGTGAACTTTGCCACGCCGAAATCAGCCAGCAACAAGTCAGGACGGTTTGGATTCTCTTCATTCCTGCGGATGAGGAAGTTGGAGGGTTTGACATCCTGATGAATAATCTGCTGGTTATGTGCATGCTGAAGGGCAGCTGCCGCCTGGCGCACAAAGTGCGCGACGTCCTGTGGCGAGAGCACATCGGATCCCCGGCGCTGTTGCAGCCAATCAGCAAGAGACCCCTCCTGGCGAAATGGCATCACCATGTAGGTGAGCCTTGTCCGATTGGCGCTTTCCTCACCATAGTCATAAAGGGGCAAGATATGCGGGTGATCGAGCGTGGTAATGGCCCGCATCTCACGTTGAAAGAGGCGAGTCGCTTCTTGAGTTGACTGTTCGTTGGGATAGGAAGCGGCCTCGGATCGAATGACCTTGATGGCGACTTGCCGATTGATGAGAGTATCCTGTGCAAGGTAGACTTCACCCATGCCACCTCTTCCAAGCAGGCGCAAGAGATGGTATCGTCCGAGTTGCTGTCCTTCGAGTGGCATATTTTTCACCTCACTTATCAGTAGCCAGGAAAAACAGTGTAATGAAGACTGGATGCCAAGGTTTGAAAATACCATAACACAACAATCAAAGAAAAGCAAAAAGTTAGCAGGGTGTCTCTTCGGTGAGGTAGACTTTCCCCTGGTGCCGCTTCCAGGTAGTTAGAAGAGTTGATAGTGGGCAGGTTGCTTTCCTACGCAAGGAACAACGCTCACTCCCTGTACATAAAGTTGATAATAGTACCAGCTGCCGAGTCGAAAGATACGATCTTAAGCTGCGTTCCTTCCGGGTTGTTCAAAGTGATTGTAAGTTGAATAGTTGGGGCACCATTGCTGAAGACGAACACAATGACAAATGGTGGGCCGTTATACGTCCCGCTACGGGTACCCCAGTCGCAGTCGGACGGGGTACATTTGCCAAATCCGTGCACATTTAGAGTCTGGCCATCATTGGTGATGATCAGTCGCGTGATATCCCTGGTGTCCGGGTCATCGTTGACCCAATTGCCATCGTATTGCGCAGTGGCTTGGACGGTAGCAGTAGCTTGCGCTATAGCCGTCGCGGTAGCATTGTTGGCAGTGGTAGTTTGAGGGCAGCCGCCGACCTGGCTTCTCGCAGGAAGTGCTCCTGAAACTTGGGATTGGTGGCCAGGTTGGCCCGCATCACCTTGATGGCGGCGGGGGCGACCCCGTCGCTTAGGTTAACCATGAGTGGGACACAAGGAGTATTTTTTACAGTGTCCACACCTTCACATTACTGAAAACTACCTCAACTGGAGGATTAGCCTCATTATTTGGATGCCCACTATCGTATGCGAAGAGACCAATAGTACCGTGAGTGTAGGTGCCATCATCTACGCTCGTAATGAACTGTTGATTCACATATAGCTTCAGAGTACTGCCTTCGGCAACAACGGCAACGAAGTTGGTCTGATTCACTCCTGTGTTAATGGCTGAACTAGAACCGGATTTTATTGTCTGGCTGGGAGGACTGGCACTTTCATTTCTCAGCACGAGATTGTACGAACCATCTGTGCCAATGAGAAAGTAGTAATAGTTTGAGATGTTGCTATCAGAACGAAAGAGAATACCGCCTCCAAATCCCTTGAGTACCTTCATTTGTACCTGATAGGCAAAGTTGCTGAAGTCCAGGTGCGCGTTCACAGGGACACCGGTAACATAGGAGGGTCCCCCGGCACCTGAGTCGATCAGGTGAAGAACACTGCCAGAGAAATTACACTGTGCTGAGTACATACACCAACCATTGGTGTTATCGGCTAATGTATCGGAGAATGTCAATGTCCCACCATAAGGATTCGCGTTTGCGACCGCCGTCTCAGTCGCAGTAGCTTGCGCTATAGGCGTCGCGGTAGCATTGTTGGCAGTGGCAGTTTGAGAACTGGCAGTGGAAGTAGCATTGGCATTGTCAGTAGCTATCTGGTTGTTCCTCACAACGAAGAAGGCACCAATACTACCTGTTAGAAGGAGTAAAACTGATGCCAATGTAATGAGTAGAGATGCATTCACCCGACAAGAGCGCCGGGCACCCTGGGGAGGAGTGATGACTGGCGTAGGACGAGAAGGCGTAGGGGCCAATTCAGGTAGGGGGCTGGCGGAGGGATACGTAGTGGACCTTCCTGGGCCAGAAACAGGGCCGGGAGGTTGAGCCAGTGGTTTTTGTGCTATGGGTCTGGGGTCGGCAGCAGGCTGTTGTTGGCCCTTCAATGCCTGGGAGAATGCATCCGCAAATGCAGAGATCGAGGGAAAGCGGTCTTCAGGTTTCTTCGCCAGAGCTCGCAAGAGCACGGCATCCATGTCTGGAGAGAAGCGTGGATTGTATCGACTGGGTGGCTGTGGCTGGGTCATCAAGTGGTGGAACATCATTTGCTGCTGAGTGCCCTCGAATGGAGGGCGGCCCGTCAGCAGTTCGTAGGCCATGACGGCAAGGGCGTACTGGTCGGTTGCAGGGACGGGGCTGCCACTCCATTGTTCGGGGGCCATATAGGTGGGAGTACCACGAATGGACTGGCTCATAGTAGCGGAGAGATTTGTTAATTTCGCAAGCCCAAAATCAGCCAGCAAGAGGTTAGGGATTCTAGCTCCACCCGATCTGCCACGGATGAGGAAGTTGGAGGGTTTGACATCACGATGAATGATCTGCTGGTCGTGGGCGTACTGGAGTGCCTCTGCAGCCTGGCGGATAATATGATCGACATCTTGTAGAGGAAGCGGTTCAGAATCGGGTGCGTCGATTGAGCAAAGTAAGAAGCGAACCCTCTGGGCAATATGGCATGACCAGGTAAGTAAGGGTAATACCATTGACGACTTCCTCACCATACTCAAAAAGAGGTAGGATATTGGGATGGTCAAGCTTAGCGACGGCTCTTGCTTCGCGCTGAAAGAGGCGAGCTGTTTCTTGAGCCTCTTGATGATTGGGATAAGATGTGCCTTCGACCCGAATCACCTTGATCGCCACTTGTCGTGGAATGCGCAGGTCTTCGGCAAGGTAAACATCGCTCATCCCACCCTGCCCGATGAGCTGCAGAAGTCGGTAATGTCCAAGTTGGAGTCCTTCGAGTGGCATATTCTCACCTCAGTTATTCAGAGGGTAGCAAGCAATGCTAAAGAACATGTGCAAATGAGCACAAAAATCCTATAACGCAATATAAACGACACGAAGGTGAGATTTTATCGAATGAACTATTGTATCGGGCCATGCTTTCCCTCGATGCCCCAGATCAAGCGCTCCAGTGGATCAGGGTCTGATTTGCGAAAATCGACCCAGGTCATGCCTCTTAAGAAAATGGGAAGTTGTGGTCTCTGGGGGGCGTCTTCTAGAATGACAGGGATGACAGGACTACCTCGATTAACAAACTCGCTCAGGAAAGCATACATCTCCTGTCGTTGCCAGGGGCCTATGCCTGCCTTGCCAATAAACACTGCTGCGGACTTGATCTTTTCGATCTGCTCCTCTAGCAGGGGTTGCCACGGAAGCCCCGGACGCAGTTCCCATTCATCCAACCAGGGTGAAATGCCGCGTTCCTTCAAGCGCCTCGCAATCTCCTTCACTCTTGGCTTGTCCTCACCATTGTGGCAGAGAAACACGTCAAAGCTGATAGAGACATTGATGATAGCGACAGTTGTACGGAGATTGCCGCTCAGGTGTAATGCCTCTTGAAAGGCATCCGCAAATGCGGCTATGGAGGGAAAGCGGTCTTCGGGTTTCTTCGAGAGGGCACGCAGGATCACCTCATCGATATCTACCGGAATGCGTGGATTGAGCGTACTCGGTAGCGGTGGTTGGGTAGTAAGAAGCTGCAGCAGTATCTGATTCAGATTTCCCTGAAAAGGTAAATGTCCCGTCAGGAGTTCGTAAAGTGTGACGGCGAGAGCGTACTGGTCGGTTGCCGGGACGGCATGGCCTTGCCACTGTTCTGGTGCCATGTAGGCTGGCGTACCACCGATAGCCCGACTGGTGTCTGATATTGCCGTAGTGAACTTGGTAAAGGCGAAATCGGTGAGCAAGAGGTCGGGACGCCCCGCATTGTCTCTACTGGTACGCATAAGGAAGTTGGAGGGTTTGATGTTTCCATGAACAATCTGTTGGTCATGAACGTACTGGAGGGCATCGGCAGCCTGGTGCATGAAATGCGCGATATCCTGTTGGGGGGGCAGATCAGAACCGGAACGCTTTCCCAGCCAATCAGCAAGTGAACCATCCGGGCAAAATGGTGTGACCAGGTAGATGAAGTTGATATCATTGACCGGTTGCTCACCATAGTCAAGCAAGGACAGAATGTGAGCATGATTGAGATTGCTGATAGCTCGCAGTTCTTGCTGGAAGATGCGGTCTGCTTCTCTCTGCGCATTGAGATCAGGATGAAGAGGGATTTCGGTGCGAATCACTTTGACGGCTACATCTCGATTGCTATGTGTATCCTGTGCGAGATAGACATCGCCAATACCTCCGTATCCAATGCGATGAGTGAGGCGGTAACGGTTAAGTAGCATTCCTTCTAGTGCCATTTTCCGTCTCGCTTGTTAGTGGTAAGCAAACAGTGTATTGAAAACTAAACAATGAGGTTTGAAAATACTATAACACAACAATCAAAGGAAAGCAAAAAGATTCATAAAGTCCACACCTTCGCGTTGCTGTACGTTACTTCGGTGAAATTAGCGTTGGAGACGGCAGCAAGGCCGATTTTACCATCCGTTGCACTACTATCTTTTACACTCACGACGTGCTGCATATTCACGTAGAGGTCGAAGGTGCTCCCCTGCGCGACGACTGCCACCAGGTTGGCCTGGTTCAGGCCCGTCTTCATAGCAGAGCTAGAGCCATTGCTTAATACCTTGGCGGGTCCACCTGAATAAAGTTCGAGATTATAGGTTCCGTTCGCATTGAGACGGAAGATGTAAAAAGACGATTGACTGCTGCGGAAAGCAATGCCACCCTCATCACCCTGGATGATTGTCATCTGCACCTGAAAGGCGAAATTGCTGAAAGTCGGTTTGGCTGTACAGAAAACGAAACTTCCTTGATTCGGTTCCTGGATGTGATACGACCCTCCCTGAAACTTACAACTGATGTTCTGGAAAAAGCTTTCACTCCACTGGCTGGTGGCTGCACTGCTCAATGGGTCGTCAAGTGCCAATGTTCCTGTATTAGGCGGATAGGGATTCTGCCCTGCAACGAAAGTGGCAGTGGCCGAGACGGCAGTGGCGGTAGTTTGGGCAACAACCGTAGAAGTGACTTTGGCATTTGCTGTGGCAGTTGCCTGCATCTTTGCCGTAGCTATCTGGTTGGCTCTTACAAGAGAGAATATCCCAACACCGCTCGCTATAACGAGGAGGAGTGCCAGGCCAATCAGCAGGATTGCTCTGCCTGAAAGTCTTCTCCTGGCGGCTGGAGGTGTAGTGGGAATTGCTCCTGGAGGGGCAATAGAGATGCTGACGAATAGGGCCCCTGGTTGCCAGCCGTTCCTGGAAGGTTCACCATAACCTTCCAGGCGAATGATCTGTCCATTATACGCTCCTGGGGGGATCGATACGGTAACCAGCCGTCCGCCTGGCAGATTCAATATACGGCTGGTGCCAGCCTGTGCCTCTGCACTGCTGATGCTGACCGAAACATCCGTATCACCAGTGGGAGACTGGATCGGTGTAACTGGAAGCGGCATCCCATAACCGGTGGCAGGAAATGCGAGGCGTGGATCGCTACCGGACGGGGGGAGCTGGTCTGGAGGAGCACTTCCTGCAAAGATGTTGTACGATGGCAGATTAGTACGTGAATCGGACGGGGGAAGCAAGTTTTGAGGAGCACTTCCTGGCGGAGCCCATGCGTTCCCTGCAGGGGTACCGCTTGCGGGAGTCCATGATCCCTCGTAATTGTCGGGGGGCAGCATAATGCGCTCATAATTAGTGGCGAGTGGGGGTTTATCTGGATTGCTGCCGACGGGGCTGGCAGGAGGTGAGTATGGCTCACCCGTGCTGCCCGCCTCAGTATTGCTTGCAGGCGGTTTAAGACTCGGATGGGCTGTAGCGTCTGGATCGTCGCTGGCAGGCAGAGGGAAAGGCAGGTTCTTGCTGCTCACTCCGGCATCGCTGGCAGGAGCCGGGGTGCCCGGGTTACTACTTGCGGGAGGAATCACATCTGCCGGGGTACCTCCTGGGTCTGCCCTTACTCCTCCATAATTGCTGACAGAGGGATTCATGCGTGGGTCGATGCTGGCAGGAGGTGGAAACGGTGTACTGCTGATAGCAGGCCTGGCAGGAGAAAGTGCATTCTGGAAGGCACGTGCGAAGACAGCGATGGAAGCAAAGCGATTTTCGGGTCGTTTTGCTAATGCTGGTAAGAGCACTCCATCGATGACGGGAGGGATGCGTGGGTTAAGTGTGCTGGGTGGTTGCGGTTGAACATTGAAATGCTGATACATCATTTGCCCTGGGCTACCTTGAAAGAGCGCACGACCTGTGAGGAGTTCGTAGGCTATGGCAGCGAGGGCATACTGATCGGTTGCAGGAACAGGATTATCCCCCCACTGTTCTGGAGCTATGTATGCAGGAGCGCTCCCGATACTCTGGCTCGCCCGGTGAGCTGCGAGATTAAGTCTGGCAACCCCCAGTTCAGCCAGCAGCAGGTCGGGGCGATTGGGGTTGTCTCTATTGCTGCGAATCAGGAAATTAGAGGGTTTGACGCGCTGATGAACAACCTGGTGTTCATGGGCATAGCTCAGTGCGCCAGCCGCCTGATATAAAAAATGGGCGACATCCGCTGGCGAAAGTGGTTCAGCGGTGTTGCGTTGTCGTGACCAGGCTGCAAAAGAACCATCCTGGCAAAATGGCATGACCAGGTAAATGAAGGGTGTCCCACTGGCATTTCCCTCACCAAAGTCCTGCAGGGGTAAAATGTAAGGGTGATTGAACATCGCGACGGTCTTGAGCTCACTCAAATCGGGGCGAGCCGCAACCTTTGTGGCCGCGGCAGTGGGGTCAACCTTCGCACTGGCTTCCGTCCGAATGACCTTGAGGGCAACCTGCCGTCCTGTGTTCGCCTGTTCTGCGAGATAGACTTCGCCCATGCCACCACTTCCCAACAGCCTCAGGAGGAGGTAGCGGTCAACCTGTGATCCTTCTTCAAAGAGCATCTCTTCACCTCATGTTCCGGGAGCGATGAATTTATTGATAAAAGCGCAAGGATGAGTACAAAAAGTATAGCACATGCATAGATGATGTGAAATGCGGGATACTATAGTGTCCACACCCTGACAGTGCTATAGACGACCTCGGTGGAACTACTGGTGCTGGCTGCGACAAGGCCAAGTACCCCATGGCTGTAGCTATCGTCGTCCACGCTATCGATCTTCTGACTATTGACATAGAGTTCAAGTGTGCTCCCATTAGCGACGACTGCAAGCAAGTTGGACGCATTGAGCCCGTTATTAATTTGGGGGGAAACATTGAAAGTCAAGTCCTTCGCATTTCCGCCTGAGGTGTCTACATATTTGATGAGTTTGTACGCCCCACTTTCGCACACTTCAAAGTAATACAAAGTGCTGGTGGAAGTGTTGGCACGGAAGATGAGCCCCCCACAGTCTCCTTGCGTAATCTTCATTTGGACCTCAAAAGCGAAGTTGCTGAAATTGGCAAAAGACGTGCAATCGTAGAACCGGTTGGTTTTGGATTGGCTAATATGATAGGCTCCATCGGTAAACTGACAGGCACCGCCAAAGGAGCTATCTGAATCAGTGCCCCATTGAGCGGGCTGACTTAACGGGTCATAGAGTGCCAGGGTTCCATGACCCGAAAGGTAAGAAGGGTAAGGGTTTGCCGCAATGACAGTGGCGGTAGCATTCGCTCGTGCAACGGCAGTAGCTGTCCCCTGGGCGACTGCGGTGGAGGTGGCATTCACTGTCTGGGCGGTTGCGGTGCTATTGGTTGTTTGAGCCGTTCCGGTGGCTCTAGCATTGGCTGTTGCGGTAACATGCGTCTTGTCAGTGGTGGTCTGATTACTGCTTATAACAAAAAAACCTGCAACGCCTGCTAGAATGAGGACTATTACCAGTCCAACCAGCAGAACTATTCTTATGGGAAAAGGTGCAGGCCCTGGCGGATTGACAGGGATAGCTGTGGTCTGGCTCTGCACATTTGGCACAGCAACTGTGAGTACCAGGTTGCCTGGTGGACCTCCATAGGGAGGTTGTTCTCCCATACCTGGCAGTTGCAGAATCTGACCATTGTATGCACCTGGTGGCACAAACACGTTCACCTGCCGTCCGGTTGGGAGGGGAACTACACGTTGCGTACCAGTCATAGCTTCTTCCATGCTGATAATGAGGGGTAAGCTAATATCTCTGCCAACGTAGGTTGGTGGTGGCGGTGGCGTTGGTGGATTGGGTAGAGGCTGGGGGACTGGGGCGACTGGAGCGATAGCCGCTTGCTGGAGCGCCTGGGCAAAAGCGATGATGTTTGGAAAGCGATCTTCGGGCCGCTTTGCCAGGGCGCGTAGAAGGACGGCATCAAGGGCACGTGGGAGACGTGGATTGATGCTGCTGGGAGGTTGTGGTTGGGCAGTCAGGTGCAGAAACAACATCTGCTCCATACTGGCCTGGAAGAGAGGACGGCCTGTTAATAGCTCGTAGGCCATGGCAGCGAGGGCATACTGGTCAGTCGCTGGCACGGGTTGAGCCGTCCATTGTTCGGGAGCCATATAGGTTGGAGTACCACGAACGGTCTGGCTTGCGGTCACGGTAGTAGCAATAAATTTCGCGATCCCGAAGTCGGTCAGCAGCACGTTGGGGCGATTCGGGTTGCCTGGATTGTTGCGAATCAGGAAGTTGGAAGGTTTGACATCGCGATGGACGATCTGCCGATCGTGAGCGAATTGCAGTGCCTCAGCAGCCTGGCTGATGATGGATGCCACATCTTCTGGGGAGAGGGTGAGCGAACCGCTGCGTTGCCGCAGCCAGGTTGCAAGTGAGCCATCCGGGCAATAGGGCATAACCAGGTAGGTGAGGGGCATTCCATTGACAATATCCTCGCCAGAGTCGAAGAGGGGCAAAATGTTCGTATGGTTGAGCATGCCGATGGCGATCATTTCGTGCTGGAAGAGGCGAGCGGCGTCTTTGGTCGCTTCGGCATCGGGATAAGAGACGGTATCACTCCGGGCCACCTTGACCACCACCTGTCGATTATTGATGCGGGTATCTTCTGCCAGGTAGACTTCCCCCATACCTCTTCCAATGAGGGAGCGAAGATTGTAGCGACGCCCAAGTTGCAGTCCTTCAAGTAGCATTTCACTACCTTCCTTATCAGAATGCAGGCCAACAGTATGTTGAGCTGCATTGCTAGAATGCAGGGATAGTATAGCACATGCGTTGAGGAGTGGAAAATACCCCATTCCCAGGGGGAGGGGTGTAATTGGAGACCATTCCATTCCGGGGGCAAGCCGCCTGCTTGCTATGAAAGAACCATCCTGCTTTTCTTCATGAGCCGACGCCGATATACTCTGCGAAGACGATCACGCTAACAGAGGAAGAGCATGAGCAGCACAGAGCAGACGGTGCAGGTGTATCAACTGCGTATCTGGATACGAGAGATCAGTCCGCAGATCTGGCGTCGCCTTCTCGTGCGCAGCGACAGCACCATTGCTCAGCTCCATGACACGAGTTATTGCACCTGATGCGGAACATCGTGTATACTTCTGCTTAGGTTCAGTGTAGCGTTTTTGTCGGAATGTAGCAAGTTATCGCACCTAATGGGCGATTCGCTGCGATACCATCTCGTCCTGTCAAATGGCCCAATGTTGCATAAATCGTTGCCATATCCCGTATTGGAGTGATCGAATGCATATAGTAAGTAGTATGACTGATGATATAGGGAGCCAACTATTTAACGCTATCTTCTCTTGGGCCTTTTTACAGTTCATCATTGCCTTCCTTTCTTTCTTTGGCTTCGTCCTGACAAGCGGATTAATCTTGATCCTGGCAGAGCGCAAGATTATGGGCTGGATGCAAGACCGCGTTGGACCGATCCATACTGGCCCCTGGGGCCTGTTGCAGACACTTGCCGACGGTGTCAAACTGCTCCTGAAAGAAGATATACATGCAGCATTAATAGATAAATCACTTTTCTTGCTAGCTCCCTCAGTATTCCTGGCTCCCGTCATTGCAACTTTTGCTGTGATACCTTTCTCCCCCTACATAGGGCTACCAGGCACGGCCCTTGCCACAGGCATTGTCTACTACGTAGCGATGAGTTCAATTGATGTTGTTGGCGTTGTCATGGCCGGCTGGAGTTCTAACAACAAATACTCGCTCATAGGTGGCCTGCGCTCTGCTGCGCAGATGATTTCTTATGAATTGCCGCTCGCCCTGGCCCTGGTTGGTGTTGTGATGCTCACAAGCATTCTGGCTAGTACTGGCATCGGCACCATCTCTATCAAAGAGATTATAGACTTTCAAAGTAGCAGCTTATGGCCCGGCAAAGGGATCCCTTTCTGGGATTTCATTTTCCAAGGGTTTACACCCTGGGCATGGTTCTTCCTGGTGCAGCCCTTAATGATCGTCATTTACTATATCTGTGGCCTTGCCGAGACCAACCGTGCTCCTTTCGATCTGCCAGAGGCAGAATCCGAACTCGTTGCCGGCTACCTCACCGAGTACAGTGGGTTCCGCTGGGTGGTATTTTATCTCGGGGAATATGGCAATATGACCATTGTCTCGGCAATTGCCACCACCCTCTTCCTTGGTGGGT
>WNGG01014782.1_pt1 | contig 11237 bp, 5 predicted proteins | sample 5400661 | NCBI WGS metagenome assembly WNGG01 (sample SAMN13153372, study PRJNA577476) | soil metagenome | isolation source: 100 cm soil or saprolite under Garry oak tree replicate 1 | place: USA:California | collected 2016-06-15 | reverse complement strand
CTCGCCAACCGCGGCACGATCGGCCGGTGACCAGAGTTCCGCGTCCTGGCGCAGCAGCCGCCGCCTTGCCTCGGCGAGCCCGGGCGGGCCCTCCGGTGACGGTTCCCAGCGCAGCCGCAAACGCATGCCGGTACTGGTGGGGCGCTCAGCCAGTTCGGCGTTCATCAGGCCCACCTGCGCTTCTGCGTCGCTGATCAGCTCCTGCAGATGGCTGGCCACATCGTTGACCAGGTGCTCTTCGATCAGTTCGCGTTCCTTGGCTGTGAGCATCCGCTCCCGGTAACCGATCTCGTCGTTGAGCAGGTCAGTCAGCTCATCGGGCGCCCGGTCCTTGCCATGGAACTGGATGGTCACCACGACCCGCTCGTCCACCAGGTTGAGCGCGGCGTGATGGCCGTGCCGCGACAGTGCCTCGGCAAGCTCGGCATGCCGGCGGCCGATATCGTCCTGGACCCGCTTCCACGCGTCGTCGCTGTCGTCCACGAAGGTAAGCGCCTGCTCGACGCGGCGGGCGAGCCGCACCGCCGGGTCCGCCGCCACCGGTTGGGCGGCGCCCGGCGGCTGGCCAACGCCGGGCGGCTCCACCTCGGGCACAGCCACGGCGAGCAGCCCGGTGGCGGCGAACCGCCAGAACGCGGCGACCGCGCCGTCCCGGCGCGCCGTCTCCTCCGCCAGGCTTGACAGAAGCTGCTCCTCGCGCCCCTGCAACCTCGCCCGCTTCTCAAACTGTTCCCTGTGCTCGGCCTCTAGGCTTTCGTGCGCAGCGTCCAGCTCGGTAATCCGCCGCTTGGTCGCCTCCAGTCGCTGCCGCAGCTCATCGGCGCTCGCTCCGATCGTCTCGCGCAGCGCACGCAGCCGGGCCGCCGCATCCCGCGCCAGCTCAGCGGCCTTGCGCGAGTCTTCCATCGCTGCCGCAAGCTCCCGCTCGGCCTTGGCCAGCTCTGCCGCGCACGTGGCCGTCTCTGACAGCTTGGCGTGATGTTTCCACAGGGCCGTTGCCAGCCGTTGGGTGGCACCGGTGTAGTCGGTCACGGCGGCGGCGGCTGCTCGCAGTTCCGGGCGCGAGGTCGGCACGCCCAGGTCCGCGGCGGCCTCTTCTGTTTCTGCAGCCGCCTCGGCCGACTTGCGTTCTGCCTCGGTGACCCTTGTCGCCTGCTCCTCGACCTTGGCGGTGGCCCGGCCAAGGGCCTCGCGTGCGCCCGCGGCCTTCCCGTGCGCGTCCCGCAGGTCCTGATCGGATGGCTGGCCCGCCACCTCGTCGTCGAGCGCGGACTGCCTTGCCTCGATGCCCGCGACGGCCCGCACGGCGGCTGCCACGGCGTCCCGCGCCCCGGTGATCTCCTGTTCAAGCGCGGCGAGCCTGCGCCGCCTGGCCTGCTCGCGGGTGCCCGCGCCCACGTACTCGGCGGCTGGCTTGGCCCAGGCGCCGTGCAGCTGCCCGATCTGCCAGCGCCCGGACGTGCTCACCCGGACGGCCGCGCCGCCATCGACGGTCTCGCGGCTTGCGGGCATGAGGCCGATCGCGGCCAGGACCGCTCCGACCGTTTCCGGCGCGACCAGGCTGGCCATCGGATCGGCGGCGTCGATGGACGGGCGAAGCGTCGCCGCGAGGCTCCGCTCAGCCGGCGTGCCCGCGGTCACCACCACGTCGTGGGTGTCGGGGTCGAGCAGCGTGCCTTCCGGCGTGACCCAGGCGTCAAGTAGCCCAGAAGCCTCAAGTGCCGCCTCAAGCCCGGCCCGCTGCTCCTCGGGGAGATCGTCGTCGAAATCGGTGAGCTGCCACAGCGGAGCCCCGGGCCGCCGGTTGCGGATTCCCTCACCCCTGGTGTAGGGGACGGGCGGTACGGCAGACTCCCCTGCCTCAAGGCGGCGCCGTTCCACCTCCAGGGACTCAAGCATTCCGGCCGTCTCCGCAGCGCGCGCCGACGCTTGCGCGTGCGCCGCCGCAAGCGCCTGGGTGGCACGGGTGGCCGCCGATCGCAGGGCGGCCTCCGCCGGGTTCGGGCCATGCAGGGACGTGGCCCAGTCCGCCAGGCCTGTCTCGTCGGGATATGGCAGGACCAGTTCACGCACGCCTGCGGCATACGCCTGCCACGCCTCTACCAGGGCAGCGCCTGCCGCGGCCACGCAATCCTCGGCCGCCTGCCTCGCGTCCGCTGCAGCGTCGCGCTCTCCCTCAAGCTCGGCCAGCCGGCCCCGTGCCGCGGCGGCCTCAGCCTCCTGCGCCGCTGCGGCCTCGGCGAGCGCGAGAACATGCGCAAGCGCCTCCTCGCGGCGCGCGGCTAGCACGGCGAACTGCTGTTCCAGCGAGCTGATCAGCTCTTCAGAGATGCTGTCAGGCAGGCCGAGGGGCGCGGTCAGCCGGGCATGGTCGCGCTCGATCCCAGCAAGTGCCGCCGCTTGGCCCGCCGCCGTGGCGGTGTCCGCGACCAGCTCACGTGTCCGGCTGGCCGCCCCGAGCGCGGACTCGTGACTGACGGCTCGCTCACCACGGGCCCGTTCTGCGTTGGCTTGGCTTGCCTTCTCTTTCGCTGCAGTCTCCGCTGTCGCGGTAGCGAGCCGCTCCGCGTGGTCAAGGCTGGCAAGCTCTGGACGCCCGGCCAGTTCCTCGCGGACAGCGCCAAGCTCAGCCAGCTCACCCGCGACGGCTTGGAGGTGGTCCGCGGCCTTCGACTCGGCTGAGCGAGCGGCTGCGATCTCGTCTCTGACGCCTGCGAGGTCGCGGCCGATCCGCTCGTAACAGGCGTGTGCGCTGCGCAGTTCGCGGCCCTGGCGCCTGGCCGCCACCCGCGCGTAATGCTGGTAGCGCTGGCCAAACCTGGCGACGTGACCCCGGGTGTCCTTCAGCGCCGCCAGCTCGTCGCGCTGCTGCTCAAGGTCGTGGAACGCGGTCGCGATGTCCGCAAGCACCGACTGGTCGACAGGGGCGAGCGCCTCTGACAGGGCGCGCGACAGCTTGCCCTCATCGGGGCGCTTGGACAGCTGCGGCTGGCGGAGCTGGATCAGCAGGTCGATCAGAGATCCGTACCGGTCGGGGCCGAGGTGCATCAGGTGCTCATCCACCGCCCGGCGGTAAGTGTCCGCTCGCTGGGTGACCATCCCGTACTCGCCGACCGCCGCGGTGAGCCTGTCCCTTGTCAGCACGGTGCCGTTCGGGCCGATCAGATAGAGGTCCGCGCCAACCCGCTGCGAGGTGGTGAAATACCACCGGTCGGCGATTCCGCGTCCCGCGACCGCCTTCAGCCCGCAGCCGATGGTGAAGTAGGCATGCTCGCCGTCGTCGGTACGGCGGCCAAACTCCAGCCACGTGTAGCCGAGCCGCTCATCGTATTTGCCGCCAAGCAGCAGGTTCCAGTCCATCTTCTTGGCGCGGTCGCCGTCCGGTTCCACCCGGGTGGGCGACAGGTCGGCGTCCAGCAGCAACGGCAGGGTCAACGCGAGAACCTTCGACTTGCCTGTCCCGTTGTTGCCGCGCAGCATGAGCCTTCCGTCGCGGAACCAGAATTCCTGGTAGTCGTAATAGAAGATGTCAACCAGCCCGGTCCGAAGCGGCTGCCAGCGGGTCCGGTGCGGGACTGGCAACCCGGCGGGCGCGTTCCGGTCCTGTGCCCAAGCGGCAGGCACGTCTCCATCTGGCGTCCAAGCGGCAGGCGCGTCCCCGTCCTGCGTCCAAGCGGCAGGCACGTCTCCGTCCTGCGCCCAAGCGGCAGGCACGTCCCCGTCCGGCCAGCCTGTCACTCCTGCCTCCCTGCGATCGTGGGTTCCGCATAGCCGTACCTCGCGAGCGCCGGCTGTGGCAGCACTCCGCGGGCATTGCGCCGGATAAGGCCGAGTGCGGCGAGCCGCCGCAGCGCGCCGGCGGTCAGCTCCCGCTCGGCGCCCGGCTCGGTCGCGCCCTTGCGCCAGTGCGCCTTGTGCCGCTGGGCCAGCGCGGCGACATGTTCGTGCAGCTGCGTGAGGTGTACCGGCGTTCCTGGCCGCTTGCGCAGTGCCTCGGCGAGGTAGGCGGCGAGCAGCAGCGCCGCGTGCCCGTCGGTGCCCTCTTCCGGCATACCGAGGTCGGTGGCCTCGCTGGTGGGGTCGAGGAGCGCGATGCCCTCGGCCCGCACCTCCGCCACGAAGCCGGTGGCCTCGCTCAGCCGGCGCAAAAGCAGGCCCCGCTGGCCGGACAGGTAGCCGCGTTCCTCCTCGCTCAGGTCGGCGTAATACATCACAGGGTCGTCGAGCAGGCTGCGAGCGAGTCGATGCCTGATCGCCCTGTTCCTGGCGTCCTCCGTCTCCGGACGCGGCTCCTCGACAAGCGCAAGCATCCGCTCCTCGAAGTCAGCCCCTGCGACCGTCGAGGCACCGCGCCGGGTGACGAGCAGCGAGGCGAGCACCCGCCGGTTGACGTCGTACAGCGCGTCGCCCACATTGGCGACGAACGCACGCTCGTCTCCGGCCACTCGGGCCAGCACCCCGGCGTCAAGCAGCAGCCTCGCCACCGCGACGAGGTCGCGGCGCTCCTCCTGAGTGTCCAGCGTGAACACCAGGCCTGCCGAGGTGAGCTCGGGGTCGGCCGCCAGCGCAACCACCCGCTCCACCAGCCAGCCGAGGGTCACCTGCGCCTCTGCACGTTCGAGGGCGGCGAGGGCCAGGCAGGTAAGTACATAACGGCGACGGCCGAACGGGACCTTGGTGGCAGCCCCTCTGCTGGCATCGGAAAGCTCGCCGGGAACCTTCTTCAAGCGCACCACGGAGTGGTCGGCGTAGACAGTCCAGCCCGCCTCCCTCGTGAACCAGTCGCCCAGCCATGCCGAATGCCGTCTGGCCAGCCCGAACGCCTGCCGGTCCGGTCCGTCAGGCGTCAGCAGCGGATGGCGGAGCAGCGCCCGTATGCAGCGGCGGCGCTCGTCGTCTTGCTGGGCGTCCAAGACGTCGGGGAGGCTTCCTGCGCTCACCGGATGCCACCTTCCGCCGCGACCACATCTAGGTTCGTGGCACCGGGGTGGCTGAGGCTCGCAGGTACGGCCTGCCCGCGGTGACCGGGGCGGGCCTGCTCCGCCGGGCGCCGCTCGCTCAGATCAGTGATTGTGATCTCGTGGTCTGGACCACGCATGACGCCTTCCGTTGTGCTGATCTCTGCGACCGTCCCATCGTTTCGCGGGCGCAGCACGATCTCCATCGTGCCGTCAGCGGTACGGATCGTGATGGCTCCGTCACGACCTGGCGGCCCTGCGGACAGTGCCTCGCCGAGTATGCGCAGGAACAGGCCGAACTCGCTGGCATCCAGCATCCCGATGGTGCTCAGCAGCGCCGGGCGCCCGGTGGCCAGGCGCAGGCGCGCGGCCTCGGTCTGGCATCGCTCGGCCGCCACCTGATTGGCGAGGTGCTGGCGTTCCATGGCCCGGTCCACGATCCGGCCAGGCCCACCCCGGCGCTCGTACCGGCCCGTCGCGCGCAGCCGCGCTGCGATCACGACCGGTGGCGCGTCCAGCCAGCTTTCCGCGGCGGTCGCCCCCTGCGCGGGCTCGCCGGTGAAATGCCTGGATGGCGAGAGCCCGAATGCGGCTCGCCACAGCCGGTGCGCATCTTCCTCGGTGGCGGCCTGGGCGAACCACCGGGCAAGCGCACGGAAGTCGGCGCTCCGGTCACTGCGCCCCGCTCGGCGCTCCTGCAGCACACTGATCGTGGCGAGCAGGTCGGGAATCGCTTTGCGCGCCCGTTGCCGCAGCAGAGACGCCTGGCTCGGATGCGCCCGGTCACCGCAGAACCATGACCAAATGCCCGACCAGCGGCTACGCCAATCGCGAAGCTTTGCCCCGGCCGGATCGGGGGATGGGGCGACGTCGGCGGCTTCGCGAGCCGCCGCCAGGCTGAGCAGCTGCTCGGCACGGGCGGCGTCGATCGAACGAAGCAGTGCCGCGATGTCGGCGGACTTCATCACCAGCTCGGAGACAAAACGCTCAAGGTAGGTGATGAGCCGGTCCTTGTAGGCGAGGAACGCGTCCTCATCGATGTCCTGCAGGTCGATGGTGCGCTGCAGACCGCTCATGAATGCGGTGGCGTTAGCTGCCAGGCTGTCCAGTCGGCCGGATAGCTCGAGAAGCAGGTTGTGCACCACCGCAGGGTCGGGGTCGGCGGGCAGCCCGGCGAGCGCGCGCAACCGGAGCCTGATGTCCTCAAGCGCCACGGCCTGCAGTTCGCCGTGGCGCGCTATCTCCTGTTCATAGACTTCAAGTGCCCGCTCCGCCGCCTCGCCTTCACGGCTGAACTGGTACAGATAGCGGGTGCGGTAGAAATCCTCCACGGTCGTGACCCGGCTGGTATCTGGAGTAGCCCGCAGGTTCCCCCACTCCTCCAGCTTGGCGAGCGCTTCGGCGATGTCCTCCCGGCTAGCCGGCGGCCCGCTGTCGGCGCGCACCGCCTCGGCGACGTCCTCTGGCCGCAAGTGCACAACGAAGCGTTGCTTGCTGGTGCGAAAGACGGCCATCACGCGGCGGTACAACTCGTGCAGCGGAGCGTTCAGGTGAGCGAAGGGGCGGGCTGGCGATGCGTCCATGACAGCACAGCAGTATGCCGTTTCGCGCCGACATTCCGGGCCGGACCACGCCGATGCGCCGCTGCGCCGATGCCAGCAAGCGATTGACGCCGGGGGCGCGGCCGTCGAGCCGGGGGCGGCGTGTGCCCATACCGGGAGGATTCAATAAGATCTGCGGGTGGCCGACCGCAAGCTTGCACTCGCGTTCGATCCGTCGCGGCCGCATATCGCACGGGTGTATGACCATCTTCTCGGCGGGAAAGACAATTTCGCCGCCGACCGGGCCCTCGGTGAGAAGATCATCGCATTGCTGCCTGCCGTGCAGGTCGGCATAAGGGCGCAGCGAGCACTGCTTGGCCGGGTGGTCCGCTACTTGCTCGAAGAGGCCGGCATCACCCAGCTCATCGACATCGGCTCAGGGCTCCCCACCGCCGACAACGTGCACGAAATCGCCCAACGGATCGCTCCCTCGACTCGCGTGGTCTACGTCGATAACGATCCCGTCGTGCTCGCCCACGCGAATGCGCTCCTCGCCGACAACACCGCGACCATTGTCGTTGACGGTGACCTCCGTCATCCCGCTGGCATCGTTAAGCACCCGGATGTGCGGCGGCACCTTGACTGGGATCGGCCGATCGGTCTGCTGTTGTGCGGCATCCTGCACCACATCCTCGACGAAGAACAACCTGCCGAACTGGTGGAAGCATTGTGCCGCCCGCTTCCTTCCGGCAGCTATGTGTTCATCCACCACCTACTCGACGGCGACGACCCGGCGATCGCCGACGTGCAAGCGGCGCTGCAAAAAGGGCTTGGGCGCGGACAGTTTCGGACGTGGGCAGAGATACGCAGGCTGTTCGACGGGCTCGAGTTGGTCGAACCCGGTCTTGTGCTGGTTCCCGACTGGCGACCAGACGTGAGCACGCCGAGTGTTCACGACTATCCCGTCCTGCGGCTGGCCTGTGCTGGCCTCGCACGTAAGCCTTGATGGCGCCGTGGGCATGGTGGCACCCCGGGCAGGCGCCATGTGCTGGAGCGGCGCATCCGCGGCAGCCGTTTAGGATCATTTTTCTTAACGGCTTCCGCGGTGTGGCACCTCTGGGTTCTGGTCGCTCCAGCTTGGGTACGTCAGGGCAGGCACCCCTTTGCTTCCTCGTGCGATCATCGTGCAGAACGGTTTGTCATGGCTGAGCGAATCATTCCCGCTGGGGATGCCCACGGCAGCCCGCCGCGCACCGATGACATGGCGGAACACGCCGCAGCGGGCCAGGGGGAACTGCGGGGTCGGCTCCGGGTGGCCCTGGTCATCATTGTGGCCTGCCAGCTGATGGTGGTCTTGGATGCCACCATCGTGAACATCGCCCTGCCGAGGATCCAAGCGAGCTTAGGTGTCTCGTCCGCCGATTTGTCCTGGGTGGTGAACGCCTACACGCTCGCGTTCGGTGGCCTGCTGCCGCTCGGCGGACGAACCGGCGACATCCTCGGCAGGCGTCGCGTTTTCGTCGCGGGCGTCAGCCTGTTCACCGTCGCGTCACTGCTCGGAGGTTTCGCGACATCGGGGACCTGGCTGCTGGCCGCGCGTGCGGGCCAAGGGGTCGGCGCCGCCTTCGCTGCCCCCGGTGCTCTCGCGCTGCTCATGACGACCTTCAGGCACGGCGCGCAACGGACCCGCGCGCTTGGTGTCTACGCGGCAACCTCCGCTTCCGGGATGATGATCGGCCTGATCCTCAGGGCGGTTCGATCTGAGTGGCGCCCTGGTGTCCACCCTCGGCCTGGTCTCGCTCGTCTACGGGTTCATCCGCGCCGCGTCCAATGGCTGGCATGATCACGTGACCATCGGCGCGTTCGCCGCCGCCGCGTTCCTGCTCGCCATGTTCGTTTTGATCGAGGCCCGGGCGGTCCAGCCCATCACGCCGCTGCACCTGTTCGCCGACCGCACCCGGGCAAGTACCTACCTCGCCAGGATGACACTCACGGCCTCGATGAGCGGCATGATGTTCTTCCTCACCCTGTACCTGCAGGATGTTCTCGGCTTCAGCCCGATCCAGTTCGGGCTGGCCATTCTGCCGTCGACGATTCCCTACGTCATCCTCGGCCGGACGACAACTCCGCTGATCCAGCGGGTTGGCGCGAAGCCGGTCATGGTGGCTGGCGCGCTCATCACAACCATCGGGATGGTGTGGCTGACTCAGATCTCGGACACCAGCACCTTCGTCTCTGCAGTACTTGGACCCAATGTCCTGGCCGGAGCGGGAGTTGGGCTCCTGTTCGTGGCCACGACCTTCGCCGCATTGTCGCGGGTACAGCCGCACGAAACGGGCGCCGCGTCCGGTCTCTTGCAGACGATGCAGCAGGTTGGCGGCTCACTCGGCGTGGCCGTTGCCGTTACCGTCTTCAGCTTCACCACCAGGACAGCGGTCGCGCAACCGCTGGCCGATCTGGCCACGAATCCGCACGCGCGCCACATCATGGTGCACGGCATAGCGAGCGCGTTCGCCGCGGGCACGGTGTTCGCGGCGGGAACGCTGGTGGCGAGCCTGGTGGTGGGGCGCACCAACCCGGCGCGCCGTATTGCTGGCTCACCAGCGCGCCCTGTTGCCGGCTCAGCGGCGCCGAGCGACCGGTCGTGAACTCCGTCGCCGTGCAGCCGTGGCAGGCTCGTGCCCGGCGCGCATCGGGTCGCGGACTTGGATGCGCAGCTCGGAGAAGTAGCGTCGGCCCGCCGCGTCGGTCAGCCACGCATCCTCGGGCGTCGGCAGCAACTCGCTGAACACCACCACGGCCGCATCACCCGCCGTACTTGCGCCCGAACGCAGCATTGTGCAGAAGCCGGAAAGGTAACGGGGGCTGGTGAAGTCGACGTACACGGGTTTGACCTCGGTGGCGATCCGCGCGAAGACACGTTCGGGCAGCCCAAGGGCGGCCCGCAGGCGCCGGGCAGCAAGGTACTGATCCGGCCGTGCTGCGACATGGGCCAGGCCAATGTCACCGATCGTGGTCTGCCAGGTCTCGCGCGCGACGACCAGCCGATCAATCGTGATGCGGGGCGTATGCGGAGCATCGCCTGCCAGCTTGAACGCGGCTGTCGCGAGCCAGCCGATCAGCAGTGCGAAGACCTCTGCCAGGGGTCGGCTCGACCCGTCGGCTCCCGAAGCGACGAGCTGACCGTCTCTGTCTGCCACGGTGAGGGCGGTGATTGGCAGCACCCGGGCAGGATCGGCTCCGGGTGCGGGCGCGAACGCGAGTTGGCGGTCCGTCACGCCAAGCACCGGGGCGATCCGAGCGGTATAACGTGGCCAGTCGGTCGGGTAAAGCGGCCGGATCTGCGGCCCGATGTCTCTTGCGGCGGCCGCGCGCAGCCGGTCAGGGTCGGGGTGGCGGTCGACGAATACCGCGTTGTCCAGCGTCGGCCACGCCGTGTGTATCTCACCGAGCACGACCGTGAACTCGCCACGGGCCAGGGCCGCGACGCTGGCCGCGCAGATGTGCAGATCCGGGCTGTGGATCCGGGCACCGGCCCAGCCAGGGCCGGGCGCCTGGAAAACCCGGGCGACAACTTCGGCCATGTCGGCGGCGTGCACATTCAGCCGGTGAGCCGCGGGGGAGAGCTCATCCAGCCCGAACAGCGCTGTCCAGCGGCGGCTGAACTCGGCGAAGACCGCATCCGCCGGCCGCGGCCCCCTACCTCGCGCGAGTTCCCAGGCCGGCTGCCAGAACGTGCTGAGCGGCACCCCCTCGGCACCGGGCTGGATCAGCTCGTCGTACAGCTCGCGGTACGCGATCCCGTACGCGTCGCTGAGCGTGGCTGAAAGCCAACGCGCGGCAGGAAGCAACACGGCGGTGAGCGGTCCCGCTATCGCCCGCAGGATGGGGCCTCCGAAGGTGACGTCCAGGTCGCGGACTGTCTCCTCGTAGCACACACGGCGGCCCGCATACGCCTGGCCCTTGCGGCGCTGCGGGTCGGCACCGGTCACGGCCAAGAACTCGGCGTCCAGCTCAGCCAGCGCCGCGGCGAGGGCATCGGGATCACCCGCGGCGGCGGTGACCGCGGCGCGGGCGGTATCCAGTCGGCGCAGCCCGGCCAGCGCCCTGTCACGTGCCGCGGGGTCGGGCACGCTGGCCAGCGTCGCCCGCAGTACGCCGTCGGCAAGCGGGTTCAGCGGCAGGTCCACTCCCCACCACAGGACGCGCTGCCCGGCCAGCTTGGCGAGCACGCCGAACACGTCGGCGTCACGGCGCAGGCCAACGTCGGCCGGGACCACCGCAGCGGCGATCTCGGCCGCAGGCCGTAGGCCATCGCACCGGGTGAGTACCTCAACCTCGGCTTCTGACAGCCGCAGCGGCGGCTGGCCTGGCCGCAGCACCTGCCGGTTCGACACCTCGAGTGTGAGGTGTGGTTGGATGCCGACCGGCAGCCAGGGCCGAACCACCGGATCGGCCGCGATCCGCTGCACGTACTTCTCCAGCGCCCAGTACTCGTAACAGACCTCACGGGAGCGGATGAGCCCCGGCCCGCGGCGGATGGTGACCGCCGGTGCGCGTGGATCGATCGTTGCCCAGCTGACAGGGCCGAAGAATCCGATCGTGTCGTTCTTGCCGCAGTACCGCTGCCAGTAACGCGCGACCAAGTCCGCTCGTTTCCGCCACTTCTTCCGCTGGTGCAGCGCATCACCAAGATCGGCCTCGCGGGGGAGCGCGGCAAGCACGGCCGCCGCCACCG
>WNGG01013208.1_pt1 | contig 11237 bp, 10 predicted proteins | sample 5400661 | NCBI WGS metagenome assembly WNGG01 (sample SAMN13153372, study PRJNA577476) | soil metagenome | isolation source: 100 cm soil or saprolite under Garry oak tree replicate 1 | place: USA:California | collected 2016-06-15 | reverse complement strand
GCGCTGTAAAGGGTGGCGCGACGATGATGTCGCAATGCGTCGATCCTGCGACCAGCGGCGCAAGTGCCGCAAAATAAGCGCGCGCCTCCGCCTGCGTCTTGTACATCTTCCAATTTCCAGCGATCACCGGCCGTCGCATCATTTCTCTTTTATCGCGATAATCCGTTTTAATTTACTAACTGGTTAATGATACGCCCTCGGTGTCACATTCCGGAAAACACAACACAGAGGCCACAAAGGAACACAGAGGGCCACAGAGAAATCGACCTTCTTCCTTCCATTTCCAGCGGTCTCAAATCCCGGGTGCGGGACCGCACCCGACTCTTATTCCTGTTCCCCCTCTGCGCCCTCCGTGCCCTCTGTGTTGAATCTTTTTCTTCAATGCAATCAACTTTTATTTGTCAGCGCCTCGACACCCGGCAGCTTGCGCCCGCCCAGAAATTCAAGCGATGCGCCGCCGCCAGTGGAAATATGCGAAATCTTGTCCGCCAGACCTGCCTGGTGGATCGCAGCCACGGAGTCTCCGCCGCCGACAATTGAAGTTGCGCCCTTAGCTGTCGCTGCGGCCACCGCGCGCGCAATTTCGAGCGTCCCTTTCGCGAACGCCGGCATCTCAAACACGCCCATCGGGCCGTTCCACACGATTGTTTTCGCGCGTGCCAGCTCCGCGCTGAATTTGGCAATTGTCTCCGGACCGATGTCGAGTCCCATCCATCGGTCGGGCGTCGCGCTGACGCTCGTCGTTTGCGTTTCCGTATCCGCCTTGAATTCCGCGCCCAATACGTGATCGCTAGGCACCAGCAGCCGGAAGTTGCGCTGCTTCGCCTCCTCGATCAGCTTTCGCGCGAGGTCCAACTTGTCGGTTTCCACCAGCGATTTCCCGATTGGCAGCCCCTGCGATTTCAAGAACGTGTACGCCATTCCGCCGCCGACCAACATCGCGTTGGCAACGCGCATCAGGTTCTCGACCACTTCGATTTTGTCCGAGACCTTCGCACCGCCCAGCACGGCCACGAATGGCCGCTCGGGGTTTGAGAGCGCCTTGCCAAGATATGCCAGCTCGCGCTCCATCAGCAATCCGGCCGCAGCCTGTTTCACGAAGCGCGTAATTCCCACGACCGATGCGTGCGCGCGGTGCGCCGAACCGAAGGCGTCGCATACAAACAGGCCGTCGCAGAGCGCCGCCAGTTGGCGGGAGAAGCCCTCGTCGTTGGCTTCTTCCTCGGCGTGGTAGCGCACGTTTTCGAGCAAGAGCACGCCTCCATTCGCGAGCGCGCGGCTCTTGCCTTCCGCATCCGAGCCCACGCAATCCGCCGCGAACTCCACCGGCGCGCCGAGCAATTCCGCGAGCTTCGCCGCTACCGGCCGCAAACTGTAATTCGGATTGGGCTTGCCCTTGGGCCGGCCCAGATGCGAAGCCAGCACGAGCCGTGCGCCGCGCTCACACGCGAACGCAAGCGTCGGCAACGTTTCCCGGATGCGCGTATCGTCAGTGACACGTCCGCGATCCAGCGGAACATTGAAGTCGACGCGCACAAACACGCGTTTCCCGCCAAGTTCAAGATCACGGATCGAAAGTTTGTTCATAGGAATTCAGTGGCTAAAGCCTGCGTCCTGCTGTGGTTGTAATGTCGCGGCTAAATCCGCGACCCACAAACATTACCCACACATCGGGTCCCAGGCAGTCACCGGCGGCACGAATCACGATTTATAAGCCACAACTCACCCTTCGCATACGCTCAGGGCAAGCGAATCACTAGTCACTGGTCACCAGTCACTAGTCACCATTCTGCCCTACAGCTTCGACGCGAGAAGCTGGATCAAATCCCTACATCGGCTCGAATATCCCCACTCGTTGTCGTACCACGCCAATACTTTCGCGCAGTTCGTGCCGACAACGCGTGTGTAGCCGGAATCGACGATGGACGAATGCGGATTGCCCTTGAAATCGGCAGAAACCAACTCCTCTTCCGTGTATTCGAGGACGTTCTTCATCGGTCCCTCAGCCGCGCGGCGCAACGCCGCATTTACGGTCTCAACCGTTACGGGCTTTTCCGTCATGACGGTAAGATCCACCACGCTTACGTTTGGCGTGGGTACGCGAATGGAGTAGCCGTCGAGTTTCCCTTTCAGCTCCGGGATAACCAGGTGCAGCGCCTTCGCCGCGCCGGTCGAAGTCGGAATCATGGAAAGCGCCGCCGCCCGCGCGCGCCGCAGGTCCTTGTGCGGCAGGTCGAGCAGCCTCTGGTCGTTCGTGTACGAGTGGATCGTCGTCATCGTGCCGCAGGAGATCACGAACGTGTCCTGGATCACTTTCGCAACGGGAGCCAGGCAGTTGGTCGTGCACGACGCATTCGAAATGATGTGGTGTTTCGCCGGGTCGTACGCCTTGTCATTCACTCCCAGTACGACCGTCAGGTCCTCGCCTGTGGCCGGCGCCGAAATAATCACTTTTTTCACCGGACCGCGTTTGTGTCTCGCCGCATCGGCGGCCTTGGTGAATAGGCCCGTAGATTCAATGACGATTTCCGCTCCAACCGACGCCCAATCAATCTCCCCCGGATCCTTTATCTTGAACACGCGGAAACTTTTCCCATCCACCGCGATCGAATCGTCCGTGTGAGTCACCTTTTGGTGCAGGTTCCCCAATACGGAATCGTACTTAAGCAAGTGCGCCAGGGTCTGCGAGTCGGTAATGTCATTCACCGCGACGAATTCGATCGCCGCATTTCCCAGCGACGCGCGCACAATATTCCGCCCGATGCGGCCGAAGCCGTTGATCCCCACTTTAATCGGCATGATTCCTCCGGAAGAATGAATAGCCAGGCATGAGAACTCAAAATGCTAGGTTGGAGGGACGCAAATGTCAAACCGATTCGCCACCCCGTTGTGTGCTATTTGGATTTTGAATGCGGGTTTCGATAGCAGGGGCAGGCTTGCCCGTGCAGTCCATGCAGAGGATGCAACACGGCGCACATTCAAGAGTGGCTGTGCCACTGCCAATCTGGCACACCCTATTCCCGGCAGCTTCAGTGAGGTTTAGGTTTTTTCAACACTTGCTGCAGGACGCTCAGCTGGCCGTCGATCGGACCAATCTTGAGGCCCAGAATCTCCGCGATCAGTGGATAAAGATGAATACTTTCGAACGATGCAATGGCCTCCCCGGCGCGGATGTCCGGACCGGCGGCATAGAAGATCGCTTTCATCGACGGCATCGTGCCCGGATCGTATCCGTGTGCGCCGCGATTGGGTGGCGTCGGATTGCCGTTCGAAACGGGCACATGCCCAACGATATTGAACGGCCCGGTCGGCACGACGACCGGGTCACCCTCGCGTGGATTCGAATCGAAATGCAGGTTCTTCGGCATGTTCGCCCGCCGATAAACCTTGAACGTGTCGCTCGCGCCAAGCAAGGATTTGTAGGCCCCTTCCGCGTCGGCTTCAGATTTCGCGTACAGCAGGGGCCCTGAAGTCTCAAATTGTGACAGGTCAACCCATTTGTCGAGCAAAATCCAGCCGCCCCGCGTCGCTTCCATTCCGTGATCGGCGACCACGATGAGATCGAAGGGCAAACCAAGCACCGAGATCCCCTCGGACAGCTTTCCGATCATATCGTCCACGTGCCTGACGGCCTCACCAGTTTCAGGAGCGTCGGGCCCAAACGTGTGCCCCGCATGATCCACGTTGGAATAATAAAGAGTGATGAAATGCGGCCTTTGCTCAGGCGGCAAGTGCAACCAGGCCAGGACTTGTTCCACGCGCTTCTCGTCCGGAAATTTGTCATCATAATGAAGGTAGTAGCTGGGGCGTTTCCCTTGAATCTCCGCTTCAGAACCCGGCCAGAAGAAGCTCGCTGAGCGCATTCCCTGCTGTTCCGCGAGGACCCACAGCGGCGTGCCGCCGTACCAGCTGCCGTCCCCGTTTGTTTTTGGGTCCGCGTATGAATATCTTTCTTTGCGCGCGGGGTCGTAAAAAGTGTTGGCAACAATGCCGTGATGCTCGGGATAGAGCCCTGTAACAATCGTGTAGTGATTGGGGAAGGTAACCGAAGGGTACGAGGGAATCATGCCCTTGGGCGCGCTCGCACCCCGCCGCGCCAGAGCCAGCAGGTTCTTCGCACCGTATCGCTCCGCGTAGTCGTACCGGAATCCGTCGAGCGACACCAGCACCACATAAGGTTTCGATTGCTGCGCCGCCGCGTTCGGCGGGTTCGAAATTTCGATAACCGGCGAGAGGGACTGCGCGGCGCAGGCAACCGCCGCGAGAATCAGGACGAGCGCCAAAGTGCATGTGCGCGTTCGAATTCTGCCAGGAAATCGATTCATGGACCCTCCGCAGACCGGGAAACCGAGCCACGTCCTCTTGCTTAGATTCGGGATGCGTGCCCCGATTCCCAGCCCTATAAGAATGTATCTAGAACACACTTGGAACGCGAGCGAAGAAAGGAACAATAAAATTCAGTGAAATGATCTGGTCACAGAACTACTGAGGGAACTGCTGCACCTGCACAACTTTGTCACCATCGAACTTCACAAAAACGGTTTTCGCGGGTGGCTTGCCATATATCCAGTCCTCGGTTTCGGTCCCGTCGGGCGTTTTCTCGCGGACTTTGCGGTCCGGACGTCCGAGCGCCGCGACGACCATTTCGCGGTCCATTCCGACCGCGGGCCGCTTGTCCTTGATGGCGTTCTGGATGTCGGGAGGCAGAGTCTCAACCCACTGTACGGCCGCGGAATGTTGCTTTGAAAAATCGAGTATGCTCGAAAGGTAATGCTTCAATTCATCGGGAGTCATGTCCGGCAAGGGTTTGCCGAACTCCAGGAACACTGTTGCACCTGCGTTCGTATTCACCGGAGTATCCGGAGTGGACGTCCTCATCGTTGGCATCCCTCCCACCTCCAAATGAATGCGGTCGCGCAGGCGCGTCTTCCCGCGTCCACCGCCATTGATATCCACGACGATCTCGCGATCCTTGAATTCCAGGCTAGTAATCTGCGCCTTGTCGCCAGGATTTATCGCCGAGCCCGAGCTTCCGAGTGCCTGCCGCAGTCCCTTCTCGTCGAGCGGGGCGCCCGCCTTCATGTGAAAACCCTTCTTCCCCGCCGGAATGGGTTGCACCACGCGCGCGAATTCCCCGGACACGAACCGCACCAACGCCAAACGCGATTCCGGCTGCAAGGGCCCGTCCTTGCTTTTTCCGGGCTTAGCGCCAGGGGTGTTCTGCTGTGCGGCTTGGTCCTGATCGCTTGCCGGCGACATATCAGGCAACACAGGTAAATTCTCGCTGGAAGGGAACTCAACGCGTTCTTCGGCGGGTGGGCGCAGGCGAAGTACCCCGGACACATCTGCGCTCAACAAGAGCGCGACCGTAGCCACCACGGATCCAAACCGGAGCATTCGAAACCTTCTGGCTGCATTTTACCACCAATCCGCAATGGCCTTCCACCACTCTATATTTAGGGCAGCGATGCGCTCCCCCGCGGAGGAAGGGCGAAATGTGGGGTGTCTCTCATCGATATGTGTTTGAAGATGTTGCTTGGATTCTGCCAACAAACGTCGCAACCGTGCTACCCTCTTCGGTCGGCTGCCGTCTAATTTATGTTTGCAACTCTTCCATGCCGCAGCGGCCATTTGGAGTGCCTCCCATGAGATTCCTACGTAAGTTTTCGAAATTTTCCCTCGCGCACGCCGCGATTTGCGCCGTAATCGCCTTGCCTTTGCTCCCTGCTCATGCGCAGAACGCCTCAATTGACGCGCCCAAACAAGATAAGCACGGCATTGCCGTAGCCAACATGGGCGCCTCAGTCAAGCCCGGTGACGATTTTTACCGATACGCCAACGGCGCATGGGTGGAGCGCACCGAAATTCCGCCCGACCGTGGCAGAGTGGGCGTCTTCAACACCCTCGCCGACTTGAGCAACAAGCGTACCGCCGGCCTGCTCGAGGAAGCAGCCAAGGCCAATGCGCCCGCGGGTTCCAATGTCCGCAAAATTGCCGGCCTATACAGCTCGTACATGGACGAAGCCGCCATCGAAGCAAAAGGCCTGGCCCCGCTTCGCCCGCACCTTGATGCCATCGCCGCCATCCACGACAAGCGCGAGCTGGCCCGAGCTTTGGGTGAGAGCCTCCGATCTGACGTCGACGCGCTGAATAACACCAATTTTCACACCGCCAACCTTTTCGGGTTGTGGGTGGCACCCGGCTTTAACGACTCCGAGCACTATGCCCCCTACTTGCTGCAAGGCGGCTTGCAACTGCCTGACCGCGAGTATTACCTAGGCGACAGCGACCGTATGCGCGACATCCGCACAAAATATCAGGCCCACGTTTCCGCCATGCTCAAGCTCGCGGGGTTCACTGACACGGACGCCCGCGCCGGACACATCGTTGAGTTGGAGCACGCGATCGCGGAAATACACATAAGCTTGGCAGATAACGAGGACGTCCATAAAGCCAACAATACTTGGAAGCAGGCCGACTTTTCCGCTAAGGCGCCCGGCCTCGACTGGGCAGAGTACTTCCGCGGCGCAGGCCTCAGTAAGCAGGCCAGCTTCATCGTCTGGCAGCCAACTGCCTTCACTGGGGAGTCGGCTCTCGTCGCGTCTACCACGTTGGACACGTGGAAGGACTGGTTGGCGTTCCACCTGATTGATGCCTATGCCGGAGTGCTGCCCAAGGCGTTCAATGACGAGCGTTTCGCCTTCTTTGGCAAGGTACTCTCCGGCACCCCAGAACAGCGTCCGCGCTGGCAACGCGGCGTCGACCTGGTCAACGGCCTGCTCGGCGACGCTGTCGGCCAAATCTACGCTCAGCGGTACTTCCCGCCGGAAGCAAAGACTGAGGCACAGGCGATGGTTGCGAACATTGTCTCCGCATTCCGGAAGCGGATTGAGGCGCTCACCTGGATGGACCCAAAAACCAAAGCTCAAGCCCAGGCCAAGCTCACAACCCTTTACGTGGGGATTGGTTACCCGGAGACCTGGCACGACTACTCCGCCTACGAAGTCAAGGCGGATGACATCTTCGGCAACATTTGGCGCGGCAGCTTGTTTGAGTACCAGCGCGACATGGCGCGCCTCGGCCTCCCGGTCGATCGCAAGGAATGGTCCATGACGCCGCAAACGGTGAACGCCGTCAATCTTCCGCTGCAAAATGCGCTCAACTTCCCGGCTGCCATCCTTCAACCGCCGTTTTTTGATGCACAGGCCCCTGCGGCGGCCAATTATGGCGCGATTGGCTCCGTCATCGGACACGAAATCAGCCATACTTTTGACACGGAAGGCAGCGCGTTTGACTCCAAAGGGCGCGTGCGCAATTGGTGGACAACTGCGGACCTCGCGCATTTCGACGCTTCCACCGCGAAACTCGCCGCGCAATATGACACCTACAAGCCCTTCCCCGACCTCTCCGTAAACGGCAAGCAGACGCTCGCGGAAAACATCGCCGACGTCGCAGGCATCTCCGCTGCCTACGACGGCTACCGAGCCTCACTCGCGGGCAAAACCGCGCCTACGCAGGATGGCTTCTCCGGCGACCAGCAGTTCTTCATTGCTTTCGGTCAGAACTATGGATCGAAGTCGCGCGAGGCGGCTCTTCGCCAGCAGGTGATGACGGACCCGCATTCCCCTTCGCAGTTCCGTGCGGATACCGTCCGGAACATCGACTCCTGGTACTCGGCCTTCGAAGTCCAACCCGGAGAGAAACTCTACCTTTCCCCGGCGGAGCGCGTGCGGATCTGGTAAGGAATCTGCGGATGTTTTGCGTCTCGTCCTACGGCCGGCTTTCACAAGGGCTACGACATCAAGGGCTGCGGCGGGGCAGATACAATCCACTCACTCATGGGACGCTGTCTTCCACAGTCCAAGCATGCTGTCACAGCGAATTGGGTTGCGCAGTTTGGACAGATCGCTTGCGTTTGGAACGTATCGAATCGTTTCCTGCACTGCCCGCACATCCAAAAGTTCCCGACAGGTGGCGCTGCAGTGCACGATGGACAGGTAAATCCGTCGCGTCGAGGAGATTCCAGAATACGCGACAACGCTTGCGCCTGTCGCAGTCCTCTCCAGCAACTCGTTAGGATGAACACCGACAAGACTCCAAACCAGACGGATTGCATTCGCAAAGCGAGAATAATAAACCCAGCCACGCCGACAAAACCGATGATCGTGGTCACCATCAAACTGCGGGCCCGTCCCACCGCAAACCAGAGCAGGGACCGAAGAATCTGACCGCCGTCCAGTGGATAGATCGGCAGCAGATTGAAAATCAGCAAGACTAGGTTAATGAGCCAGACCGAACGTAGCAACGCGTGGGCATTGGGCATCGTCTCCGCCCACCCCAGCGAACGGTTCAGCGTGCTAAGCACCGACAAGACTATTAGGAGCGCGACGTTCACCAGCGGCCCCGCCGCGATGCTCCAAAGCATGGCGCCTGGCCGTGGCGGCGGGTTCACATACGCCACTCCTCCGAGAGGCCAGAGCACAATCTGATTCGCTGTTCCTCCGACTTGTCGGCAGGCCAGCGCGTGGCCATACTCATGAAGCAGCACTATGAGAAAAAGCGCGAGATACTCCAGCACGTTCCAACTTAGAGAGGCATAGCTCTTTGCTCGGTCACTGATTTCAAACGCTGCCACTAGGAACCAGGACCAATGCAAGAACAAGTCAACCCCGGCAAGACGGAACAGACGAAACGATCCTTGGCGAAGGCTTGCCATGTGAGAGACTTATACCACAGCGCTATCAAGTAACAAGATTATTGGCGCTATCAAGTAACAAGATTATTGGCGGGTGCTCGGCATGATATGCGTGAGGGATTTAGTCCTGCTCGTCAGATTGAACCTGAACGCCTTCGCGGTCAATCCGCAGCGGCAGCAGAGTTCCGCCGGCTGCCGTAACGGCAGCTTCAACGTCTGCACGCGCTTCTGGTTCTATCACCAATGTGAGGCAACCGCCGCCGCCAGCGCCGCAGACTTTGCCGCCGAGCGCTCCGTGCCGCCGGGCGGAGGAAATGATGCGGTCAATCACCGGCGTGGAAATCGTTCGGAGATTCCGCCGGCGGAATTCCCACTCCTCGCGGACCAAGCGTCCAACTTCGGTCCACTGGTTGCGTTCGAGTGCGGCACGTACTTGCCGCGCGACTACCGCGATTTTTTCGAGGTTTTGGGCGACGCGGCGGTCGCCATTAATGTGCCGCATGAAGACTTCCCAGTTGTTGATTCCGGATTGCCGCGGCTTGCCCGTATAACAAAGCACCAGGCGGCGTTCCAGCTCATCCAGATCGCAGCCAAGCGCCTCGCGCCGTTCGCCCCCCGGTGCGAGGACGATGGTGGCGGCGCCTCCAAATGCCGGAGGGTAATGGTCCTGCGTGCCCGTCGGCACGCGGATGACGATCGCCTCGACGTCCCGGCTGATGTGAATCCAGTCTTCGCGGCGGAGGCCCGCTTCTGTCAGACGATCGAGCGCCGCGCAAATCGCCACGGCCATGGCGGACGAGCCGCCGATCCCCGCACCAGCGGGAGCTTCGGAATCGGTAGTGAGTGTGAAACCGCCCGATGGGCGAAACACCCGGACCAGGTGTGCCAGCAAAGGCAGCCTATAGCGCCGCGCGCGGGATAACGCTTCGAGCGAAGGAAACGATTCTCTGCGCTTCGTATCGCGAGAGGCCAGAACAATGCGCTTTGATTTTTCTGACGTACTCTCGATGACGCAGGACGCGTACCGAGTGATCGCGCAGTTTACGGTTACCGCCCTCTCGTGAAACAGGTACAGCGGCCAGATGTCCAGCGTTCCTCCAGCCAGATCGATTCGCGTAGGGGCCCTCGACTCGATTCTCACTTTGACTTGCTCCCTTTCTCCCGCTAGCCTTCTACATCTCGCGGATTCAACACCCCACGCCTGACTCCGGGTGCCGGACACCGCGCGAATGATATCAGATGACGCCGCAGCCTCGACGCGAAACGCGGAGCCGTGATTCCGTACTTGCACGATTCATGCTGGGTTTCGATGGCGACACTCTGCCCGGTGAACTTGCCGACTATCTCGAACGCGGCCTCGCAGGTGTAGTCCTCTACAAGCGCAATTTCCGCACCGTGGAGCGCCTCCGCGAACTCACCGCGGAGATCCGCCGCGCCGCCGGACGCCCCGTGCTGATCGGCATCGATCAGGAAGGCGGCACGCGTTTTGCGCTACAGGAACCATTCACTGCGTGGCCGTCGGCGGCAGAACTCGGCCAGGCAGGTGATCTCGGATTGGTGGAGCAAGTGGCGCGGGCGATGGCGGTGGAACTGCGCGCCGCCGGATGCAACCTCAATTTTGCGCCGATGCTGGATCTGAATGTAAATCCGGAAAGCCCCGTCACGAAGGATAGAAGCTTTGGAGCCGATCCGCAGCTCGTTGCGAAGATGGGCGTTGCGTTCCATCGAGGACTGCGCGCGGGCCGTGTACTCTCATGCGCGAAGCATTTCCCTGGTCACGGCGACACGCTAGTTGACCCGCATCACGACTTGCCCGTATTTGCAGGGACAATGGAGCGGCTTGAGTCCGCCGAATTGGTTCCTTTTGCCGCAGCCGTTGCGGCTGGCGTGCCGCTGGTCATGACCGCGCACATTCTGTTGCCGCAGATTGATGCGGACCGGCCCGCTTCACTTTCGCGGAAGATGCTCGACGGCGTGTTGCGCCGCCGAATGGGATTCAGCGGCGTGATTCTCGCCGACGACCTTGGCATGGGCGCGATTGAGCGGCGGTATGGTCCAGCTGAAGCAGCTGTTGAGACGATTCGTGCCGGCACGGACATCGCCATGTTGTGCCATGACTGGCCATCCGTAGCGCCGGCCGTTGCCGCGGTCAGGCAGGCTCACGAAGCTGGGCGACTTGATGCGGCTGAATGGCGGGCATCCTCCGAACGTATCGAACGCGCCTGCGCCCTGGCGGAATTGCCGGCGCCTCAGCCGACTCTTGAGATCCTGGCATGCGAGGAGTTTCGCGCGCTGGCAGCAGCAATCCGTGCGCGTTTGACGTAGTTTCTCCGTGTCCTCTGTGCTCTCTGTGTTAAGGATTTTTCCGAAAAGATTTAACACAGAGGTCACAAAGATCACAGAGGAAGAATTAATTCGCGGCTTTGCGTGCTAGCCCGGCAGGCGCGGGCGCCGATTTTTTCTCGGCTTCGACTTTTTCATGCGCAAGCTGAGGTTCGAAGCGCCGGCGGCAGCGCGGCTCGTACATTCCCGCTGCGCCGAC
>WNGG01008588.1_pt1 | contig 11238 bp, 7 predicted proteins | sample 5400661 | NCBI WGS metagenome assembly WNGG01 (sample SAMN13153372, study PRJNA577476) | soil metagenome | isolation source: 100 cm soil or saprolite under Garry oak tree replicate 1 | place: USA:California | collected 2016-06-15 | reverse complement strand
TCAGTTTCTCCCAAGCATGTTGGCGGGGACGCTTTAGTCAGAAACTGTCAAGGTTTCCGACGCGGAACGCGTGCGCCGACGCTGAAAACAAATGGTTTGCTCTGACGGGCCGCGTCATTGTTCTCAAAGTTGAAACGGACGGTGACATTCACATTGCGCTTCAAGATGCGACCGGAGACAAACCGGGCATCGTTGTTGTTGAAATACCGGCTAAACCGCAATGGTGCGAGATTCGCAACATGGTTTTTAGTTGGACGCGAACGCGGTTCCCTTTTCACACTAGCTCTGCTAAGAAGCTGAACGTCACGGATCCGCCGATCATTACCGTTATTGGCAAAGCGTACTTTGACGTTGGACATGCGCCCAAAGATCAATCAAACCGGAGAAAGTATCTGCCCGGCTACGCTGCATGGGAGATTCATCCGCGTCATGAAAATAGAGTTGAGCGACTTGAGAGCCGAATGAAGTCGAGAATCCGGGTGACATGCGGCAAATCAGTAGATAAGAGTGTCGTCTCAGCTGGTGGCAAAATGTGGTATCGAGCGAGACTTGATCTTGAAGGTTGTGTTGCTGTTCCGAACTTGAGGGCAAGCATAATCGAATTATGGGAAGACGGGAACAAAGTTCCGCTGTCTGAATATCTAACTCTCACCAAATACGACTTGGTGCCATTGATTGGGCGATTTACGCTACGGCGCTAGAATATGAACCTTCCGATGGTATGTGTCGAATATCCGACGGCTAAGGCGGGCCAGACTTTCCAGTCTTTATGAAGAAGAGGCCTCCTATTGCAAGAGCGCGACAGGTCCGACAGTCGCGGGATTCGCGGCTCAATGGGAACGAAATTGATAACAAGCGGCTCCTTGCAGCCTTGACCGCATTCAGGAGTGGTGATTTTTCTGTGCGCCTGCCCGATAACTGGACGGGTGTAGCGGGCAAGATCGCCGATACCTTCAACGACATAATCAGAACGAATGAGCGCATGACGCATGAGCTGGAACGCATCGGACGCGAGGTCGGAAAGAAAGGCCGGATTGCACAGAGAGCGTCACTCTCCGAAGTGTCTGACTCCTGGGCCAGGGCGATCGGATCGGTCAACGATTTAATCGCGGATCTGGTTCGTCCCACAAATGAAATGGCGCGGGTGATCGGCGCGGTCGCGAAGGGTGATTTGTCCAAAACCATGGCGACTCGGATCAAAGGCCACCAGCTCGAGGGAAAGTTTCTGCGTACGGCAAGGATCGTAAACGCGATGGTCGAGCAGCTGGGCGGTTTCGCGTCGGAAGTGACGCGCGTGGCGCGCGAAGTGGGGACGGAAGGCAAACTCGGCGGCCAGGCGAAAGTCAAAGGCGTTGCCGGCACCTGGAAAGATTTGACGGACAACGTGAACCTCATGGCGTCCAACCTCACTTCGCAAGTCCGCAATATCGCGGCAGTGACAACGGCCATAGCGAACGGCGATCTTGCGAAGAAAATCACCGTCGATGTACGCGGCGAGTTCCTTGAATTAAAAGACACCATCAACAAAATGATGGATCAGCTTCGTGCCTTCGCTGCGGAAGTGACGCGTGTAGCACGCGAGGTCGGCACCGAAGGCGTTCTCGGTGGGCAGGCGAAAGTCGAAGGGGTATCGGGTACCTGGAAAGACCTGACCGACTCGGTCAATTACATGGCATCCAACCTGACCTCGCAGGTTCGCAACATTGCGGCAGTGACTACGGCGGTCGCGAAGGGCGACCTCTCGAAAAAAATCACGGTGAACGTCAAGGGTGAAATTCTCGAGCTGAAAAACACCATCAACACCATGGTGGATCAGCTTTCGTCCTTTGCGTCGGAGGTGACACGCGTGGCTCGCGAAGTTGGCACTGAAGGGGAGCTTGGCGGCCAGGCCGATGTGAAAGGCGTCGCCGGAACGTGGAAGGATCTCACCGATTCAGTAAACTCAATGGCCAGCAATCTGACTGCCCAGGTTCGTAACATCGCCGAAGTGACGACTGCTGTGGCCAATGGCGATCTCTCGAAGAAAATCACCGTGGATGTCAGAGGAGAGATTCTCCAGCTCAAGGACACGATCAACACGATGGTGGACCAACTCCGCTCGTTCGCGTCGGAGGTCACGCGTGTGGCGCGCGAGGTGGGCACCGAAGGAAAACTCGGTGGCCAGGCGGACGTAAAAGGTGTCGCGGGGACTTGGAAGGATTTGACTGACAGCGTCAATTCAATGGCAGGAAATTTTACAGGCCAGGTTCGTAACATTGCTGAAGGCACAACCGCTGTTGCAAATGGCGACCGGTCGAAAAAAACCACGGTCGATGTGTGCGGTGAGATTCTTGTGTCTTTCTTCCGACGCCGACTATGGCCGGCCCGCCTCGCCGTTGTAGTTGCTGCATCGGCAGCCGCTATTCTGCTTGGCATTGCTTCCTTCAGTTACGGTTCAAAACTGTATAAGGACTGGCACCAAAGGCGTCTGCTGCATCGGGCAGCGTCGATGCTGCAGGAGGAGAAATTTGACCAGGCAGCGCAGAACGCCCGCAAGGTCTTAATGGTGGATCCGAACTCCGTGCCGGCGTATTACATTCTGGCAGAAGCAGCGGAAAAACAAAATCTTGAGGAAGCCGTTTCGTGGCGCGCACAAATCGCGCGACTGCTTCCAAAGGATCCAGACAGCCAGCTCAATCTCGCCTCAGCGGCGCTGCGCTTTGGGGAAATCGATCTCGCACGAAAAGCGCAGGATGATGTCGCCCCTAACTATCGTGACAGCGCCGCTTTTCACGTCGTTGCGGGCTGGTTGGCCCGTGCGGAAGGAAATTTCGCCGAGCAGGAAGCGCAATTCGCCGCAGCTGTAAAGGAGGAGCCAGGGAACGATCTCTATCAGTTCAATCTGGCGGCGCTGCAAATTCAGTCCACCGATACGGAAAAGAGCGCAAAAGCCCGCGACGTCCTCGATCGACTCAGTAAAGTCGCTCCTTTCCGCACCGGCGCGTTGCGAGCGTTGTTCAACGACGCTGTGGCGCGCAATGACCTCGCTGCGGCGGATAACTTCGCGCAACAGCTCCAAATGTCGCAGGAAGTCACATTCGGCGATTACCTTCTCTGCCTGAGCTTTTATCGGAAACTCGATGAGAAGAAGTTCCGTCCATTGTTGGAAAGAGTGAAGCTTTTTGCTGTGCGCAGTCCCTCCGACCTCGCGTCGCTCATGAGCTGGATGAACGAAAATAGCCTTGCCGGCGACGTTGTTAAGTGGATCGACAAGTTATCGACAGACAAACTTACCTCTCCGCCTGTCTCCATCGCAGTTGCGGACACATATGCGAACACAAAAAACTGGTCGCGTTTGAGACGCTGGACGGGCACCGGATCGTGGGGCGACTCTGACTATTTGCGCATTGCCTATCAGGCCATTGCAATGCGGCGATCACAAAAAAATGCCGCGCACACCGAGTTCGAGACGCTTTGGCGCTTGGCTGAACAAGGGACAAACGAACAGTCGGAACGCGAACTTGATCTCGCACGCCTCGCGTCGAGATGCGATCTCGAGAAGGAATCCGAACAACTTTGGCTGCGTGTCGCGAATCCGCCGATGGGGCGTGAAGCGCTCGAGGCGCTTCGCCGCCTTTATCGCGCAAATGACAATCTCGAAAAACTCTATGGCACTCTCCAGCGCCTGCACGAAAGCTCTCCCAACGAGGCACCGATCACTGCAGACCTCGCGCGACTCGGCCTCGACATCGAGCAAAATTCAAAAGAGTCGCATGATCTGGCCAAAGAGGCTTACGACCGCGCACCAAACGAACTCAACTGCGCCGTAACTTACGCCTTGTCCCTCGATCGCCTTGGCCGAAGCGCGGAGGGCCTTCAGATCATACTAAAATTGCCGGCCGACAAATTACATGATCCGCATGCAGCGGTTTACGTCGCGCTCTTGTTGCTTGACTCGAATCAGGCCGACGCAGCGAAGGAATACATTGATGCAGCTGGCGACGGGAAGATTTACGCAGAAGAAAAAAAATTGCTCGGTGAGGCCAGAACGAAACTTGCCACTGCTTTAACAGGTCCGACGCCTTCGGTTGCACCAGCGCCTACCGAGCCGAGTCCAACACCAACACCGACGTCGACTCCGTGATCCTCGTCAACCGGAAACTGAACGTCTATTTAGCGTTGTGATTTCACCGGCGCCGTTCCCCTGCCCTGTTCTCTTTTGCGATCGCCTTTGTCCAATGCGCGATGTCGCCCGCCCTTAGCGCCTGTATTTCCTCCAGTTGTTCTTGGGTTATCCGGCCACTTACACCACCACGCACCTTGCGCATCGCCTCAGCTCGGAGTTCCTCGTTCGCCTCACCGCGGCGTGGCTTTTATCAATAGCCCAACCAGGCGAGATCATCATGAATGAGCGATTCGCTACGCGCGTGTTCGCAGACCACAAGATGGCTCCGGTGCGCGACGATATCCCGACGTTGAGAAGGCCGCCTCCGAAGAAGCCGCAAAAGGCCCATCGCCGCAGCTAACCGCTGGCCCGGTGCGATGACTAGCTCAAAACACGTTTATGAAATTCGACCGCGCAAAGATAAGCGTGGCGTCGATCTCATTTCCGATGCGCTGCCATTCGGTCGCTTGTGGTACTGCGAGCCAAACGCTATCAGCAATGCAATCGGCTACGCAAAGTTTTTCAGCCGGTCACATCATGCTGTGATTCGCGTTTACGATGAAGCTGGCAATATGCTCGCTTGCTTGGATCGCTCGCCCTCCCCTCTCTTATTTCAGAAGATGAGTCCCGAGATCGATATTCAACTTTAGGAGGCGGAGGCGTTGGGCTTTAGACGAGCATTTCGCTGGCCGGGAAATAAAGAGCCAAGTGAATCGGCCCGTGCAGGGGGGAAGCTGAGATGCGCTGGTTAGGCATCATTTTTGTTTTTCGTCCGTTGTTAACTTCTTCAGAATTGTCACAAGTTTTTTGTTATCAGATGAGGTATAATCCGCAGATACCCAAATATCGTTATCTTCGGAAAGACGCTTTTTAGCGTCGTCTGCGGACTTGTAATCAAGTACCGACGCGATATCCGAAAAAGGGAAGATGGCCTCCTTCGCTGGCCCCTTCGACTGGAAGCTGACCGGAACAGCTCCTGTTTTCTCAAATCTTCCTTTGCTATACTTGGCGAGCGATACTCCCGCCAGCGACCACTTGCCCTGCAGCGCATTAGCCGCCATCACACTAACGGCATCCATCATGATGTCGATTACGGCGAGCTTCTGGTTGCTGGTTGCGATGCGTGCTGAGGCTGACTTGTATCTCTCGCCGGATCGAAAGAAAGCGTCGATACGATGATATCGGACGGCGCCTTGTGGAGCCTTATCGTCGAATGGAAAAGCGTGTTGCACCTGAACACCGCTATTTACAATCTTGTCGCTCTCGTCGAATAGCCAATACACCCGTTCAACTTCGGCACCCTTGAGTCGTAACCAAATCTTCTCGCCTGCGAAGAACGGTCCCGAGGAGAACCGCCCGGAGAAGGACGATTCGATTGTGGGGGACGGAAAAATGCTTGTAAAAATGCTTGTAATACAACTGATAATCGTCGGCCAGCCGAGTATTGAGCCGGCAATAACGATACCAGCTATGATGCCCGCTACGATCCAACTCACTATTTTGACTATGACGTTTCGGGTGGGCATTCTTCGGGCGAGAGGGAAAATACATATAATACTCTCTCGTCAGGAGCAGGGAAATCAATTTTCGAATCCATTGACGGCACGCCTTAAAGTTAGCTCACGGTGAATTTTGAGCGGCTTTTCATTTCGACATCTGGGCGTGGTCTCTTCTAATGGGTCGCGTCCGGACCCGCCGCCGCGCAGATGAAGGTCGCGCGGGAACCGGTGATTTACTTTGGCCGCTCGAATCGCCGCTTCCAGTTCCACAAAAGCCGTCAACTTTTTATCCCGCGTGCACAATAAAGTGCCCGGCTCCGTCGCGCGATGCGCGTCAGCAATCCAGGTGGTTCGCCCGTTGGAATCAATCGCTGAGACACAGCCCCAACTCCAACCGGCTTTGCTGAGATTGTCGGCGATGATTTCCCAGTATTTCACTCGACGCATTATGCCTCCGCTGGCGTCCGGATGACCAGTGTAGAAAATGCGCGTTTCAAATCAGTTCATACAGGACAGATTGAGCAAAACATGTTCCCGGGAAACCATCAGAATCAGTCGTGCTCAGGTGTAAAGGCGTGCTCGAAAACGTAGTCTGCCACGCGCCGCCCCAGCGCAATTGCTTCCGTCTTGTCGAAAGTCCAGTGGATGCCAAGGTAAATCCGGCTTTGGCCGTTTTCTTCCTCGGCTTGCGACAGGTCGGAGAAGCTGCGCGGTCGATACGGACGCACGGTGCCATCGTTGTCGCGCGTCTGGCCATTAAGTTCATCGGAGACAAAGGTAAACGCGATCTGACCCGTCCCGTAGAAGCGGCGCATGGTCTGAAAAAGCGCGCCCCCAAATCCGGCATGACCCGACGGATAGGCTGGAAAGGGCGGTGTAAAATCAGGACCAGTGAGATTACTGGCAGGCGCGCCTAACGGCGTAAAAGTGGTATCGCCCACGGTGTCGGGATTGCCGTCGCCGAGACCGGTGGGCCCTGTGCCCGGATCGGATTCACGAATGCCAGTGATTGGACGCCAGAAATCGTAATAGTATTTCGATTCCCAAATGGTCATGGCCGCGTCGGCCATCGCGACGTTAACGAGGGCAAGCAAGCGTGCTAATTCAATTCCATGCGCTCTTTGCTGGTCAGCAATGTTCACCGTGATCTGATTGTAGAGCCGCGGCGGCGCACACAGGCTGGGCGTCCCATCGTAAGCCCAAAAAATGCCGATAAATGTTTGCTCTTCCGTGCGCTGAGTCGGGGTGATCACGCCGTCGCCACCCACGTTTTTCACCTCGTTGTATGCAGCGGTGTAAGCCGCGCTTGTCATGTCGGGCGGAGGCGGCGCGTGGAATTGAGTCGTTGAGTTAATCACGAAGGGAATGCACTGGCCCCAGTGCGCACCCAAAGCGAGCGGAATCAGGCTTATTGGATCCTGTCGCCAATGCCCGGGTTGGTCGCTCGGAAAATAATCGACGCCGACGGTCGGCTCGGGAATTTGTGAGCCATCATTGACCCGCATGGCAAGGATTGCGGCTGCCGCTTGTTGGCCCAGACGGATTCCGTTCGCCTTTTTGGTGGCGTTTGTGATGCCAGCCAGGTCCTCCGCCAGCAACGTGTCGAAGCTTGCGATTTGCGACGGAAAAAGTGCGACTAACGTGTCGCGCGCAGCCTGGGCGACAGCGGCGGCGTCCGATATCGGGCCGCGCCCCGCGCGCACGCCGGTGTAACTTCTGTAACCGCCGTATATCGCGTTCATGGCATCGAACATCGCGATGTGCACAATAGCCATCGCGCGACTGGAACGGCCCGGCCCAAGTTGTTCACCGAAGACTCGGGGGTCGCCGGGTGGGACTGGAGTGTGATCGAGACCGGTGGCATTAATCGCGATCTCATTCCAACGATGCAGAATGTCGAGCGCTCGGCTCGGCGCGATGATCGGCAGAATCGGCGTCGGAGCGCCTTGAAAACGCAGCCCGAATTTCTGACTAAAGCCAGTGTCCGACCAGGCGGCAAGCGACGGGTGAGCGAGCGCGAGCAGAAGAAGAAATATTGGGGATTTTTTCATGCGGTTTTGAGTAGAGATGGGGCTAGGGGTATTCGCGAGCTACACGAGTTTTTCCGCGAAATACATTGCCGTTTTACATTGGAAACATTCGTTTCCGCAGAAGAATCTTCAGGCTTGAAGAAGCCTTCCTATCATCGCGGCAATCTGTCGAGCTTTATTTTACGGACGGGGTCTTGCCCGTCCGTCCGCTCAGTTTCCTAGGGGACTGGACGGACGGAATACTCTGTGTCTCCTTTGATAACTGACTTTCAAGCTCAAGAAACGCTGTCAGCTTTTCACGAAGCGCTTTCCGTCGCCGCGATGCGCGTCAGCAACGAAGAGCGTTCGCGCTTGATGATCCACGGCTGCGACACAGCCCCAACTCCATCCGGCTTTGCTGAGATTGTCAGCGATGATTTCCAGTAATAACGCAGATGACGCTCAGGTCTGCCCCCCGCAGCAACTGTCGCCAATACGTCACCAAGCCGAGCAAGCCCAACATCAGGAGCAGAAATGTTGAACCCTGATCAGGAACTGGAACGTTTCCTGGTGCCACGGTCAGGATGGCATTTGTGGCCTGATAACTGACCACCCAATGCTCAGGCTCGTTGTCGATATTGGGGTTGAAAATAGACAGGGTTCCGTTGACCGCTGCGTAAGTCAAAAACGTAAATGATTGACCGATCGTTGGGATAAAGCCATTGAGAAGGACGGGATCCAATCGGCCACTTAGATTAGCAGTCCCAAGAACATCCAGAACGCTGAATTGGCCGGCATTCATGCCTGCAATTTGGATCATGAGACTGGCGTATTGCGCCTGCGTGTAGTTTTGGACGATGGTTAGCACGCCTGGCACGCCCGGCGCTTCTCCCGGACTGACCTTGCCACCGTTGTTGTTGGTGACATTTCCATTGACCGTTCCCGTACCGGCGAGTGTGCCATTACCATGCACAGAGGTATTGCTGTTGATCGAGCCGTCGACCTGCAACACGCCGCGGTTGACATTGGTACTGCCCGTGTAGGTGTTGGCTCCGGACAGGACGAGCGTTCCCGAGCCAATCTTGGTCAACGAGCCACCCACACCCCCATTCTGGCCACCATCCTGAATCACGCCGGAAAAGGTCGTGCTTAAGTTGTTACTGCCTACGGTCAGATTGTTGGCTCCTAAGAGAGCAATCCCGTCTCCCTCGATCGAGCCGATCGTCACACCGGGGGCGGCGTGGGCGCTGATGTCCAGGCTGCCGTTGCCGAAAAGCTCGACCCGCGATGTGCCGCCAGTGGACTTCTCGTTAAAGAAAATCTGCCCACCTTCCCCGCCGCCAGTCCCGCTGTTGGCGATCAGCGTTGCAGAATCGGCTGTCGAGGTTTCGTAGAAGATCGTCTTTCCACCGACCGCGCCGCTGGTCATTGCACCATTGTTGATGATGGTGGCATTTCCGGCGCTCGGTGAGTCATCATTGCCGCTGGGAAATATCCCAAATTCCGTAACGCCGCCCTCTGCCCCGCTGGCAGTGGCACCGTTGTTGATAAAGGTGCCATTCGCAGCCGTCGAAGTCTTGAGGAAGATTGTGTTGCCACCGCCGAGCGCAAATACGCCGCTGGCAGCACCGCCGTTGTTGGTAAAGATGCCGTTGCCCGCCGTTGAGCTGTCGTCAAAGACCGTTGCACCACCGAATCCCCCCGCTGACCGTTGCACCCTTATTGACAAAGGTGCCATTAGCCGCGGTTGAGATGGCGAAGAAGATCGTTTGGCCGCCTTCCGCGAACGTACCGCCGGTAGTGCTGCCACCATCGTTGGTAAAGAAGCCATTGGCCGCGGTTGAGGTGTTATGGAAGATTGTTGCGGATGTGCTGGTACCCGTGCCGCCTTTGTTAGTGAAATTCGCATTGCCAGCAGTTGAGGAATCGTAGAACACTGTTATGCCGCCTCCTGAGCTGGAGCCTGTGCCCCCCTTATTGACAAAGGTGCCATTAGCCGCGGTTGAGGTGTTGAAGAAGGCCGTCTCGCCGCCCTGCACAAAGTTAGCCACTGAGCCGTTATTGGTAAAGATGGAGGTCCCGGCGGTTGCGCTGTTGCGGAAGACTATTTGCCCGCGGTTGCCAGTTCCGTCGACACCAGTTACGAACTTCTGTATAGTTCCCGAATTGTTCGTGATACCCGCGCCGCTGATGGTCAGCGTCAACCCTGCGCTGGCGGTGATGGTATAGGGATTCGTGGCGGCCGGGGTGAAGATGATGCTATTGACCTCGGTGTCCGCGGAAATCGAAACATCGGTGGTATGCGAAAGACCGAACGTCGCAATATCCGCTGGCCCATTGGGGATTCCCATTGGTGTCCAGTTGGCAGCCGTGTTCCAGTCGCCAGAGATGGGATCGAGATGCCATTGGGCACTGATTGCGTAGGCAATAGTTGGAAGGATGAAGGAGTTTCCATCCCCGGATAGAGTTCGGCAGCTCTACAGTCTTCTGTCCGCTTCGCTGAAATGGATCGTCCGCTCGACTTTGCCAGTTGAATCCAGAATACGAATCTCGCCTGAGCGAAAACTCGCGCCGTTCTGCGCGTAATTGATTGCCTGATCTTTCTCTGGGAACACCGGCTCAACGCCGGGTGCTTCAAAGACTTTCCAGCCCCAACGGTGGGGTTTGATTTCAATCAGCGTCATCAAGTGCGATTCTTTCAAGTTCAAAAAAGGCGCTGAGTTTGTCGTCTGACAGAATAGTGAATCGGCGACCGTCACTACAGTATGCGTCTGCTGTGAAAAGCACGACCAGTTGAATCAATCTGCGATGAGCAGCCCCAACTCTAACCGGCTTTGCTGAGATTGTCAGCGATGATTTCCCAGTGCCATTTCACACGCGGGATTCTGCCTCTTTTGCTCTCCACACGGCAACGACGAAATGATATGAACGGTCGCGATGACACGCGCGACCTTCACCATTGTTGCGATTGCGTTTCTTTGCAGTACGGCAGCGGCAACCTCGCCGCCGATTGCATAAGAAAAGACAAACGGATTAGATCGCGTCAGGCTGACGATGCCACTTTTTTCAATCGCGGTCTTTGTGATCACGCTGCGCTCACCATCCCAGCCTGCCCTGGTATATCCACATTGTGCGCCACATTGGCTGCACAACTCGCGAGCCGTCTAAGACGCTGGCCACTGTGCCGGAAACTCGAAGGTCGGAGCAGGAGATCAAATGCCGGAAGAGAGCGGATTGGTCACGCACCCGACTGTCAGCAAAAGTAACAACGGAGCCAAAATTGATCGAAATAGTGCGCAACCCTCATGCCGAGGGGCAGTTTAATCACGTAAAGGGATTAAAAAGGGATTAAATAGTGTGCATAGAGGGCGCTGTCTAACCTTGACAGAAGCGAAATCGCAAATTCACGCTCTCGGCCCGACGGCCTGTACAGCGCATCCGAAAGTCTTAAAGAATATTGCAAAGCAGCTCGAGGAGCACAACATCGTCTCCACTCAGGAGCTGCAAATCGCGCGGCGTCTGGGGATCGTGGCGACTACTCCGGTCGCCCGGCCCGGCTTTAATGACGGAATATTTTTCCCTTACG